>Ga0182742_1000332_pt1 | contig 80703 bp, 83 predicted proteins | sample eDN5th37CBELigMG_FD_128880 | JGI IMG/M metagenome (GOLD analysis project Ga0182742, IMG submission 128880) | Enriched Miracle-Growth compost microbial communities from Emeryville, California, USA - eDNA 5th pass 37_C BE-Lig MG (version 2)... ...
CGGCGCACCTGGCCCAGCTGTTCGTGCTCGACCGGCAAGGCTTCGAGCAGGCGGAACAGCGCCTCGGTGGCCGACAGGTCCACCTCCACGCCGCGGGCCTGCGGGTCGGCGCGCAGCCGCGCGATTTCGGCCGCGATGGAGAAGGCGCAGAACAGGCCGGCGACGGCATCGCCCACCGGGAAATTGCTGTGCATGGGCGCGCCGTCGGCCTCGCCCGTGAGATTGGTGAAGCCGCTCATGGCTTCGAAGATGCGGGCAAAGCCGGGGCGGCTGCGGTACGGCCCGGTCTGGCCGAAGCCGGTGAGCCGGATCACGACCAGGCGCGGGTTGGCGCGGTGCAGGGTTTCGATGTCCAGCCCCCAGCGGTCCATGGTGCCGGCGCGGAAATTCTCCACCAGCACGTCGAAGCCGGACAGCATGGACAGCAGCAGCTCGCGGCCCCTGGGCTTGCGCACGTCCAGCGTGATGCCGCGCTTGCCGCGGTTGGCGACCTTCCACCACAGCGGCACGCCGTCCTTGACCGGCTGCATGTGGCGCAGCGCGTCGCTGCCGTCGGGAAGTTCCAGTTTCACCACGTCGGCGCCGTGGTCGGCGCACAGCGTGGCGCCGGCCGGGCCGGCCAGCACCGTGGCCATGTCCAGGATGCGCACGCCCTGCAGGGAGCCGCCTTGGGGGTTGAGGGCTTTCATGAGCCGCCTGTGTCGTAAGAGTCGAAAGGAAGGCTGTCATTCTGGCCAGCGCGCTGGCACGATGTGAAGTAGCTGTTTCGCACAGCGAAACGGCTACTTCACACCCCCAGCCGCAGGATCAATCATGCCTTCCAGCCATCGCAAGCCGCGCACCATGACCCATATTCCGCTTCCCGGCCTCGTCGACCCGCATGACCTCGCAGCCGACCGCCAGTTCTCCATGAACCTGGCGCGCGGGCTGGAGGTGCTGCGCGCCTTCACGGCGGCCACGCCGCTGCTGGGCAACCGCGAGATCTCGGATCGCACCGGCTTGCCCAAGCCCACGGTCTCGCGCCTGACCTACACCCTGGGCCTGCTGGGCTACCTGAGCCGCGAGCCGGTGTCGCAGAAGTTCCGGCTGGGGCCGGGCGTGCTGTCGCTGGGCCATCCGCTGCTGGCCAGCATGCACGTGCGCCAGCTGGCCAAGCCCGTGATGGAGGCGCTGGCGCGCCAGACCGGTTGCACCGTCAACCTGGGCGTGCGCGACCGCGGCAACGTGGTCTACATCGATTCGGTGCGCGCCGACGCCGGCAACCAGCACCTGCCCGACATCGGCAGCTCGCGCCCGCTGCTGCCGGCGGCCATCGGCCGCGCGCTCATCGTCGCCCATCCCAGGAACGAGCGGACGGCGCTGCTGAACTACCTGAAGGTGCAGGACCGGGCCTTGTTCGAGCGCTTCAAGCCGGCCTGGGAGGCGGACCTGAAGCGCTACAACGAACAGGGCTACTGCTACTCGCAGGGCGACTGGCAACAGGATATCCATGCGGTCGCGGTGCCGCTGCGCCAACCGGCTGGCGAGCCGCCGCTTGCCATCAATTGCACGATGACCGCCTACCGCGTGCACAAGGACAGCCTGGTGCGCGAAGTCGTCCCCCTGATGAAGGACGCCGCGCGCCAGCTCGAATTCGCGCAGGGACTGCGCTAAATCCAGAAAGCGAACCAACCGCCATGATCCGAAACCCAGAAAAATTCGCCGCGCTCCTCGCCGAGGTCCGCCACTTCGTCCGCACCGAATGCCTGCCGCTGGAAGAGCAGGTCGACGCCGACGACCTCATTCCCGAGGCGCTGGTGCAGCGGATGCGGGACGTGGGCCTGTTCGGCCACAGCATCCCGGAGGAATACGGCGGAGCGGGCCTGACCAGCGAAGAGCTGTCCCTGGTCAACATCGAGGTTTCGCAGGTCGCCACCACCTTCCGCGCGCGCTTCGGCGGCAATACCGGCATCGCCTCGGAATCGCTGGTGGTCGACGGCACCCCCGAACAGAAACGCAAATACCTGCCGCGGCTGGCCAGCGGCGAGGTCACCGGCTGCTTCGCGCTGACCGAACCGGAGGCCGGCTCGGACGCGACCGCGCAGCGCACGGTGGCGGTGCGCGACGGCGACGACTACGTCATCACCGGCAGGAAGTGCTTCATCACCAACGCGCCGCTGGCCAATCTGTTCACCGTCATCGCCAGGACCGATCCGGAGGGCCGTGGCGCCAACGGCCTGACGGCGTTCCTGATCGAGCGCGGCGCGCCTGGCCTTTCCACGCCGGCGCCACCGCGCAAGATGGGGCAGCACGGCTCGCCCGTGGGCGAAGTGGTGCTGGAAGGCGTGCGGGTGCACAAGAGCGCCATCGTGGGCGAGATGGAAGGGCAGGGCTTTCGCACCGCCATGCGCGCGCTGAACAAGCAGCGCATCAACCTGGCCGGCCTGTGCATCGGCCCGGCCGTGCGCCTGGTCGAGGAAATGGCGCGCCGCGCCCGTTCGCGCCGCCAGTCCGGACGGCCGATCGCGGAGTTCCAGCTGGTCCAGCAGCTGATCGCCGAAAGCAATATGGAGGTCCATGCGGCGCGCGCGCTCTTGATGGAAACCGCGCGCAAGCGCGACGCGGGCGAGGACGTGACCATGGAAGCCTCCATGTGCAAGCTCTACGCCTCGGAGATGTGCGGCCGCGTGGCCGACCGGGCCGTGCAGCTGTTCGGCGGCCAGGGCTACATGGCCGGCAATGTGGCGGAACGTTTCTACCGCGACGTGCGGGTGTTCCGCATCTATGAAGGAACCAGCCAGATTCACATCGGCAATATCGCCAGGCGCACGCTCGATGCGCTCGCCGAATAAATAGTACGACGCATACCTACAAGCAAGGAGACAAACCATGATACGCAACCGCTTGCTGGCGGCCGCGCTGGCGCTTGTCTGCGCCATGCCGGCCCTGGCCCGGGCCGAGTACCCCGACAAACCCATCAAGATCATCGTGCCGTTCTCGGCCGGCGGCATCGTCGATTCGCTGGCCCGCGTGGCCGGCGAAAAACTCCAGGCCCGCTACGGCAAGCCGGTGGTGGTGGAGAACAAGACCGGCGCGGGCGGCGCGATCGGCACCGACTTCGTGGCCAAGGCGCCCGCCGACGGCTACACCCTGCTGATGGTCAGCCCCAGCCACGCGGTGCTGCCGTCGCTGCAGAAGAACCTGAGCTGGAACCCGGTACGCGATTTCAAGGCAGTCGCCGGCGTCGGCATCGTGCCCAACGTCATCGTCGTGCATCCGGACGTGCCGGCAAAGAACATGGCCGAACTGTTGGCGCTGGCCAGGAGCAGGCCGGTGCCGCTGACCTACGCCACCGCCGGCGTCGGCACCTCCAACCACCTGGCCGGCGAACTGCTGGCGCAGGAAGCCGGGATCAAGCTGGACCACGTGCCATACAAAGGCCAGAGCGACGCGCTCAACGACCTGATCGCCGGACGCGTCGACCTGATGCCGCTGACCGCCGCGCTGGCGATGCCGTATGTCAAGGCCGGCAAGCTGCGAGCGCTGGCCGTCACCACCGGCAAGCGCGCCGAGGCCTTGCCCGACCTGCCCACGGTGGCCGAGTCGGCCAATCTGCCGAACTACCAGGTGGGCACCTGGTTCGGCCTGGTCGCCCCGGCCGGGACGCCCGCGCCCATATTGGAAAAGCTGTCGGCCGACGTGCAGGCGATACTCGACATGCCCGACGTGAAGGCCAGATTCGACACGCTGGGCATGGAAATGGCGCCGCAGTCCGGCAGCGAGTTCGACGCCTTCGTGGCGGCGGAAACGGACAAGTGGGGCAGGGTGATGAAGCGGGCCGACACCGGGGCGGACTGAGCGGCTACTCGGCAGGCGCCAGCCCGTTTTTCTTCAGCACCTCGTGGGCCTGGGGCGAGCGGGCCAGAAACGCTATCAAGGCGCGCGCGCCTTGTGGATTCCTGGCGGAGGACGAGATCGCGGCCGAGAACACGGTGTGGCGCTGGATCGATTCGGGCAGCTTGCCCACCAGGACCACGCCGGGAACGGCCAGGATCTCGCTGACCTGCTGTATGCCTATTTCGGCTTCGCCGCGCGCCACCACGGCGCCGACTTTTTCGCCGGAGATCTTGCGGCTCTTGGGCAGCACCCGGTCTTCGATCCCCATCTGCTTGAGCATTTCGGTCGCATAGTAGGTGCCGCTGAGGCTGGAAGAGTAGGCGACCGATTCCGCCCGCAGCAGCACCGCGGCAGCCTGCGCCTGCGTGGCGATCTGCGGTATCGGGCTGCCGCTGCGCACCGCCATGCCCAGCGAGGATTTCATGATATCCACCTGGCTGTCTGCGGCCACCAGTCCTTGCGCGGCCAGCTTCGCCAGCGCCGCCTTGGACGTCAGCACCACGTCCGCCGCCTCCCCGCCTTCCAGGCGGCGCGGCACCGAGGTCGGCACGGAGTACATGGCCGGCCCGAAAGTCGCGGTGACGTCCACGCCCAGCTTGCGGTAGTCGCTTGCCAGTTGTTCGTGGACGGCCGAAAACGCGCCGGAGGCCAGCAGGCGCACGGCCCCGCCCGGTTCTGCCGCCGTGTCGGCGCCGGCCTGGGCCGGACCGGCGAGCAGCGCCGCGAGCCACAGCAGCGCGATCCGCAATACAGGTTTTCCAAGTTTCATGTCTACTCCTCAGGCCGCCGATGCGGCGCGGCTTATTGCAGGCTGATGTTCGTGCGCTTGATGATGTCCGCGTAGGCCCGTTTTTCCATATCCACCAGCTTGGCGAGATCCTCGGGCGCGCCGGGGGCGGGGCGGTTGCCGACGGCTTCCAGGCGCTCGCGCATGGCGCCGTCTTCCAGCGTGGCGCGCAATGCCGCGTTCAGCGTCGCGACGACGGGGGCGGGCGTATCGGGCGGGGCGAAGATGCCGAACCAGTTGTTGGCCGAGAATGCCGGCCAGCCGCTTTCGGCCACCGTGGGCGTGTCGGGAAACAGGGCTTCCCGGCTGGCGCCAGTGACCGCCAGGATCTTGATTTTTCCGCTGCGCACCTGCGGCAGCACCACCGGCACGGAATCGAACAGCACGTCGATATTGCCGGCCATCAGGTCGGTCATGGCGGGCGCCGTGCCCTTGTAGGGGATGTGGCGCAGTTGCGCGCCGGTGCCGACGACGAAAGACATGGCCACCAGATGCGTATTGGAGCCGATGCCGGCCGAACCGACGGTCAGGCCATCCGGCCGGGCCTTCGAGAGCGCCACCAGTTCGGCGACCGAATCGACGCCGAGGTTTTCGCGCACCATCAGGGCATAGCTGATGCGCGCCAACGGGCTGACGGGCGTGAACGTGTCGGGATCGTAGGCAAGACCGGGCTGCAGGATGGGATTGATGATCATGCTGCCGGGACTGCCCAGCATGATGGTGTAGCCGTCGGGCTGAGACCGCGCCAGCGTCCTGGCGGCCAGGCTGCCGCCGGCGCCGGCCTGGTTCTCCACGACGATCTGCTGGCCCAGCCGCTCCGACGCCTGCTGCGCGACCTGCCGCGCCAGCGCGTCGCTGGCGCCGCCCGGGGCGAAGCCCACGATCAGCTTGAGCGGTTTGTCAGGGTAGCCCGCGGCCTGCGCCGCGCCTGCCGCGGTCCATGCCGCGCAGGTCAGCGCCGCCGCGATTTTCTGTAGCAGTTTCATTTCTCTGTCTCCTCGATATCGTGGCGGCTACGCCAGTTTCTCCACATGATTGCTCAGCATGCCCAGGCCGGAGATGGCTACCGAGATTTCGCCGCCCAATGCGGCGAGGTTGACGTTCTGCACCGCCATGCCGCCGCCGGAACGGCGCAGCGCGGTGCCCAGCGAAATGATGTCGCCGGGCACCAGCGTCATGTAGGAAGACACGAACTCGATCACTTCGGGCAGCTTGTGGAAGAGATTGGCGGTGTTGTCCTGGGTGATCTGCCTGCCGTCGTGGCTGCAGGCGACGTCCAGCGCATGCGGGTCCGCGATCTCGTCGGCCGTCACGAGCCACGGCCCGACCGCCGAGAATGTGTCGCTGCACTTGTAGCGGCCCGGGTAGCTGACGTGCGTATCGACGTACTCGATCTGCTCCGGGTCCGCGGCGCTTGGATGGATGGCGCGATAGTGGAACGTGTCCTCGGCGCGCATGGTCGGCGAGGTGAAGTCGTTGTGTATCGTGTAGCCGAATACGTGCGCCGCGGCCTGGGCCGCCGCAATGTTCTTGGCGCGTTTTCCGATCACGACGGCGAGTTCCGGTTCCGGGTGGACGCGCCCGTAGGCGGGCCGGACCTGCAAGGCCGTACGGTGCCCGGTCATGGCGGTCCAGGGCTTCACGAACAGCGCGGGGTGGCTGGGCCCGGACAGGATGCGTTCGCTGTTGGCGCTGTTGTTCAGGGCCAGGCAGCAGAGTTTGGATGGCCGGCGCACGGGGGGATGCCAGACGATTTCGTCGGGGGCGAACCGGAGGCCGTCGCGCTGTCCGGCGCCGTACAGTCCGTGCAGTTCCTGCAGGGCGGGCCACCAGTCGGCGTGTTCGGTCTCCAGCAGCGAGAGCAGATCGGTGCGGGTTTCGGCCAACTGCGGCATGCCGTGGGCGGCCGCGGCGGCGGCGATGTCGACCACGTTTCCTGCGTTGTCCTCGAATCCGATGCGGTCGCGCCCCGACGCCCAAAAACTGGCGAGCTTCATGCCTTGCTCCTTGATGTGATGACGCACCAAGATAAACAAGCGCGGGCGCAAGGCGTAGCGCGGCGTGGGCAGTTTCCGCCTGGCGGAAACCGCAATCCCTAGCCCAGGCGCATGGCTTCGGCCAGGTCGTTGCAGACTTCCAGCAGCGAAGGCAGGTGCGCGTCGATGAAGGCGGGTGTCATGATGGAGCCGAAAGTGGTCAGCGACAGACTGGCGGCCAGCCCGTGGTCCAGCATCAGCGGCACGGCCAGCGTGGCGGTTTCGCCGGCGCCGGCGGCCAGGCGCAGGCCGTATCCCTGGGAGCGGGTGCGGTCGATGCACTCGCCCAGCCGCTGTTGCGACTCGGCGTCCAGGCCGTTCTGGCGCAGCATCTGCAAGGCGGCGCCGCGTTCGACGTCGGAGCAGAAGGACAGGTAGGTCAGGCCCGCGGCGGTCCGCGCCAGCGGCAGGCGGTGGCCGTAGGTGCTGGGCTGCGAAGCCAGCGGGCTATAAGGCATGGTGCTGAAGCGCACCACCATCGCGTCCTGGTCCAGCGTGGAGATCGCCAGCGGCCATTTGAGGGCCTTGGTCGCCCGGATCAGCATCGGCATGGCCATGTCGACCACGCGCTGCCGGTCGCCGCAACCGGCGCTCAGTTCCATGACTTTGGCGGTCAGGCAATACAGGCCCGGCACGCCGGTCCCGCGCACGTAGCCTTCCAGGCGCAGCGTCTCCAGCATGCGATGCAGCGTTGCCTTGGGCAGGCCGGTCGCCGCATGCAGGGCCTGCAGCGAGGTTTCCGGAGCCTGGTTCAGCGCCCGCAGCAACTGCAGCACGCGCGAGACGCTGCGTATGTGTTCCACCCCGTCTCGCTTACTGCAACGCAGTCGGCGCGGCCGTCTGCGTTGCCTGGGCCGGCATGCGGCCCACGCTCAGCTTGCCCGGCTGTTCGGCCGAAGGGCGCACGACGGCGGCCGTGTTGGCGCTGTTGGCGCCCAGGTTGGGCAGGTCCGATGGACGCGCGGCCACCGCCGTGAATGCGCTGCCGCCGATGGCCGGCACGCCGTCCAGCGTCAGGTTGGCGGCCCACACGCCGTCGCGGCGCGACAGCACTTCGTAGCGCTGCGGGCCGCCGGCGGCGCGCGCGACCACATACAGCGTGCCGTCGATGATGTTGATGGCCGGCGGCGAGGCCGCCGCGGCGTCCAGGCGCGCGGGTTTGCCGTCTTCGACCAGCCATAGTTTTCCGCCGGCGCGTTCCAGGATGGCGAGCACCACCTTGCCCTGCGCGTCGGCGTGGACCGCCGGACGCCCGATGTAGGGCACGCCCAGGTCGTCCGGCGCGCTCCAGTCGATGTTCAGGTCGGTGGTGTCGCCGGTTTCCAGCAGGCGGGTCAGGTGGTTGTCGCCGCGCTGGCGGAAATAGAGTTCGATGCGGTTGTCGCGGTTGCGGATGGCGGCCAGGCCGCCGGCGGCGGTGGGCGCCGGCACCGGGCGCCAGCCCTGCCATTCGGGGCGATGGCCCTGGGCGGCCGGCAGCTGGCGCGTATAGAAAAGCTTGCCCGCCGAGGTGAGGGCGAACACCACGTAGCGTCCGTCGGCGCCGCGCGCGGCGGCGGGCGCGCCGGTGGCGTCTTCCAGCATGGGAAGTTCCTGCCAGGTGCTCCAGCCGCCGTCGATGCCGGTCGGCGCGATCCAGTGCAGCCGGCCGTCGTAGCCCAGCGCCACGGCGGCCGCTTCGCCGCGCGGCGCCACCGCCGGAATCTGCGTCACGCGCACGCCGCCCAGCGCCTGCCAGCCCTGCCAGGTGCCGTCGTGGCGCTGCTTGTTGGCCCATACGCCGCCCAGCGGATCGCGCGCCATCAGGCCGGCGGTGCCGTCCGCATGGGTGAAGGAAACCAGCGGGCCGCTGGTGCGTCCGCCCAGGCTCTGCCATTTGCGATGGCCGGAGTCCCAGCGGTTGACGGCGGCGTTGGTTTCGCCGGCGGCGAACACCACCAGCCCGCCGCGCCCGTCGGGGTACAGTTGCGGCGCCATGTCCTGGCGCGACACGTAATAGGCGCGCTGCACCCAGGCCGCGGCGGGGCCGGCGGGTTCCTTGCAGCCGGTGGGGCCGGCGCAGTAGTGGTAGTCGTTCCAGGCGTAGTGCTGGAAGATCACCGACTTGCTGGCGATCTCGGCTTCGGTCAGGTTGCTGGCGCGCTCCTGGCTGGGATAGTCGATATAGCCGGTTTCGGCGTAATTGCCGGGTACGCGCACCATGGCCTCGCGCACCAGCCGCGCGCTGGCGATGTGGTCCGGGTGCCCGTGGCCGGCGCAGCGCCAGCACAGCTGCGTGTAGGGCACGGCGATGGTGTCGTCCAGGTGGCGCACGGTGGTCGGGGCGTACTGGCGGATCACGTCGGCCAGCGTGTCGATCAGCTGCTCGCGGGTGTAGACCTCGGCGTACTGGCCCAGCGTGTCCACGCTCTGGCCCGGCTCGGACTCGGTGCGGCTGAGCGGCGTCAGGCTGCCCCAGCCCTTGCCCAGCCACGGGTCCTTCAGCCGCATGTGCCAGAGCTGCACGCGCGGGTTGCCCTGCAGCGTGAAGCGCGCGAAATGGCGGCCGCCGGCGGTGCCGGCGTCTTCTTTCCACACGTCGGGCTGGTGCGCCATGTAGGCGTAGGCGGCGCGCACGCCGCGCTCGCGGCCGAGCATGTAGCCTTCGCCTTCGCCGGCGTCGCTGGCGGTCAGGTAGACCACGCGCACGCAGCCGCCGGCCTCGATGTTGGAGGCGATGTCCGGATTCATGAACAGCAGGTCGTCGTCCAGGTGGGCGACGAAGGCGAGATCCTTGATGCCGTGGCACTGCGCCAGCGTGGGCGGGGCGGCCTGGGCCTGGAGGGAGAAGAGCGCGGCGAACGCGAACAATAGCGCCTGGCCTAGGGGGCGCAACAAGGCCGTCGGAACGAACATAGCGGGGCGCGGCAGAAAAGGCGTCGCACGGCAGGGGTTGAAGAGTGCGAAAAGTATAGCGGCGAGCCGCCGCGCGTTGTCGCCAAGATATAGGGCCGGATTAGGCCGCGCTATCCAGCAGCCAGTCGCGCAGATGCGACAGCGCCTCGTCGGCGCGCCTGGCGTCCTTGCGCGTGCACAGGCAGAACGAGGCGCCGCTGGCGACGAAACCCAGCGGCGCGGCCAGGCGGGCGCGGTGCAGTTCGGATTCGACCAGCACCGCGGGCGCGATGGCCACGCCCAGGCCGGCCGCCGCGGCTTCCAGCATGTGGCCCAGGTGGTCGAACTCACGGCCGGGCAGGCGCGGGGCCAGCGCAATGCCCTGGCGCGCCGCCCAGTCGCGCCACGCATCGGGCCTGGAACTGGTGTGCAGCAGCGGCGCGCCGGTCACGTCGGCCGGCGCGCGGATCTGCGCGGCATGGGCCGGGGCGCAGACCGGGCCGATGGTTTCGGCGAACAACGGGGTGACGTCCCAGTCTCGCGGCCAGTCGCGGCCGGCAAGAATCAGCGCGTCCACGCGCTGCGTGTCCAGCAGGGACGCGTCGGCGGCCGTCTGCAGCCGGATGCGGATATCCGGATGCAGGGCCTCGAAGCGTTCGAGCCGCGCGATGAGCCAGTTGGATAGAAAGCTGGCGGGCGCGCCCAGCGTCAGTTCCGCCGGCTGCGTGCTACGCCGCAATTCGTCGCAGCGGCGCTCCAGCGTGTCGAATGCCTCCTGGGCGGCGCGCTGCAGGTCCAGGCCCGCCGCGGTCAGGCGCACGCCGCCGGCGCGGCGTTCGAACAGCGCGCAGCCCAGCCAGTCTTCCAGCTGGCGCACCTGCTGGCTGACGGCGCTGTGCGTCACGCACAGCTCCCTGGCCGCCAGGCTGAAACTGGCGTGGCGGGCGGCGCTGTCGAAAAAGCGCAGCGCATTGAGGGAAGGGAGTCGTCGCATGGCTGGATGTTAGCTGTACTTACATTGGTGCTAAACAAATCATTGATTCAAATAAGTTTTTATCGAAGATAGCATAAGCAAAACATCCCGATACACTGCAATACGGAAACCGCCAGCCATGCCATCCGCCATCCATCCGGCCACGCCCGACAGCCTGGGCCAGTTCGGCCCTTACGGCGGGCGCTACATGCCCGAAACGCTCATCCCCGCGCTGGACGAGCTGGAGCGCGCCTTCAGGGCGCTGCTGTCGGATAAGGGCTTCTGGCAGGACTTCCGCGGCCTGCTGGCCGACTACGTCGGCCGCCCCAGCCCGCTGTTCCTGGCGCGCGGCATCACCGGGGAACTGGGCGGCGCGCAGATCTACCTCAAGCGCGAAGACCTCAACCACACCGGGGCGCACAAGATCAACAACTGCCTGGGCCAGGCGCTGCTGGCCCGGCGCATGGGCAAGCGCCGCGTGATCGCCGAGACCGGCGCCGGGCAGCACGGCGTGGCCACCGCCACGGTCTGCGCGCAGCAGGGCCTGGACTGCGTGGTCTACATGGGGGCGCAGGACATGGCGCGCCAGTCGGTCAACGTGCGCCGCATGCGCATGCTGGGGGCCGAGGTGCGCGCCGTGACGGACGGAACCGGCACGCTGAAGGACGCGATGAACCAGGCCTTGCGCGACTGGATCGCGCATCCGGCCGACACCTATTACCTGCTGGGCACCTGCGCCGGTCCGCATCCCTATCCCTGGCTGGTGCGCGAGTTCCAGAAGGTGATAGGCATGGAGACGCGCCAGCAGATCGCCGCCAAGGCCGGACGCATGCCGGACGCGATGGTCGCCTGCGTCGGCGGCGGCTCCAACGCGATGGGGTTCTTCCACCCGTTCCTGGACCAGCCCGGCGTGCGCCTCTATGGCGTGGAGGCCGGCGGGCGCGGACTGGCCAGCGGCGCGCACGCCGCCAGCCTCGGCGCGGGCCGCGCCGGCGTGCTGCATGGCTGCCGCAGCTACTACCTGCAGGACGGCGACGGGCAGATCCTGGACGCGCACTCCATCTCGGCCGGGCTCGACTATCCCGGCGTGGGACCGGAGCATGCGTTGCTGCACGACAGCGGGCGGGTGGCCTATGTATCCGTGACGGACGCGCAGGCGGTGTCCGCCTTTCATTGGCTGACGCGGGCCGAAGGCATCCTGCCGGCGCTGGAAAGCGCGCACGCGCTGGCCTGGGCGCGCGAACTCGCGCCGCGCATGGGGCGCGGCGAGATCCTCGTCGTGTGCCTGAGCGGACGCGGCGACAAGGACATGGACACGGTGACGCAATTCGACGAGGCGACGACATGACACGGCTGCAACACACTTTCGCGGCGCTGCGCCGGTCGGGCCGCTGCGGCCTGGCGACCTACTTCGCGGCGGGCGACCCCGACCCCGGCGCATGCCTGGAACTGCTGCGCGGCCTGCCGGCCGCGGGCGCCGACGTGATCGAACTGGGCATGCCGTTCAGCGACCCGGTCGCCGACGGCCCCGTGCTGCAGCAGGCCAACCGCCGCGCGCTGGCGGCCGGCCAGACGCTGGCGGGCACGCTGGCGTTGCTGCGGGAATTCCGATCCGGCCACGAGGCCACGCCGGTGGTGCTGATGGGCTACCTGAATCCCATACTCCGCTACGGCGCGGCGGCCTTCGCGGCGGATGCCGCGGCCGCGGGCGTGGACGGGCTGATCGTGGTCGACCTGCCGCCGGAACACGCCGGCGAGCTGGAGCGGCACGCGCGCGCGCACGGCATCGACCTGATCCGCATGTCCGCGCCCACCACCGACGACGAGCGGCTGGCGCGGGCGCTGCGCGAGGCCAGCGGCTTCGTCTATCACGTCATGCTGGCCGGCACCACGGGCGCGTCGCTGCCCGACGAGCGCCGCATCGCGCAGGACCTGGCGCGGGTGCGCGCGCATACGCGGCTGCCGGTTGCCGCCGGCTTCGGCGTGCGTTCGCCGGAAGACGCGCGGCGCATCGGCCGCCATGCGGACCTGGTGGCGGTGGGCTCGCGGCTGGCCGAGGTGCTGGCGCAAGGCGGCGTGAAGGCCGCGCTGGAAGAAGTGCGCGGGCTGGCGGCCGCGCTGCGCCGGCCCGCGGCTCAGGCGTAGCGTTCGAGCCGGAAGGGGCGGATGTCCACCGGCGTGGGCGCGCCCCGGATGAGGGCGGCCACGGTTTCGCCCACGGCCGGGCCGATGCCGAAGCCGTGGCCGGAGAATCCCGAGGCCAGGTAGAGGCCGGGCGCCTGAGCCACCGGCGCGATGACGGGCATCGCGTCCGGCGTCACGTCGATATAGCCGCCCCAGGATTGCGCGATGCGGGCCTGGCGGAAGGCCGGGAATGCGTGCAGCAGGCGCGTCCAGGCCTGGTCTATGCCGCGCGCGTAGGGCGCGGGGTCGAGCACGCGGCAGCGTTCGTACGGCGTCGGGCGGTCGGCCGGGAAGCGGCGCGGCGTGGCCAGTTCCTCGAAAAAGCGTTTGCCGAAGCGCACGCGCACCAGCGCGTTGTTCTCGATCCAGGCGCGCATGAACTTGCCCATCAGGCGGAAGCTGTCGGGCACGATCTCGGCCAGCGAGGCGGAGAACTGCGACACGGTATAGCCGCCGTCGGCGCGCTTGCGGCAGGTGAAGTCCTTGCCGTTGACGGCCAGCGCCATGCCGGCGTCGAAGGGCTCGGTGCGCAGCACCGAGCCGCGCACCTTGAGCTGCGGGAATTCCACGCCCAGGTTGCCGCAGAACAGCCGCGACCAGCCGCCGGCGGCCACCAGCACGGCCTGCGCGCGCAGCGCGCCGCGCTCGGTGACGACGGTGTCGACGCGGCCGGCGCTGGTCTCCAGGCCGCGCACGGCGCAGTGTTCGAAGATCTGCGCGCCAGCCTGGCGCGCCAGCGACGCGACGCCCAGGGTCGCGAGCTGCGGTTCGGCCACGCCGTCGGCCGCGCTGTACAGCGCCCCGGTCCAGGGGCGTTCGGTGCGCGGCAGCAGGCGCAGCGCCGCCTCGCGTCCCAGCATCTCGGCGCGCACGCCGTGGGCGCGGGCCTCGCGCAGCCAGGTCTCGTGGCCGGCGGCGTCGGCCTCGTTTTCCTGCAGGTAGACCAGGCCGTTGCGGCGGTAGCCGACTTCGACCTGGGCCTGGATCTCGCTCCACAGCTGGTTGGCGCGCAGCGCCAGCGGCACTTCGGGCTGGTCGCGGCCCAGGGTGCGCACCCAGCCCCAGTTGCGCGAGGACTGTTCGCAGCCCAGCGTGCCTTTTTCGAACAGGGCGGTGCGCACGCCGGCGCGCGCCAGCGCGAGCGCGGTGCTCGCGCCGATGATGCCGCCGCCGATGATCGCCACGTCCACGGTGGCGGGAAACTGCGTTTGAGTGTTCATGACGATAAGTGCGTGTCGGCCGGACGGCGGTGTTCAGGCGGGAAAGCCCAGCGCGTCGCGCAGGCGGTACCAGTTGATGGCCAGCGTAGCGCCGAACTGCCGGGCCGGATAGCCGGGCATGCGGGAAATCGGCGTGACCGGGAAATCGAGCCTTTCCGCCGGCACGCCGCGGATCGCATCGCGCAGCACGCGCCCCAGGGCCGTGCCCATGGCCACGCCGCGCCCGCAATAGCCGTAGGCGGTCCAGACGCCAGGCGCCAATCGATGCAGGCGCGGCAGGTCGTCCAGCGTCATGCCTACCCGGCAGGCCCAGCCGTAACGCCAGGCGGCGTCGGCCAGTTCGGGAAAGCGCGCCACCGCCGCGCGCCGCAACTGCTCGCGCGTGGACGGGTCGAGCTGTTCGCTGGAATGTCCGCGCCCGCCGATCACGAAGCGGCCTTCGGGGTCGATGCGGCAGTAGTAGGTGATCTTGCGGGTTTCGGAAATGCCGGCGCGCAGCGGCATCAGGCGCGCCTGCAACGCGGGGGGCAGGGGCTCGGTGGCGATCTGGGCGCTGGCCACGTTGACGTAGGACTGCGCCACCGCGGGCCACAGCCGGTCGGTGTAGGCGTCGGTGGCCAGCACCACGTGGCGCGCCTGCACGGCATGGCCGTTGACGCTGAGCGTGGCGCCGCCGCCGTCGCGCGGGACGATGGCGGCCACCGGCGAGCGCTCGTACAGCGTGGCGCCGGCCTGCGCGGCCGCGCGCGCCAGGCCGCGCGCCAGGGCCAGCGGCTGCACCGCGCCGGCGCGTTTCTCGCGCAGCCCGGCGGGCCAGAACGACGAACCGGTGGCGGCCCGCATGGCCTCGGCGTCCAGGTATTCCACGTCGCCGCCGTGCGCGTTCAGTTCCTGCGCGCGCCGTCGCAGATAATCGGCGGACGCGGCCGAGAAGGCGCCCTGTATCCAGCCGTTGCGGGTGGGGGCGCAATCGATGCGCAGGCGTTCCACCAGCTCGAACAGGTAGTCCGCGTTGCCGTAGGCGAAGCGCGTCATGCGCGCGGCCGTCTCGGCGCCGAAGCGGCGCGCAAGCGCGGCGGGGCCGGGCTTGAAGCCGGGCACCACCTGGCCGCCGTTGCGGCCGGAGGCGCGGTGCGCGACTTCATGGGTCTCGAACAGCGCCACGCGCAGGCCGGCCTCGGCCAGGTGCAGCGCGGCCGACAGGCCGGTGAAACCGCCGCCGATCACGGCGGCCTCGATCTCCAGCGGCGCGGCAAGCGCCGGCGCGGCCGCGCGCGCAGGCGCGGTCGCGGCCCACAGCGTGGCTGCGGGCGTAAACACAGGGTTGTTCATGGCGGGGCGTTATTGGGCGTGCGTGACGCGCTTGAGGAAATCCCGCATGCGTTCGTTGCGGGGGGAGGTAAGCACTTCGCGCGACGGCCCCTGTTCGGCGATGCGGCCGCCTTCCAGGAACAGCACGCGGTCGGACACGTTGCGGGCGAAGTCCATTTCGTGCGTGACGATCACCATCGTCATGCCTTTCTCGGCCAGTGTGCGCATCACCGACAGCACCTCGCCCACCAGTTCGGGATCGAGCGCGGAGGTGGGCTCGTCGAACAGGATGGCCTCGGGCTCCATGGCCAGCGCGCGGGCGATGGCCACGCGCTGCTGCTGCCCGCCGGAAAGCTGCTGCGGATAGTGGTTCATTTTCTCGGCCAGGCCCACCGAGGCCAGGATTTCGCGGGCGCGCTCGGTGGCCGACGCCACGCTTTCGCCCTTGACGTGCACCGGGCCTTCGATGACGTTTTCCAGCGCGCTGCGGTGCGGGAACAGATTGAAGCGCTGGAACACCATGGCCACGCGCTGGCGGATCGCCTGGATCTCCCTGCTGCTCGCGTCCACGGTCACGCCGTCCACCGTGATGCGTCCGCCGTCGTAGCGTTCGAGCCCGTTGATGCAGCGCAGCAGCGTGGACTTGCCCGAGCCGGACGGCCCGATCAGGCAGACCACTTCGCCCGGCCGCACTTCGGCGTCTATGCCATCGAGCACGCGGTGCGCGCCGAACGACTTGCTGAGGTTTTCGATCTTGATCATTGGCGGCGTCCCAGGCGGCGTTCAAGTTTGCCGATGCAATACATCATGGGCAGGCTCATGGCCAGGTACATCAGGGCGACCAGCGTGTAGATGGTGGCGCTCTTGAAGGTGGACGAGGCGATCAGCTTGCTCTGCATGGACAGTTCGACCACGGTGATCACCGCGGTCTGCGACGAGTCCTTGAGCATCATGACCACGTTGTTGCCGTAGGGCGGCAGGGCCACCTTGAAGGCCTGCGGCAGCACCACGCGGCGCATCAGCTTGGCGCGCGACATGCCCAGCGACTGGGCGGCCTCGAACTGGCCGGGATCGACCGCGTCGATGCCCGAGCGGAACACCTCCGACATATACGAGGAATACGCCACGCCCAGTCCCAGCGCGCCGGCCTGGAAGGCCGTCAGGCCGACGCCGATCTCGGGCAGCACGAAGTACATGTAGAACAGCACGACGATGATGGGCACGCCGCGGATGATGTTGGTCAGGATGCGGCTGGCGTGCGAGAGCGGCGCGATGCCGCTGACCCGCAGCAGCGCCCAGAACAGCCCGAGCACGGTGGCGATCACCAGGGCCGCGGCGGTGATGGAGACGGTGGTCAGCACCCCCTGCATCAGCACAGGGAAGAACTCCGAGGCGTCACTGAAAAAAGACTGGAACATCTTGCTTATCCGTTAGGGCGCGCCGGCGCGCGGCGCGCGGATCCATGGCGCTCAGCGCGAAACGCCCCATTTCTTCATGATGGCGGCGATGGTGCCGTCCTGGCGCAGCGCGTCGATGGCGGCGTCGAGCTGGCGGGCGCGTTCGGCGTCGCCCTTGCGCACGGCCAGCGCGATGTTGGTCGGCATGGACGGCTGGTAGCTTTCGACGTAGCGCACGTTGCGCACGCCCTGGGTGCGCACCTGGTACGAAATCACCGGGCCGTCGCCGAAGGCGGCGTCCAGCCGTCCCAGCGCCACGTCGCGCACCAGGTCGGACATGGTTTCGTACATCTTCACTTCCTTCAGGCCGGGCGCGGACTTCAGCGGCTCCACGTACAGCGTGCCGATCTGGACCCCGACGGTCTTGCCCTTGAGGTCGGCGATGCTCTTGTAGTCGGTCTGGTCCTTGGCGGGCACGATCAGCGCCTCGCCGTACTCCACCACCAGCTGGGTGAAGTCCACCACCTCGGCGCGCTGCGGCGTCTTGGCGAAGGCCGAGGCGATGATGTCGATCTTGCCGGTCTGCAGCGCCGGCACCAGCGAGGCGAAGGGAATCGGCGTGACTTCGACCGCGAAGCCTGCCTGCTTGCCCACGGCGTTGGCGATGTCGATCATCACCCCCTGCAGGGTGTTGGTCTTCGGGTCCAGGAAGTTGAACGGCACCGCGGTCGGCGTGGAGCCGACCTTCACGGTCTGGGCGTGCGCGCCCGACAGCGCGGCGGCGCACAGCGCCGCAGCCAACAACGATTTCACGGTTTTATGCAGCATCGGAATCCCCTGGGAGGCCAGAATCGCGCGCCTGGATGGCTGGCGGACGTGCAATTTCGTCCCGCCCTGGCGTGCATTATCGTATCGAATAGCGATATGCTTATATCGCAGGTAGATTTTATAATCTGGCCCAGGAAAACCTGTCAACAAGCAGGCTTGTCTCCTAAGTGCTTTTTTAATTAGGGGTTTTCCCGAAATGCATGTTTGCGATTACGCAGGCATATCCCGAAGAATCACGTGCTTTTTCTTGCATTCATTTCCATTGGAATGCAATCTGTGCGTATCGAATAAGAATGCGGGGCGGCCAGCACCGCCCGACCGACCATGAACCCGGAATCCTCCACCCTGTACGTCCAGTCGCTTGCGACCGGCATCGCCGTGCTCGACGCCTTCACCGCCGAGCGCGCCTCCATGAGCCTGCCGGAGATCGCCGCGGCCGCCGGCATCACGCGCAGCGCCGCCCAGCGTTTCGCCTTCACGCTGGAGGCGCTGGGCCTGCTCAACAAGGACCCGGTCAGCAAGCGCTACTCGCTGTCCTCGCGCACGCTGGACAGCGGCTGCCGCTACCTGGAGTCGCACGCGCTGCTGGACCGCGCCAATCCCTTCCTGCTCGAACTCAACCGCAACGCCGGCGAAACCGTCAACCTGGCCGAGCCGGCGGGGCAGGACATGATCTACATCGGCCGTTTTCCCAGCCCCTTGCGGCTGCTGGTGCACATGCCGGTGGGCCGGCGCATTCCCATGTACTGCTCGTCCACCGGGCGCGTCTACCTGGCCGGCCTGAGCGACGACGAGGCCTACGAGGCGCTGGCGGCCAGCGACCGCGTGAAGTACACCGCCAACACGCTGACCGACGTGGATGCGCTGATGGCGCAGGTGCGCGAAGCGCGCGAGCAGGGCTACGCCTATTGCAAGGAGGAGTACTACCGCGGCGACCTGGCGCTGGCCGTGCCGGTCCACGACCTGAACGGGCGCGTGGTGGCCGGCCTGCAGCTTTCGGTGTCCGCGGCCAAGTGGACGGTCAAGCGCGCGCTGTCGCGCTTCATTCCGATGATGCAGGAAACCGCCCGCCAGATTTCCACCTCGCCGCCCACGCCGCGCCCGCTGGCGCCGTACGGCGGCGGCGCGGCCCGCGATCTGCACGCCCAGCCCCCCGGCCGCACGCGCGATTGAATCGCCAGGGCAGCTGGCGTATAAAGCGTAGCGACGCCCATCCGACACCCGTCCGGCCGGCGCATCCCTTAAGGAGCTCGACATGATGGAAGGCTTGTTCGGATGGTGGCGTCTTCGTTCCCGGCCGTTGGCCCTGGCGATCGGCGCCAGCCTGGCGCTGGCCGGCGCGGCGCAGGCGCAGGACCCTGGCGCATCGGCGCCGCAGGCGCCGCAGGCGGCGCATGCCGACGCGGCGCGCGCGCTGCAATGGCCGCGCAGTTTTGATGCGCCCGACGGCTCGCGCATCGAGCTTTACCAGCCGCAGGTCGACACCTGGACGGCGGACCGCCTGGGCGGGCGCATGGCGGTGGCGGTCGGCCCCGCCAAGGGCAACCCGACCTACGGCACGGTGGATTTCTCGGCGCGCGCCGAGGTCAACAAGCCGGCGGGGCTGGTGCATCTGTCGGACATCCGGATCGAAAAAGTGCAGGTGCCGACCGCGCCGCAAGAGGCCGACAGGCTGCGCGCCGCGCTGCAGGCGCGGCTGCCGGCCGAGGGCGTGGTCACGCCGCTTGACGCGCTGCAGCTCAGCTACACGCTGTCGCGCAACAACCCGGCCGCCAGGCCGGTGGCCGTGGACAACGCGCCGCCGCGCATCGTCTACCGCACCGTGCCGACCGTGCTGGTGCTGGTCGACGGCGCGCCGGCATGGGCCGACGTGCCTGAAGCCTCGGGCTGGCGCCGCGTGGTCAACACGCGCGCCCTGATCCTGCGCGACGTCGCCGGCCGCCATTTCCTGCAGGCCGCGGGGCACTGGTACGAGGCCGGCGGCATCGACGGCCCCTGGACCGCGGTCGAGCATCCCGCCGCCGCGCTGCAGGCCGCCGCCGACGCGGCGCGGCGCAAGGCCGCGCCCGACCCGCTGCTGCCGCATGACGGCAAGGCGCCGTATCGCGCGCCGGCCGTCGTGGTGTCCACCGTCCCGGCCGAGCTGCTGGTGACCGTGGGCCAGCCCGAACTGCGGCCGGTGCCGGGCACCTCGCTGCTGTCGGTGGCCAACGCCGACCACGCCCTGTTCATGAACCCCGGCGACAACCGCTATTACCTGCTGGTGTCGGGACGCTGGTTCCGCGGGGCGGGGCTGGAGGGGCCCTGGACCTACGTGCCGGGCAAGAGCCTGCCGCGCGATTTCGCGCGCATTCCGGCGCGGGACCCGCAATCCGGCGTGCTGGCCTCGGTGCCGGGCACGCCGCAGGCCAAAGAGGCGGTCATCGCTTCCACCATTCCCCAGACCGCGACCGTATCGCGCGGCGCGACCCTGAAGGTCGAGTACGGCGGCGGCTCGCCGACCCTGCGCCCCATCGCCGGCACCGCGCTGTACTACGCCGCCAATTCGCAGGTGCCGGTGATCCAGGCCGAAGGGCGTTACTACGCGCTGTCGCACGCGGTCTGGTTCGTGTCCGACTCGGCCTTCGGCCCGTGGCGCGTGGCCGACCGCGTGCCGGCGGCCATCTACGCCATTCCCGCCAATTCGCCGTTGCATTACGTGACCTACGTGCAGGTCTACGGCTCCACGGCGCAAAACGTGGTGTTCGGCTACACGCCCGGCTACATGGGCGTGGTGGTCGCGCCCGACGGCACGGTGGTCTACGGCACCGGCTACGCATATCCGCCCGTGATCGTGCAGGACACCTGGGTCGGCTATCCGCCCAGCTACGGCTACGACGCGGCCTTCGACACCGCGGCCGGCTTCGCCTTCGGATTCGCCGCGGCCGAAGCCTGGGGCGGCGCCGCGCCGTACTGGGGACCCTATTGCTGCGCGCCGTACTGGCGCGGCGTGGACGTCAACCGGGTCGACGTCTATGGCGCCTGGGGCGGGTCCGGCGTGGTCACGCACGCGGCCGGCTGGAACGGCTGGACCGGCACGCAATGGCAGGGCGCGCACGCCGAGGGCTACAACCCGCAGACCGGCGCCGCGTTCGAGGGCACGCGCGGCGCGGCCTATAACCAATACACCGGCAATGCCGCCGCCGGCCGGCGCGGCGCCTACACCAATCCGGTCACCGGCGCGTCCGGCGCGGGCCGCGCCGGCGTGGTCGAGAACGACGACGGCCAATGGGCCGCAGGCCGCCAGGACGCCCGCACCAACGCCCGCACCGGCCGCACGACGGTGTCCTCGGCCACCGCCACCGGCACGGCCGGGCAGGGCGTGGACAACGTGGACCGGCGCGGCGCGACCTACAACCGCAACACCAACAGCGGCATGGCCTGGAACAATGGCAACGTCTACGCCGACCACAACGGCAACGTCTACGAGCACAACGACAACGGCTGGCAGCAGCACACCTCGTCGGGCTGGCAGCCGGTGCAAGGCGGCGACTCCAGCTACCTGAACGGCCAGCGCCAGGCGCGGGACTATTCCAGCCAGCGCAGCGACTTCCAGGGCGGCGGCTGGCAGGACCGCATGGGCGGCGGCGATTCCGGCGGCGGCTGGCGCGACCGGGGCATGGAAGGCGGCGGCGGCTGGCGCGACCGCATGGGCGGACGCGGCGGCTGGGGCGGCGGCTTCGGCGGATTCCGCGGCGGGTTCCGCCGCTGAGACACGCTTCTGCGCGCGGGGGCGGCCGTTTGCGCCGCGCCCGCGCCGGGCGCTAGACTGCCTGCTTCCCCATTTCTTTCCTGCCTTACGCCATGGCCCTGCATAGCTGGCTCATCTATCTGGTTGCGGTCATCGGCCTGTCGGTGACGCCCGGGCCCAACACGCTGCTCGCGCTCACCCACGGCGCGCTGCACGGCCACCGCAAGGCGCTGTGCACCATCGCCGGCGGCGCGGTCGGCTTCGTGGCGCTGATCGCGCTGTCGATGCTGGGCATCAGCGCCCTGCTCAAGGCCTGGGGCCCGGCGCTCACCGTGCTGAAGTGGGGCGGCGGGGCCTACCTGATCTGGCTCGGCATCCAGCTGTGGCGCTCGCCCGGCGTGCAATTGCAGCCGCCGCCCGACATGCCGAAGGCCCGCGGCGCGCGCATGTTCGGCCAGGGCTTCCTGTCGGCCATCTCCAATCCCAAAGCGCTGCTGTTCTACGGCGCCTTCCTGCCGCAGTTCATCGACCCGGCCCGCAGCCTGCTGACGCAGTTCGCCATCATGGCGGCCACCTTCGCGCTGGTGGAGTTCCTGGTCGAATACGTGCTGGCGCGCCTGGCGCACCGTGTGCGCCCCTGGCTGGAACGCGCCGGCCGGCGCTTCAACAAGGTCTGCGGCGGCCTGTTCGCCGCCATGGGCGCGGCGCTGCCGGGCTCCTGATCCTCCTTCTCGTCTCCCCGTCCTCCTCGCTTGCCGCGCCCGGGCCGAGCCCCGCGCGCGGCGGCGCGCGTCCGCCCGTCTGCTGTCCGATCGGCAAATAAAATATTTTCTTTTTAAAAATATATATATTTGCTATGCTGCCGCTGCAATGATCGCGCAGACGATCCCTGATGGCGACCGGCCGTCGCCCGTACATCGAGGAGATGAATGTGAAATGCCTTTCCATCATGGCCATGGCCGCGTCGCTGGCAGTCGCGCCGTTCGCCCAGGCCGCCCCGCAGCGCCCGCCCAACGTGCTCGTCATCCTGGCCGACGACCTGGGCTACAACGACATCCAGCCCTTCGGGCAGGACATCATCCAGACCCCGGCGCTGAACCAGCTGGCCGCCGAGGGCATGCGCTTCACCAACTACCACGTCAATCCCACCTGCTCGCCGACCCGCGCCCAGCTGCTGACCGGCGTGGACAACCACCTGGCCGGCATGGGCTCGATGGGCGAGTACTACGCACCCGAGATGGACAAGTACCCGGGCAACTACATCGGTTCGCTCAATGACCGGGTCAAGACCATCGCCGAAGTGCTCAAGGACCGGGGTTATGCGACCTTCATGGCCGGCAAGTGGCATCTGGGCGGCAAGCCGGAACAACTGCCGGCGGCGCGCGGTTTCGAGAATTCGTTCGCGCTGATCAACCCGGGCGGCAGCCATTGGGACAACAAGGGCCTGCTCGCGGTCCAGCCGCGCACGCGCTTCGTCGAGAACGAGAAGACGGTGCCGCGCGACACGGGGGAGTTTTCCTCCAATCTCTATACCGACAAATTCCTGGGCTACATGAAGTCGGCCGAGGATGCGGGCAAGCCATTCTTCGGCTATCTGGCGTTCCAGGCCGTGCACGATCCGCTGCACGCGCCGGCGGCCGACGTGGCCAAGTACCGCGGCAAGTTCGCCCGCGGCTACGACGAACACCGCGAGACCATGTACAAGAACATGCTGCGCGCGGGCGTGGTGCCCGCGGGCACCAAGATGTCCGAGACCACGCCGCTCTTCAAGCCCTGGGACCAGCTGACGGCGCAGGAGCGGGCGCACCAGGAGCGCCTGATGGAGATCTACGCGGGCATGGTGAGCAACCTGGACAGCAACATCGGCCGCGTGATCGACCAGTTAAAGCGCAGCGGCCAGTACGACAACACCGTAATCATCTTCTTCTCCGACAACGGGCCTTCCGGCGCCTACATGGATTTCTATCCGGGCAACAAGGACGGCAGCTGGATCGCGAAGGAGTTCGACACCTCGTTCGACAACATGGGCGCGCCGGGCTCGTTCGCCGGCCTCGGACCGGGGTGGGCCTATGCGAGTTCGGCGCCGTTCCGGCTGTTCAAGCTGTTCATGAGCGAAGGCGGGACGATTTCCCCGCTGATCGTGAAGGGCTCGATGGTGGCCAAGCGCGGTTCGATCAACGACGGCTACCTGGCGGTCGAGGACATCTTCCCCACCATCACGGCCATCACCGGCGCGGCGCGCGGACAGGAGCGCGACGGGGTGCCGCTGGCGCCGCTCAAGGGGGTGTCGTTCCTGGATGTGCTCGAAGGCACGGCCACGTCGGCCCGGCCTGCGGATTTCGAACGCGGCGGCGAGCTGTTCGGCAACAAGGAATACCGCCAGGGCAAGTGGAAGCTGAGCTGGATACCCAAGCCGTTCGGCGCCGGCCAGTGGCAGCTTTTCGATACCGAGGCCGATCGCGGCGAAACCACGGACCTTGCCTCGCGGCAGCCGCAGCGCGTCAAGGAAATGGCCGCCAAGTACGAGGCCTGGGCCCAGGCCAACAGGGTGATCCGCTGGGACACCGATTACCTGGACAGGGAGCTGTTCGGCTACTTCGACTGGCGCAAGAACATGCCCCGGCAGGTCGTCATTCCCGCCGAGCGCTAGACGGAGCGACGCGATGAAGATGTCCATGCGCCTGGCGGCGGCCGCCGCGATCGGCGCGGCGGCGGTGGCGGCGGGCTGGCTGGCCATTGCGGCCGGCCCCCAGCCCGGGCAGCCCGGCGACGGGCGCAACGCCCCGCCCGACATGGTGTGGGTGCCGCCGGGCGAATTCCTGATGGGTTCGGACAGCAGCCGCGCGCAGGCCAACGAGCGGCCGGCCCACAAGGTGCGGCTGCCGGGATACTGGATCGACCGCCACCACGTCACCAACCGCGACTTCGCCCGCTTCGTGGCGGCCACCGGCTACGTCACCACCGCGGAGCGGGCGCCCGACTGGGAGACGCTACGCGCCCAGCTGCCGCCCGGCACGCCGCGTCCGCCGGCTTCGGCGCTGGTGCCGGGCGCGCTGGTGTTCGTCGGCGCCGACAAACCGGTGGACCTGCGCGAATATGCGCGCTGGTGGCGTTACGCGCCGGGCGCGAACTGGCGCCATCCGCAAGGCCCCGCGTCCGATCTCACGGGCAAGGAAGACCACCCGGTGGTGCAGGTTTCGTACGAGGACGCCCAGGCCTACGCGGCCTGGGCCGGCAAGCGCCTGCCGACCGAAGCGGAATGGGAATATGCGGCGCGCGGCGGGCTGGACCAGGCCAGCTACGCCTGGGGCGGGGTGCTGCAGCCCGAGGGCAAAAGCATGGCCCGCACCTGGGATTCGGCCCAGCCTTTCCCGGTGCAATCGCCGAAGGTCATGCCGGGCACCGAGCGGGTGGGCGCGTATCCGCCCAATGGCTACAACATCCAGGACATGGCCGGCAACGCCTGGCAGTGGGTGGCCGACTGGTACCGCCCCGATGCGTTCGCGCGCCAGGCGGCCAAGGGCGGGGCGATTTTCGACCCTGCCGGTCCGCAGGCCTCGTTCGACGCCACCCTGGTCCGGCCGGACGCGCCGCAGCGCGTCATCCGTGGGGGATCGTTCCTGTGCAGCGAAACCTATTGCGAAGGCTACCGCGTCAGCGCGCGGCAGGGGCAGGACCCGTACAGCAGCGCCGCCAACGTCGGCTTCCGGCTGGCGCTGAGCGCGGGCCAGTGGCGGGGCGGCCGGTAGGCCGCGGATCAGGCCGCGCCGCGGCCGAACCGGCTGTGTTCCAGCACCAGCGCGGTGGTGATGCGCAGGTGCTCGGCCAGGAGCGCGCAGGCCAGGTCGGCGTTCTTGGCCAGCGCCGCCTTGGCGATGGCCTCGTGCTCGGCATGCACGTCGCGCGCGCCGGCTTCGTTCTGTCCCATGACGGACAGGTTGCGGTAGCGCGAGGTCTGGTCGCGCAGGATGAGCGAGAACCGCAGGCTCCATTTGGACGGGCAGGCCGACAGCAGCGCCTCGTGGAAGGCGTCGTGCTCGGCTTCCCATTGCGGGTCCAGTCCCACGCCGCTGGCCGCCATCATGGACTGGCGCTTGAGGCGGTGCAGCGCCGCCATGACGCGGCCTTCCCATTCGATGTCGCCGTGCGCGATGGAGGCCCGCAGCGCATCGCATTCGATGCGCTGGCGCGTCTGCGTGATGTCCAGCAGTTCCTCGCGCGAGGTCTTGGCCACGCTGAAGCCGCGCTGGTCTTCGGCGTTGACGAAGCCGCTGGTCGCCAGGCGCGACAGCGCCTCGCGCAGCGGATTGACGCCGGTGTCGTAGCGTTCGGCGAGCTCTTTGAGCTTGAGCTTGGCGCCGGGCAGCAGGCGCCCGGCGATGATGTCGTCGAGGACGGTATCGGTCAGCAGCGAGGCCTGCGTACGCTGCTGGGTTGCGGCACGGGCGGGCTCGCCGCCTGTCGGGTGGCTCATTGGTGGGGGTATCCGGATTGGGTTACGGGGATTCTACGCTCGGCCATGAAAGTAGACAAACCAAAAAATATATATTTTTCTTGCTTTGTAGATAAAACTGCCTATACTGGCCTGCAAGGATGGAGCCCGACGCTGCGTAGCCCATCCCGTGCGGCGCCGCCCTGCCGCGGCGCTCTTTGCGCGGCGCTCTTGCGGTCATCAAGGACATCATGAAACTCATACGCTTTACCCACAACAACGAGCGTCACCTCGGCATTCTGCGGGGCGACGAAGTGGTCAGCCTGGGCCGGCACGAGGTGCTGGACCTGCTGCGCCAGGGCGTGGACCTGGCCGCCTTCGCCAAGGAACGCGCCGCGGGCGGGCGCCCGATCCCGCTGGCCGAAATCGGCTACCTGCCGCCGCTGGACAACGCCGGCAAGATCATCTGCATCGGCCTGAACTACCGCGACCACACGGCCGAAAGCAAGTTCGAGCAGCCCGACTATCCGACCGTGTTCAACCGCTTCAACAGCAGCCTGATCGCGCACGGCGACCCCATGATCCGGCCCAAGGCCTCGGACTCGCTGGACTACGAAGGCGAGATGGCGGTGGTGCTGAACGGCGGCGGCCGCTACATTTCCAAGGCCGAGGCGCTGAAGTACGTGGCCGGCTACTCGGTCTTCAACGACGGCTCGGTGCGCGAATACCAGTTCAAGTCGCCGCAATGGACCGTGGGCAAGAACTTCGACGGCACCGGCGGCTTCGGCCCCGTGCTGGTCACGCCCGACGAACTGCCCGCCGGCGGCAGCGGCCTGGCGCTGGAGACCCGCCTCAACGGCAAGGTGGTGCAGTCGGCCAACACCCGCGACATGGTGTTCGACGTGGCCACGCTGATCTCGGTCCTGAGCGAATCGTTCTCGCTGGAAGCCGGCGACGTGATCGTCTCGGGCACGCCCTCGGGCGTGGGCTGGGCGCGCCAACCGCGCCTGCTGATGCAGGACGGCGATGTGTGCGAGGTGTCCATCGAAGGCATCGGCACGCTGACCAATCCGGTTCGGCTGGAGCGCTGAGCCGCGCGCGGGCCCGGCGCGCCGGGCCGACGAAAAAAGGACGGAGACATTCCAATGAAAGAACTCAGAACCCCCGTGCTGGTCGTGGGCGCAGGTCCGGCGGGCCTGAGCGTGACGGCGCTGCTGGCCAAGTACGGCATTGAAACGCTGACGGTCACGCGCTATCCCGGCACCGCCAATTCGCCGCGCGCGCACATCACCAACCAGCGCACCATCGAAGTGATGCGCGACCTCGGCATCGAGGACCGCGTGCGCGCCCAGGCCACGCCCAACTTCCAGATGTCGAACAACGTCTGGGCCACCAGTTTCGCCGGCAAGGAACTGGCCCGCCTGCAGACCTGGGGCACGGGCGGGGAGCGCAAGGCGGACTACGAAAAAGCGAGCCCCTGCGAGATGTGCAACATCCCGCAGCACATCCTGGAGCCCATCATCCTGGGCGCGGCGCGCGAGCATGGCGCGCATTTCCTGTTCAACACCGAACTAACCTCGATCGCGCAGCAGGGCGACGAAGTCGTGGCGCACCTGGTCGACAAGCTCAGCGGCGAGGAAATCCGCGTGATCGCGCAATACGCGGTGGGCGCCGACGGCGGCAACAGCATCGTGGCCCGGCAGCTGGGCTTCGAGTTCGACGGCCAGATGGGCCTGGGCGCGGCGGTCAGCTGCTGGCTGGAGGTGGACCTCACGCCCTACGTGCAGCACCGCCCCGGCGTGCTGTACTGGATGACCGAACCCGGCAACACCTACTGGTTCGGCAGCGGCACCTTCGTCTGCGTCAAGCCGTGGAACGAATGGATCATGCTCTACATGTACGACAAGGAAAAGGGCGAGCCGGACCTGAGCGAAGCGGCCATCATCGCCCATGCCCGCAGCGTGATCGGCGTGCCCGACATCCAGGTCAGGGTCAAGTCGGCCAACAAGTGGCAGATCAACCATATCGCCGCGCGCCAGATGAGCAAGGGCCGGGTGTTCCTGGCCGGCGACGCGGCGCATCGCCATCCGCCGGCCAACGGGCTGGGCACCAATACCTCGATCCAGGACGGCTTCAACCTGGCCTGGAAACTGGCGATGGTGCTCAAGGGCCAGGCCGGCCCGCAACTGCTGGAAACCTATTCCCAGGAACGCCAGCCGGTTGCGCGCGGCGTGGTCGACCGCGCCATGAAATCGGTGCAGGACATGAAGGCCATCGCCGACGCGCTGGGCTTCATTCCCGGCCAGAGCGCGCAAGAGGGCTGGGCCAATATCGACGAACTGTTCGGCGACACGCCGCGCGGGCGCGAACGCCGCGCCCAGCTGGATGCGGCGGTGGAATTGCAGAACTATCAGTTCAATTGCCACGGCGTCGAACTGGGCCAGGTCTACGCCTCGTCCGCGGTGGTGGCCGACGGCAGCAAGCGCAAGCCCTTCGAGCGCGACGCCGAGCTGTACCACCAGCCCACCACCTTCCCCGGCGCCTCGTTGCCGCATGCCTGGGTCGAGCTGGACCGGCGCCGCGTCTCCACCCTGGACCTGGTCGGCCACGGCCGCTTCACCCTGCTGCTGGGCCGTTCCGACGCCGTGTGGCGCGAAGCCGCCGAGGCGGTCCGGCAAACCCTGGGGCTGGACCTCGCGGTCCACACCATCGGCGCCGGCTGCGAAGTGGCCGACGTCTACGGCGCCTGGGCGCGCCTGCGCGAAGTCTCCGAGTCGGGTTGCGTGCTGGTCCGCCCGGACCGCCACGTCGCCTGGCGCGCCGATTCCGCGCCCACGGCCGAAGCCGCCCGCGCGCAATTGCTGGAGGTGTTCGCGCGCGTCGTGGACCGGGCTTCCGTCCCGCAGCCGGCGCTCGCATAATCGAAACCAGTCGGTCCCGAGGAGACAAGAATGTCGTTCAACAAGCCTGACTCAGCCCGCTACGGCGTGCACTCGATCGATCATTTCGCGCTCCAGGTCCCCGACCTGGAGCAGGCCGAACGCTTCCTGCGCGCCTTCGGCCTGGAGGTCGCGCACGCCGGCGGCGCGCTGGAGCTGCGCTGCGCGGGCGACGACCATTGCTGGTCGCGCATCGTCGGCGGCGGCCCCAAGCAGCTGGCCTATCTGAGCCTGAACTGCTATGAGGACGAGTTCGACGCCATCCGCGAGCAGGTGCTGGCCGCCGGCGCGCGTCCCGCCGCGCCCGGCGCGCATGGCGAGTCCGGGGGATTCTGGTTCCTGGACCCGGACGGCAACCTGCTGCAGCTCAAGCCCGGCCCCAAGACCAGCCCGGACACCAAGAGCCGCAATGCCAGCGTGCAGGTGGCGCCGGGCCAGCGCGGCTCGGCCGGGCGCGGCAAGCGGCCGCGCGCGCGGCCGGCGCGCCTGTCGCACGTGCTGATGTTCACCACCGACATGGAGCGCTCGCTGCGCTTCTACAGCGACGCGCTGGGGCTGTACCTGTCCGACCGCTCGCGCGACATCGTGGCCTTCATGCACGCGCGCCACGGCTCGGACCATCACCTGGTCGCCTTCGTCAAGGACGCGGCCCGCGGCTGGCACCACAGCGCCTGGGACGTGCCCGGCCTGGAGGACGTGGGCTGCGGCGCCGAGCAGATGCGCGACGCGGGCTACAAGGAAGGCTGGGGCGTGGCCCGCCATACGCTGGGCTCGAACTACTTCTATTACGTGCGCGATCCCTGGGGCTCGTTCTGGGAGTACTCGGCCCACATCGACTACGTGCCGGCCGGTTTCGACTGGCCCGCGGGCGACTACCCGCCGGAAGACGCGCTCTACATGTGGGGGCCGGAAATGCCGGCCTACTTCGTGCAGAACACCGAAAGGCAGTAAGCGTTCAGGCCGGGGCGCGCCAGCGCCCCGATGCCGGGTCGACTTCCACGCGCGCGCCGCCCCGGCGCACCTGTTCCTCGTCCTGCGGCGCATCGACGTCGAAAACAATGCCCAGCGCCTGCGCGACGCCGGGCGCCTCGACCGGCAGCTCCCAGGTCAGGAACAGCTGCGACAGGTCCGCGCCGCCGGCGAAGTCCGACTCGCGGAACCGGTCGCGGCCGCGCGGCACCACGGCGTGCGGCTGCGCGGTGTCGAAAATCATGGCCGTGCCGCGCGCCAGCGCGATCCGCTGGCCGCTGCCCGGAAAGACCACGTCCAGCCCCTTGTCCTCGCTCAGGAACAGATTGCAGAAGACCGCGTCGCCGTACTGCCCGGCGTCGTGATGAAAGCGCGCGCCGCGGCACGCCATCAGCGCCATGTCGGCCTCGTCCAGCGCCGCCGCCAGTCCCAGCGCGGCGGTCCAGCCGCGCATCGCATCCAGGCACAGCCCGAAGCCGGGCCAGCGCGCCCGCGTGCGGGCCAGCGGCATCTGCTCGACGTCGCCGGGCTCCAGGCACAGCCGCGTCGCGATCTCGCGCTCCCAGTCCGCCGCCGCCCGCGCCGGCGCGGGCGGCACGTCCAGCGTGGCCGTCAGCGCCGCGGCGGCCACGCCGCGGCTGCGCATGGCTGCGCCGCTCAGGTAATGGACGGCGAGGGAGTCGGGGGCGCGGTTCATGGGGAGCGATGGGGAGGTGGCAGCGGCCAACCATAGCATTGCCTGGCCGCGGCGGCGGCGATGACCGGCCGGCGGACGCCGGACGCGCCGTTTGCGCGCAAACCGAATACAGTGCTGGGCAGGCCCGGGCGCGGTTGCCGCGGGCGGCATTTCACAGCACAGATCAGGAGACGGCATGGATACGGTAGGCAAGACAAACAGCGTGCGCGAGCGCGTCGGCGAGGCGGAATGGCAGGTGCGCAAGGATCTGGCGGCGCTGTACCGGCTGGTGGCGCTGTTCGGCTGGGACGACCTGATCTTCACGCACATCACCGCCAAGGTGCCCGGCACCGAGCACTTTCTCATCAATCCCTACGGCATGATGTTCGACGAGATCACGGCGTCCAGCCTGGTCAAGATCGACCTGCACGGCCGCAAGGTGATGGAGTCGGAGTACGACATCAATCCCGCCGGCTTCACCATCCACAGCTGTATCCACGCGGCCCGCAAGGACGCGATGTGCGTGCTGCACACGCACTCGATCAACGGCGTGGCGGTCTCGGCGCAGAAAGAAGGGCTGCTGCCGCTGTCGCAGTTCGCCTTCATCGTGCTGCGCTCGCTCAGCTATCACGATTACGAGGGCCTGGCGCTCAACCCCGACGAGCAGCCGCGCCTGGTGCGCGATCTGGGCAGCAACAACTACCTCATCCTGCGCAACCACGGCCTGCTGACCGTGGGGCAGAGCATGGCGGAGGCGTTCCAGGCCATGCACCGCCTGGAAGCGGCCTGCATGGTCCAGGTGCGGGCCCAGGCCGGCGGCGGCGAACTGACCCACATTCCGCCCGAGGTGCTGGCGCGCGCCGCGGTCGAATCGCCGGCCGACCGCGCCCACAAGGCGGCGCTGGCCTGGCCCGGGCTGCTGCGCCGGCTGGACCGCCGCAACCCCGGCTACGCGGAGTAGAGCGGCGGGACGTCATTACGACATCACGACATCATGATGTCTTGATGTTATGATGCCGGCATGCCCAATGAAACCGACTACGCCCCGCTCTACGCCCGGGTCGAGAACGCGCTGGCCGCGGAAATCGCGGCCGGCGGCCTGCCGCCCGGCAGCCAGCTTCCACCCGAAGACGGCCTGATCGCCCGCTTCGGCGTCAGCCGCACCACGGTGCGCAAGGCGATCGAACACCTGGTGGCCCGCGGGCTGGTCGAGATCCGGCGGGGCAGGGGCACGTTCGTGGCCGAACCCAAGCTGACCCAGCCGCTGACGGGGCTGAGCGGCTTCGTGGAGGACATGGCGGCGCTGGGCCGCCACGCCACCGCGCGCCTGCTGGACAAGCGGCCGGTGCCGGCCTCCGAGGCCGTCGCCCGCCAGCTCGGCGTGGCGCAGGGCACGCAGGTCTACCGCATCGAGCGCGTGCGCCTGGCCGACGGCGTGGCCATGTCGTTCGACGAAACCTATCTGCCGCTGGAGATCGGCGAGCAGGTGGCCAGCAACGACCTGGAAGCCGAGCCGATTTTCGACCTGCTGGAGCTGCGCTACGCGCTACCGCTGATCGAGGCGCAGTACCAGCTCGAAGCCGTCACCGCCGACGCGCACGTGGCGCAGGCGCTGGGCGTGCCGCCCGGCAGCCCGATCTTCCTGATCGAGCGCACGTCCTACACCGAGGGCCAGCGGCCCGTCGACTACGAAAAACTCTATTACCGCGGCGACCTGATCCGGTTCTCCACCCGCCTGTCGCGCGCGCCCCGCCGGCCATGACGGACAGCGCGCAGATCCTCTGGCTGTTCGCCGCGGCCTTCGGCGCCAGCGCGCTGGGCGGCGTGCTGGGCATGGCCAGCGGCATTTTCATCGTGCCCATCCTGACCCTGCTGTTCGGCGTGGACATCCACGTGGCCATCGGCGCCAGCATCGTCTCGGTGATCGCCTGTTCCTGCGGCAGCGCCGCGCCGTTTCTGAAGGGAAGGCTGACCAATGTGCGGCTGGCCATCGTGCTCGAAACCGCGACCACGCTGGGCGCGCTGACCGGCGTGTTCCTGATCGGCATCGTGCCCACGGCGTTCCTGTACGGCCTGTTCGCCGTCATCCTGGCGCTGTCGGCGCAGCAGATGCTGGCGCGCCGCCGCGAGGTCGCCGCGATCGCCGCGCCCGGGGCCGCGAGCTGGGCCACCGCGCTGCGCCTGCATTCCAGCTTCCCCGACAGGGCGCTGGGCCGCGAGGTGCATTACCAGGTCGGCCGCGTGCCGCTGGGGCTGTCGCTGATGTACGCGGCCGGGCTGGTCTCGGCGCTGCTGGGCATCGGCTCGGGCGTGCTCAAGATTCCGGCGATGGACGCCGCGCTGCGGCTGCCCATCAAGGTGTCCTCGGCCACGTCGAACTTCATGATAGGGGTGACCGCCGCGGCCAGCGCGGGCGCGTATTTCGTGCGCGGGGACATCGACATCGGCATCGCCGGCCCGGTGGCGCTGGGCTCGGTGGCCGGCGCGCTGGCGGGCGCGCGCGTGCTGCTCGGGCTGCCGGCGGACAAGCTGCGCCTGTTCTTCGTCATCGTGCTGGCGCTGCTGGCGGTGCAGATGCTGCTGAGCGCGCTGGGCGTGTCTTTTCCGGGAGGCGCGGCATGAGCGCTGCGACGGACCTTCAGGCGCGGCGCGACCGCCGCATCGCGGCGCTGCTCTGGTACGGCACCTGGGCGGCCTCGGCCTGCATCGCCATCGGCATGGCGCTGGACCTGCTGCTGCCGGCCGGCGGCTACCGGCTGGTGCAGGCCGGCGTGGCGCTCTTCATCCTGCTGCCGGTGGCGCGGGTGGCGCTGATGCTGGCGATCTTCCTGCGCGAGCGCGATTACGCCTACAGCGCGATCTCCGCGCTGGTGCTGCTCATCATCGCGGCCGGCGTGCTGTTCGGCCTGCGCTGAAGGCCGGCGCGGCCGGTTTTCCTATAATCCCCGGGCGCCTTTTTCCTTCCAGGACGGATACATGCATTCCATCACCCCCCAGGATGTCTACGTGCCCACCAGCCAGGGCCGCCTGTTTGCGCGGCGCTGGGACCCGGCCGGCGCGCAGGACGCCGGCGCGCCCATCGTGCTGATGCACGACTCGCTGGGCTGCGTCGAGCTGTGGCGCGACTTTCCCGAACAGCTGGCGCAGGAGACCGGGCGCAGCGTCATCGCCTACGACCGGCTCGGCTTCGGCCGCTCGGACCCGAACGACGCCGTCTTCGACTCCGGCTTCGTCGAGGCCGAGGCGCGCGATGGTTTCCGCCTGCTGCGCGAGGCGCTGGGCATCGGGCCGTTCGTGGCCTTCGGCCACAGCGTGGGCGGCGGCATGGCGATCTGCAGCGCGGGCGAGTACGCCGCCGATTGCCGGGCCCTGATCACCGAGTCGGCGCAGACCTTCGCCGAAGACCTCACGCTGTCCGGCATCAGCGCCGCCAGCCGCAACTTCGCCGAACCCGGCCAGCTGGACCGCCTGAAGAAGTACCACGGCGAAAAGGCCGCCTGGGTGCTGCGCGCCTGGGTCGATACCTGGCTGTCGCCGGCGTTCGCCGACTGGAATCTCGACGCGCGCCTGCGCCAGGTTCGCTGCCCGGTGCTGGCGCTGCATGGCGAGCTGGACGAATACGGCTCGCGCCGGCATCCCGAGCGCATCGCGGAACTGACCGGCGGGCGCAGCGTGCTGCTGGAGAACTGCGGCCACGTGCCGCACCGCGAACAGAGCCGCATCGTGCTGGACCTGGTCGGCCAGTGGCTGAAGGCCTAGGCCGGCCGCGCGTCCCAGGTCCGGTCGTCGATCAGGCCGCGCACCACCTGCCGCAGCGTGCCGGCCACGCTGCGCGCGGCGGCGTCGCCCAGCACGCTGCGGCGCTGCGCCAGGCAGATTGAGCGGGTGAAGGTGGGCGACAGCCGGCGTGTGGCCAGCGCGCCTTCGCGCACCTCGCGGGCCACGGCGCAGGGCGCCAGCAGGCTGAACCAGGCGCCGGTCCTGAGCAGCTGGATCAAATAGGCGCCGGCGTCGATTTCTATGCCCACGTTGAGCGCGGTTCCGTGGCGCAGCGCGTAGTCGTCGAGCGCGGCGCGGATGCCGTGGCGGCGCGACGAGATGGCCAGCGGATAGTCCGCCAGCGCCGCCACGGACACGGTCTTGCCGGCCTTCAGGCGCTGCGGCACGCCCACCAGGTGCATGTCCTCGTGTGCGATGGGCTCGCTGTGCACGCCGGACGTGGAAGGCCGGTCGAACACCAGCGCCAGGTCCAGCTCGCCGGCCAGCAGCCAGCTCCAGAGATAGCCCGAGAACCCGTCCACCACCCGCAGCCGGATGCGCGGATAGTCCTGCGACAGCCGCGCGATCAGCGGCAGGGCCAGCACCGCCGCCGCGGAAGCCGGCAGCCCGATGGAGACTTCGCCCTGCGGTTCCTGGGCGCTGCCGCGGATGTCCTCGAACGCGGCCTGCGTGCGGCCCACGATGTCGTAGGCGCGCGCCAGCAGCTCGACGCCGGCCGGCGTGGGCGCGACCCCGCGTATGTCGCGTTCCAGCAGTTGCGCGTCCAGCGCCGCCTCCAGCTTCGCCATGGTCACGGTCAGGGCCGGCTGCGCGATGTGCAGCCGGCGCGAGGCGGCCGAGATGCTGCCTTCTTCGCAGACCGCGATAAAGGCGATCAGGCGGGGGATGTCGAGCTGGCGGGCGTTGTGCATGGGGCGGCAGGGTGGAGGATGGCCATAATTCAGCAATATGGCGGTATAGGGTAAAGATATTTTACGGATAGGGGGCGCGGCGGCAAACTGCGGTCCGATACGTTGTTGCCCGGAAGAAATCCCCATGTCCCAAGCAAGCCTGGCCCCGCAGTCCGGGGCCGAACTGCCGCCGCTCAAGTCGATACGCGGCTTCCATGTCGGCGGGTCCATCGTCGAACTGAGCGACGCGCCCGCGAGGACGCTGCAATCCGTGCCCGGCCTGGAGGCGCGCGCCTCCGACCCCAACGGCCGCCATGCGGTCGGCCAGCTGTACGTGCAGCATTTCGCGCTGGCGCGGCCGGCCCATCCCTATCCGGTGTTCCTCTGGCACGGCGGCGGCATGACCGGCTGCACCTGGGAGCAGACGCCGGACGGCCGCCCCGGCTGGCACGACTACTTCATGCGCGCGGGCTACGACACCTACGTCAGCGACGCGGTCGAGCGCGGGCGCGCTTCCTGGCCGGCGCCGGAGCTCGTGGCCGGCGGGCAGGCCGAGCACCGCAGCATCGAGCAGGCCTGGGATCTGTTCCGCATCGGCGAACCCGGCGCGGCGCAGGGCTATCCGGGCCAGCAGTTTCCGGCCGATTGCATGCCGCAGCTGGCGCGCCAGTTCGTCGGCCGCTGGGTGAGCAACCGCGAGCGCGCCATCGCCGCGTATGCCGAGCTGCTGGGCCGCGCCGGGCCGGGCGTGGTGATCGCCCACAGCGAGGGCGGGCGGCTCGCGCAAAGCGTGCTGCAGGCCGTGCCGGACCGCATCAAGGCGCTGGTGCTGGTGGAGCCGGCCGGCGGCGTGCAGGCCGACGCCGCGGCGTTCGCGCGCATGGCGGCGGTGCCGGTATGCGTGCTGTGGGGCGACTACTTCGACCGCAGCCCGCTGTGGCGGCGCTACCGCGAGCAGACCGACGCCTGGCTCGACGGCCTGGCGCGGGCCGGCGGCAGCGTCACCCGGATGGACCTGCCGGCCCTGGGCATCGCCGGCAATTCGCACCTGCCGATGATGGACCGCAACAACGCCGAACTCGCCGCCATGCTGGACGCGTGGATCCAGGGCACCAACAACGATTCCATATGAACAGGAGACCCACCATGAAAATTTCCGCAATCGCCAGGCTGATGGCCGCGGCCGTCCTGCTGGCCGGCGCCGCCGCCGCGCACGCCGAAGCTGCCTATCCCGACCGTCCGATCCGCATGATCATCCCTTACGCGCCGGGCGGCTCGCTCGATCCGATCGGGCGCGTGCTGGGCGAGGAACTGTCGCGCCGCCTGCAGCAGCCGGTGGTGGTGGAGAACGTGGCCGGGGCGAGCGGCATGCTGGGCGCCAACCGCGTGGCCAAGGCCAATCCCGATGGGTACACGCTGCTGATCGGCATCACCTCCAACGTGTCGCTGGCGCCGCTGGTCACGCCGCAGGCGCAATACCAGGCCGCGGATTTCGACGCGATCTCCATGGTCGGCACCAGCGGCCTGGTGCTGGTGGCCCGGCCCGACCTGCCGGTCTCGGACCTGGCGGGCGCGCTGGCGCTGGCCAGGCAGAAGCCCGGCAGCCTGTCCTACGGCATTCCGGGCACGGGCTCGCTCTACCACCTGGCGATGGAGGCGCTCAAGTCCGACACGGGAACCGATATCGTGGCTGTGCCTTACAAGGGCGCGGGGCAGGCCAGCATCGACCTCATGGGCGGGCAGATCGACCTGGCCCTGCTGGGGCTGCCGGCCATGCTGCCGCACATCGCCAACCACAAGATGAAGGCGCTGGCCGTGATGAGCAGGAACCGGGACGTGGGCGACAAGAACATTCCGTCGGCCTCGGAAACCGCGGGCCTGGAAGACATCGACTACGACATCTGGACCGGCGTGTTCGCGCCCAAGGGCACGCCGGAGCCGGTGCGCCAGCGCCTGCACCAAGAGATCCAGGCCATCCTGCAATCGCCGGAAGTGATCGAGGGCTACCGCAAGATGGGCGTGGAGGTCGCGCCGCCCCAGACCCTGGCGCAGTTCTCCGCCTTCATCGCCGGCCAGACCGACAAGCTCAAGAGCGATATCGGCCGCACCCGCTTCAATCCGGGCTCGTAAAGGGCGGCGGCGCGGTTCACAGCGCCGCGATCCGTGCTTAGAATCGGACTGGCCCGGCGTTTCCGGGCCATGTCCGTTTACCAGGTGCCCGATCCCATGCCCGAAATTCCGCCTCTTCCCCAAGCCGTCCACGACCCGGCCACCCGCCACGCGATCTTCCTGGTCGCCACCCTGAACGAGGGCGCCGGCTCCGCCGAAACGCTACGGGGCTGGTGCGAAGACGTCGCCGCCCGCGTGCGCACCGTGGCGACCCGCGCGCCGCAACAAAACCTCTCCTGTGTCTGTGCGTTCGGCTCCGCCGTCTGGGACCGCGTCTTCGGCGCGCCGCGCCCGGCGGCCCTGCATCCGTTCCGCGAATTCGGGCCGCCCGGACGCGTCGCCGTCGCGACCCCCGGCGACCTGCTGCTGCACATCCGCGCCGATTCCATGGACCTGTGCTTCGAGCTCGCGACCCTGCTGCTCAACGACCTGGGCGATGCCGTGACGGTCGTCGACGAAGTCCACGGTTTTCGCTATTTCGACCGGCGCGCCATCATCGGCTTCGTCGACGGCACCGAGAATCCGCAAGGACGCGAGGCCGTGGACTTCACGGTGATCGGCGACGAGGACCCGGAGTTCGCCGGCGGCAGCTATGTGCTGGTGCAGAAATACCTGCACGACATGGACGGCTGGAACGCGCTGACGGTGGAAAACCAGGAAGGCATCATCGGCCGCCACAAGCTGTCCAACGTGGAGCTGGACGACGACATCAAGCCGTCTTCGTCGCACAGTTCCCTGACCACCCTCGAAGAGAACGGCCAGGAAGTGAAGATCCTGCGCGACAACATGCCTTTCGGCCGGGCCGGCTCGGGCGAGTTCGGCACCTACTTCATCGGCTACGCGCGCTCGCCGGCGCCCATCGAGCAGATGCTGGAGAACATGTTCGTCGGACGGCCCGTCGGCAACTACGACCGCCTGCTGGATTTCAGCCACGCGGTCACGGGCGGGCTGTTCTTCGTGCCGTCGGCCGACCTGCTGGAAGCGCTGGCCGAGCGCGCCCCGGCCGCGAGCGAGGCCGCCGCCCCTAGCGCTCCTGCTCCAGCGTCGCCTTGATCCGCAGCATGCTGTCCTGGTTGACCTGAATGAGACCGGAGGCCGGCTGATCTATGTCCAGGATGAAGGTCAGGACCAGCGATATCAGGGTGGCGAACAGGCCGGTCGAGATGAGCCGCCTGCGTTTCTGCAGGCCGGTTCCATAGGCGATGAACGCCATCGCGCCGGTGGTCACGATGAAGAGCAGGTAGAACACCGGCTCGGGCACGTGGTTCTCCAGCGCGACGCGGCGTTTTTCGTTGACCTGCGCCATGTCGTTGATGGCCTGGATGAACAGGACCGAAGCCATGGACGGCGGCGATTCCAGCACGCCGGCCGCGGTGGAGCGGATCTGGCGCTCGATGCGCCGCGAGGCGGCGCCGGCCAGCGCCAGCCGTGCGCTGTCGTTGTCGGCGTCGTGGAACTCCAGCGCGGTGTCGGCGTATTCCCGCAGCAGCGCCGCGATCGGCTCGCGCGCCGCGGGCGGCAGCAGCTGCGAGCGCCAGTAGGCGTTGCCGATGGCGTTGGCCTCTTCGGGCACCAGGTTCTTGCGCGTCTCGAAGCGGGTGACCGACATTGCGAAGGTAAAGCCCAGCAGCAGCGCCAGCAGGCCCAGCAGGGCGGTCTGCAGCGCGCCGATATGGGCCTTGGCCGACTCGTCGGAAGCGCGGCGCAGCTTGCGCCCCAGGCGATATCCCAGCTCGATGACCGTCAGGAAGACGGCCACGCAAATGAAAAAGATGTAGACCTCATCGATTTGCTGGAGCACGTCGTTGTTCTTGGCTGTCGGTGGGGCATCAAGCGTATGCCGATTCGGACGCCGCGGGCAAGGGCGATTTACCCGCGGGCCGCCCGGGAGTAAGGTTCGTCTTTCCTGTAAGCGACCCCGAACGGAGCAGAATTTGAAATACCGCAAACTCGGCCGCACCGGCCTGGACGTCAGCCTGATCGGCCTGGGCACCATGACCTGGGGCGAGCAGAACACCGAAGCCCAGGCTCACGAGCAGCTGGACTACGCCCTGGAGCGCGGCGTCAACCTGGTCGACACCGCCGAGATGTACCCGGTGCCGCCCAAGCCGGAAACGCAGGGCCTGACCGAGACCTATATCGGCACCTGGCTGGCGCGCAGCAAGCGCCGCCACGAGATCGTGCTGGCCAGCAAGGTGGCCGGCCCCGTGCGCGACGCCAAGCGCCCGGGCCACATCCGCGACGGCAAGACCTTCCTGGACCGCAAGAACCTGACCGAAGCGCTGGACGCCAGCCTCAAGCGCCTGCAGACCGACTACCTGGACCTGTACCAGCTGCATTGGCCGGACCGCAGCACGGCCACCTTCGGCAAGCTGGCCTATCCCTGGGTGCAGGACGAGCACACCGTGCCCATCGAAGAAACGCTGGAAGTGCTGCAGGACTTCGTGCGCGCCGGCAAGGTGCGCCACGTCGGCGTCTCCAACGAGACCCCGTGGGGCGTGGCGCAGTTCCTGCGCCATGCCGAGAGCCGGGACCTGCCGCGCATCGCCTCGATCCAGAACCCGTACAGCCTGCTGAACCGGGTCTTCGAGAGCGGGCTGTCCGAATTCGCCCACCGCGAAGACGTGGGGCTGCTGGCCTATTCGCCGCTGGCGATGGGCATGCTGTGCGGCAAGTATCTGGACGGCGCGCGCCCGGCCGGCGCCCGCCTGACGCTCTATACGCGCTTCACCCGCTACAGCAACCCGCAGGCCGAGGCCGCCACCCGGGCGTACGTGGAGCTGGCGCGCGCGCACGGCATCCCGCCGACCCACCTGGCCCTGGCCTGGGTCAACCAGCGTCCCTTCGTCACCAGCAACCTGATCGGGGCCACCACGCTGGAACAGCTGAAGGAAAACATCGACAGCGTGGACGTGGCGCTGCCGGCCGAGGTGCTGGAGGAGATCGAGCGCATCCATGCGCGCCAGCCCAATCCGGCGCCCTGAGCGCCGTTCGCCGATACATTTTGTTTGAAGGCCGTTGTCGATCCGGCGCCCTGTCGTTCGTCGTCCTGTTGGAGCGAGAATGTTCCGACAAACACCCAAGGAGACGGATATGCGATTCATGGTGCTAGTGAAGGCGACGGCCGACAGCGAGGCGGGGCTCATGCCCAGCGAGCAGCTGCTGGCGGACATGGGCCGGTACAACGAGGAACTGGTGAAGGCGGGGGTGATGCTGGCCGGCGAAGGCCTGCATCCCAGCTCGAAGGGCGTGCGCGTGGCGTTTTCGGGCAGCGGCCGGCGCGTGATCGACGGGCCGTTCGCCGAGACCAAGGAGCTGGTCGCGGGTTTCTGGATCTGGCAGTGCGCGTCCCTGGACGAGGCGATCGCCTGGGTCAAGCGCTGCCCCAACCCGATGCCGGGCGACTCCGAGATAGAAATCCGCCAGATTTTCGAGGCGGACGATTTCGGTGCAGCGTTCACCCCCGAGCTGCGCGAGCAGGAGGAGCGGCTGCGCGAACAGATGGCGGGCAAGCCCGCGCCCTGATGCGGCGCAGCATGAGCGCGGCGCCGGCGCGGATTGTCAGCCGGCGGGCGCGCCCAGGTCCCACACGCGCGCCGGCTCGAAACCCTGCTGTTCGCCCTTGCGCGCGTAGCCCAGCGGGTTGGCGATCACGCGGCAGCCGTCCTTGACGTAGTCCTGCGGACAGTGCAGGTGGCCGTGCAGCCAGTAGTCGGCCAGCGGCAGCAGGCGGTCGAGCGCGTTGCAGAAGCCCGCGGTGCCGGGGGTGATGCCGTAGCGCGGATCGGCGCTGGCCAGGGTGGGCGCGAAATGGGTGATGGCCACTGTCGGGCCGTCGAACGGTACGCGCAGCGCGGCTTCCAGCCACTGCTGGCAGAGCAGCCCCTGCTCGCGCATCTGCTCGGCCAGAAAGGGCTCGCCGTGGCGGCGCATGGCCGCTTTTTCCAGGTAGAAGTCGGCGGCCCGGAATGCCTTGGCGCGCTTTTTCAGCGCCGCGCCCAGGGTGTCGGCGTCGCTGGCCAGCGCGTCGAAATCGCTCCAGAGCGTGGTGCCGACCAGGCGCATGCCGCCGATCACCAGCGTCTCGCGCTCCAGCCAGTGGATGTCCAGTTCCCGGCACAGGCCGCGCAGGCGTTCGTGGGTCTCGTCGAAATCCAGGTTGTCGTATTCGTGGTTGCCCGGCACGTACACCACCGGCGTGGGCCAGCCGTTGCGCGGCGAATAACTGCCCAGCCCGAAGTCGTCGCGCTCCAGTCGGGAGCCGCGCTGGTACGAGCCGATGTCCCCGGCCAGCACCAGCAGTTCGGCGCCGGGCGCGGGCCGTTCCACGAAGTCGGGGTCGGTTTCCAGGTGCAGGTCGGACAGCAGTTGGATTTTCATACCCGTAATCTTAGGCGAGTGCGGCGGGGCCTGTCGTTCCATGAGACACTTTCTCCTATGAGCCGGGACGCGCGCACGCGCGCCCCGACCGCATAGAACCAACAGGAGAAACCCCATGCGTATCGCGATCACGGCGGCGGCCATTCTGGCGCTGGCGGCCGGCGCCCATGCGCAGCCGCAGCCGCAGTCGCGCCCGCTCGACTGCAGCAAGGCGGCCACGCAAACCGACATGAGCATGTGCGCCGACCAGGCCTACCGCAAGTCCGATGCGGACCTGAACGCCGCCTACAAGGAAATCAACGCGCGCCTGAAGGACGACAAGACCGCCGCCACCCAGTTCCATGCCGCGCAGCGCGCCTGGCTGTCTTTCCGCGACGCCGAATGCGCGTTCGCGGCGGGCGGCACCTCGGGCAGCAGCGCCTACCCGATGGCGCAGAGCGCCTGCCTGGACAAGCTGACCCAGGCCCGCACCAAGGAACTGCGCGCCTACCTCGAATGCGAAGAGGGCGACCTGACCTGCCCGGTGCCGGGCAGACCGTGACGGCGGCCAGGGCATGGACGACAAGGCATCGGGCCTGATCACGGACGCCGCCGGCGTGGCGCGCTGCTTCTGGCAGCCGTCCATGCCGGACTACCACGACCGCGAATGGGGCCGCCCGGTGGCCGACGATCGCCGGCTGTACGAGAAAATCTGCCTGGAAGGCTTCCAGGCCGGCATGGCCTGGATCACCATCCTGCGCAAGCGCGAGGCGTTCCGCGAAGCGTTCGACGACTTCGATTTCGAGCGCGTGGCGCGCTATACCGAACGCGACGTGGAGCGGCTGATGGGCAATCCGGGCATCGTGCGCAACCGCGCCAAGATCGTGTCGGCCATCAACAATGCGCGCCGCGCGCGCGACCTGGCCGACGAAACCGGCACGCTGGCGGGCTGGCTGTGGCGCCACGAACCGCCGCCGCGCGAGCGCCCGGCCACGGTGGACCTGGACTACTGGAACAACAATCCCAGCTCGGCCGCGTCCAAGGCCTTGTCGCGCGCGCTGAAGCAGCGCGGCTGGACCTTCGTCGGGCCGACCACCATGTACGCCTTCATGCAGGCGGTGGGCATGGTCAACGACCACCTGCACGGCTGCGCGTGCCGCGGCGAGGTCGAGCGCGCCCGGGCCGGGTTCAAGCGGCCGGGGTGATGGCGGTTGCGGCTCGTAGGATGGGGGCAGCGCGAGAGACTCGATAAAAGAAATCAACCGCTCGACGCGCGCAACCCATCAGACAGCAAGCAACAACTACCACCCCCAGCAGCTTCCCGCCGCCGGCCGGCCGCAACTGCGGTAATTGACAGCGAACCACAGCTTGCCCGCTCCGCGCGGGCTGCCGTCCTTCTTCACGTCGTCGCGCGTCAGCTCTTCCAGCGTGTCGCGCGCCTTCTTGGTGGGCGAGTCGCCGGCCGCGTCGGGCACCAGCGCGATGCGGCCCAGGCTGGCGGCGTTGCGGTCGCCGTACACGATGTCGGTGTCGGCCAGCGCGCTCATCTTCAGCGCGGCGTCGCGCACCGCGGCGGCGTAGCTGTCGCCGGCGCCGGCCGGCGCCAGGTCCTTGCCCAGGGTGCTGGGCGCAAGAATCTGCGTCGTAGCCGCGGGCGGGGCCATGCGGTAGGCGTCCAGGCCCGGAAGACGGCCGCCGGCGGCCTCGCGGCGCAGCCAGTCGCCCCACAGGAATTCCGCGAATTCAGGCAGGCCGCCGTTCTGGTAGGCGATGTCGCGGGTGAAGTACACCAGCGAGCGGTAGCGGTCTTCCTGCATGCCGCCGGCTTCGTCGGCGCTGGCCAGTCCCAGGCGCGTGGGCAGCTGGTCGACGGTGATGGGCTGGTTGGCGCCGTCGCGCAGCCAGGTGCGCCGCTCGTCGATCATGCGCTGCCAGAAGGCCGCGGCGTTGGGCACGTCGCTGTAGTTGGCGTCCACCTTGACCCACACCGGCAGCTTGGGGCCGCCGTCGGCGATCTCGCGCAGCGAGGAGAAGGTATGGTGGCCGTCGGTCAGGTAGAGGTTGCCGTCCCAGCCCACCACCACGGTCTTGAGGTTGGCGGTATGCGTGCCGGGGGCGTCCTTGCAGGCGTAGGTGTCGGGCTGGTCGAGGCGGGCGGCGCGCGCCTCGGCGATGCTCTGGAAATCCCGGGCGCGTTCGGCGCCGCCCATGTCCTCGCAGTAGTCGTCGAACTTCTTGCCGACGGTGCGGTTCAGGTAGTCGAGCTGGCGCGTGGGATCGGCCGCCCAGGTGGGACGGTCGAAGTCGCCCTGCCAGCGGCCCAGCTTGTAGTAGATCTGGTCGTAGCCGACGGCGGCCTGGGTCGGGCGCAATTCTTCGATGCGCACCTGGATCACCTGGCCGGGCCTGGTGTCGAGGTAGGCGCTGTTGCGCGCAGGCGTTTCGGGTTCGGGCGTCTCCGGTTCGGTGGGAAGCGGCGCGATCGCCGCGGGAGGCTCGCCGCCTGCGTCGCCATCATCGTCGTCGCCGCCGTTGCAGGCGGCCAGGGCCAGCGGCAGCAGGGCCGCGGCCAGCAGGCGCAGCAGAGTGGGGGGCGGCGAAGTCGGGAAGGTCGAGTGCATGGTGGCGGTTACGGGTCCGTGCGTTCAAAGGTAGCCGATGATGGCCGACGCTTGTTGCGCGCAGATTGCACCGCCCATGCGCCGCGTCCCGGCCGCGACCGGTCGGGACGCGGAGACGCTTAGAACGTATGCCGCACGCCCACCCCGGCGGCCGTGCTCTTCAGGCCGTCGATGAAGGCATAGTCCTTGCCGTAGGAGGCATAGGCGTACAGGTTGGTGCGCTTGGACAGGTCGTAGGTGTAGCCCACGCTCCAGACGTTCATGTTGGCGTCCCCGCCGGTCAGGCTGTCGTTGTTGGGAGAGACGTGCTGCCACGAGGCGAACAGGCTGCCGGTGGTGCCGACGGGCACGGTGGCGCCCAGCATGTAGGCGTTGGCCTTGAAGCCGTCGACGTAGCGGTAGGTGCCGAACTCGTCGCTGAACGGGGTGCCCGCGGGCAGGTCCTGGCCCACGAACCAGCCGTCGGTGGTGCGGCCGTAGGCGGCCGCCAGCTTGACGATCTGCAGGTCGTAGGACACGCCCAGCGCGTACTGGCGCGGGGTGGCGTCGTGGTCGATGGCGGCGCGGTTCGAGCCGTTGAGCTGGTCGTAGGTCAGCGCGACGTTCAGCGGGCCCTGCACGTAGCGCAGGCCGGCGGTGATGCCGCGCGCGTTGTCGGCGGTGCGAAAGCCGCTCTGGCCGGCGTCGGTGTCGTCGACGTTGAAGGAATAGCCCACGCCCAGCTCGAAGCCGTTCACCGAGGGCGTGCGGTACATGACCATGTTGTCCCAGCGCATGGTGTTGGCGGCGCTGAAGCCCAGGCCCAGGTTGGATTGGGTATAGCTGGTGTAGAAGGGGTCGATGTCGGCGAGGTAGTTCGAGCCGACCGTGGCTTGGCGGCCGAATTCCAGCTTGCCCCAGGCGTCGTTGGCCAGCCCGATGGTGGCCTGGCGGCCGAACAGGCGGCCGGACTGTCCGCGCTGCCCGTTGGCGGAATCGAAGCCGCTTTCAAGCGTGAACACGGCGCGCAGCCCGTCGCCCAGGTCGTCGGAGCCGCGCAGGCCCCAGCGCGAGCCGGCCTGGATGCCGTTGATCATGCCGAGCTTGCTGCCGTCGTATCCATCGCCCTTGATCTTGTTGTAGCCGATGCCGGTGTCGATGACACCATAGAGAGTTACCGACGTTTCTGCCTGAGCGAGGCCTGCAAAAGTAGTGAGCATTGCGGCTGCGAGCAGCGTCTTTTTCATCCTTGGGGACTCCTTTTTGGGGGTTGGAAAAAACAAAGGGAACACCACGCGGCGCAGGTGCCCGACGGTGTTCCCGGTGGTGATTGCGGTGCGGCGCGGGGTTCAGCCCTTGCGGCGCGCGCGCTTTTCTTCGCGCACGAAGATGAACACCCCGACCAGCACCATGGCCGCCAGCGCGTACCAGGTGATGGCGTACATGAGGTGGTTGTTGGGGAAGGACAGCACCGTCAGGCCGCCCACCGGCGCCTTGCGGGCATCGGCCGCGCCGCCTGCGGCGTCGGCGTCGATGAAGTACGGCGCCACGTCGGTCAGGCCGCGCGCGGCGGCGATGGCGGGCAGGTCGCGCGAATACCAGAGATTGGCCGCGGGATCGTTGTTGCGCAGAAAGCCGCTGCCCGGTTCGCCCATGCGCAGCAAGCCGCTGACCCTGGCCTGCGCCGGCGGCTGCGCCGCGCCCGCCTGGGCCTTGCGCCATTCGGGCAGCACGAAGCCGCGGTTGACCAGCACGGTGCCGCCGCCGTCCAGCTGCAGCGGCGTCATGACCCAGTAGCCGCTGCCCAGCTCGGTGGCGGCCTGCACCAGCGTCTGGCGGTCGTACTGGAACGTGCCGGAAGCAAAGACGCGGCGGTATTCGGCGTTGTCGGAAGTCAGCGCGGGCCATTCGGCGCGGCCCGGGGCGGGCGCGGCGGGCGCGTGGGCGCGCGAATCGACCTGGGAGATCAGGGCGCGTTTCCAGGCCAGGCGGTGCACCTGCCAGGTGCCCAGCGCGCACAGGCCCGCGAAAATGGCGGCGGCAACCAGCCCCAGGATGACCAGGGTGGTTGCGCTGCGCGGATTACGGGGGGTGTCGCCGGAAGAAGAGTCTGTTACTGCGGGCATCAGGGCATTTTGCGCATGTCGTGCGTCGACATGGGCATCATATTGGAGTTCAGGTGATACATGATCCAGATGGATCCGCTGAGCGTGATGACGACCAGCACCAGCGTGAATATTAACGCCAACATGTTCCAGCCGCTTTCGGACTTGGTGTCCATGTGCAGGAAGTACACGATGTGCACCACGATCTGCACCACGGCGAAGCCCAGGATGATGAGCGCGGTGGTGCGCGAATCTTCGAACACCCGGTCCATGACCAGCCAGAACGGAATGGCGGTCAGGATGGCGGCCAGCACGAAGCCGGTGGCGTAGCTTTTTAGCGTGCCGTGGGCGGCGCCGTCGTCGTCGTCATGGTGCCCGTGGTCGCCGCCCGGATGGGCCAGGTGGTCCGTATGCGCGGTCATGGCAGCACTCCCATGAGATAGACAAAGGTGAAGACGCCCACCCAGATCAGGTCCAGGAAGTGCCAGAACATGGACAGGCACATCAGGCGCCGGCGGTTTTCGGGGATCAGGCCGTGCATCTGCACCTGGATCATCATGGTCACCAGCCACACGATGCCGAAGGTCACGTGCAGGCCGTGGGTGCCGACCAGGGTGAAGAAGGACGACAGGAAGGCGCTGCGCTGCGGTCCCGCGCCCTGGTGGATCAGGTGCGCGAATTCGTAGAGTTCCAGCGACAGGAAGCCCAGGCCGAGAATGCCGGTGACGGCCAGCCACAGCTGCGTGCCGCCGATGCGGTTGCGCCGCATCTCCAGCATGGCGAAGCCGTAGGTGATGGACGACAGCAGCAGCAGCGAGGTGTTGACCGCCACCAGCGGCAGGTCGAACAGGTCCGCGCCCGAGGGGCCCGCCGCATAGCTTCGGCCGAGCACGCCGTAGGTGGCGAACAGGCAGGCGAAGATGAGGCAGTCGCTCATCAGGTAGACCCAGAAGCCCAGCAGCGTGCCGTTCTTGGGATGGTGTTCGACCGGGACGTAGAACACGGGCTGCGCGGGCGGCGCGGCGCCGCCGGGCAGGGAGGTAGCGACGGTATCAGACATGGTTTTTCGCCAGCAATTGCGTGCGCGCATCCTCCGTGCGCACGACCTCGTCGGCCGGCACGTAGTAGTCGCGCTTGTAGTTGAAGGTGTGAACGATGGATACCAGGATCAGCGCCGCGAACGACAGCACCGTCAGCGGCCACATGTGCCAGATCAGCGCAAAGCCCATCACCACGCTGATGCCGGCCAGCACGATGCCGGCCCAGGTGTTCTTCGGCATGTGGATGGGAATGAAACCCTGGCGCGGCCGCTCGTAGCCGTGCTGCTTCATCTGCCACCACGCGTCCTGGTCATGCACGCGCGGGGTGAAGGCGAAGTTGTAGTTGGGCGGCGGGGACGAGGTGGACCATTCCAGCGTGCGCCCGTCCCAGGGGTCCCCGGTGTCGTCGCGCAGCGATTCGCGGCGCCGGTAGCTCACCACCAGCTGGATCAGGAAGCTGGCGATGCCGCAGGCGATCAGCAGCGCGCCGAAGGCCGCCACCTGGAACCAGATCTGCAGCGACATGTCCTCGAAGTGGTTGACCCGGCGGGTCACGCCCATCAGGCCCAGCACGTACAGCGGCATGAAGGCGACGTAAAAGCCCACCAGCCAGAACCAGAACGAGCACTTGCCCCAGAACGGATCGAGCTTGTAGCCGAAGGCCTTGGGGAACCAGTAGGTGATGCCGGCCATCAGGCCGAACAGCACGCCGCCGATGATCACGTTGTGGAAGTGCGCGATCAGGAACAGGCTGTTGTGCAGCGCGAAATCGGCCGGCGGCACGGCCAGCAGCACGCCGGTCATGCCGCCTATCACGAAGGTGACCATGAAGCCCACCGTCCACAGCATCGGGACCTCGAAGCGGATGCGGCCGCGGTACATGGTGAACAGCCAGTTGAAGATCTTGGCGCCGGTCGGGATCGAGATGATCATGGTCGTGATCCCGAAGAACGAGTTCACGCTGGCTCCCGATCCCATGGTGAAGAAGTGGTGCAGCCACACCAGGTAGGACAGCACCGTGATCACGACGGTGGCGTACACCATCGAGGCGTAGCCGAACAGGCGCTTGCGGCAGAATGTGGCGACCACTTCGGAAAAGATGCCGAAGGCCGGCAGGATCAGGATGTAGACCTCGGGGTGGCCCCAGATCCAGATCAGGTTCACGTACATCATGGCGTTGCCGCCGAAGTCCGCGGTGAAGAAGTTGGTGCCAACGTAGCGGTCCATCGACAAGAGGGCCAGCACCGCGGTCAGCACCGGAAAGGCCGCCACGATCAGCACGTTGGTGCACAGCGCGGTCCAGGTGAAGATGGGCATGCGCATCATGCTCATGCCGGGGGCGCGCATCTTGACGATGGTGACCAGCAGGTTGACGCCTGAAAGCAGCGTTCCCACCCCCGCTATCTGCAAGGCCCATATGTAGTAGTCGACCCCCACGTCCGGACTGTGCGCGATGCCTGAAAGCGGTGGATAGGCCAGCCAGCCGGTGCGCGCGAATTCGCCCACGAACAGCGACATCATCACCAGGATCACGCCGCCGGTGGTCATCCAGAAGCTGAAGTTGTTCAGAAACGGGAAAGCCACGTCGCGCGCCCCGATCTGCAGCGGCACGATGTAGTTCATCAGGCCCGTGACCAGCGGCATGGCCACGAAGAAGATCATGATCACGCCGTGCGCGGTGAAGATCTGGTCGTAGTGGTGGGGCGGCAGGTAGCCGGCGGAGTCGCCGAAGGCCACCGCCTGCTGCAGGCGCATCATGATGGCGTCGGCGAAGCCGCGCAGCAGCATCACGATGCCCAGGATCACGTACATGATGCCGATCTTCTTGTGGTCGATGCTGGTGAACCACTCGCGCCACAGATAGCCCCACTTGCCGTAGTACGTGATTGCGCCCAGCAGCGCGATGCCGATGATGGCCACCACGACGAAGGTGGCCAGCAGGATCGGCTCGTGGTACGGAATGGCTTCCCAGGTCAGTCGACCGAAGATCAGTTTGGTGAGCTCAGCTTGATCGGGCATCTCGATTCCACCATAAAGACCGGAGTTCATGAATTCCGCGCCGCGGCGCTACAGCACCAGCCCCTGCGTGGCCGTGCACATCGCGCCCACGTACTTGCGCGGCGGCGTGCCGGTCAGCCCCAGGCGCTCCCGCGTCTGCGGGTCCAGGGTCGTGACGTTGAGCGCGCCCGGTATGCCCATGCCGCCCTGCGCGTCGATGGCCATCGCGTCGCGCATGCACATGCGGTTGGGCTCCACGCAGCGGTTGACGATGGCCTCGAACAGGCCGGGCGCGACCGAGGCGTAGCGCTGCACCGGATTGCGTTCGCTGGGCTGCTCCAGCTGCAGATAGGTCTCGCGGCTCAGCGTGGCGCCGGCGGCGCGCGCCTCGGCAATCCACTTGTCGAAGCCCTGCTGGTCCACGCCGTGGAACTTGAAGCGCATGCCGGAGAACCCCGAGCCGCTGTAGTTGGCCGACAGGCCTTCGTATTCGCCGGGGTGGTTGATGACGGCGTGCAGCGTCGTCTGCATGCCCGGCATGGCGTAGATCTGCCCGGCCAGCGCCGGAATGAAAAAGGAGTTCATCACCGTCGACGAGGTGATCCTGAACTGGATCGGGCGGTCCACCGGCGCGGCCATTTCGTTGACCGCCGCCACCCCCTGCTCGGGATAGACGAACAGCCATTTCCAGTCCAGCGCCACGACCTCGACCACCAGCGGCTTGGTGTCCGGCGGCACTTCGCGGCCTTCGGACAGGCGCGCCAGCGGACGGTAGGGGTCGAGCTGGTGCGTGCTCACCCAGGTCAGCGCGCCCAGCGCGATGATGATGAGCAGCGGCGCGGCCCAGATCAGAAGCTCCAGCACCGTGGAGTGGTTCCATTCCGGGTCGTAGCGGGCGGTCTTGTTGCTGGCGCGGTAGCGCCACGCGAACAGCAGTGTGAGGATGATGACCGGGACGATGATGAGCAGCATCAAGCCCGTCGAGATCAGGATCAGGTTGCGCTGCTGCAAGGCCACGTCGCCCGATGGCGACAGCAGCACTGCATTGCATCCGGCGAGCAATAGCAGGGCAGGAACCAGGATCAATCCGCGCAGCCTTTGGAAGAACGGCATGACCACACCCCGAAACGTAACCGTGGGAAGTAAACGCAACACTACGCTGGAAGGCGCGAAAAATCTAGGGTAAAAAGAACAAAAGTATGCGGAAAGCGCATGCGGGAAAGGGCTGCATTCTGGTATGGAAGCAGCGCTGAACGCGGCGCGCAAGCCGCATCCGGGTGTGATGCAGGATCGTAGACAAGGCGTATTCCAAACCTCCTTTCAGCGAGCAGTCACATGGCGAGCACCACGCAATATCCGGGCCACGCATCCCCGTTTCCGCAGCCGGCCGCGCCCGCCGGCGCAGGCAGCCACGCCAAGGTGGCGCCAGGCGAAATCGCGGTGGGCGTGGTGGTGGGACGCGCCTCCGAGTACTTCGATTTCTTCGTCTTCGGCATCGCCTGCGTGCTGGTGTTTCCGCAGGTTTTCTTCCCGTTCGAAGCGCCGCTCGAAGGCATGCTGTGGTCCTTCGTCATCTTCTCCTTCGCGTTCATCATGCGGCCCATCGGCACCGCGCTGTCGATGGCCGCGCAGCGGCGTTGGGGCCGCGCAACGAAACTGACCATCGCGCTGTTCCTGCTGGGCACGGCCACGGTGGGCATGGCGTTCCTGCCGGGCTATAACGCCATCGGCGGGCATGCCATCGTGCTGCTGGCGGTGTTCCGATGCCTGCAGGGCCTGGCGCTGGGCGGTTCGTGGGACGGGCTGCCGTCGCTGTTGGCGCTGAACGCGCCGCCGCACCGGCGCGGCTGGTATTCGATGCTGGGCCAGCTCGGCGCGCCGGTCGGCTTCATGGTGGCCAGCGCGCTGTTCCTGTTCCTGCTGGTCACGCTGACCCAGGCCGACTTCCTCGAATGGGGCTGGCGCTATCCGTTCTTCGTGGCCTTCGCCATCAACGTGGTGGCGCTGTTCGCGCGGCTGCGCCTGGTGGTCACCGAGGAATACACCCAGCTGCTCGAAGAGGGCGAGCTCGAACCCATCAGCACCGCCCAGATGGTGCGCGAGCAGGGCTACAACCTGTTCATCGGCGCGTTCGCCGCGCTGGCCAGCTATGCCTTGTTCCACCTGGTCACGGTGTTTCCGCTGTCATGGATCGCGGTCAGCGCCACGCAGCAGATTCCCGACGTGCTGGTGGTGCAGACCGCCGGCGCGGCGCTCGCGATCCTGGGCACCATCGCCTCCGGCTGGCTGGCCGACGGCATCGGCCGGCGCACCACGCTGGGCCTGCTGGCCGCGCTGATCGCGGTGTTCGCGCTGTTCACGCCGTGGCTGCTGGGCGGCGGGCCGAAGGCGCAGGACGCCTTCATCCTGGTGGGTTTCGCGCTGCTGGGGCTGTCGTATGGCCAGGCCTCGGGCACGGTCACGGCCAACTTCGCGCGGCGCTTCCGCTATACCGGCGCGGCGCTGACCTCCGACATGGCCTGGCTGATCGGCGCGGCCTTCGCGCCGCTGGTGGCCCTGGGGCTGTCGGCGCGCTTCGGGCTGGTGGCGGTCAGCATCTATCTGCTGTCGGGGTCGGCCTGCACGCTGCTGGCGCTGCGCATCAACCGGGTGCTGGAAACGCGGGATTGAAATGTGGCGGCCGGGGCCGCCCGATGGGTTTCGCGCGCTTTACCGCTGATTTCCCGCGTCGAATGTCTCGCGCTGCACCCATCGGCCGCGCGCCATCACCGCACCGGCCACCCATACATCAACCCGCCGTCGCGCCACTGCGCGTTCAGGCCGCGCGGCAGTTTCATCGGGCTGCTCATCCCCAGGTTGCGCTCGTAGCTCTCGCCGTAATTGCCCACCTGCTTGATGATGTTGTAGGCCCAGCGGTCGTCCACGCCCATGTTGCGGGCGTCACGCCCAGGATGCGCTGCACGTTGGGGTTGACGGCCTTGAGCTGCGCTTCCACGTTGGCCGACGAAATGCCGAACTCCTCGGCTTCCAGCATGGCGTAGAACGACCAGCGCACCACGTTGACCCAGTTGTCGTCGCCCTGGCGCACCATCGGGCCCAGCGGGCTTTTCGAGATGTTCTCCTGCAGGATCTCGTAGCCGTCGGGGTTCTCCAGCGTCATGCGGGTGGCGGCCAGCTGCGACTTGTCGGAGGTGAAGGCGTCGCAGCGCCCGGCCGCGAACGCGCGCACGATTTCATCGTACTTTTCGATCACCACGGGCCTGAAGCTCAGCGAGCGCGAACGGAACCAGTCGGCCAGGTCCAGCTCGGTCACGGTGCCCGGCTGCACGCAGATGGTGGCGCCTTCCAGTTCCGTCAGCTTCTTGACGCCCAGCTTGCGCGACACCATCACGCCCTGGCTGTCGTAGAAATTGACGGCCACGCTCAACAGGCCCAGCGTGTTGTCGCGCGCCATGGTGGGCGTGACGTTGCGGGTCAGCACGTCCACCTCGCCGGACTGCAGCGCGGTGAAGCGGGCCTGGGTGGTGAGCGGCGTCAGGCGGAACTTGGACGCATCGTTGAACACGGTGGCCGCGATGGCGCGGCACATGTCCACGTCCAACCCATGCCAGACGCCCTTGCTGTCCGGGGCGGAAAAGCCCTGGATGCCGGTCGATACCCCGCATTGCAGGTATCCCCGTTTCTTGACGGCGTCGAGCGTGGGGCCGGCGAGGGCCTGGCCGGACACGGCGGCTAGCGCCAGGGCGCAGGCGGCGAGTTTGCGTTGCGACATGTCGTTCTCCTGCCGGGACCGGCCCGGCGCCGGGGGGTTGGAAAAGCGCGCCTCAGGCGGCGCGGGCCGCGGGCCGGGACACTTTTTTCAGGCTCTCGGTCAGCGCCTGGTCCAGGATGGCGATGGCGCGGTCGATTTCCGCGTTGCTCACCGTCAGGGGCGGGGCGATGCGCCAGACCGAGCCGCGTTCGGGGCGGCGCCGGATGTTCATGGACAGGCCCAGCTCGAAACAGCGCTGGGTGGTCAGCGCGCCCAGTTCGTGGAAGGGCTGGCGCGTGCCGCGGTCCTGCACCAGCTCCACGCCCAGCAGCAGGCCCAGGCCGCGCACGTCGCCGATGGCCTCGTGGCGCTGCTGCAGTTCCAGCAGGCCGCTGCGCAGGTAGTCGCCCTGCGTGCGGGCGCGTTCGATCAGGTTTTCGCGCTGGATGACCTCCAGCACCGCCAGGCCCACGGTGGCCGGCAGCGGGTCCGATACATGGCTGGTGTAGAAGGTGAAACCCTTTTCATGCACGTCCTGCTCGATGGCGGGCGTGGTGATGGTGGCCGCCAGCGGCAGGCCTCCGCCCAGCGTCTTGGACACGCTCATGATGTCCGGCGTGACGCCGAAGTATTCCGCGCCGCTGCGGTAGCCGATGCGTCCGAACGCGGTCTGCGCCTCGTCGAAGATCAGCAGCATGCCGCGCGCGTCGGCGGCCTGGCGCAGCGCCTGCATGTAGGACTTGGGCGGAACCAGCACGCCGCCGGCGCTGATGACCGGCTCGACGATGATGGCCGCGGGCCTGCCGGCCGAAGCCATGTCGAACATTTTCAGGCCGATCTCCAGGCAGGCCAGCGCCGACTGCTCCGGGTCCAGGCCCGCGATGTACGGACGGTAGGCGTTGGGCTCGGGCATGACGAACACGCCGGCCGGCGGCACGCCGTAGCCCTTGCGGTCGCTGGCGTACGACACCGAGCCCGCGCCGCTGGTCACGCCGTGCCACGACCCGCCGATGGCCAGGATCTCGAAGCCGTTCTTGTGCATCTTGGCCATGCGCAAGGCGATTTCATTGCTCTCCGAACCGGTGTTGACGAAGATGGACTTGGTCAGCCCGGCGGGCATCCAGTCGCGCGCCACCGTGGCGGCCAGCTGGGCCACGGTTTCCGGAATCATGCCGCTGAAGAAATGGAAGGCGGTTTCGCCCGCGCGGTGCACGGCGGCGACGATGTCGGGGTGGTTGTGGCCGATGGTGGCGCACATCTGGCCCGATGTGAAATCCAGGATCTCGCGCCCGGTATCGTCGCGCACCACCGTGCCCTTGGCCGAGGTGAACAGGTTGGGGAAGGTGTCGCCGCCGTACCGGACCAGGTACTCGCGGGCGGCGTCGCGCAGGGTTTTATCCATGTTTACACTCCGTGGCGGGTGGGCTCCAATGCGGAACCGACGGAGGCAGTGTCCGGCAGGACGCCCAGACCGTCCAATGCGAAGTAAGCATGCGCGGCGATGCGTCGCGCGCATGGCCCATGTGCGATATGCAAGGAGCCTCATGGACACCCGATGGCTGCAGGACTTCATCACGCTTTCCGAGGTGCGCAATTTCACGCGCGCCGCGGAGGCGCGCAATCTTTCGCAGGCCGCGTTCAGCCGCCGCATCCAGAGCCTGGAGAACTGGGTGGGCGCGCGCCTGATCGACCGCTCCGCCTTCCCGACCCAGCTCACCGAGGCCGGCGAGCGCTTTCGCGACGCGGCGATAGAGCTGGTCAACCAGCTGGCCGAGGCCCGCGCCGGCATCGCCGGCGTGCCGGCCCAGAACCAGCTGCGGCTGGCGACTTCCTACGCGCTGGCCACCACCCACCTGCCGAAATGGTGGCGTGCCTGGAGCGACGGCCGCGTGCTCAGCTGCAGCCTGCAGACCGGCAACGTGCACGACACCGTCTCCGCCTTCACCTCGGGCGCGGCGGACTTCCTCATCTGCTTTCACCAGGTGGCCCAGCCGCTGCCGCTGGACCCGGCGCGCTACGACTGCCTGACGCTGGGCCGCGAGCTGATCCGGCCGTACGCCGCCCGCGCGCTGGTCGAGCGCACCGGGCTGGACTTGCCCGGCGCTGCGGCCAGTCCGGTGCCGCTGCTGATGTATTCGGCCAATGTGTATTTCGCGCGCCTGATCGACGCCGCCATCGAGGCGGCCGCGCAGCCGCTGCACGGCGTGCGGGTGTTCGAGGCCGAGATGTCGGACGTGCTGGGCGACATGGCCGCCCAGGAGCTGGGCGTGGCCTGGCTGGCCGACAGCGCGCTGCAGCGCCTGGCCGGCGCCGACCTCGTGCCCCTGCCCAACCGCGGCTGGGACATCGAGGTGTCCATCCTGGCCTACAAGGACCGCGCCGACACGCGCGCGGCGGCGCAGCAGCTATGGGACCGCATGCGGGCCTCGGCTCAGCCGGCGTAGCCCTGCAGCACGTTGGCCACGTTCACGCCCACTTCGGCCACGGCGTAGCCGCCTTCCAGCGTGAACACGGCCGGCAGGCCCAGGCCGGCCAGCAGGCGGCCGACTTCCAGGTAGTCCTCGCTGCGCAGCTTGAAGCGCGAGATCGGGTCGCTTTCATAGGTGTCCACGCCCAGGGCCACCACCAGCGCGTCCGCCCCGAAGGCGCGGACCGCGTCCAGGCCCTGTTGCAGCGCCTGCGTCCAGCCGGCGAAGCCGGTGCCGGCGGGCAGCGGCAGGTTCAGGTTGCATTGCGCGCCCGCGCCCTGGCCGCGCTCGTCGGCGTAGCCCAGGTAGAACGGATATTCCGTGGTCGGATCGCCATGCACCGACACGGTCAGCACGTCGCCGCGTTCGTAGAAAATGGTCTGGGTGCCGTTGCCGTGGTGGTAGTCCACGTCCACCACGGCAACGTGCGCGGCGCCGGCCTCGCGCAGCGCCTGCGCGGCCAGCGCCGCGTTGTTCAGGAAGCAGTAGCCGCCGAAGAAATCCGGGCCGGCGTGGTGGCCGGGCGGCCGCGTGAGCGCCATGGCCGCGCGCGGTCCGCCGGCGGCCGTCACCGCGCGCGCGGCGTCGATGGCGCAGGCGGCGCCGGCCAGCGCGGCCTCCCAGGTGCCGGCGGTCAGCGGACAGCCGCTGTCGAACGAAAACAGGCCGACCCGGGCCGCGAAGTTGGTGGGCGACACATCGTGGCGGAAACCCCGCACCGGCCAGATCGACGGCAGCACGTCGAATTCGGCGTTGGCCGGGTCCAGCGCAATCCATTCCTGCCAGGCGCCGGCCAGGAAATCCAGGTAGCGCGGGGCGTGCACGCGCCCGATCAGGTCCATGTCCGGCGCCGACGGCGCGCGCAGCTCGCCGATGCCCCGCTGGCGCAGCGCCTGCAGCACGTACTCCTGGCGCGCCGGGGTTTCATGGCAGGGCACCAGCCTGCCGCGGAACATTTCGTGGCGGCCGGCATGTTTGTGATGGACGGGGTTATGGAAAATCAGCACGGCGAGGCGGTCCTGTTCGATGGCGATGCGCCACTATAGCGGGCGCCGTGCCCGGGCGGCAGCGGCAGAGGCGTTTCGTCCTCGCCGCTGCGCCGCGACCACGAGGTCGCGCGCGCCGTGCCGTCGGAGCACACCGTGTATTCCTCGATACCGAAATTGTCCGCGGCGTAGCGGCAGGCCACGGCGAAGGCGGGGCGGGCCGGGTCGAAAACCGGATTGACGAAGCCGCGGCAGGGGCTGGCGGCGCTGTCGGGATGCCGCAGCTCGCGGAATCCTCCCTCGCCGGGCCGGTACAGGAAGATGCGGGCGTGGACCTGGCCGCTGCCGCCGCTCTGGCCGACGACGAAATCGCGGTAGCCGTCGTGGTCCACGTCCACGTCCTGGAACTGGTCGACTTCCTCGTCGCCGCCGAAGTCCGCCAGCGCCTGCCGCGGACCCTTGCCGGCGCGCACGCTCAGTTGCTGCCGCGGCAGGTCGGCGATGCTCACCACCGCGGGCAGGCCGGGGGCGATCTCGTACGGGTAGTCGCGGGCGCAGGCGTTCTGGGCGATCGCGGCCAGCACGGCTCCCAGCAATATGGTTTTCATGTGGCTATCCTCGGCGCCGGCAGGCGTGCCGGGGATTATGCCGCAGGCGGCCGAGGGTTTACGAGCCGCGCGCGATCGTGGGTAGAATTCCGGAAAGGCCAGACACGGAGCGCGCCCGCGCCATGAATTTTCCGTTTCCCATCCGCCAAGAATGCCCGCCGGGCGCCTGTGTGTGCGACCGGGAGCGGCTGCTGGCCGATCCGGTCGCGGACATCCGCGTGCTGCGCCTGACCCGGGAAGAGGAAAAGCGCCTGGTGGCGCGGCTGGAAAACCTGGCCAGCCTGGAGGACCTGCGGGCCATGCAGGGACGCATGCAGGCGCAGCTGGGCATCGTGGTCACGATCATCCCCAGCGACAACGAAGTGCGCACCTCGCGCGGCATCGCCATCCAGCTCGACGACCAGCCGGGCCTGTGCCGCAAGACGCGCGCCGCCATCCCGGCGGCCATCCGCCGCAGCTTCGACACCCGTCCTGAAATCGTTTATGCGCTGCTGAACGAGCGCGATCTGTTGCACGGCGCTTGAGAGGCGGCCAGGGCCGCCATCTTCCCCGCTACCGGCACACCTCCAGCGGCACCACCTCCGCCGGCGCGCGGCCGGCTTCGGGCTGCAAGGGATCGGGCTTCTTGCCCGGCCGCGCGGGATAGACCAGCAGGACGGCGCTGCCCGCCTCCAGCGCGGGGCCGGACTTGGCGCCATAGGCCACGGTCCAGCCGCGCACGGCCAGCGGCGCCAGCGTATAGCGCAGGGCGGAGCCGGGGGAAACGTGCGCCACCTTGCCCGCGTACAGGGTTTCGCGGCGCGTTTCGGCGCCCTGTTCGGAAACATAGGTCGAGATGCTGGCCAGCGCGACGGAATCCCCGCGGCGGCCCAGCACGGCGGTCTTGTATTTGCCGGCCGGGATGTCATCGAGCGTGGCGCCGATGGTGTCGCCGGCCTGTCCGCTGGCGTTCAGGCGCACGCCGGCGACGTCGGCGCGCGGCAGCGCGGCGCTGCCCGTGTTGCGCACCCGCACGCTGTATTCCCCGGCGACGCCGGCCACCGTGCACACCGCCACGCCGTAGGCCGGCGCGGCCCGGGCGGCGCCGGCCGCGGCGACGGCGCACAGCGCCGCCAGAAACGGGAACAGGGTGGGGGTGCGGACTGCGAACACGGCGGGCTCCTTTGCGGGGCAGCGCGCCGGGGCGGCCGCGTTGCCTGCCCTATTACACCACTTGACGGCCGGCGGGCGCGGCCTGTTCGCGCTTGCCCGCCAGCCAATGCAGGATCAGCGCCACCACCAGCAGGCCGGCCATGATGAAGCCCCAGAAGATCCAGCCCAGGACCGAGATCAGCGTGCCCAGGCTGCCGGCCATGGGCAGCACCTGGTTCAGGCCCTGCGCGGCCCAGACCAGCGCGGATTGCAGGCCTTGCAGCCAGGCCGGGTCGACCCAGGCGGCCGCCCACGCGGGCGCGACCCACTGCGAGGTGTCGAGCGCGGCGCCCGGCACCTGCGCCGAGGCCACCGAGGCCAGCACCCAGTCGGTCAGCTGCAGGGTCAGCGCCACCAGCCCGGTCCAGAGTGCGGCGAGCACGGCAAAGGCGAGCCAGATGATTTTTTTCATTGAAGTGGTACTCCGATATTTCAAGGGAAAGCCACGATAAAGCCGATTCTATTTCTAAAAAACCAGCGTCTATGTGACAAACGTTAAGAAAAAACCGAAGTCCGGGCATGCGTCAGCACGGCCTGCACCAGCGGATGGTGCTGGCCCCGGCGGTTGCGGATGGCGTGGATTTCCTCGTGCACGTCGTCGCAGCGGGCCAGCGGCCGCAGGCCGCGCAGCAGTCCGATATCGCCGCCGCCCAGCCGGCTGAGCGGAAACACCCCCAGGCCGCGGGCGGCGAATACCGACATGAGCGCGCTGTCCTCGAACTCCCCGACCACGTTGGGGTGGACGCCCTGTTCGCCGAACCAGCGGTCCAGCGTCTGGCGCAGCACCGAATGCCCGGTCGGCAGCAGCACCGGCAGGCGCTCCAGGCAGCGCGGAAAATCGCGCGCATCGGCCTTGCGCACCCATTTGGCCGGCCCATACCAGTCCACCGGCGAGGACACCAGCCGGTCGCTGGTCAGGCGCAGGTTGGCGTTGGCCGGCGCGCCCTGGCCCGCCAGCACCAGGTCCAGGTGGTGCTGGGCCAGTTCTCCCAGCAATTCCTGGACCTCGCCCTCGTGGCAGGTCAGGCGCAGGTCCGGCGTGTGCAGCACCGGTCCCAGCAGCGCATGGGCGGCCAGCTTGGAAATGCCGTCCGACAGGCCGACCGCCAGCCTCATCACCGGCTTGGTGGCGGCGGCGCGCACTTCCTGAGGCAGGGCGTGGCCGATCTGGAAGATCTCTTCGGCGCGCGCGAAGGCGGCCTGGCCGGCGTCGGTCAGCGCCACGCCGCGCCCGGCCGGCTTGAGCAGCTGGTGGCCCAGGCTTTTCTCCAGTTCCCGGACCTGCGCGCTGATGGTCTGTATGGCCATGTCCAGCCTTTCGGCCGCGCGCGAAAAGCCGCCTTCCTTGGCGACCATCCAGAAGTAATAAAGGTGGCGGTAGTTCAGCATGGGGTCGGGCTCGCTTCGGTTTTTTCGAACCATAACTCACTTTCAGGCTGATTTTTACGGAAGCGCGCGATCCGGATCATGAGGGCCTTCGAACACGAGCGGGACATTATGGAAACCCTACTGACCTTTCTGGCCGCCGATTTCCTCGGCACCCCCACCTGGAGCTGGCTGCTCTTCATCGGCATCGTGGTGTCGCTCCTGGCCTTCGACCTCGGCGTGCTGCACAAAGAAGACCGCGAGATCGGCGTGCGCGAGAGCCTGCTGCTGTCGGCCGGCTACATCAGCGCGGCGCTGCTTTTCGGCGCCTGGGTCTGGTGGCAGATGGGCGCGGCCAGCGGCATGGCCTACTACACCGGCTTCATGATCGAGAAGTCGCTGTCCATGGACAACGTCTTCGTCATTGCGCTGATCTTCAGCTTTTTCGCGATCCCGCGCCAGTACCAGCATCGCGTGCTGTTCTGGGGCATCCTGGGCGTGATCGTGCTGCGCGCCACCATGATCGGCCTGGGCGCCGCGCTGGTCAGCAATTTCGGCTGGCTGCTGTACCTGTTCGGCGCTTTCCTGGTGTTCACCGGCATCAAGATGTGGATGATCGCCGACCAGACGCCGGACATCGCGTCCAATCCCATCCTCAAGTTCCTCAAGCGCCACATGCGCGTGACCGACGGCCTGCGCGGCAACGCGTTCTGGGTGCGCGAAGTGGACCCGGCGACTTCCAGGCCGGTGCGCTGGGCCACGCCGCTCCTGCTGGCGCTGGTGCTGATCGAGTTCGTGGACCTGCTGTTCGCGGTGGACTCGGTGCCGGCGATCTTCGCGATCACGACCGATCCGTTCATCGTGTACACCAGCAACATCTTCGCCATCCTGGGCCTGCGCGCGCTGTACTTCGCGCTGGCGGCGATGATCCACCGCTTTCACTACCTGAAGTACGCGCTGGCCCTGGTGCTGGTGTTCATCGGGACCAAGATCTTCCTGGTCGGCTTCATCGGCAAGGTGCCGGCCGTGGTGTCCCTGTCGGTGACCTTCGGCCTGATCGCGGGCGGCGTGCTGTTCTCGCTGTGGAAGACGCGCGGCGAACGCGGCAAGGCCGAACTGGCGGCCGAGTAAACCCGGGCGCGGCGAGGCCGCCATATCCGCCGGATATGGCGGCCTCGCCCATCCGGGATTTGTCGGCGGCAGGCGGCAGGCGTAGAGTGGCCAGGAGTCTTTCCACCGTCGGGAACCGCCATGAACACCTGGTCAGCAAAGCAATACTCCGCCTTCGAGAACGAGCGCACCCGTCCGGTGCGCGACCTGGTCGCCGCCTTGCCCAACCTGCAGGCGCAGCGGGCGGTGGACCTGGGCTGCGGCCCGGGCAACTCCACCGAGGTGCTGGCCGCGCGCTACCCCGACGCCGAGCTGAGCGGCATGGACAATTCCGAGGACATGCTGCAGGCCGCCCGCAAGCGCCTGCCCGCGCTGCAGTTCGAACTGGCCGATATCGCCACCTGGGACCCGCCGCAGGCCTACGACGTGATCCTGGCCAACGCTTCGCTGCAGTGGGTGCCGGACCACGCCACGCTGTATCCGCGCCTGCTCGGCAAGCTGGCCCCGGGCGGCAGCCTGGCGGTGCAGACGCCGGACAACATGGAAGAGCCGGCCCATCGCCTGGCGCGCCAGGTCGCCGGCGAAGCTCCGTGGGCGGCCAGCATCGGAGGCTTCAAGCATCCCCCGCGGCATAGCGCGGCCTGGTACTACGAACTGCTCAAGCCGCATTGCGGCCGGCTGGACGTGTGGCGCACCACCTACCACCACCCGCTGGCGGGCGCGGCGGCCGTGGTGGAGTGGTTCAAGGGCACGGCGCTGCGCCCCTACCTGGACAGGCTGGACGACGCCGGGCAGGCCGGCTTCCTGGCCCGCTATCAATCGCTGATCGAAGAGGCCTACCCGGCGCTGGCCGATGGCACGGTGCTGCTGCCGTTCCCGCGGCTGTTCATCGTGGCGACGGCGCGCGAAGGCTGAGCGCGGGCCAGCCCTTCATTCCTGGCGCGCCTTGTCCTTCCACAGCCGCACCAGCGTGTCGGGCGCCTCGCTTTCCGGCACGTCGAAGCTGACGTCCGCGACCCCGGCGCCGCGGTAAAGCACTTCCACATGGAAATAGCGCTGGTCGCCGCCACCGCCGGCGTCGCGCGCGACGGCCACGGGCGCGGCGCGTTCCAGCGCGTCGCAGGCTTCCTGGCGCACGTCGGGCGGGCAGGTGGCGAGGTCTATGGTGCGCGGCCGCGCCAGGCCCGGCAGATATGCCAGGCCGCCCTGGCGCGTGAGGCGCACCAGGTGGGCGAGGTCCAGCGGCGGCAGTTCGATCATGTCCGGACTCCCACGGCCTGCCAGGCCTGAGCGACGGCGTCGCGCACCGCGGCGTCGTGGTTCTGCGCGACCTGCAGCGTCAGCGCGGCGAACTGCTTGAAGTCGGCGTCGTGGCGCAGCCGCTCGTCGCGCAGCGCGTCGTACCAGACGCGGCCCGCGCCGGCCCAGGCGGGGCCGTCCAGGGTCGTGGCGGCGAGGTAAAAGGCGCGATTCGGGATGCCGGAATTGATGTGCACGCCGCCGTTGTCGTCGGGCGTGTCCACGTAGTTGTCCATGTGGGCGGGCTGCGGGTCCTTGCCCAGCGCCGGATCGTCGTAGGCGCTGCCGGGCTCGGCCATGGAGCGCAGCGCTTTTGCGCGCACCTTGTCGGTGAAGAGGCCGGCGCCGATCAGCCAGTCGGCCTGGCGCGCGTCCTGGCCCAGGGCGTATTGCTTGACCAGCGAACCGAAGACGTCGCACAGCGATTCGTTCAGCGCGCCCGACTGGCCCTGGTAGAGCAGGGCGGCCTCGGCGTCGATCACGCCATGGGTGAGTTCGTGGCCGATGATGTCGGGCGCCAGCGTGAAGCGGTTGAACACTTCGCCGTCGCCGTCGCCGAACACCATCTGCGCGCCGTTCCAGAAGGCGTTGTCGTAGTCTTCGCCGTAATGCACGGTGCCGATCAGCGGCAGTCCCTGGCCGTCGATGGAATGGCGCTGGTAGACCTCCCAGAAGAATTTGTAGGTCGCGCCCAGGTACTCGTAGGCTTCGTCCACCGCCGCGTCGCCGGTGGCGGGGCGGCCCTCGGCGCGCACCAGCTTGCCGGGCAGGGTGGTGCTGTTGCCGGCGTCGTGCACGGACCGCTGCGGCTTGCCGGCGGGGCCCGCGCGCGCGCCCGGCGCCGGCTTGGCGCGGGGCGGCTGCACCGCCATTTCGCGCAGGCTGCGCTGTTGCTGGTCGATGATCAGCGTCTTCACGGCGGGCATGCTGACCCGGGCGTCGGCGTGCTGCGCCAGGCGGTCCAGCATGAAGGGGGGAATCACACCGATCAGGGGCGCGGACTGGGAAGGTCGTGGCATGCGCGGTCTCCGTCTTGAGCGCCGGACCGGGGCCGCGGCGCGTAGGTCAGGGTCTAAGCCAGACAACGGTAGCAGATGGGCCGGCCGCAGGGACGTAACAGGTTGCGGCCTGATGCTAGGAACTTTACCGGGCGTCGAAGGGGCGCGGCGCAACAATCGTCACAATTCGGCGCGGCGCGGACTTCCGCTAGAATCCGGTGCTTCTTTTCCGGGGGGGACGCTCGATGAGGTATTTCCTGATCTTGGTGGGAGCGGCTGTCGTCGCTTACTTGCTGGCGCGGGGCATAGCCGCCGTGCTCTCGGACCGTAAACGTTCAAAAACAGAAAGGGATTCGAAGTGAAGCCGACAGACATGCAAGTGGTCAAATCGATAGGCGCGGTCAAGCCGCGCAGCCTCAAGGTGGCGGCGATCGCGGCGGTGCTGTTCCTGCTGATCCTGTTCCTGGCCTTCGATTCGTGGTTCCAGGTGGACCAGGGCGAGCGCGGCGTGGTGCTGCGCAACGGCAAGCTGGTGCGCGTTTCCGAACCCGGCCTGGATTTCAAGACGCCGTTCATCGACAACGTGATGATGGTGTCGGTGCGCGACCACACGTTCGTGTTCGAAAAGCTGGAGGCCTACAGCTATGACCAGCAGCCGGCGACGCTGCGGGTGTCGGTGACCTATCGCGTGCCGCCCGAGCACGTGGCCGAGCTGTATTCGGAGTACGGCACCATCAGCAATCTGCAGATGCGGGTGCTGGAACGCAAGACGCCGGACTCGGTGAAGAACGTGTTCGGCCAGTACACGGCCGTGCGCGCCATCCAGGAACGCCAGAAGCTGGGCCTGGACGTGAACGAGTCCGTGCGCAAGACCATGGAAGGCGCGCCGGTGCAGGTAGTGGGCGTGCAGATCGAGGAAGTGGGCTTTTCGCAGGCCTATGAACATTCCATCGAGCAGCGCATGCTGGCCCAGGTGCAGATCGAGACGACCCGCCAGCAAAAGGAAACGGCGACCATCAACGCCGAGATCCAGGTGGTCAAGGCCAAGGCCGAGGCCGACGCGCGCCGCCAGCAGTTCACCGCGGAGGCCGACGGCATCCGCATGCGCGGCGAGGCCGAGGCCGCCGCGATCCGCGCCAAGGCCGAGGCGCTGGCCGCCAACACCAATCTGGTGAGCCTGAACGCCGTGGAAAAGTGGGACGGCGTGCTGCCGGCCACGCAGGTTCCGGGCGCGGCCCTGCCGTTCATCGGCATCAAGTAAGCATCGGCGTCGGGCGTTTCCGTCCGATTTTCGCCACACCGGCCGCGGGGTTCTCCCGCGGCCGTCCCCAAGCTAGGGGATATCCCTCTGTCAAGAATGGCAAAGCCGGCGCATCGTGGTGTCACGAGCCGCCGTGGGCGGCGATACGATAGCCACGATCCCGCGGGGTCGATAAGCTTCAGCAACAAGGAGACGGGGATGTCTCAAATGGAATGGACGCCCGGCGATACGCTGCCGGACCGTCACGGCTATTACGAAACGCGGTTCGACACCGGATACACCGCGATCACGCTGTACAGCGTGCTGGGCTGGATGCCGGCCAAGGCCAGCGGCACCATGATCAGCTGGCGCGCGCTGCCGCCGGAGGCCGAGCGGCAGGAGGCCGAAAGGCACATCGAGGCGTTGCGGGCCGCGCAATGCCACGTGCCGATGGACTACTAGGGCCGGCCGCGCGCCGCGGCTGAAGTATGCTTACGCGCTTGTTCCGCTTATTTCCGGCTGGCCCCGATGACTGATTTTCCCTTTGACGCCGTGCTGTTCGACTGCGACGGCGTCCTGGTCGATTCCGAACCCATTACCTGCCGCGTGCTGACCCAGATGCTCAACGAGCTGGGCTGGGACATCGCGCACGACGAAACCATGCGCATCTTCACCGGCAAGGCCGTCAAGGACGAACTGCCGCTGATCCAGGCGCGCACCGGCGCCGCGCTCGGCCCGGAATGGTTCGCCGAATTCCGCCAGCGGCGCAACGACGCGCTGGACCTGGAATTGCTGGAAATCCCCGGCGCGCCGGACGCCGTGCGCGCCCTGCACGGGGCGCTGGGCGGACGCATCGCGGTCGCCTCGGGCGCCGACCGCCGCAAGGTGGAGCTGCAGCTGGCCAAGGTGGGGATCGCCGACTGCTTCGACGGACGCGTGTTCAGCGGCCACGAAATGCCGCGCAGCAAGCCGCATCCGGACGTGTACCTGGCCGCCGCCGAGGCGCTCGGCGTGGACCCGCGGCGCTGCGCGGTCGTGGAAGACACGGTGACCGGCGCGACCGCCGGGGTGGCCGCCGGCGCCACGGTGTTCGGCTACAGCCCGAGCGCCAACGGCCATAGCGGCGCCGAGGCGCTGCGCGGCGTGGGCGTGGCGCAGGTGTTCACCGACATGGCGCAGCTGCCGGCGCTGCTGGCCGACTGGGGCCGGCGCGCGGCCTGAGCGCTCAGCGCGCCTGGTTGGCGTACTGCCCGCCGCCGTCCAGGTCGATCACCGTGCCGCTCAGGTAGCCGGCGCGGGGCGAGGCCCCGAAGACGATCATGTCGGCCACTTCCGCGGGCTCCATCAGACGGCCGAAGGGCAGGTCCGTCAGCGTTTCCTGCCAGCGGCTTTCATCGCCCCAGCGGGCCTGCGCGCGCTGCTGCGCCAGCGTCAGCACGCGGTCGGTGCGGGTGCGCGAGGGATTCACGCCGAAGACCCGCACGCCGTGGCGCGGCGCCTCGCCGCCCAGCGCGCGGGTGAAGGCGATCAGCGAGGCATTGGCCGCCGCGCCGCAGATGTAGTCGGCGCGCGGCGCCGAGCCGGCCATGCCGATGATGTTGGCGATGACGCCCGCGCCGGCCGCGCGCATGCGCGGATAGTAGTGGCGCGCCAGGTCGATGTAGCCGTGCACTTTCAGGTCCCAGCCGGCGCGCCAGCGCTCGTCCTGCACCTGTTCCAGCGCGCCGCCCGGCACCGCGCCGGCGTTGTTCACCAGGATGTCGACGTCTCCGGCCATCTCGGCCAGGCGCTGCGCCGCGCCCGTCTGCGCCAGGTCCAGCGTGTGCGCCTGCACCGGCTTGCCGGTGTGCTCGCCGATGGCCTCGGAGGCGGCGCGCAGCGCGGCGTCGTCGCGCGCCACCAGTATGGGCTGCGCGCCTTCGCGCGCGAACGCGATGGCGCAGGCCAGCCCGATGCCCTTGGAAGCGCCCGTGATGAGCACGCGTTTACCGCCCAGCTGCAGATCCATGTAGTCCTCCGCCCGATACGCGCCCGCGTCATTGCGGGACACCTGTCGGTTGTAAACCAGTTGGGCCGGGCATGCCAGCGCGCGCGCCGCCTGCTATGCTGCCTGCATCGAGGCCCACGAGGAGGCGGCGATGTCTGAAGTCTGGCTGGAAATCTGGTCCGCGGCGCGCAGCGAGTTCTCCGACATCCCGGATGTGACCGAGGCCACGCGCATCGTGCTGCGGCTCGGCATGGCGGTGCTGCTGGGCGGCCTGCTGGGCTACGAGCGCGAGCGCAGCGGCAAGGCGGCGGGCCTGCGCACCCACATGCTGGTGGCGCTGGGCGCCGCCATTTTCGTGCTGGTGCCGCTGCAGGGCGGCATGGCGGTGGGCGACCTCAGCCGCGTGCTGCAAGGCGTGATCGCCGGCATCGGCTTTCTGGGCGCGGGCGCCATCATCAAGCTCGGCTCGGAGCGCGAAATCCACGGCCTGACCACGTCGGCCGGCATCTGGATGACGGCCGCCATCGGCGTGGCCGCGGGCATGGGGCGCGAGGCCACCGCCGTGCTCAGCACGCTGCTGGCCCTGTTCGTGCTGGCGGTGCTGCGCCGGGTCGAAGCGCGCATCTCGTCCAGGCACGAGAAGCGCGTGATCTCCTCGGGCTCCGAATAGGCGCGCCTCAGTTGCCGCCGGACACTTCGATGAACGAGCCGCTGGTGTAGCCGGCTTCGTCGGAGAACAGCCACATCACCGCGCCGGCGACTTCCTCCACCGTGCCGCCGCGGCGCAGCGGGATCACGCTCTTGAGCCGGTCGACCCGGCCCGGCTCGCCGCCGCTGGCGTGCATGTCGGTGTAGATGGTGCCGGGGCGCACGCCGTTGACGCGTATGCCCTCGGGCGCGACTTCCTTGGACAGGCCTATCGTCATGGTGTCCAGCGCGCCCTTGGACGCGGCGTAGTCCACGTATTCGTTGGGCGAGCCCAGGCGCGCGGCGGCCGAGGACACGTTGACGATGGCGCCGCCCGGGCCGCCGTGGCGCGTGGACATGCGGCGCACGGCCTCGCGCGCGCACAGGAAGGCGCCGATCACGTTGGTGGCCAGCACGCGCTGCAGGCGCTCGGCGCTCATGGCCTCCACGCGCATCTGCTGCTCCAGGATGCCGGCATTGTTCACCAGCGCGTCGAGGCGGCCGAGTTCGTCGTCCAGCGCCTGGAACATGCGCAGCACCTGCGCCTCCTGCGAGACGTCGGCCTGCAGCGCGACGGCGCGTCCGCCCTCGGCGCGGATGGCGTCCACCACCGCCTGGGCCGCGCCGGCCTGGGCATGGTAGTTGACGCCCACCGCGTAGCCGCGGCGCGCGGCCAGTCTGGCGACGGCGGCGCCGATACCGCGGCTGCCGCCGGTGACGAGCATGACTTTGGACATGGCTTTCTCCTGGTCGTATCCGGTGCTGCGGCTATGCTAACCGCAAGTTCAGTCGGCCTCGCGCAGCAGCCGCACGCCGACCAGCGGGTAGCGGGTCTGCTGCGTATTCCAGTTGCGGAACGAGGCGCGCGTGTACAGCGCCCAGGTGTGCCACGAGCCGCCGCGCCGCACGCGCACGTTGCCGCTGTCCGGGCCTTGCGGATCGTCCGTCGGGGATAGCGCGTAGTAGTCCTCGCCATACCAGTCCGCCACCCATTCCCAGGCGTTGCCGTGCATGTCGTACAGGCCGAAGGCGTTGGGCGCGTAGCTGGCCGCCGGCGCGGTGAAGGCGTGGCCGTCGCCGCGGACCGAGGCGAACGCGGCCCATTGCGGCCAGCGCGGCGCGGCCTGCGCGTCGAAGCCGTTGCCGATCTCGGGCATGGCGGCGGGATCGTCGCCGTTCTGGTAGCGCGTGCGCGCGCCGGCGCGGCAGGCGTATTCCCATTCGGCCTCGGTGGGCAGGCGGTAGGTCCGGCCTTCCTGCTGGGTGAGCCAGCGGGCCAGCGCCACGGCGTCGTTCCAGCTGATGTTCACGACCGGATGGTCGTCGCCCTGCGCGAAGCCAGGATTGCGCCAGGAATAGCGGCGGTCGCGGCCTTCGAAGGCGTCGCCGCTTTCCGAGCGGGCGGGATCGTATTGCGGGTTGTAGCCGTAGCCGCCGGTGCCGTCGGCTTCGGATTCCGCCACGTAGCCCGAGGCCTCGATGAAGCGGCGGAACTGCCCCACCGTGACCTCGGTGCGCTGCAGGTAGAACGGGCGCGTGATGCGCACGGTGTGCACCGGCGCCTCGTCGGACAGCTGGGCGTAGCGGTCGGGCGGGTACTGCGGATAGGCGCGCGCCAGCGCCTCGGGCGTTTCGTCGCTGCCCATCTGGAAGCTGCCTGCCGGGATGCGCACGAACGTCATGCCCAGCGAGTTCTCGAGCTGCGCCGCGGGCGGGGCGGCGGCCCAGGCGCAGGCGGGGATCAGGGTGCAAAGCAGGGCCAACAGGGATCGCATGGGCGTGGGGCTCGGCGGGGAGGTGCGCAATGGTAGAGCGGCCGCGGCGCGCCGGCCAGCCGCGGACAACCCTCATGCCGCGCCGGGGGGCTCAGCCCGTCTTGCGGATGGTGAAGTTGATGCGCAGGCTGCCCAGCCGCGGGTGCGGCAGGTCCTGCATGGGCATGACGCCGTGGTAGCGCAGCCGGTCGACGCCGCCCCAGACCACCACGTCGCCGTGGAACAGCGTGGTGCGCGAGGTTTTGTCGCCGCGCGCCAGGCCGCCGAACAGGAACACGGCCGGCATGCCCAGCGATACCGACACGATGGGCGCGCCGTAGTCGCGCTCGTTGCGGTCCTGGTGCAGCGACAGGCGCGAGCCGGGTTCGTAGCGGTTCAACAGGCAGGCGTCCGGCGTGAAACCGGGAAAACCGGCTTCGGCGGCCGCGTCGCGGGCCAGTTCGGCGAAGGCCGCGGGCATGTCGGGCCAGGGCCGGCCCGACAGCGGATCGCGGCGGGTGTAGCGGTAGCCGTGGGCGTCGCTGGTCCAGCCCAGGCTGCCGCAGTTGGTCAGCGCCACCGACATGGTGTAGCCGCCCGGCGTCTGCATCTGCCGGAACGGCGCCTCGGCCGTCACGGCGTCGACGCCGGCGAGCAGGGCCTCGGCCCGCGCCAGCGCATAGCCGCGCAGCACCACCGACTGCGGGCCCAGCACGACGCGGCCGCCCTGCGCGGGCGCGTCGTCGGCGAAGAGGTCCAGGTTCGGGGCCATGCGCGCGCCTACAGCAGCGGCTCCAGCGGCAGCAGCGACACGAACCACACCGACACGCGCTGCCACAGCGTGGTGCCCGGTTCGGTATCGTGCCGCACGGTCTGGCCGTCGCGCTGTTCCAGCCAGTACAGGCCGCCCCGGTCGTCCAGGCAGACCCGGTAGGCCACCTTGGCCATGTCGCGGTCGAAGGATTCGGCGATGCGCCGCGCCAGCTTGGGGCTGTCGATGACGAAGCCCAGCTCGGTGTTCAGTCTGGCCGAGCGCGGGTCGAAGTTGAACGAGCCCACGAAGATACGGCGGCCGTCGACGGCGAAGGTCTTGGCGTGCAGGCTGGAGCCGGAACTGCCGAACGGCCCCACGCCCTTGCTGCGCTCCACGTCGCCGGCCATGCGCTTCATTTCGAACAGTTCCACGCCGCTGGCCAGCAGGTCCTTGCGGCGCTTGGCGTAGCCGGAATGCACCACCGCCACGTCGGTGGCTTCGAGCGCGTTGGTCAGCACCCTGACCTTGACGCCGCCCTGCGCCATCTGCGCGAACGCCTCCGTGCCGCTGGCCGTGGGCACGAAATAGGGCGACACCAGTTCCATGTCGGTGGCCGGCGCGCCGAGGATCTCGTGCAGCTGATGCGGCAGCATGGCTTCGGGCGGCGCGGTTCCCAGGGTCTTGCGGGGATCGTCGCTGACCATGCGCGTGTCGGCCCATTCCAGTTCCAGCCGGCCTTGCAGCAGATCCTGGATGAAGGGCAGCTCGCGCATGGCCTGGGCGTAGGCGGCGGCCTGGGGCGAGCGTTCGACGCTTGCGGCGGCCTGCGCCAGTTCCTCCAGCCTGCCGGGCTCCGGCCGCTTGAGCAGGCGGTCCACCGGATAGGCCGATTCGCTGGCCCAGTAGCGGTCGAAATCCGTGGAGACGTCGTTGACCGCCGCGCCGATGGCCAGCACGTCCAGGTCGGTGAACAGCACGTCGCTGGTCGCGCCGAAGTATTCGTCGCCGACGTTGCGCCCGCCGACGATGGTGGCCTGGTTGTCGGCGGTGAAGGACTTGTTGTGCATGCGGCGGTTCAGGCGGCGGAATTCCGTCACGTAGCCCAGCGGCTTGGGCCAGCGCAGCACGAAGGGGTTGTACAGCCGCACCTCGATGTTGGGGTGGGCGTCCAGCGCGGCCAGCTCCTCGTCCAGCCCCGAGGTGCCGTTGTCGTCGAGCAGCAGCCGCACCCGTACGCCGCGGCCGGCGGCCTCGTGCAGGGCCTGCAGCAGCATGGTGCCCGTCATGTCCTTGTGCCAGATGTAGTACTGCACGTCCAGGCTGCGCTGGGCCGCGCGCGCCAGCATCATGCGCGCGGCGAAGGCGTCGTGCGCGTCGGCCAGCGGATGGATGCCGGACTTGCCGGGATGGGCGGCGGCCAGCGGCGCGATGCCGCGGCCCAGCGCGGTGTCTTGCGACGCCTCGGGCGTCAGGGCGCGGGATTCGCTGCGTTTGTCCAGGGAGGGCAGGCCGCAGCCGCTCAGAAAGCTCAGGCAGAGGGCGGTCATGATCAGGGGTTTGGCCAGGTGCATGCCCCGTATTGTGCCGAAATCGCGCGGCGGGCCCGCTCCGGTTCTTGACGGAATTCCTGATTTGAGAGAAATTCCCTAATATGGAAAATTCACCGATTGCCGACGCCGGGCTGGACCGGCGCATCGCCGCCCGGCTCAAGACGCTGCGCCAGGAGCGCGGCTGGTCGCTGGACGAACTCGCTGGCCGCGCCGGCGTCAGCCGCGCCACGCTGTCGCGGCTGGAGAACGCCGAGGTCAGCGCCACCGCCAGCGTGCTGGGCAAGCTGTGCGCGGCCTACGGCCTGACCATGTCGCGGCTGATGCTGATGGTCGAGGACGATTTCGCGCCGCTGGTGCCGCAGCAGGCGCAGGCCGTGTGGACGGACGAGAGCGCCGGTTTTCGCCGGCGCTCGGTGTCGCCGCCCGCGCAGCAGCTGGCCGGCGAAGTGCTGGCCTGCGAGCTGCAGGCCGGCGCGCGCATCGCCTACGAGCGCTCGCCGCGCCCGGGCCTGGAGCACCATCTGCTGATGCTGGAGGGCCGGCTGGACCTGACCGTGGACGGCCAGGCTTACCGCCTGGCTCCCGGCGACTGCCTGCGCTACCAGCTGTTCGGCGCCAGCGAATTCTCCACCCCGCCGGACGCCGGCGCCCGCTATCTGCTTTTCATCGTCTGAGGCCGCCATGCCCGAATCGACATATGACTTGACGCTGCTGCCGGCCGACGCCGCCGAGACCCTGCTGGCCGATCTGGCCGAGCTGCTGCGCGCCTGCGTGCAGGACGGCGCCAGCGTCGGCTTCGTGCTGCCCTACGCGCCGGCCGATGCGCAGGCCTATTGGCGCGCCAAGGTGCTGCCGGGCGTCGCCGCCGGCACGCTGGCGCTGTGGGTGGCGCGCCTGGACGGGCGGGTCGCCGGATCGGTGCAGCTCGATTGCGACATGCCGCCCAACCAGCCCCACCGCGCCGAACTGCGCAAGCTGCTGGTGCATCCGGATTTCCGCCGCCGCGGCCTGGCGCGCGCGCTGCTGCGCGAGGCCGAGGCCATGGCGGCGCGGCGCGGCCGCAGCCTGATCACGCTGGATACGCGCACCGGCGACAAGGCGGAGCCGCTGTACGCTTCCGCGGGCTACCGGACGGCGGGCAGGATTCCGGGATTCAGCCGCGATCCGCGCGACCCGTCCAGGCTGGACGCCACCACGGTCATGTACAAGCAGCTGTGACGCTCAGGCCAGGGGCTTGATGCCCACGCTGTAGGGCGGCGCGTTGCCGCGCGCGGCGGCCTTGATCTTCAGCATCGAGCCGCCGGGCGTGAATTCGAATTCCTGGTAGGGCACTTCGAACCATTGGTGGAAGCTGGTGCGCGAGAACTCGGGCACCCACACCTTGGGCCGCTTGGGATCGCAGTGGAACTCCACCAGCGTGCGGTCTATGCCCAGCGGCCGCGTATTGCCGATGCGGTAGCTGGCCTTCAGCTCGGCGCGCTCGGTCGCGCCCGGACGCCATTGCAGGCCGATGGATTCCATGAAATGTTCGATCGCCTCGATGCCGCGATACATGGCGTTGCTCCAAAATCTGGTTTCAGTCCGAATTATCCGCCATTCCGCGCGCTTGCCCTGCGCCAATCGCCGCCATTGAACAAACCAAATGGACGCGTCGCGCCGTGGCGCGCACCATGACACCTCGAAACCCTGGACAAGGAGCTGTCATGTCTAATCTGATCCTGGCGCTGGTGAGCGCGGAACTGACTCTTTTCGGCGTCGCCGCGCCCGTCGTCGACGAACCCGCCGCCGCGCCCGAGGCGCAGGGGCCGGGCACGGCACCCAGCTTCGATCGCGAGCATTACCGCAGCGCGCTGGGCTGATGGAACCTGCGCCGCAACGGCGCAGGAATAGGCAGATTTCAAGCAAGAACGAGCCTGTACGCCCCGGCTCGCGATTCTTACCATCCCTGTACGGAATCGGGACTCCCGGTCCGTCAGCCCCGCGGCATGTGGCCGGCGGGGCCCGCAAACGCAGGGGGTTGCATGAATACCGAGAAAATCTGGTTGGTGACGGGCGCGTCGAAGGGGCTGGGCCTGAGCCTGGTCCGGCTGCTGCTGGAGCAGGGACACAAAGTGGCGGCGACCTCGCGCGACGGCGACGCGTTGCTGGACGCGGTGGGCGCAAAGCTGGAAGGCCGCTTTCTGCCGCTGACGGTGGACCTGGCCGACGAGCGCGGCGTGCGGCGGGCGGTGCAAGCCACGGCGGTCGCCTTCGGCGGCCTGGACGTCGTGGTCAATAACGCCGGCTGCGGCCTGCAGGGCGCGCTGGACGGCCTGTCGGACCGGGAGCTGCGCGGCAGTTTCGACGTCAACGTGTTCGGCATGCTGAACGTGCTCAGGGCGGCCCTGCCGCGCCTGCGCGCGCAGCGCGGCGGGCATGTGTTCAATATTTCGTCGATCCTGGGCTTCGACGGCGGCCATCCGGACTGGGGCGCCTACAGCGCCGCCAAGTTCGCGGTCAGCGGCCTGACCGAGGCGCTGGCGGCGCAGGCCGCGCCCGACGGTTTGCGCGTGACGCTGGTGTATCCGGGCGCGATGCGCGCGGCCGATGCGCCCCATGGGCAGGGCAGCGATCCGGCCAAGATGGCGCAGGTGCTGATCGACGCGGCCCAGGCGCAGTACGCGCCGCTGCATCTGTTCCTGGGGCGCGACGCCTTCGACCAGGCGCGCGCCAAGATCCACGCGGTGCAGCAGGAACTGGCGCGCTGGCGCGAGATGTCGGTGTCCATCGGCCTGGCCGACGAAAGGCGGATCGCCGCCTGAAACGGGATGGGACGGGACGCTAGCCCGCCAGCCCGCGCGCGGCCTGGTACGCGCCCAGCAGCGCCAGGCTGATCATGAAGACCAGCTTGAAGGCGCGCGCCGAGAGCCGGGCGCGCAGCCACTGGCCCAGCGCCATGCCGGCCAGTGCGGGCGCGAGCATCAGCACCGACGCGCCGGCCGCCTCGGGCGTGTAGCCGCCGTTGAGCGCCAGCCCCGCGGCCAGCGCCACGGTCGAGACCGTGAACGAAATCCCCATGGCCTGGATCAGGCCGTCCTTGCCCAGGTTCAGCGCTTGCAGGTAGGGCACGGCCGGAATCACGAACACGCCGGTGGCCGCGGTGATCACGCCGGTGACGGCGCCGACCACCGCGCCCAGCCAGCCCTGGCGCCGCGCCGGCACGCTGGGCGGCGATCCGAACAGGCCCCAGGCGGCATAGGCCACCAGCGCCAGCCCCAGGCAGACGCCGGCCCAGCGGCCGGAAGGCGCGCCCAGCCAAAGCGCCGCGCCTATCGTGCCGACGCAGATGCCCGCCTGCATGCCGGCGACGCGGCGCAGCACGGCCGGCAGCGACGGCCACGGCCGGGCCTGCCACAGGTTGGTGATGAGCGAAGGCACGATGAGCAGGGCGGCGGCCTGGGCCGGCGCCATCAGCAGCGCCAGCAGCGCCATGGAAATCGTGGGCAGTCCCAGTCCCACCACGCCCTTGACCACGCCGGCCAGGACGAAGATGGACAGAGTGGCGGCGAACAGGGCGGGCGTGGCGCCGGGCAGCAGATCGTAGGTTGTCATGAGGCTATGCCCGCGCCTGAGGCGATGGGCCTCGGGCGGGGCCATTCGAGTGGCAGGGACTTCATTCTCCGCCGGAGATCGCCGGGCCGGAATCGGGATCTCGCGTAGCAAGCCTATGGGTTGGCCTGAGGCTAGTGTGCTACGCTTTTTTGCATGCGATTCGACCTGACCGACCTGCGGCTTTTCCTCAACGTACAGGAGACCGGCTCCATCACGGCCGGCGCGCGGCGCACGCACATGACGCTGGCCTCGGCCAGCGAGCGTATCCGCGGCATGGAGGACACGCTGGGCGTGCCCCTGCTGCTGCGCGGCCCGCGCGGCGTCGAGCCGACGCCGGCCGGGCGCACGCTGGCGCATCATGCGCGGGTGGTGCTGGCGCAGATGGACCGCATGCGCGGCGAACTCGACCACTACGGCCAGGGCCTCAAGGGCCACGTCCGGATGCTGTGCAACACCAGCGCGATGAGCGAGTACCTGCCGCCGGTGCTGGGCGCTTTCCTCAAGGACCATCCGCGCGTGTCGGTCGACCTGGAAGAGCGCCTGAGCCACGAGATCGCCGACGCGCTGCGCGCCGGCGCCTGCGATATCGGCGTGCTGGCGGACTCGGCCGACCTGCATGGCCTGCGCACGGTCACCTTCCGCCACGATCCGCTGGCGCTCATCGTGCCCGCCGGCCATCCGCTGGCCGCGCGCGCCTCGCTCACGCTGGCGGAGGTGGCGGATCAGGAGTTCGTGGGCCTGGTGGAAGGCAGCGCGCTGCAGGAGCACATCGCGCATCACGCGCGGCGCGGCGGCAAGGCCTTGTCCTACCGCGTGCGGCTGCGCAGCTTCGACGCCGTGTGCCGGATGGTGGGGCAGGGCGTGGGCATAGGCATCGTCCCGCGCGTGGCGGCGGCGCGCTACGGGCGCGCGGCCGGCGTGCGGCGCGTGGCGCTGGCCGACGGCTGGGCCGCGCGCGATCTGGTGCTGTGCACGCGCGACGCGCTGCCCGCCTATGCCGCCGAGCTGGTGGAATACGCGCTGCGCGACGCGCCTGGCGCGCGGGCCGGCTGAATGCCGCCCGGCTGGACGCGGACGCCAGCCGGCGTTAGCGTTAAGGCCTTGCCGGCCGCCGCGGCCGGCTTCCGCTCCCCGGTTTTCTTTCGCGCCCGCCATGCCCGACGATCCGTCCCCCGCCGCCGTCCCGTTCCATGCGCCCGATCCGCAGCTCTGCAACGGCGCCGCGCTGCGCAAGGCGACGCGGCGCGTATCGCAGCTGTACGACTCGGTGCTGGCGCCCTGCGGGCTGAAGGTGTCGCAGCATTCGATCCTGCTGCACATCGCGCGGGCGGGCACGCCCTCGCTGACCGATCTGGCGCGGGCCATGGTGCTGGACCGTTCCGCGCTGGCCCACAACCTCAAGCCGCTGGAGCGCGACGGCTACGTGCAGACCTCGCGCGATCCGCTGGACGGCCGCAGCCGCCGCGTGGCGCTGACCGAGTCCGGGCGCGCCAAGCTGGCGCAGGCCCGGCGCCTGTGGCGCGAGGCGCAGCGCCGCTTCGAGGCCGCCTATGGCGCCGAGCGCGCGGCCGCCCTGCGGCGCGCGCTGGCAGAGATCTTCTCCGAGGAGTTCGCGCTGGCCTTCAGCCGCGGTTAGGGCCTGTGCGCGGCTCCAGTCAGGGTGAGCCGGCCCCGGTCCGCCTTGCCCCGATGCCCAGCATCGCGACGGCGCCCAGCACGCAGGCCATGCCGGCCAGTTGCTGCCCGGCCAGCGTCTCGCCCAGCAGGCCGGCGGCCAGCGCCACCGCGGCCACCGGGGCCAGCGCCGTGAAGAGCGCGGCCTCGGCGCCCTTCACGCGGGCCGCTCCCGCATACCAGAGCAGAAAGCCGCCCACCGTGGGCACCAGGGCGTAATAGGCCGTGGCCGCCAGCGCCGGGCTGGGCAGGGACAGGGTCCACGGCGCCTCGGCCAGGCTGGCCAGCGCCGAGAAGGCAAGGCCGCAGGCCGCCATGATGGTCGACAGCGCCAGTGGCGCCACCGGCACGCGCAGGCGCTTGTTGAGCAGGATGAACAGGCCTTCGCACAGCACCGCGCCCAGGATCAGCGCGTTGCCCGCGAGCGAGGAGTCGCCGCCGTCATCGGCGGCGTGGCGCGTCATCAGCCACACGCCGAAAGCGGCGGCGGCGATGGCCGCCAGCGTGGCCTTGCCCGGGCGCTCGCCCAGCAGCACGACGGCGATGGCGGCCGACACCAGCGGCAGCGTGCCCAGGATGATGCCGCCGTCCACGGCCGAGGTCCGTTGCAGCCCGGCGATCAGCAGCGCGGTGTAGCCCACGCTGCCGGCGATGGCCTGCGCCGCCAGCAGCAGCCAGTCGCGGCGGTCCAGCCGCGGCAGCCGCGCGCCGGACAGCGCCATCAGCAGGGCGAAACAGGGCAGGGCGAGGGCGAACCGCAGCGCGGTGGCGGTAAAGGGCGGCAGGCCCGTGGCGATGATCTTGCTGGCCACCACGGTGCTGCCCACCAGCGCCATGGCGGCCGCCAGGCAGCAATAGCCTTGCATCCGACTGTTCATGTCTCGATACGCGTGAAGTCAGGAAAACCGCAGCGTAGGCGCGGCGGCCGCGCGAGGTCTTGAACGAAATTGCAGCCCGGCCCGCGCTCAGCCGGCGGCCCGGGCGTAGCGCGCCGGCGAGACGCCGTAGGCGCGCACGAACAGCCGGGTCATGTGGCTCTGGTCGGCGAAACCGCCGGCCGCCGCGGCCTCGGCCAGCGCCGTGCCCTGGCGGATCAGGCTGCGCGCCAGCAGCAGCCGGCGCTGCATCTGGTAGGCATGCGGCGTCAGGCCGGTGGCCTGGGAGAAGGCCCGCAGCACCTGATAGCGGCTCAGGCCGCTGGCCGCGGCCAGGTCGGCCAGCGACAGCGCGGCGGCCGGATCGTCGTCGATCAGGCTGCGCGCGTGGCGGATCGCGTCGGGCGCGCCGCGCGGCCGGTCGCGGACGCGCGCCGGCGCCGCGCCCGCCCGCGCCAGGATGCGCAGCAGCAGCACGTCGCAAGCCAGCGGCGCGGCGCCGGCCGTCGCCTGCGCGTACAGCGCCAGCACGTCGCGGGCCAGTTCGGGGCGGTCCTGCGCGGGGTGTTCGAATTCGTAGCCGCGCAGGGCGGCGGGCAGTCCGGCGGCGGCTTCGGCCACCACCTGCGGGTCCAGGTACAGCATCTGCCAGGCGCGCAGGCCGTCGCCCAGCGGCGCGCCGTCGTGCACTTCGCCCGGATTGACGGTGATGACGTGGCCCGGGCCGGCCTCGACCTGGCCGCGGCCGCTATGGGAAACCTGGGCGCCCAGGCGCATGACGCCGATGCCGTACTGCTCGTGCGTATGGCGCGCGAACCGGTGCCGGCTGTGCGCGGCCACGGCCTGCACGCCGGCGAGCGCGCTGCGCTGCATGAGGAACTGGCCTGGGTTCATGGGAGCGGTCGGCCTCCGTAGTCGGACCCCAGGCAGTATCGCCCGCCCGGGCCGGCGCGATCAAGCTATTGCAGGCCGTTCCAGCGGGCCACGGCGGGTTCGGCCGCGGCCCATTTCCATTGGCCGCCGGGCTGGCGGCAGATCAGGCTGGTGTAGGCGGGCGCCGGTGCCTGGTCCTGCTCGACCGTGAACAGCACTTCGCGGCAGCGCGTCAGCGGGGTGTCGATGTCGCGCACCACCTGGATGGCGCCGCGCTCGTTGCCCACCGGCAGCGCATGGCGGATCTGCCACTGCCGCACGTGCCCGATGGCGAGTTCGCCAGCGGCGTTGGCCATGACGTTCTGCTGGTCGTTCTTCCATTCGCGCAGCACGTATTTCACGCTGGCGTCGACCGCGGCCTGCACGGTCACGCCGATGGCGTAGCCCGCCACCGGGTTGGCGGTGGCCGCGCCGCTGACCGTGCCGACCACGGCGCCGGCCGCGCCGCCGATGGACGAGCTCTGGCAGCCGGCCAGTCCCAGGCTGGCGGCCGCCAGCAGGCTTGCGGCGCGCATCACTGCAGCGAGCCCCAGCGCGCGGTGGCCGGCTCGGCGCTGGCCCAGCGCCAGCGCGCGCCGTCGCGGCACACGGTGGTGACGTAGAACTCGCGCGCGGGCGGTGCGCCGCGCTGTTCGGCCGGGGTGTCGATGGAGAACACCACTTCCTTGCATTCCAGATCCACGCCGCCGATCAGCCGGCTGACGGTGACCTGGCCCTGCGCGTCGCTTTCGATGGGAAGCTGGTGCCTGACCTGCCAGCTGGCCACCTTGCCCACGGCCAGCGGGCCGGCGGCGGCGGCGATCGCGTCCTGCTCCTCGCCGCGGGTCTTGCGCTGCGCATAGGCCAGGGCGGCCTGTGCGCCGGCCTGCACGCCCAGGCCGATGCCGGTGGCCACCGTGGGGTTGTCCGTGACCTTGTTGGCGATGGCGGTGCCGGCGATGCCGGCGGCCGCGCCGGTGCCCTCGCTCAGCAGCGAACTGCAGCCCGACAGCGCCATGAGCGCGGCGAGGGCGAGCGCGCCGCGGACCGCGGCGCCGGGCGAAAAAATGTACGACAAACTACCTGCCCTCCTGCGTGATGCCTGGCGCGGCAAGTATAGGAGCGCGCGCCTGCGCGCCGGTAGCGGATTTGCATTTGTTGGCAATTTTTGCGCGCGTCGGCTAGACACGCGCGCCCTTGGTGTAGACCTCGCGCAACGCGGCGGCGAACAGCGCGTCGACGTTGCGGCGCAGGCCGTCGGAGCGCGTGAAGAGCGAGATCGGCGGCAGGGTCCAGTCGAACGAATACGGCACGATGGCCGCGCCGGCGATGCGCACCAGTTCGTCGGCGATGTCGGCCGGCAGGATGGTGACCGCGCGGTCGCTGGCGACCACCATTTCTCCGATCAGCTTGGAGGAATCGCTCTGCACCGAGGGCGGCGGGGGCGCGAGCCCGGCGCGCAGGAAGATGTCGGCCACCTGTTCGCGGATCGGGCTGCCGGGCGTGCCGAGTATCCAGTCCAGGTCGGCCAGCCGGTTCCATTCCAGCCGCGACCGGGCGAGCCGCGCGGCCAGCCGGCGGCTGGCGATCAGGCGCGGCTGCTGGCGGTAAAGCACCTCGAAGGCGATGTTGGTCATGTCCACCGACGGGGTGGCCCAGCCCACCACCAGGTCCAGGCTGTGGTCGCGCAGCTGGCGCAGCAGGGCCGGACCTTGGCCTTCGTGGATGGTGGCGGTGATGTGGCGGCCCTGCGGGAGGGTGCGGCCGATGGCCGCCGACAGCATCTGGCCCGACACGAAGGGGATGACGCCGATATGCAGATGGGCCGCGTGGCCGGCGGCCACCGCCTCCATTTCCTGGACCAGATGGCCCAGGTCGTGGACCAGGGCGCGGGCCCGGGCCAGCACCACGGCGCCCAGGGCGGTGGGCGTCATGCCGCGCACGGAGCGGTCGAACAGCGGCACGCCGAACATGTTTTCCAGCTCGGCCAGGGCGTTGGTGACCGCCGGCTGGCTGGTGGCCATGTGCTCGGCCACCCGGGTCAGCGAGCCGTGCTGCTCGATCTGCAGCAGCAGCATCAGGTGGCGCATCTTCAGCCGCGAGGTCAGTTTCCGGACCACCAGGTCCGGATCGAAAGCGGTCATAGGGAATGCATAAGATAAAAGTAATGGGACGATATTAAATCCGAATGATCTACTTATGTCTTGGAGCCTAGAATTTTTCTATCTCAACCAGGAGGCACAGCTCCATGAATGACCAGTCGGACCGCCAGGCGGCATTGGACTATCACGAATATCCCACCCCGGGGAAAGTCTCGGTCGTGGCTTCCAAGCCGCTGGTCAACCAGCGCGACCTGGCGCTGGCCTATTCGCCCGGCGTGGCGGCGGCCTGCGAGGAAATCGTGGCCGACCCGGCCAACGTGTTCCGCTACACCGGCCGCGGCAACCTGGTGGGCGTGATCACCAACGGCACCGCGGTGCTGGGCCTGGGCAATATCGGCGCGCTGGCGTCCAAACCGGTGATGGAAGGCAAGGCGGTGCTGTTCAAGAAGTTCGCCGGCCTGGACGTGTTCGACATCGAGATCAACGAGACCGACCCGGACAAGCTGGTCGAGATCATCGCCGGCCTGGAAGCCACTTTCGGCGGCATCAACCTCGAAGACATCAAGGCCCCGGAATGCTTCATCGTCGAGCGCAAGCTGCGCGACCGCATGAAGATCCCGGTTTTCCA
>Ga0182742_1000335_pt1 | contig 80132 bp, 55 predicted proteins | sample eDN5th37CBELigMG_FD_128880 | JGI IMG/M metagenome (GOLD analysis project Ga0182742, IMG submission 128880) | Enriched Miracle-Growth compost microbial communities from Emeryville, California, USA - eDNA 5th pass 37_C BE-Lig MG (version 2)... ...
AACTGCCATTCGCCCACAAGCCGGTATTGGAGCTCTGGTTCTCCGACTGGCGGGTCTCCCCGTTGACGGTGATGTAGTCCACTTGCACGTCGCGTCCGTCGGCGTCGTTCGTGAAGGCCACCGAGATGTTGCCGCTGAGATTCGTCGACGCGGTGTAGCTCTGGTAGCTGGTCGTCAGGGTCCAGGTGGCCACATTGACACTATCGACTCGCAGCGAAATCGATTCGCTGCCAGCGGTGCCGCGAGCGCGCACCACGATCGTGGAGTTGCTTTGCGCCTCGGCATCCATGAAGAGCCCCGTTCCGAACAGGGTGGCGATGGACATCACTGCGATTGCCAGGAGTCTCATGGGAGCTTTGATCCCGTTCGAGAGGCCGGCATTGATCCTTGCTTGTTCCATTTGAAGTTCCCCCTATCGTTGCAATAGTTACCGCTAACAGATCTGGTTTGGTTGCACCTCCTGAAAGTTGTTTGAATGCACGGGTTCGACGATGGAAGAGGAAGGAGAGCGCGAGATGCTCGAGTGTCACCTCGCGCGACTATTGGCTTTCGTCAGTTCAAGAGATTGGACACCGGCAGTTCGCCGGAGCGCTGTGCCTCATAGCAGAGCAGGGACTTCAGCAGCGCCTCGCCGTAATTGGACGTTTGCGCGAGAAGGGGCGGTGAGAAGAAAACGAAGCACTCGGCGATGAGACTCGCGGCGCGCGTCAGTGCGCGATGGACCTTCTCTAAGGCACGTGCGGTTTCATTGCCGGAAGGCAGTCGGACATCCATGTCTCCACGCTCCATAAGTGAGCGGACGCGCCAACACTGCGCTCCGCCCGTGGCGGGACGGTTCCTCTGTCCCGAGGGCTCCTAACTTACGCAAAAAGACATCGCTGTCAATGCGGAGATCGGTGTCCGGTGCATTGGCAACGGCAGTTCCGCCCAGCGCAACGGGACAATTTTTCAAGATCAGTGTGCATTTGCGTCTATTTCTGCGCGCCAGTTCATGGTTGCCCGTTGACTAATCGACCGAAACTTGCCGCTTGCACGCGCTGTCGCGCCGGTGCCGTGCAAGTCTGTGCCCAGAACTAATAACCAATCGCGCTCTGCGCGACCGGCCTGACCCAAGGAGCCTGCCGATGAGCAATGAAAAGTGGATGAGCAAGATCCAGCACGACCCCCAGCTGATCCACATGGTGCTGCCGGCGAGTCACGACGCAGGTGTGTACGGGGACAGTCTCACGCGCGTTGCGTGCCCGAAGCGTTACGCTCGAACCCAGGGCTCCAATATCTATAACCAGGCCATGTCCGGATCGCGCGTGTTCGACGTGCGAGTGTTCCTGAAGCGAATCAAGGATGAGAACGGCAAGAGCAAGATCGAGCCGACCATGGGCCACTTCGCCGCCGAGAAGTTCAAGTGGCCCAAGTTCGGCAAATCCACCGGCGCATTCGGTGGCTACGGCGGCTCTTTCATGACTGCGATCAAGGACGCGGTGGCTTACGTCAAGACGTACACCAGCGAATTCCTGATCCTGCGCATTTCACATACTTACTGCCCGGAACACGTGGGCGCCGCATTGAACGAATTCATGTCGGTGGGCGACAACGCCAATTACATCTACAACAAGAAAACCAACGTCGCGACCAGCACGCTCGACGAACTGCGTGGCAAGGTGGTGATGGTGTTCGCTTCCGAGTTCCACAATGGCTTCAGCCCGAAGGACGGCTACCTGCCCATGTACAAATACGAGTCCGCCTCACCCACCGTGAGCGGCCTGTGTTTCTGCGGCACGTACAAGTCGAAGAAGGACATGAAGGACGTGCTGAAGGTCGCGCAGAAGGCGGCCGACGATCACAAGAATCATCGCAAGGATCACCTGCACTGGGTGTACTGGCAGCAGACCGGCGGCAACGTCTCCAGCAACACGAAGGCGAAAGACGGCGCGCATGCCAAGCTCGGCGACTTCATCAAAGAAATCAGAACCAAGATCGACAAGGACAACTGGACGCTGCCGAACGTCATCGGTCATGACTTCGTCAACGAGCAGACCTGCAAACAGATCATCGAGCTGAATCCCTACTACGGCGGTTGATCGTCGCTCGACGTGGCGATGCGAGGGGTTCACGAGTGGCGTGAACCCTTTGCTATTCGGGTGCAGCGAGCGGCGGCAGTCGATAGACGTAAGTGCACTGACTCACATCGAAGGAGGATGACTGTTCGCCTTCTTCGATGAATCCTCGCACGAGATACGTCGATTCCCGGTCCCGTATGGCCGAGGCGAGCAGGTTGGCGTCTTCGGGCTCTATGAACATGAGCGGCCGTAGCAGATAGCTCTTGCCACGTTCGTCGCGCAGCACGAAGCCGTCGCCGGCTTCGACTTCATCGACGATCCGACCGCTGGTCTCTATTGGAGCGGACTTGGATGTACGTGGCGCGGCCACTTCGTCTTCGGCGGGAGCCAGAATTCCCACCATCCGCGCTGCGTGCGGCAATTCGATCCCGTCGATCGCGGTCGCCCCCGGCTGCAAGCCATCGAGCGCCGCCAGTCGTGCAAGGTAGGCGCGCTGCAGGCAATCACGATCGGCGCAGCGATTACGCTCATTTGCCAGCCACTCGCGCTGCTCAGTCTTCAGGCACTCACCACCTCGCCCTAGAACGATCCGGGCAGCTCGATAGTACCGACCCAGATGTTCATCCAGAGCGGAAACTTCCGCGTCCTTGCAGATCATTTGCTCGATCCGGCTGCTGGCCTTCGAGCAATCGAAACTGGCCGCACGCACTCCAGCCGCGTCTGGCAGTAAGGCGAGTGCGATGAGAGGCATTGTGAGAAGTGAGATTCGATGCCACATGGTGCGAACCGGTGAGTTTGCTCGATATCTTAGCCTGAACCGATCGCAGAACGCGGGGCTTGAACGGGACGGGCGGTGCTGGAATCATCGACCGGCATTCATTCCTTGCCTCGACAGGGAGAGCTGGGGGTCTCATGAAGCGTTCGATCGGTTCGTGCATCGGAAGGGTCGTGGCGGCGTGGCTGTCGATCTCTTCGACGGCGGCAGCTCAGGAGATCGACGCGGATCACTACGCTCTGCAGCGCGAGTTTGGGATCGCCTCCGATCTCGTTGTCGAACCGAGATGGCAAAGTCTGCCCGAGGATGCGGTCGCCAGGCTCGATCACATTGCCGCAGGCCTCGGGGGCGCCAGGCACTTCGTGAATATCGGCGAAGAATGGGCGCCGGACGATCATTTCAGGGTCGATCAATCCCGGGCTCAGCACCTGTTCTCGGCGTACTCGGACAGCGTTTCGGTCAGTCTCTTCGTTCTTGGGGGTGTCGAGCTCAAAGTGTACGCGGTACTGGCGCGACGCCATGCCCAGGACTACTGCATCTTCGAGTTGCCGGAGCCGGGGCTGTTCGGTCTGCGCGTCTCGATCGTTCAACATGAACTGCGACCCGATCGAGATCAGACCGTCAGCCGAATACCCAGGTGTCAGTCCCGATCTCTACCGGCCCCGGCGACGTTGGGCTCGCGCGGCTGATTGGCTGGCGATGAAGGCGGTCAGCCCAGTTTTCCGGGCGATTTTAATTGTATGAGTATTGCGGGAACGGCGCCGGCTCGCTAAAGTCCTGTGAATCGGTCGTGCTCGGCTCACTCTCGACAGTGAGCACCGATTGCACGTCTGCGCTTGCTTCGGTCGGAGCATCAGGGGGACCACTGTGACGCGTGCGCTTCGTGTTTTTGCACTTTTCCTAGGCTTGTTCGTCGTAGCTTCCCTGGGGAACCGGGCTCAGGCCGCGAATGAGAAATACACGTTCGTGCTCGTCCACGGCGCCACCGCCGGCGGTTGGGAGTGGAAGCGTACCGGTAAGTTCCTGAGCGACGACGGTCACACCGTCTACCGAGCCACGCTCACCGGCCTGGGCGAGCGTGAGCATCTGAACAGTCCCGATATCGATCTGCAGACCCACATCAACGATGTGGTGAACCTGATTCTGTTCGAGGATCTGCAGGACGTGGTGCTCACCGGTCACAGTTACGGCGGGATGGTGGTCACGGGAGTGATGGATCGAATTCCCGAACGCATTCGCCACGTCGTGTTCCTCGACGCCGCCGTGCCCGACGATGGCATGTCGTTATGGGATCTTTTTGGCGGCAGGCAGCAGGACCCGACGCGCTTCGTGGACGGCTTCATGCAAGTGCCCTGGGTCAAGCCCGGCACGCCTCCGCCGCACAGCGTGAAGCACTCGATCAAGTGCTTCAACCAGCCGGTCTCGTACAAGAATCCCGCCGCGCTGACCTTGCCGGTGACCTACGTGGCCTTCGTTCCCAAGGACAAATCGGCTGAAGAGCGGGCGAAGACGGACAAAAGCTGGCAGCGCGCGGTCGCCCGAGGCTGGACGATCCGCACGTTTCCGGGCGGCCACGTCGCTCAGCAGGAAGACCCTCGCGGCGTGGCTACTCTGATCGAGCAATCAGTGAACGATCGCAACAAGGCTTCGGCCAAAGCGACCGAATGACAGCACAGAGGAAAGGGCAACGATAGCTCATATCGATTTGAAGCCAGGCAGGCCAACCAACGAAGGGACATCCAATGAAGGGACAAGCACGCGTTCTTGCGACAATGCTGTGCACTTTGGCATTCGGCGCTCATGCCATTGCCGCATCCAACCAGAAGGCGCCCGTTCGGCCTCCGCCGGATAAACAGCACCCGGCAAGCGATATCTACGATCCTCTCGGCCTGGTCAGTCGGCACGGCCGACTGGTCACGCTCGCGTCAGGCTTCAGCTTCACTGAGGGTCCCGCGGTCGACCGGCATGGCAACGTGTTCTTCACCGACCAGCCCAACGATCGCATCTATCGATGGGACGCCCGAACCGGCAAGGTAGAGCTCTTTCTGGAAGGCACCGGACGCGCCAATGGCATGGCTTTCGATCGGGACGGCAACCTCATTGCCGCTGCCGACATGTACGGGGAGCTCTGGCAGATCCGCCCCGACGGTACGCACCGGGTGCTGGTCGACAACTATCAAGGGAAGCTGTTGAACGGCCCCAACGACGTTTGGATCAATCCCACGAACGGCGGCATCTACATCACGGATCCGATTTTTCCGAGAGCCTATTGGGACGTTGACGATCCGCGGCAGCAGGATTGGGAGCCGACGCGCTCGGAGCAATCGCCCCAGGGCAAAGGTGGCTATGTCTACTATCTGCCGCCGGGAGGGCGCAAGCTGGTGAGAGTCACGACGGAGGCTCTCGGGTGGGAGTCCGACGCCTGGCCGAACGGCGTTGTGGGCACGCCCGACGGAAAGAAACTTTACGTGAACAAGTGGTACTACGATAACAAAGGCGGCACCTGGGTCTTCGATGTGAAACCGGACGGCAGGCTCGCCAACATGCGCAAGTTCACCGACTGGGGCGGTGATGGCATGTCGATGGACGAACGGGGCAATGTCTATATCAGCAATGGCGAGGGCGTGCTGGCGTTCGATCCCAATGGCACCCTGGTTCTGAAGATTCCCATCGATACCGGAGCCACCAACAACACGTTCGCCGGGCGCGATGACAAAACCTTGTTCATCACGGGTCCCGCCGATCGGGTGACCGCCATAAGGATGAACGTGCGAGGAGCGCGAAACTGGTGCCGGCACTGCCCGCCACGGCCCAGGAAATAATTCGCAGCGCGACTTCTTCTACCAACGTCCGGCGAGTGTGCCGGACGTTGCTACAACCTCGTTCCGAGTCCGACGAGCGGACGATCGTTCTCGTCGAGAAATCTCGCGCAGAAGTCGGTCGCTCCGCCGCCGTTGATGATGGCGGCGCGGATGACGTTGCGCCCCTTGTGGAGCGTGAGGCGACGTGAAACTCCGTCGTCGATGACGCTCTGACGGTCGTCGTTCAACGCGATCACCGGTTCGCCATTGAACCACCAGCGAGAAGCGGCATTGGAGCCGATCGCGAGTCGGACGTTCTGCATCTCGCGCGGTGAATCGATAGTGGTCTCGACCCAGAACACCACGTTGGAGGTGGGTTTCGAGAGCGACCACGCGAAGTGATACAGGTTGAGGTTGTAGTTGAGTGTGTCGAGCGGGTGCCAGGCGTACTCGGCGCCGTTGATCGTGACTTTCGCGCCGTCCCCAGGTCGTGCTTCGTCGGCAAGCGCGGCGAGTTTCAGCGATTCCTTGACGGCCGGTTCGGTGAGACCGGGCGGCACGGCCACCGGCTCGAGTACGAACCAGCGATGGATGAAGCCGCGCGAGTCCACCATCTGTGAATCGCCTTTCGGGCGAGTCAATGTCGACGGCGCCGGGCGCGCTGCATCCTCTGCGTGAACGAGGCCCGCGGCGGCCAGGCTCAGCGAAAGAACAGTGAGTGCGATTCTCATCATGGAGCTCCTAGCGACCAGCGCTGACGATCGCTGGTGGGATCGAACTTCGACAGCGTTGGCGTGCTGCTGCCCACGGCAGAGAGCGCCCACGTGGCATTCGAACCCGGCACGGACTTGGGGCTGATTCGATAGGTGCCATCGATGAGTTGATCGATGCGCCACAACTGCTCGGCTGCGCCAGTGAATGCAGTGGCGGCGAGTTCGCCGTCCTTGGTGGCTGTTAGCGAACGCTCCGTGCCTGCCACAGTGATACGAAAGTAGGGAGCGCCCGGATAGCCTCCTGCGCCTGCAACGGGTGCGATCACCCACTTCTGCTGAGCTTGAAGCATTGCCGGCGCGAGACGCACGCCGGTTGTCGCGGGCCAGTTCGCGGCGACTTGAGCGGGCTCTTGGTCGGCGATGGGCGGGCCGATCTGAGGTGGCGGAGGTGGACCCGATGGAGGCGGCCCGTTACCTACGATGCCACTACCGGGCGGACCGCCGCGCCGCTGTCGAAATCCGCCGACTGGAGATCCCTGCACAGCGAGTTCGAGAACGGTACCTGTCCACGCGGACTCGATGCTGTAGGTCCCCGCAGTGAGATTGTCGCCGGCAACGGGCCAGCCATCGCGCCAGAGCAGCGGACGAATGTCGAGCACGCTCACACCGCCGCGATCCAGATCCGCCTCGTAGTGCAGAGAGAATTTCTGCACGCCTTCGCCGAGATCCAGCAACCCGAAGTGCCCGGGCCCAATGTGACGTCCACGCGACGCGGCGAACAGCTTGCCGCCGCCCTCGATCATGTCGACGCCCATGTTATCGAGATAGGGTCCGGTCACTTTGCGAGAGCGTCCCATACGGATGTTGTATGTGGAGTTCGCGCCCTGGCAGCAGGAGCCGTGCGTGACCAGCAGGTAGTACCAGCCATCGCGATGAATGAGGATGGCCGCCTCGGAGTTGATGGCGACGTTCACGGGCTTGCGGTCCGGGTAGCGACGCAGGCCGGTTTTCGGATCCAGCTCGACCAGGCGGATGTAGCCGAAGTAGGAGCCGTAGACCATCCACAGTTTTCCATCTGGATCGAGCAGTACGCCGGGATCGATGGCGTTGCTGTCTTCGACGCCATCCGACCACACGACCGGCCCGCGGTCTTCGCATTTGTAGCCGGGCGCTTCAGGCGAAAGGGTTGGACACTCCAGGAGGCCGATCGCCGACTTCGGCTGAGTGCCCGGCGCGGAGTAGTAGACGAAGAACTTGTCTGCGATCTGAATGACGTCCGGCGCCCAGGTGTTGTTGCCGCCTTTGGCCAGTACCTCCGGCCCGGCCTTGCCGCCGGGGACGGCGGACATCAGCGAGCCCGCGCGTTTCCACGTCCAACCATCCTCCGACGTGAGAATGGGAATGCCGGCTCCCGTGCCGTAAGTGTAGTAATGGCCGTCGTGGAAGACGATCGTCGAGGGATCATGGACGATGACTTCGCCATCGAGTGCGAGCGCTGGCAGTGAGAGGGACGTTGCCAGCCACAGGAAGATTTTTCGCAGCATGAGTGCTCGGTGACGTGCCAGTTGGCACGTAATGTACCCGATTTCATCCGCGCAAAGGAAATTGCTAATGAAAGACGGTATTCGGTCGCGAAGCGAAACGCATGGGAGAGGGTGAGGCAGCTGCGGCTAGATCACGCGGCGCTGCCGGAGTTGCTCGATCTGCTGCGGGGTGTAGCCGAGCAGCTCGCGATATACCTTGTCGTTGTGCTCGCCGATCTTGATCGCCAGTGTGTCGCTGACTCGGCATGGAGCGCCGGAGAACATGATCGGGACGCCCGCAGTGCGCAGCTCCGGATCCACTGGATAGTTTGGATGACGGATGGGATGAACTTCACCTCGGCGTAGCACGCGGGGATCGGCCAGCGCCTCGGTAGGCGAACGCACCGGCGCCGCTGGAATTCCCTTGCTGGTGAGATGTTCTGCCACGTCGTGAACGGGCCGACTGCCGCACCACTGTCCAATCAACTGTTCGAGCTCGGCGGCGTGCGCAACCCGTGCATCTCGAGATGCGAAACGAGGATCGTCCATGAGCGGCATCTCCATCGCGTCGCAGAGAGACGAAAACAATCCATCGTGAACCGCGACAATGGCGATATATCCATCGTGACACGCAAACACGCCGAAAGGAGACAGCCGCGGGACTGTGAGGCCCGTGCGTGCCGGTATCCCGGCCAACTCCATCGCGCGCCAGTTTTCTATCGCGACAAAGGACGTCAATGCGCCGAGCATCGACACGTCGACGTGCTGGCCGACATTCGTGCTGTGGCGCTGTTGTAATGCCGAGAGAATGCCGATGACGGCAAACATGGGTGCGAGCAGATCTGCGATTGGAACGCCGAAGCGCACTGGGGCGCCCTGCGGCTCGCCGCTCGCAAACATCGCGCCGCTCATGGCCTGGATGATGACATCCATGGCTTTGCTACCTTCGGACACCGAAGCGCCGAATCCACTGAGCGAGCAATAGATGATGCGCGGGTTGACGGACTTGGCAACCGCATAACCGATGCCGAGCCGGTCTGCTGTGCCGCTGGCGAAATTCTCGACCACCACGTCGCTGGTCGCGACCAGGTCGCGAAATATGGCGGCCGCCTCGGGCGACTTGAGATTGAGCGAGATGCCGTGCTTGCCGCGGCCACGACTCAGGTGAGAGATCGAAACGTCGTCCTCGTGCCGCTTGCGCGGCACGACTCCGTCCCGGCCTACGTACGGACTGTTGTCGCGCGCCAGGTCGCCGTGCACCGGGTCCTCGACCTTGATGATTTCGGCGCCCAAGCCGGCCAGCAGCAATGTTGCGTACGGCCCGGCGAGCGCGCGGGTGAAATCGATCACACGTATTCCGGCGAGAGGCGTTGCGACTGGAGGGAGAGAGGGTGCTTCCATATATACAACCGATTAAATCAGCTGTTCTAACCACGCGCAATAGCGCCACGGAATGCCGCTAGAGAAAAGTCGCGCGCTCATTTACGCTTGCCACTTATCTCCAGGACGAGTTCGAATGCGCTCCAAACCCAAACTGATTGCCACCGGCACCCGCGAGCGGCTCGTGGCGCACGCGGCCAAGCACTTCGCATTGCATGGCTTCAGCGCTACGTCGCTGCGCGAGATCGCACGTGATGCCCAGGCAAATCCCGCCTCTGTGCATTACTACTTCAATTCGAAGGCAGAGCTCTATCTCGAAACCATCGCCGGCTTTCGTGAGCGGCTCAGTCGAGAGCGCAACGACGCACTGCTCGCAATCAATCCCAAGCTGCGCGGTGCGCGGCGGGTAAAGGCAATCGTTCACGCGTACGTCGCGCCGCACATCCGGCTGTGTGCCGATCCGGCGGCAGTCAACTATGTTCGCATCGTGGCCCGAGCCACTTCCGAATCGCACTATCCGGAAGAGGTTCGCATTCCGCAAACCATCAATACATTGCGGGAAGATTTCGTACGCGCGCTGTGCGATGCCCTGCCGGAGGCTACCGAGGAACAGCTGCGAAAGACGTTTGCGTTCACCGTCGATCTGATGTTGCTCGCGCCCGTCGACACGGTTTACGAAGCGCTGGCCGGGCAGCCTGCCTGGCCCGGCGATCCCGAAGCGTTGATCGAGCAGATCGTCGAATTCTGTGCCGCCGGTATCGTCGCGGCCTGCGGCTGAACGAGGCGGGCTCCGGTCCATCGATCGGAGCCCGCGATCCTTTAGAACTCCAGGCGAACGCCCGCCGACCATTGCCGCGGCGGCTTGAAGGTCACCATCTGGCTGTTGTTCGGCACTGAGTGCACGCCGTTGGCGATCACCGCTTCATTGGTGAGATTCGACCCGGCGACGAATAATTCCCAGGCGCCATCGATGGGCTTGAACGCGATGCGTGCGTCGAGCCAGTCGTAGGAGTCCTGCGCGACGGCTGCAGTGTTGTCGGCGTCGATGAAGTAGCCATCGCTCATCTTGTAATCGACGCGCACATCGGCCTCCCACTGGCTGCCCAGCCGCAGGGTGTAGGCGGCCGACAGGTTTGCAGTCAGCTCCGGAGCGAAGGGCAACACGCATTTCATGCCGCAGGCCAGCTGCACACCCTGACGGAGCTCGGTGAACTCGAAATCCTGGAAGCCCAGCGCTGCGCCCAGGCGCAGGGCTGGAACGGGCAGGTACGTCAGCTCCAGTTCGCCACCATACGATTTGCCGCTGCCGGCGTTTTCCTCGAGGCGAACGCCACCGAGCTCGGCGGACAGGCGGGTGATCTGAATGTCGGTGTATTCGCTGCGGTACACGGCGGCATTGATTCGAAGCGTGCGGGCGAGCCACTCGCTCTTCATGCCGGCCTCGATGGTCTCCAGTTCCTCTTCGTCGAACGATTGCAGCGCTGTCGCAGAGGAGGGGCGGCCGTTGTAACCGCCGGCCTTGAAACCGGTCGAGCCCTGCACGTAGAGCAGCACATCGCTGGTCGGCTTGAACTCGATGCCGAGCTTCGGCGTGAAGATGTCCCACTTGTCCACCGGGATCGGAGTGAGGTTGTAGGTATCGAAGCTCACGATGTTACGCAGCGGCCGAATCTCGTAGTAATCGAACTCCTTTTCTTCGCGGCTGATGCGTGCGCCGGCGGTAACGCTCCAGCGATCGGTCAACGAATAAACACCATGCAGGAACGCCGCGTAGCTGGTGTTCTGCATGAGACGGCTGCCCGTACGTGTGTTATCGAGGCGCGCGTTGTTGGGATTGTTCGGTCCGCCGAGCAAGCAAGGAGCGGCGCAGCCCGAGATCGGTACGGGCGGTGTCAAAGAGTTCGGCGCGGCGGCCGCCAGCGCTTCGAACAGGCCGGCCTGTTGTCGAGAGCGTTGCACGTCGCGAGCAGTCTCATCGAAGTACCACAAGCCCGCGACCCAGTTGAGCCGATCGGCGAAGGCGCTGCCGAGCACCTGGATCTCCTGGCTGAACTGGTGCTGTCCGATGTCGACGCCGCCGGTCGATACGATATCGGCTGGAGTCGCATCGCCATCGCCCCGCGTCTCGACCTTCAGATCGCGATAACCGGTGATCGACTTCACCTGAAACGAGTCGAATGTCCACGTCATCCCCAGCGAGGCGCCCCAGATATCGGAGTTGTTATAACCGGGCCAGCTCGCGTAGGTCGTCCAGGGTTTGGTGGTGATCCACTGCGGGCCGTAGGTGGGCAAGCCGCGTGGCGCGGCGTAGAGCTGGTTGTAAGCTGCATTGTTGGCGCTGAGTGCGCCAGGCATGCCGATCATCTGATATTCGACCGCGTTCTGGCGCTCGCGCGTCACATCGGCAGACAGCGAAGCTTCGAAGGTGTCGCTGGGGGTCCACAACAGCGTCGCTCGGCCGCTCTGGCGATTGGTATCGTTGCCTGCGTTGCTGGAATTGTCCACGCCGAACTGGTTCGGATCTTCCGGCCGGTACAGCTTGCGGTAGTAGCCGTCCTGTTCGCGAGACATCGCCGATACGCGCAGGGCCAGCGAGCCTGGAACGATCGGCAGATTGAGCGAGCCGCTCAGATCCTGGCGGTTGAAACTGCCGAGCGTCGCCTGCGCGATGCCGCCGATGTCATCGTCCGGGCGTGCAGTGGTCACCACGACGGCGCCACCAATGGTGTTCTTGCCGAACAACGTTCCTTGTGGACCGCGCAACACTTCGATGCGCTCGACATCGAGCAATTCGAGCACAGAGCCCGGAGCGCGAGCGAGGTATACGCCGTCGACATAGATGCCGACACCGGGGTCCTTGGTAATGATGAAGTCGGGCTGGCCGACGCCACGGATGAATACTTGTGCGAAGTTGCCGCCGCCGCTGCCGTTGCCGGCATAGGAGAATTCCATGTTCGGCGTGACGTTGGTGACGCTGCGCAGATCGACGGCGCCGATCTCTTTGAGCATCTCGCCGCTCAGGGCGGTGACCGACACGGGCGTGTCTTGCAGATTCTCGGAGGTGCGCCGCGCCGTCGTGATGATTTCCTCGAGCGCCGTCGGCGGCGTGGTGTTCTGGGCAGCCACCGATGCAGACAATGTCGCGCCCAGGCACAGAGCCGCGCGCGCAGACCAACTTCGCATAACCTTCCCCCCTTGCTTCGTTTTAACGGAACGATTCTGCGCGCTACCCGCGGGGACGCGCCTTATTCACCTGATTTGATCAACTGATTTAATCAGAGAGTAGGGGCAGTCGGCCCGCGGCGTCAACTGTCGGGCCCGGAGCGGCATTGACATCTGCAGAGGCCGGTCATACGCTCGAGCTAAGCACTTGAATTAATCAAGTGATTACTATGCAGAACGGCGCATGCGGAGGCGTGGACATGGACCGTTCACGCCTCGTTTTCCGATGATGCGCGACCGCCTCGCGCGATCAGATAAAGGACGAGTGCTGCACACAGAAGCGCGATGCCGGCGAACTGAAACACGCGTGGCATGCCCAGATGCGCGCTGATGTAGCCGCCCGACAGAGGTCCGATGAAGGCGCCAAGAAACGTTGCGCTTCCGGTGAGTCCGAATGCTCGCCCTCGATCGGCGGCGGCGACTTCGCGCGCGACCAGCGAGTTGGCCAGCGGCATCACGCCGGCCAGGAACAATCCGGCCGCAAAGCGTTCGCCGAGGAACCAGGAATATCCGGGTGCGAAACTCTGTACGAACGTCAGCGCAGCGGCGCCTGCGAGCACTACCCATAACAACGTAACAGCACCGGTGCTGTCGCCGGCACGACCGAGCAAAGGCGCGGCTAGCAGGCCGCTGACGCCGATCACCGAGAACGCGATGCCCGCAAGCGTTGCGAGATTCTGCACAGGTCCGACGAGCTGCTGTACGTAAAGCGCAACGATGGGTTGCGCACTCGTAACGGCGAACTGCGCCAGCAGCAATATGCAGATGACGGCTCGCAGCGCCGGATACCGAGATGCGACGGCAATGGTCGACTCGCGCACGCGTTTCGTATCGCGCGGTGGTGGTGCTTGTTTCGGCAGCCACAGGACCAGCAGCGCGACCAGCAACGACGCCAGCCCGCCCGCCACGAAGGGGGCGCGATAACTATCCAGCGTGTCCGCAATCAAGCCTCCGAACAGCGGCCCGAGCAGCATCCCGGCAAGTTGCGCCGTCGAGAGCCAACCCAATGCCCAGCCGAGTCGATCCGGTGGACTGGAGCTGCTGACCAGCGCCATGACGGCCACGATGTGGCCGCCGAAAAATCCCATCAGCATGCGCAGCGCCACCAGTTGCCACGCGTTCGTGGCTACGCTCATCAACAGCGTACAGATGCAGGCGGCGCCGCAGGCCACCAGGATGATGTTGCGACGGTCGAGCGAATCGACGAGCCGTCCCCACACTGGCGACATGAGCCCTGCAGCCAGGGGTGTCACGCCCATCACCAGGCCCGCCCAGACGCTGATCGACTCGGGTTGCACGATTCCCAGCTCCGGCAGCAACAAAGGAATGACCGGCGGCACGATGGAGAATGCCGCGGAGATGATGAACTGCACGCTCAGCAGAATGCGTAGCGCGCGCCGCCACGACGCATTCGCAGGATCGTTGTTCATTCGGATGCGGCGCCGGCAAACGGCGCGCCCTCGGGTACGGAAATACATGTGATTTAATCACATGTATCAGGCCTGCGCCCGAAAGGTGGAGTTTCATCGCAGCTGCTGCGTCAGATCTGCAGACAGAAGAAAGCGAGCGCGCCGCCAGCGTTCGTTTGCTGGCGGCGCTTGAAGTCGACTGGGTGTTGGCGCACTGGCCCGGCCACCGCGCAGTGTGGCTGCGCAGACACGCCTCAGCCGTTGAGCTTCCGACGGATCGCCGACAGCGCGATGCCTTCGTTTGCCTCGTAGGTGCCATTGCCGCGTAAGCGCGGCGTGGCTTTCGTGCCGGCGTGATGTAATGCCATGACATCCCATTCCAGGTTGAACACCGGACTGCCCGAACTGCCGGGTTCGGTGGGAGTGCGGTAATGCATGAGCCGCTCTTCATCGTCGATGTCGAGCAGCTGGCTGTCGTGCAGGGCGATCTGTAGTCCGCCGCCGCGCGGATGGCCGGCAACGAACGCTTTCGTGAGAGGCGTCAACAACGGCAGAGACTTCGTGACATTGAGAGCAGGCGCCGTCGACGGCAGGCCCTCAAGCAACACGATCGTGCAGTCCAGCGCCTCGCAGTTGCAGTTCCGGACGCCGAGGTCGCCGGGATCGGAGCTGAACAGTACTTCCTTCACCGCGTACTCGACCCTGCGATTGTTGATGCGCTCACCCAGCTCGAACGAGACAGATGCCTTGTCCGGTGGAATCGCTCCGCTGACACGATCGCTGATCACGTGAGCGTTGGTTACGAATACAGGCGCATCGCCGAACGAGGGTTTGAACCACGATCCCGGCACGAGGAACCCGGTGCCGAGGCGGGCGCCGATGTCGTTCATGACGCAGCCGATGGACTCGAACGATTTGAGCAACTTGCGGATGGCGTCCGGCGTGAAGGTGGCTTCGTTACTGAAGATCTTCTCGAGAATGTCGCTGCCGTCCCTGATCTCCGCTTTGAGCTCGAGAGCCGACGTCTCATGGATCGAAACACGCTTCTGCTCGGCCTCGATGTAGTGCGCGATGATCTGACCGAGCCGGCCAGCGCAGTTGCTCCCTCGAAGCGGATCCCCGGCCCACACCTCGCGAAGTTGGCGGGCGTAGCTGTCGATGTTGAAGCGCGTCGTATCGGGCTCTCTGAGGAATCGGCCCAGCCAGAGTTCGGCGTCGTCGCATTGCTTCAACGCCAGGCTTGCCTCTGACGCGGTGGCCGCGAGCCACGACTTTGGATGGGTAGAGTAGAGGCCGCGTACGGTGCTGAAGATATCGGCGGCCAGTTTCTCCGGCGCCGGGCAGCCTTCGCGCGACGGGCCATATTGACGCTCGAGCTGCAGGCAGGCGACGGCGTTGATGCCGTGCCAATAGTGATGCTCGGGTGAAAGCTGGTAGCCGGCCAGGTATCGGTCGGTGGCTTCGATCAATGCATTGAGGTCGCCGGACTCCACGAACCGTTGTTTCGAGATTCGCGCGAGCAACCCATCGTATTCGATGATCTCGGCGCGGGTATTGCTGTCAGATGACTGCATCGACTGGCATCTGGCGAGCCCATCGGTGGCGAGTTGCTCCGCTCGATTCAGTAGCGATGTGTTGATCAGTGCTTGAACCAGGCGCCGTTGGATCGCGGGGTCGAAACCGTGCACGTCGAGCCAGGTCGTGGCGACAGCGCGTGTGTGCTCGAAGTGGCAGTGCGCGTTCAAGGCGCCAACAGCGGCGCGAGCTTCCAGCAGCAACGGCGAGTCCGTCCTTCGCGACACGGAGTCGGTCATGAACTGCACTGCCTGGGCGAGCACCCAAGGGGCGACGCTCGGCAGCTTGCCCTGTCGCAATTGGGCCGAAACGTCGGCGGGCGAGGTGGGATTCATACGACCTCCAGTCCGAGCGCCTCGCCGAGCTTCATCCGGAACGAGGTGCCGGCGAAGTAGTGGGTGATCGTGTGTCGCCATTTGCCCCAGTTGGATTCCCGGATGTCCTCGACCTTCTTGCCGTTCACCGACTGAAAGTCATTGGCGAACCTGGGATCGGCGCCACAGATGGGGTCGAACGGGTCGTAGATGTTGATCCAGCGCCTGGTCGTGGCTGCCGGGAAATCCACGCGACTGGCGCCGTTCGCCTTGAGCTCGGACTGCACCTCTTTGATGCCAAGCGGGGAGCCCAAAGTGATCAACGTGTCGACCGGCGGGCAGTCGGGGCAGTTGCGAAGTACATCGTAGGCCACGATGGTGCCCATGCTGTGCGATACCACAATGGTTCTGTCGCTGCTGGCGGCGGCGGTGTGGAGATTCTTGAGCAGCCGGTCGCGCAGCTCCTGCCGTACTTTGAACCGCATGCCGTCGTTACGGATGTATTCCTTATCGAACAAGAAGTAGTAGGCCTCCATCGCCGCCTTCTTGATGATGGCTTCTCGCAGTGGCGCAGGTATCAGGCTGGCCAACTCCAGAGCGGACGACACCGATTCGGTGGCCGCCGCTTCCAGCGGTTGCACCTCGATCCTGGATTGGATCGTTGCTTCGAACTTCTCAATGAACTCGCGCTCGCGCGGCGTCATGGATTGTGGCGCAGCAAGCGGCATTGGATCGGTGAGATGGTCGGCCGCGAGCTCGGCCTCGGCGCCGGCTAGCTCGGCCTCGTAGTAGGACGTGAAGTCGGTCTCGTAGTCCTCGCCGTAGAACACATTGGCGTAGTAGTTCATCTCGTGAGGCACACCCTGAGTCGCCAGGTTGATGCCTTTGTTGGGTTCCGCGAACACGTCGGGCCGCGGGTTGTCGCGGCTGATCCCCATCAGCCACAACTCGATCAGTTTTTCTGGAGCGGGCTTCTTGGCCAAGCCGTGAACGAAAACGACGGCGCTGTGTTTCTTCGCCATGATGTGCTCCCTCACCCCGTCACTGTTATCGAATCTTGGATGCGGTGGCGCCTGTGGCGCCGAGCGGTTATAACAATCTGGACCTGTCCATGTGACTTTGCAATCCCGACCTTCGTCTCGGAGCATTGTTAGATAAGTCGACATAGGTACTCTTCGCGAGTCCGTTTGCAGAGAACGGTGCTGGGAGGTCATAGAAACAAACAGACGTACAACGGTTTCAAAGAAATATCCGAGTTGGCCAATCGACCGGCTACCGACGGGCAGCGGTTGGTGGCACCATTCGAACCTACGCGATCGGATCAGAAAGTCGCGACGAAGGGAGTGCACGCCGTGTCCTATATCGGTGAACCGTTCTCTTATGATCTGGGCGTGAGCTATAGCCATGCCGATGTCAAAGGCGATGGCGCGTCCAAGTTGAAGATGTGGTCCGACGGATTCATCCGCCAGCTCGAAAGCGAGCTGCGCATGAATCCCAGGTTCGGCGCCCAGCTCAAGCTGTTCTTCGACCAGCACGACTCTCAGGACCAGGGCCTGGACCCGCTCGCGAAACTCACCGATCAGTTGCAGAAGAATATCGGCGGCGCTGCACTGCTCACGGTGCTCATGTCGGAGCATTACCTCATGTCCCGATGGTGTGCCGATGAGCGCCAATGGTGGTGCGATCAACAGCGCACTCTCGGTCTGTCGCGGGACGAACGAATCGCAATCGCACGCATCTGGCCGACCGAGAGCCCATGGCCGGAGGCTTTCCTCGATGACCATGGCCAGCAGATGCTCGGCTTCTATTTCTACGATCGCGCAGTTCCGAAACGCCCGCAGCCATTCGGATGGCCGGTGCCCAATGACCAGACTGACGGTTCCTTCCGGGATCAGTTGCTCGATCTGGTGGGCTGGCTGTGGCGCAAGATCGACGATCTGAAGAAAAACATGGACGAACGAAGGCGCGCGCAGGCGGACTCTGCAAAACTGGCGCAGCCGACGGGGCAGGTCGTCTACCTCCACGCTCGCGCCGAGCAAGCCAAGGCGTGGGAGGCGGCCAATGCGGCACTGGCAAGCGGCGGCTTTACGGTGGTTCCTGGCGAACCGGATGCTGTCGAAGGCGACGTCAACAAACTTCAGCAAGCCAGGCAGTGCCGGGTCGAGACCTTGAGCGAATGCGACGCCTTGCTGCTGTTGGGCGCTGGAAACGGCCGCGCACTCGACGCCGACCTGGTGGTTGTCGGTCGGGCCGACCGGCATTCCGCGCGGGCGATGAGCAAGCGATTCCTGCCGTGCGGTTTGCTCGACATGGTGGGAAAGGAGATTGCGACTCCGCAGCGCTTGCACGCGGCGCGTACGCTGCAGGTGGATTGGATCGACAGCAGGCAAGCCGAATGGCCCGGGGAGGTGCAGCGCTGGCTGACCACCAAGGGCGCAGCCATGGAGCGACGCCTATGAGCGCCGCTGCTCAGTCACAGGTCGAATCGGTCTTCGAGCTGGCATTGCCGCATCGGCCCTATCCAGGCCTGCGAGCCTTCAACAAAGAGGAATGGCCCATCTTCTTCGGTCGCGAACGCATGACCGATGAGGTGATCCAGCGACTCATCCAACAGCAATTCCTGGTCGTGCACGGCGATTCGGGTTGCGGCAAGAGCTCATTGATTCGTGCGGGCGTGTTGCCCCGGCTCGAGCAGGAAGCGGCTCGCGGCGGCGTTCGCTGGCTCACGTGCCTGGCGCTGCCGGGCGATGAGCCGCTCAAGAATCTCTCCCGGGCTCTGGCGAGTGTCAGCAGCACCGAGCGGCTCGACGAGCGCTCCATGGAGCTGAGGCGAATCATGCATTGTGGTCGTGACGGCGCCGCGCTGCTGGCCGAGAAGTTGGCTGGTATGCAAGCACACGTCTGCGTGTTGATCGATCAGTTCGAGGAACTGTTCGCGCATAGCCGCCGTAAGGGACCTCACGAGGCGAGCGTTCTGATCGATCTGCTGATCGGCCTGCACCAGCTCAAAGCGCCGCACCTTTGTGTCGTTCTCACGATGCGCTCGGAGTTTCTGGGGGCCTGCGCGCAGTTCGAAGACTTCGCCGAAACGGTGAATGCAACCCAATATCTGCTGCCGCGCATGGCGCAAGCGGACCTGATTCGTGCGATCTGCGAGCCGGCGCTGCTGTACGACGGTGAAGTGTCTCTGGCCCTCGCGCAAAGGCTGATCGCGGACGCCGGCGGCCGGCAGGATCAGCTGCCGCTCATCCAGCACGGGCTCATGATGCTCCATCGCGAGCATGTGCACGACGCAACCGGTTGGCGGCTCACGTCGGAACACTACACCGGTGGCGGGGACCTGGCGGCGTTGCTGTCGAAGCATGCAGATGAGGTTGCCGACCGGGTCGCACCGGAGCCAAGCCGGGCGGTCGAAGATGTGTTCCGCGCGTTGACCGATATCAATGCCGATGGCACGGCGGTGCGCAGGCCACTGAAGTTCGGTCAGCTCATCGCGGTCACAGGAACGGACGAGACCGAACTGCGAAAGGTCCTCGATGCGTTCCGGGCCGAAGGCGTGTCGTTCGTGAGGCCTTACGGCGCCGAGCCGCTCGCATCGGACGACTACATCGATATCAGTCACGAAGCGTTGATTCGCTACTGGCGGCGCCTTGCCGATCCAGTGAAGGGCTGGCTGCTCAGTGAGTTCAAGAACGGTCTCGTCTGGCGGTCGCTGCTGGTGCAGGCGGAGAGCTTCGATCGCAACCCGTCGAACGTATTGTCGACGGCGACCACGGAAGAGCGTGTGATCTGGATGCGCCGTCGCAATCCCGCCTGGAGCGAGCGCTACGGCGGCGGTTGGGATCGCGTGCAGCGACTCATGGCTGCAAGCGTCGCGGAGCGGGAGCGACAACGGCAGGCCGAGGAAGAGGACCGGCAGCGTGACGCGGACGCTCGGATTCGAGAGCACGAGCTTGCTGAGAAGACCCGTCGCGAACGTTTCTTCAAGCGTGCTCTCGCCGTGGTGATCGTCATGACGATCATCGCGATTTCCGGAACGGTCGTCGCGTATCGCCAGACGGTGGAGAGCAAGCTGGCTCGCCGGGCTGCGGAAATCGAACGCGAGGCGGCGGTGACGGCACGTCAATCAGCGGAAGCGGACCGCGACACGGTGGCGCGTGCAAAGGTAGCTGCAGAAAAGCTCGCGAGTGACCTGACGGAGGAAGTGGAGCGCCTGCGTAAGGCCGCGGCCGCCTCCAATGATGAGAACGTCAAACAACAGATTGCGCAGACGGGAGCTTCGCTACAACAGAAGATCGACCGGCTGAACACTACGACATGGATGCCGCCACGGATCTATATTCACATCGCCGATGAGTCGCAGCGGCTGGCGGCCTCGCTACTCGAGCGTCAGCTCGAGCGACAGAACATCGGCGATGTGGACATCGTGGTGCCTGGCATTCAGCTGGTGAAGCAGGCGCCCGGCGCGAATCAACTGCGCTGCTTCGGCGCCAAAGAGTGCAGCTCGGATGGATTGCGGCTCGTGAGCCTGATCAACCAATCCCTGGCAGCTCCGGTGAAGCTGACGGAGCTGCCGCCGCCGAAGGATCCCAACAGCATTCGCGCCAGACATTTCGAGCTGTGGTTCGCCGAGGGTCCTATCGAGGTTCGCGCTCCGAGTGGGAGATAAAGCGCAGTGGCGGAATCGTCGCGCGAGCCGGTGCTGAGCTGAAAACGCATTAGCGGAGAACATCGTGGCTACTCGCAAACTCGTCTTGCTGGTTGTGACGATCATCGCCTGCTCGGGCTGCGCCACCCGCGTGCCGGTGGCTGAAGTGCGGCTGGTAGGGAAGGCGTTCCAGGACTTGAACGCGGCGAGCGCGCCACTGCTGGACGATCTCGCGGTTGCCGAGCGTGCTCAAGGCAAAACGGCGGCCGGTATTCGTGCGAAGTCGAACAGTGGCGCGGCGGCGACGACGCTTGTCGATGACGATATACACAGCGTGGTGAGTTCCGCAGTCACGCCTGGCCAGGCCGATGCAGAAGGGGCTAGTGAGAATCGCTGCGCAGCCGTTGGCTTGCTGACCGTCTCCTCCGTGAGTGTTCAGAACGGCTTTTGCACCTCGGACAGTTATTACTACTCCGAGCTTGCCGATCCACCTGCAACCGCAACCTTCCGACGATCGCTTGCAGCCGTGGACAGTTACACCAACGTGCTGTTGATCCTGGCCGAGGGGCGCAACATCGAGGGCGCACAAGCGGAGATTCAAAGCCTCGCGGGAAATGTAGGTGGTGTGATCGAGATCGCCGGTGCGGCTGGCGCCAGCGCGGCCATGCAGGGCGTCGTCGGCGCGTTGAAACCACTGCTGGAGCTCGCGGCGAAGCAGTCGAATGCAAAGGAGCTCGCGCGCAACGTCAAGCAGGTCTCACCGAAGGTCGTCGTCGTCATCGGGCAACTGCGCGGCGCGGCTCCTGAATTGTTCAATACATTGACCGAGCGTGCCTTGGCGAACTTGCAGAGGGCGAAGCTGCAGAGGGCGAAGCTGAAGCCGGATAGCGGCGCGGAAGCTGTGCGTATCGAGGCCGTGCGTATCGAGGCTTATCGAACGGCGGTTTCGAACTACGTCGTGCTGCTCGACCAGTACGAGCGCCTGCTCGATCGGCTCGTCGAGAGTTACGACGCGACCGGCAAAGTGGTGACGCTGTCCGGTCTGGTTCAGCAATCGGCACAGCTCAGTGCGCAGGCCGACGCCTGGCGGCGCACTTACTCGGCGCTGCGCATGGGAATCTAAGGAGAGATCATGAAACTCGTCGATCGAATCAGAGCGGCGATCAATGCCGCCATCGAAACATTGACCCGGCGGCACAACAGCTCGGCAGACGCCACGGAGAAGCAGGTCATCGCCGAAGCCATCGACGATCTCATCGGTGAGATCGCGGTATTGAATCAGGCGGCGCTGCTCGACGCCGCCAACAGCCTCGCGAGCGCAACCGAAGTGCTCGAGCGCGCAGTGGCTGCCGCAAGAATCGGCCCCTTCGATGGCTATCTCGCGGCGATGGAGTCGCATCTGAATCAGCTCAATCGCCTGTCCGGTACGGCACACGCAGGTGAAAGCCTGGAGAGCGCAGCGGTCCCCTTGTCCCGCGCCAGATCATCAGGACGAGCCAGGGCCGGAGTGAGCGCGTCGACCCGCGCCGGTCTCGAGTCGGCCGCGATGGCCACGAGCACGAGCACCCGATTCGAGGATCTGCAGGAGGAATATCGCGATTGTTTCGAGCGCTGCGAGCTGCGAGCCGAGTTCTCGGGCAACGTGGCCTACTACATCAAGCGGCTGAAGCAGGGGAAGCCCAACTACCAGCTCGCCGAGAGCGAGACGGGCGTGCCGTGGGTGTTCGTCGGCCTCATCCATGGCATGGAGTGCGGATTCAATTTTGCAGGCCACTTGCACAATGGCGATCGGCTGACGGGCCGGACCGTCAATGTTCCCAAGGGTTGTCCGAGGAAAGGCGCGCCACCTTTTACCTGGATACAGAGCGCGCAGGACGCACTGCGCATGAAGAAGCTGGACCAGGTGAGCGACTGGTCCGTGCCGCACATGTTGTATCTATTGGAAGGATATAACGGTTTTGGCTACCGCCGCCGCGGGCTGCCGTCGCCCTATCTGTGGAGCTTCTCGACGCTCTACGACAGGGGCAAGTTCGTTGCGGACGGCAAGTTCGATCCGAATGCAGTGAGCAAGCAGTGCGGGGCGGGGCTGATGCTCAAGGTGATGCTGCCGGAACTCTAACGCAGACGGTAGAATTTGCACGAACGTCTGCTGTGCGCGGAATACGTATGGGCGTCCGCGGTGGTTGGAGTCGCCTACGTAATTGCTCCATCAACGGTGTACTTTCGAAGCAGCCGCTCCATTTCCAGGAGATCGGGAGGTCGGGAGCGCATGGATAAGCCGAATGACGGCGCCGAGATCTGGGAGAATGTCTTCGCCGCTTGAGACTAGCGGCGTTACACGAGGCTCCCGGAACCGGATTTTCCTATGCGAGACCTTGCGAATGCACACCGGGTGAATGGCGGAATGACCGACAGGTTCTGGCGTCGAATCGCTCTTCAGCCGCAAGCGCTGAACCCGCGCTTGCGCTCGAAAGTCAGGCGTTCGTTCCTCGCCTATGCCGGGCTGCTGTTGTTGATCGGCTGGGCCTACGCTTTGTGGTACGTCTACGAGGATCGGTTGCGGACGGTCGCCGTCGCGAACGAGCAACTTCTCGCGGTCGCCAACTCTCTGGTCATCCAGATGGAAGCAACCCTGGCGGACGGTCTGGGCTCTGCGGAGTCGGCGCTCACGCATTTGCGCAACAGTGGCACGCCATCGCAGATGCCGGCCAGCCTCGTCCAGGCCCGGCTTCGAAAGGAGGTCACGGGCGACTACATCCGCGCGCTGTTCGTCGGTAGCCCGGAGCGAACCGTTGTCGCCGGCAGAGCGGGGATCGAGGCTGAAAGCCAGGGCATTCCTACCTGGCTGCCGAGAGTTCCTCGAGCCGGGCAGACGGTCGTTGGGACGCCGATGCCCGATCCCCTGCGAGAAGGCCACACTCTTATACCTATAGCGCAGGCGGAGACTGGCGGCACTCAAGAGCCCACGTGGCTGGGGATGTGGTTCGACGTGTCCGAACTTCTCGATCGCTATCAGAGCATCGGGATCGATCGAGGCGCCATCTCCATCCTCGCCTCGGATGGCTGGTTGCTGGCGGGCACAGCCGTCGATGGACGATCGCCCGCGCTGACAGACGTGCGGACCACGGAACTTTTCAGGCGCATAAGTTTGCTTTCGCCGGGGCAAGCCCAGGTGATGGACGGCGTCTCCGCCGTCGATGGCAAGCGCAAGCTGTTCTCGGTTGCCAAGGTCGGCGAGAACAGCCCATTGATTCTGGCGGTGTCACGGGAGTACCAGGCGATCGTCGCTCCCTGGCGGCGCAACTCGATCACGGTGCTTTGGCTCTCGCTCGGCTCGTCTGCATTGTTGATCGCCATGACCGTGCTGCTGTATCGCTCGCTGCACGAGATCCATCGCCGCGAGAGCCAGTTTCAGAAACTGTTCGAGAACTCATTGGCGAGCATCCTGCTCATGAAGGAGGGGCGGATCGTCGAGAAGAACGCACGGGCAATGCAGGGCTTTCAAGTGCCCGAGAGCAAGACGTTGATCGGCAGACGGTTCGAGGAGATCTCCGCTGAGGTTCAGGAAGACGGCACGCCAAGCGCCGTGGCGATTGCCAGACTATATGAAGAGCTGAAGCGGGAGGGCGGGCGCAGTTTCGGTGGCGCTTCAAGCGAATGGACTCCGATGAGACTTTCGAGGCCGAGGTCAACATGTCGACGATCGAAATCGCCGATGATGTCGTGATACTCGCCATGATCAGAGATATCAGCGAGCAGGAGAGCGCCAAGCGAGAGCTGCAGAATGCCAACCTGCTGCTCGAGGCTCGAGTCGCGCAACGTACCGCGGAGCTGCAACGGGCCAATGCTCAGCTGCGCGCTACCAACCTTGCATTGGAAGAATTCACGGCGTCGGCCTCGCATGATCTTCGCGCACCCTTGAGCGCGATCTCCGGTCAGGCGGGCTTGCTCGAACTGGCGTTCGCGGACCAGCTTGGCGCAACGGAAAGGCAGCGACTGACGCGTATTCAGCATGCTGTGAAGCGTGCTTCCGATGTGGTCGGGGGATTGCTTGCGCTTGCTCGCATCACGCGGCAAGAGCTGAGCGAGCAGTGCGTGAACCTCTCGGAGATCGCGCAAAGTGTCGTCGACGATCTGCGCGAGTCGGACCCGGAACGCCAGGTCGAGATCTTCATTCAGGCGAATATGTTCGTGTTCGCCGACCGAGGGTTGATGAATTCGCTGATCGCCAATCTGATCGGCAATGCCTGGAAGTACAGCCGCAAGCGTCCATACGTGTGGATTCGCTTCGAGCTCCTGCAAAGCGAAGGCAACACCGTGTACTGCGTTGCCGATCGGGGCGCCGGGTTCAGCATGGATCATGCCGCCAAGTTGTTTCAGGCGTTTCGCCGTCTGCACGCGGAGGAGGAGTTCGGCGGCGTCGGGCTCGGGCTCGCCACCGTCCAAAGGATCGTCACCCGGTATGGGGGCGCAATCTGGGCCGAAGCCGAAGAAGGCGTAGGTGCGAAGTTCTTCTTCACTCTGCCTGGCTCGCACTGTCGTGCGACGGTCGATGAGAAAGGGAGAAAGAACTGGGAGGGCGCTGCCCTCTGCGAGAACTCGTGTCCTCCGCAAGAGCTCTCGGGCTCGGAAGTTGCGGATCGCAAAAGCTACAGCACGATCGGGTAGGCGCCCGATGACTGGCGCGTCACGCCACCGACGCGACTCGGTCACTCTCCATCGCTCGCGAGCACCTTTCCAACACCCCGTGCCACGGGCCGGGAAGCTGCACATCCACCAGCACGGTTCGGTCGAGACGATCCACAGGTAATCCGTGAGTGATGATCTCCGCGGGCGTGCTAAAAATCTGCAACTCGTGCACGGCGCGGTTGCATAGGGCCGCGTGCACGGCCGCCCATGGGGCGGTGGAGCCGACGCGGTACGTGGAATCGCCCACACGAACTTCGCTACCGACGACTCGGGCCGGGCATGGCGTGCCTGACTCGAGGTCTTCGAGTCGCGGAGTCGATTCGGAAATGATGAGAGTGACGGGGATGCGGCCGACGCTCTCGCCCAATGCCAGCCGCCCGATCTGCTCGGCAGACCAGCCGGCAGCGATGACCACATCGATGCCAGGAATGGAGTTGGCCTCGATGAAGGCGCCGCCGCTTTGCCATGGCGACTCGGAGATGTCCGAGGTGACATAGTCGAATCCCGCTGTCGGCAGTCCAATCGAGGTGGCGAGCTGCTCGACCATAGCTTTGAGCAGTGGGTGAGTCTGCTGTGTGACATCGACGCAGACACCGCCGGTCGAGAGGTTGGCGTTGGTTCGCAGCAGAACGCGTTGCCCAGGCGCGGGAACAGAGTCCGGCGTAAACCCCTGCGCAAGCAGGCACTCCAGGACGACATCGTCGATGGGGATGGGCCTCAAGTATCGACTCCTCACCATGTTGGATGACCGCGGGGCATTCATGTCTTCCAACAGTTCTCGCACGGTTCGCGATCCGTCTCCGACGACTACGGGTGGCTCGCGCCTGATGGCCGCGACGAACTTCCCCCCGAGGGTCGACAGCCGGTGATCGTCGCCCCGGACGAACCGTTCGATCATCACCGGCCCGGCGTTTGCCCGTTGAGCGGCGTCGAAGGCGGCTTGCGCGCGCTCGAAGCTATCGATGTTGACTGTCACGGCCGTGCCCTTGCTGCCATATAGTGGCTTGACGACGCAGGGATAGCCGACGATCGAGAGCGCCTTTTCCAGTTCCGACGCGGAGTTGATCGACACGTGCAGTGGCGTGGGGGTGCCCATGGATCGGAAGAAGGCTTTGCACGCGCCTTTGTCGGTCGCGAGCCGAGCGCCAATGAAGCTGTCGCTGGTCGAGCCCGATTCCAGGAACACGCGACCTCGCGCTCCCCATCCGTACTGCTGGAGTAGCCTGCCTTGCGAGAACGGCAGGAAAGGAATTCCCGCCGCGCGTGCCGCTGTCATCAGGATCGCGCTCTGGTAGTCGGGATGATGTCGTTTGCAGATTCGCCAGAAATTGCCCAGGGCCGAGGCAAGGTCTTCCGTCGTACTGCCGCGCTGGCCAGAGAAGATTGCGCCCGCGAGCTCGAGCGCACTGAATGAAATTCGCGAATCGTGGTACCCAAGAATCAGCAGGACACCTTCGTCATCGACCACAGCTTTAGCGACGTTCAGAACGCCGCGCACCTCCGTCAGTGCATAGCGCGCCCAGGTGACCAGGTAACGGCCCACATCGATGGCGGTCGGTTCTTTCGGGAAGGGCTGCGCACTGAACCAGCCGCGACACGATTCGTTCATCCGGCCAACTCGTTCGCTCGCATCGATGAGCATGTCCGCGGGCATCGTCAGCCGGGCGACGATGGCCGGTTCGTCCGCGTAAATGTTGGGACCGGCGTAGGTGTGCAGATGCTCGATGCGGAGGTTGAGTGGCGTGTTCATCATTCACGAGTGCCAGGAAGCCAGATCCATGCGGCATTCGATGACAATACACGGGGCACGGCGCACGATGCGTAAGAAGCCTCCAGAATGAATCTTTATTGCAGGCGGCGCGACGCCGCCCCCGCCGGGCCGCGGTGAGCAAGCTCCCACCAGGGACTACGCTTGGATCGTTGCGGAGTCTATGCGAAAGTCGCGGCCTTCAATGGTAGCTGGAACAACGATGCGTCGGTCGCAGTGCCTCGTCTCATCTCCCGCCATCCTCACCGCCCTTCTGATGATGGGCTGTTCGCAGCAGCCGAATGCGTCAACGCTTTCTGAAAGCGATGCTTCGCCCACTGCGCAGCCGGATGCTACGACGCCTGTGGACGACGGGCTCAGTACAGCGCCCGACGCTTACGTGGCCGAACTCAAAGGCCACTATCATCTTTGGGAAGACGTCGAAGGTGGTCGCGTATGTGACGTCACGCTCGAAGACTCACGAACTATCGGCGGCTACGCGGTTACGGCCGATGATGCCTGCGTGGCAAAACTCGAGACCCAGGGCGATCTCTTCGCCTGGTTCATCCGCGACGATGGCGCATTCGTTTTCATCGACGCCACTCGCCAGCCTTTGCTGACGCTCGAGGCCCTGCAAGATGGCTCCTTCTATCTGCGTCGCCATGGACAGCAGTCGCTGAATCTTACGCCCGCGAACATCGGGTCCAGCGCGGGCGAATGACTCGATCGTGGCAGCATTCGTGGGGTTGGGCGAGGATAACGCCAACTAGCCACTCGTCCTGCGTTCGTCCGGCGGCCACTTGCGGCCGACAACATCACGGCGCGATCGATCCGCACCTGCAGATTTCAGATCGATCCCTTCGTTTTCAATTCGACGACCTGCCGCTCGGCGGCTACGTCGCGATCGCCGGCACCGACATGAACAACGACGGCAATCTGTGCGACCCCGGTGAAGTGTGCGGTATGTATCCTGTGCGCAGCCTGCCCACTCCGATCGAGTTCACGGGCGTGAAGGAGCGAGTGAACTTCGACTTGCAGGTGACGGGTACCGAAACGCGGTGAGCTTGCCGACGCTCGAAGATCGCACGGATGCCGGACGAATGATCTCCTGAATGTCCTGATTGGAGAATAAGTTGCCTATTCAGGCGGTCGCCCATAACATGCCCGGGTGCGTCGACGCCGGGCTGAAATGGCACCTACGATAACGAACAAGACAGAACGGGAGCTTAGAAGGCTCGACGCTCAGCTGCTTTCGGATCTGTGGGTATTCAGAGCGGTGGCACGCGCCGGCAGCATGAGCGCGGCGGCTGCGCAGCTCAACGTCACCGCTGGCGCGGTCAGCCAGCGAGTGCTGCGGCTGGAAGCACGCTTGAAGGAAAAGCTGTTCGAGCGCGACAAAGGGAAAATCGCGCTCACTGCATCCGGCGGCATCGTGCTCGAAGCCATGAACGGTGCGTCCACGACGCTGACCAATGCGCTGTCGCGCGTAGGACGACCGCAACACGACAGCATCGTCGTGAGCTGCGCTCCATCGCTTGCGATGGAGTGGCTGATGCCCCACCTGCATGAGTTCTATCGCGAGCACCCCGACGTCGAGTTGACGGTGCGCTCCGAAATGAGTTGGCCGACGGCGGAATGGATGCAGGCCGAAGGGGTCGACGTGGTGATCACCTACAATCGCGCGCGCCCGGCCGAACTCTTCGAACTCGGATCGCTGCAGGAACTGACATTCCCGGTGAGCTCGCGCGCCTATCGCGACCACCTGCACGCTCAGCCGATTCAGGAACGATCCGTCACTGCACTGATCGATGACGATCCATGGTGCGAAGGCGGGCCGCCGCGCGCCGAGTGGCAGGAGTGGCAGGCGGCCGCGGGTCGCAACTGCGAGTTCGCGATTGGCGCCGAGCGGCACTTCAATCTCGCTTCGCTCGCGTATCGAACCGCCATCCATGGACAGGGCATGGCGATGGGTCGTTCGGTACTCGTCAACAGCCTGCTCAAGATGGGCAGTCTCGTTCCCGGCGGCAAGGTTGCCCCGGTGCCCAGTGCTCACTACCGAGTGCTGTCGCGGACCGAAGAGGCCGCCGATTCACTTTGCGCGCGCTTCGCTGTATGGCTGGCAGGAGGCCTGGCGCGAACCCAGCAAGAAACCCTCACGTTGTTGGATCCCAACCCCTAGCAGAATTTCTATCGATCGCAGATAGAAATCGTGCATTGCCCATCTGGCGCGGCGCTCGCTATAAAAACTTTGGCGGCATCGCTCAGAACGCAAAACGCACGAGGGGAGAGTCATGGCTGTAGTCGACGGTGAGAGCTGTTCGTGAGAGCTCTGCTGCGTCCCCTGCTGCTGACGCTGTTGACCGCCGTTTCGCTGAGCGCATCGGCCTCGGGGGAGTCCGAGATCGCTGCGGCAATCGATAAAGCAGCGCAAGCGGCCATCGAGGCGGGAGAGAGTCCGGGCTTGCAGGTGGCGGTGTTCAAGAATGGCGCGCCAGTGCTGGTCAAGGCTTATGGCTCGGCGAATCTGGAACTGCAGGCGCCGGTCGACAACGACAGCGTGTTCCGGATCGGATCCATCACCAAACAGTTCACTGCCGCGGCGCTGTTGAAGCTGCAGGAAGAGGGCAAGCTGTCGATCGGCGACAGACTGTCCAAATACTATCCGCAGTATCCGCGGGCCGCCGACATCACGCTGGCGCAGATGCTTCACCACACGTCCGGCTTGCACAGCTACACGGACGATGCGGATCTGGTGGAGCGCGAGGGCACGCTCCACCTCACCACCGATCAATGGGTGGAGCGCTTTGCCAGGATGCCGAAGACGCAGGACTTCGAGCCGGGTGCGAGCTGGCACTACAGCGACACGGCCTACTTCGTGCTCGGCGGCGTGATCGAGAAAGTGCAGGGCAAGCCGCTTGCGGCCGTATTCGAAGAGCGTTTCTTCAAGCCGCTGGGCATGACCCACACGGCGTTGGACGATGAGAAGCAGATCGTGCCGGGCCGTGCCGCCGGGTATGACGGCGAGGGTCCCGGCAAGTTCAAGAACGCCAGCATGATGTCGATGACGTTTGCCGCAGCGGCGGGAGCGATGCGTTCGACAGCCAGCGATCTTGCGAAATGGAATGCGGCTGTGTTCGGCGGCGCGGTGCTCGAGCCAGCTTCCTTCAAAGCGATGCTCGCGCCGGGTCGACTCAACGATGGCAAGCCGAGCAGCACGGCCATGTCCGAGGGCGATGGCTCGGAGCGCAGCGAGTACGGCTACGGAGTGCGAATCTCCAAGTTCGAAGGCCATACCCGGATCGGACACGGCGGTGGCATTCCCGGCTTCAGTGCGTCCCTGCAGGAGTTTCCCGATGACCGCCTCACGGTGGCCGTCATCGCCAACAGCATCGGCAAGGACGTTGGCGTCGGCAAGATCGCTCGACGGATCGAGCGCATCGCGCTGGGGCTGCCCGATGTCGAGCAGGGAGTCTTCCGCATCGAGCCGCTGCGCCCGGTAGCCGAGCTTCGCAAAGAGGCCATGGCGGCGCAGCCGCCGAAGGAGCAAGGAACGTTTCGCGCGGCCGAGTTGGTGGATCTCACCACGCTCGATCCATCGATCAAGCTCGACGTTCGATACGCCACCGCCGACAACTTTCTGAGCACGCCGCTGTACGAGCAGCCTCGAGCCTTTCTGCAGCGCCCCGCTGCCGAAGCACTGGCGCGCGCCCATCGTGCGTTGACCAAGCAAGGATACGGGCTGCTGATCCACGATGCCTATCGGCCGTGGTGGGTGACGAAAGTGTTCTGGGAGGCAACGCCGGTCCAATGGCGCAAGTTCGTCGCCGATCCGGCCCAGGGCTCCCGTCACAACCGCGGCTGCGCAGTCGATCTCACTCTCTACGATCTGAAAACGGGCGAAACCGTACAGATGCCGGGCGTGTACGACGAGATGTCCGAACGCTCCTATCCGAGCTACTCGGGCGGAACGCGAGAGCAGCGACGGCTTCGCGACTTGCTGCGCAAGACGATGGAGCGCGAGGGCTTCCGCGTCTATGAGACCGAATGGTGGCACTTCGACTTCAAGGACTGGCAGCAGTATCCGATCTTGAATGTTCCTTTCGAAGCGCTCGCCAATTCGTCGGCCGCCGCAGAGCGATCGAAAGTCGACTATGACCTGGTGATTCGCAATGGTCGGGTGCTCGATGGCCAGGGTAATCCCTGGGTGCGCGCGGACATCGCAATCAAAGAGGGGCGTTTCGCGAAGATCGGTCATGTGGAGGGGCGAGGCCGCCGCGAGATCGACGCATCCAACAGCTATGTCTCGCCGGGTTGGATCGACATGATGGATCAGTCCGGCGAGGTGCTGCTGAAGAACGGCCTCGCCGAGAACAAGCTACGTCAAGGCGTCACGACGGCGATTGCGGGAGAGGGCGGCACGCCGGTGCCGTCGGCACAGGTCGCCGACTATCTGACCCAGCTCCAGACTCAAGGCATCTCGATCAACTTCGGCACGTACTACGGCGCGGGTCAGGCCCGTGTCGCAGCCATGGGCGATGTGGCCGGCAAGCCAACGGCTGCGCAGATGGAAAAGATGAAGTCGCATGTGGCCGAAGCGATGCGCGGCGGCGCTCTGGGAATCGCCACCGCACTGATCTATCCGCCTGACAGCTTTCAGAGCACCGCGGATCTGATCGAGCTGGCGCGTGTAGCCGCGAAGTATGACGGCATCTACGCGAGCCACATGCGTGATGAAAGCGCGAAGCTGCTGGAAGCCGTTCGCGAGTCGATCGAGATCGGCGAGAAGTCGGGCATTCAAGTCGAGATCTTCCATTTCAAAGGCGCCTATGCGCCGGGCTGGGGAAAGCTCGTGCCGGAAGCTGGCCGATTGGTCGAGGCGGCGCGAGCGCGGGGCGTCGACATTGCCGCGGATATGTATCTCTATCCGGCCGGCGGCACGGGGCTGGAAATCACGGTGCCCAACTGGGTGTTCGAGCAGGGAGTCGAGCGAGGTGTGCAGCGTCTGAAGGATCCGAAGATCCGCGAACGTTTGAAGAAGGAAGTGGCGGCGGGCTCGCAGCCGGGTTGGTCGAATCTCGTCGAGGCCGCTGGCGGTTGGCAGGGCGTCGTCCTCGCCAATCCCTACAACGAACGCTACGACCGCTATCGCAACCGCAGCCTCGAATACATCGGCAAGGAACTGGGCAAGGATCCCGCCGACGCAGCGTGGGACATCTTGCTCGAAGCGCTGCCGAACCGTGCCTACGCACTGTTCGTCGTGATGAGCGAGCCCGACATCGAGACTGCGCTCAAGTTTCCATGGATGAGCATCGGCAGCGACGCGGGCGCGGCCGAGAGGCCCGGCGAGATGGATGCCATCGGGTTGCCTCATCCACGCGCCTATGGGAACGCCGTCCGTGTCATCGCGGAGTATGTGAAGAAGCGCGGTGTGATCACTCTCGAGGATGCAGTTCGCAAGATGACGTCCTGGCCGGCGACACGCATGCGACTGTACGACCGCGGAGCGATTCGTGAAGGTCTGAAAGCGGACGTGACCATCTTCGACTACGAGCGTCTGGACGACGTTGCCAGTTTCGAGAACCCCATGGGCTCTCCCACCGGCATCGACTACGTGCTCGTGAATGGTCAGCTGGTCATTGACCAGGGTCGCCATACCGGCGCCAAGCCGGGCGCCGTTCTGCGCGGCGGTGGCTATCGAGGGCCGAAGTAAGAACAGCTGCGAGGTTGATCGCGACGTGCATCGAGGCACACGCGAGCGTCTGGATAGATCGCCGTAAAAAATCGATTCGCCAATGGGAGAAAGTTGTGACCAATAAGATGATCGTGTCCTGCTCTGGGCCTCAAACAACATTCCGGGGAGCGGCCATGAGCCACGATTCAACGCGCGCTCTGGTGCGCGCGGCGCTGGGTCTGAGTCTGGCCGTTGGCAGCCAATTTGCCCTGGCGGCGGAACCGCCCGCGGCCAGGTCGCTCGATTCGGGCGACACGCTCGAAGAATTGACGGTGACTGGGTCGCGCATCGAGCTCAGCGGCTTCCAGGCGCCGACGCCGGTTTCGGTGCTCGATGCCTCTCAGGTGGAGGCGCGCGGGGCCACGAACATCGCCAATGTGATCAATGAAATTCCGGCATTCACCGGTACGATCACGCCGGCGTCCACCGGTTTGAACAGTCGACAGAACGGCATCAACGCGGTGGATCTGCGCGGCCTCGGCGCGAACCGAAATCTGGTGCTGTTGAATGGTCGACGCGGCACGCCGTTCGACGAGTTCGGCAATGTCGATCTGAATGCGGTGCCTTCGCTGGCGATCGGACGCGTCGAAGTCGTGACTGGCGGCGCCTCCGCGGCCTGGGGCTCGGATGCCATTTCCGGTGTCGTGAACTTGATCTACGACGACCAACTCGAGGGATTCAAGTTCAACGCGCAGTTCGGGCAATCCGAGCGAGGCGATGCCGAAGACACCCGACTTTCCGCCGCCTGGGGAACCTCGATCAATAGTGGCAGCGGTCATTTCCTGCTCGCCGCCGACTACAACAAGAACGAGGGCGTTCCCGAAGGGCGCGCTCGCGATTGGCAGCGCCGCAGCCCGGCGCTCCTCAACAATCCGGCCAATACCGGTCCCAATGACGGCATTCCTCAGTTCGTGATCCGCGACAATGCCGTGTTGTTCATCGGCTCGCCGAATGGTGTGACGTTGCCTGGCAATTCCGCGGTCAGCAATCTCGAGTTCCTCCCGGATGGCACTGCCCGGACGCGAGATCTCGGCGAAATCGGAGGCAACTATATGGTTGGCGGTAGTGGCGCGAGGCTCGCCAATCGCAGCGCTCTTCTCATTCCCACGGAACGTTTCAACGTCCTCGCGACGCTCCAGCACGACATCGGCGAAAACACCCAGGCATTCGTCGAAGCAAGCTTCGCGCAGTCGAAATCCAACGGCAGGATCGTCGACGCGTTCTCGTTCGGCAACATCACGATCAGGCCGGACAATGCCTATCTGCCGGCAAGCGTCGCGGCGGCCGGACAATCCTTCGCGCTGTTCCGCACGTTCGAGGAGTTTGCGCCGATCAGTTCGGAATCCAAGAACGACAACATGCGCTTTGTCGCAGGAGTCAAAGGCGAGCTCGGCAACTCATTCAAATGGAATGCCTCCGGCCAATATGGCCGAACCGAGTTCTCCAACATTCAACCGCAGAACCTGCTGTCCGCGAATCTGCGTCTTGCAGCCGATGCCGTGCTCGATCCGGTCAGCGGCAACATCGTCTGCCGCGCCAATCTGAATGGAGCGAACGGCGCACCGGGTTGCGCGCCCATCAATCTGTTCGGCAAAGGTTCACCGAGCGCCGCGGCACTCGACTACGTCCTCGATCGGGGTACGTCCGACACCGAGATCGAGCAGCAGGTGTTCGCGGCCGACGTGAGCGGTGAATTGTTCGATGCGTGGGCCGGCCCGCTGCTGGGTACGTTCGGCGTCGAGTATCGCAAAGAACAGCTCGATCGCGTCGTCAATGCGCCGAATGAGAACGATCAGTTCATCATCGTCAACGCCAAGCCGCTCAATGGTGAGTTCACTGCCAAAGAAGGCTTCGTGGAATTCGCGCTGCCCATGTTCAAGACAGAGCAGCAGACGCTCGATCTGAACGCGGCCGCGCGTGTCACGGACTACAGTACTGTTGGCAGCGTCACGACATGGAAGGCCGGTCTCGTTTACTCACCGGTGGATTCCCTGCGCTTCCGCGGCACCCTCTCTCGAGACATTCGCGCGCCCAGCATCGGTGAGACCTTCGTCAAGACCGTCCTGCTCTTCAGCAATGTCAGCAATCCATTCCTGCCGGGCACGCCCACCGAGTTCGTCCAGACACCGACGCTCGGCAATGCCGATCTGACGGAAGAGACTGCGAAGACGACAACGTTCGGCGTCGTCTATTCAGCCGGCGGCTTCCGTGCGTCCCTGGATTGGTACCACATCGATCTCACGGACACGATCGGTGTACTCGCGCCGCAGAGCGTCGTGAATCGATGCTTTGCAGGCGAGACCACGCTGTGCAGCCTGATCACGTTCAACTCCGACGGCAGCATCGGTTCGATCGCCGGCAAGAACCTGAACCTGGGTACGTTCGATCTGAAAGGAGTCGACGCGGAGGTGCGTTACAGCCAGGCCCTCGGCGCTGGCGATCTGAGTGTCGGCTTGATGTCGAGCTATCTCATTCACAAGAAGATCGCGCCCTCCGGCGGCACGCCGCTCGACACCGCAGGTGAGCTTGGATCGGCCTCAAACTACGGTACGCCCGATCTCAAGGCGACGCTCAGCGTCGGCTACGACATCGGCGACTTGGGCGCCTTCGCCCAAGTGCGTTACATCGGTTCGGGCGTTTACGACGCCACCTATGGGCCGGAGCAACTCTCGTCTGCGGACAATGACATCGGCGCGATCACCTACGTCGATCTGTCTGCAAACTACAATCTGTCGAGCCTCGGTTTCGGCGACCTGCAGGTCTTCGCCGGTATCGACAACGTGCTCGACAAAGATCCGCCGGTGATCCCGCTCAACTTCATCGCCAACTCCGCCACCAATGGCGCTCACTATGACGTCATCGGGCGGAAGTACTACGTCGGTGCGCGGCTGAAGTTCTAAAGAAACTCTATCGATCGCAGATAGAAATCGTGCATTGCCCGCATGGCGGCGGGCTGGCTATAAAACCGTAGCGCCGCCATACAGGCGGCGCTACGAAATCTCCCAGAACTGGATTGCAGTGAGATGAGCATGAGCAGCACGATTCCGCTCAGGATGCAGGTTGAAATCGAACGCCTGCGACTGAGATCGCCGTTTCGCATTTCCGGCTACACGTTCGATGAAACGCCCGTCGTTGTGGTCACATTGCAAAGTGGGCAGGCGATCGGTCGAGGCGAAGCTGCAGGCGTTTATTACCTCGATGACAAGCCGGAGCGGATCGTCAGCACGCTCGAGTCGCATCGCTCGGCGATCGAAGGTGGTATCGATCGAGAACAGTTGCGTCGGTTGTTGCCATTGGGTGGCGCGCGCAACGCGTTGGATTGCGCCTTGTGGGATCTGGAAGCGAAGCTATCTGGCAAGCACGTTTGGGCGCTGTGCGGTATCGATAACGTTACGCCACGGATCACGACGTTCACGTTGAGCGCCGATGAACCGGCCGCGGTGCTGCGTGCCGCGCAAGCGTTGCCGCAGGCGAAATCGTTGAAGTTGAAGCTCGACGGCGATGTGGAGATGGATCAACAGCGCCTGCGCGTGGTGCGCAAGCTGCGGCCAGATGCATGGATCGGCGTCGACGCGAACCAAGGCTATACGCTGAAAACCTTGAATGCGGTCATGCCGACGTTTGTAGAGATGGGTGTGAAGCTCGTCGAGCAGCCTCTGCCGCGCGGCCGGGAGGCGGAGTTGGAGGGATTCAACAGTCCCATTGCTTTGGCAGCCGATGAGAGTGTGCAGGGGCTGGCCGATGTGCCGGGCCTGGTCGGCCGCTTTCAAGTCGTGAACATCAAGCTCGACAAATGCGGCGGGCTCACCGAGGCGCTTGCGATGGTCCGGGAAGCGCGACGGTTGGGGCTGCAGGTCATGGTGGGCAACATGATGGGGAGCAGTCTCGCGATGGCGCCGTCCTTCGTGATCGCACAGTTGAGCGACTACGTGGATCTGGATGGCCCCGTGTTCCTCGCAGAGGACCGAAGCCCCGGCGTTACATACCAGGATGGCAGGGTGCATTGCTCGAGCAGCCTCTGGGGCGACGAGAAGTGACTCGCATCGAATGGATTTTCGGTTCCTGCAGCCTCGCACCGAGGACGTGGAATGCAAGTCTCAATGAAAGTAACAAGTCATGAACTCAACAGCTGAACTCGCGACGACCCTCGATCTGCCACAGCCTTATCTGTTGTTCCTGGCGGATGTCACCGAGCCGGGCTTCGCCAAGACTGCTTTCGGTCTGCGCGATTGGGCACGCGAGCAATGTGTGGGCGAGCTGTCCTGTTCGCCCGACGGTGTCACGCTCGGCTTGCCCAGGCTGACGCCGGCGCAGGCGCGCTCAAAGGGAGCACGATCGATGATCATCGGTGTCGCCACCGTCGGCGGCCGCATTCTCGACAGCTGGATGCCGTCATTATTGGACGCGTTGGCGGCGGGGCTCGATCTGGTCGGAGGCATGCATACCCGGCTCGTCGACACTCCGGCGCTGGTCGAAGCTGCCGAGCGTCACGGGCGTCGACTGATCGATGTGCGCACGCCACCGCCAGGGATTCCGACGGCCACTGGTCGCAAACGAAGTGGCAAGCGCCTGCTGGCGGTGGGAACGGATTGCGCCCTCGGCAAGAAATACACCGCGCTTGCGATCTGGAAGGCGCTCAAGAAGCGCGGAGTGAGCGCCGATTTTCGTGCGACGGGTCAGACGGGCATCATGATCGCAGGCAGCGGCATGCCGATGGATGCGATCGTGTCGGACTTCGAGGCGGGCGCGGCGGAAGTGTTATCGCCGGATGCGGCGCCCGATCACTGGGACGTGATCGAAGGGCAAGGCTCGTTGTTTCATCCAGCGTACGCCGCAGTCTCGCTGGGTTTGTTACATGGCAGCCAGCCCGATGTGATCGTGGTCTGTCACGAAGCGGGCCGCACTCACGTGCTCGGCCTGTCGGACTACGCGCTGCCGAGCCTGGAGGAGACCATCGATCTGAACCTCCGGCTCGGTCGACGCACCAATCCGGCGATTCGCTGCGGCGGCGTGAGCTTGAACACCTCGAAGTTATCGGACGATGAGGCTCGTCGGTTGCTGGCTTCGGAGAGCAAACGGCTCGGCCTGCCGGTCGCCGATCCGATTCGTGGCGGCGAGGAGTTCGAGCGTCTGCTCGATCATTGCCTGCACGGCTGATGCAAACCTCATCGCGCTTTCAGCGCTACCTGCTGCCGGGCTTCGCCTTCAAAGCGGTGGTCATCGGCGGCGGATATGCAACCGGCCGCGAGCTGGTCGAGTTCTTCCTGCCGAGCGGGCCGCACGGCGGGTTGATGTCCATGATCTTCGCCGGTGCGATCTGGAGCGTGATCTGTATCGCGACATTCCTGTTCGCGAGGGCTACGCACAGCGAAGACTATCGGACCTTCTTCCGCCATCTGCTCGGCCGCGGCTGGATCGCCTTCGAGATCTCCTATTGTTTGTTGATCGTGCTGATCCTCGCAGTGTTCGGCGCCGCCGCGGGGTCGCTTGGCGCTGCGCTTTTCGGCTGGCCTCCGCTCGTCGGTACGGTGTGTCTGATGCTCGGTATCGCGTTCTTCGTCGCTTTCGGGAACGCGTCCGTCGAGCAGCTCTTCAAGTGGGTGTCATTCTTCTTATATGGCGTTTATGGATTGTTCCTGGTGCTGGCCCTGGGCAAGTTCGGCGATCGGATCGCAGCCAACTTCGCGCTCGATGCGCCAACGGACGGCTGGGCCTTCGCCGCCGTGACCTACACCGGTTACAACATCGTCGGAGCCGTTGCGATTCTGCCGGTGCTGCGACACCTGCGAGACAATCGCGATGCTGTCATTGCCGGTGCGCTGTGCGGCCCACTGGCCATGATCCCGGCGATTCTTTTCTTCGTCTGCATGGTGGCGTACTACCCCGAGATCTCGGCGGAAGAACTGCCCTCGGACTACATGCTGCAGCGATTGGGCTTTCCACTGTTTCATGGTCTGTTCCAGCTCATGATCTTCGCCGCCTTGCTCGAAAGCGGCACCGGGAGCGTCCACGCCGTGAATCAGCGCATCGCGCAGGCGTGGCGCGCTCGATTCGAACGCGATCTCCCAGTCCGGGCGCGCTTCATCTCGGCGGGTGTGCTTCTCATCATCGCGATGTTCTTCGCCGACCGCTTCGGCCTGGTGGCGCTGATCGCAAGCGGCTATCGCACGCTCTCGTATGTGCTGATCGTGGTGTACGTGTTGCCGCTCCTGACCTATGGCGTCTGGCGGCTGGCAAGAATGCGGGCGGGCTATGTGGGTGCTGGCGCCTGATGCAGGCGACGCTTTTCATGCTCTGAAAAGCAGGCGACCCGAGGATTTCTCCCCGGGTCGCCGTATCAACCGTCACGGCAATCAGCAACGCCGATTGCTTGGCGAACGACTCAGAACTGATTCATCGTGTTGTGAATGCCGCCCGCTTTGAGCGCGGCTTCACCGGCGAAGTATTCCTTGTGGTCGTCGCCGATGTCGGAACCGGACATGTTCTGGTGCTTGACGCACGCGATGCCTTCCCGAATTTCCTTGCGTTGGACGCCGGCGACGTAAGCGAGCATGCCTTCTTCGCCGAAATAGCCCTTGGCCAGGTTGTCCGTGGACAATGCAGCCGTGTGATAGGTCGGCAGCGTGATCAAGTGGTGGAAGATGCCCGCGTCGCGCGAGGCGTCGCGCTGGAAGCGTTGAATGCGACGATCGGCTTCCTTCGACAGCTCGGTGTCGTCGTATTCGGCGCTCATGAGCTTGGCGCGGTCATACGCCGATACATCGACGCCGTCCTTGCTCCAGGCATCGAACACCTGCTGACGGAAGTTCAGCGTCCAGTTGAACGAGGGGCTGTTGTTGTAGACCAGCTTCGCGTTCGGCACGACCGCGCGAATACGATCCACCATGCCCTTGATCTGGCCGATGTGGGGCTTTTCGGTCTCGATCCACAGCAGGTCGGCGCCGTGTTGCAGGCTGGTGATGCAGTCGAGCACGCAGCGATCTTCACCAGTACCGGTGCGGAACTGGAACAGGTTGCTGGGCAGGCGCTTGGGGCGTAGCAGCTTGCCGCCGCGATTGATGATGACGTCGCCATTCTTCATGGTCTCCGGCGTCACCTCTTCGCAATCCAGGAAGCTGTTGTACTGATCGCCTAGATCGCCAGGTTCGCGCGTGTAGGCGATCTGCTTGGTCAGGCCGGCTCCCAACGAATCCGTGCGAGCGACGATGACGCCGTCATCGACGCCGAGTTCCATGAACGCATAACGCACGGCGCGAATCTTTGCGAGAAAGTCTTCGTGCGGCACGGTGACCTTGCCGTCCTGGTGGCCACACTGCTTTTCATCGGAAACCTGGTTCTCGATCTGAATGCAGCAGGCGCCCGCTTCGATCATTTGCTTCGCCAGCAGGTAGGTCGCCTCGGCGTTGCCAAAGCCCGCGTCGATGTCGGCGATGATCGGCACCACGTGAGTCTCGAAATTGTCGATGCGGCTCAGCACCTGCTTTTCCTTGGCCGCGTCTTTCGCGCTACGCGCCGCATCGAGTTCGCGAAACAGACCGCCGAGCTCGCGAGCATCCGCCTGGCGAAGGAACGTGTAGAGCTCCGCGATCAGCGACGAAACGGAGGTCTTTTCGTGCATCGACTGGTCGGGCAGCGGGCCGAAATCCGAGCGCAACGCTGCGACCATCCAACCGGACAGATACAGGTAGCGACGCTTGGTCGAGCCATGATGCTTCTTGATGGAGATCAGTTTCTGCTGACCGATGAAGCCGTGCCAGCAGCCCAGCGATTGGGTGTATTGGCCGGCATCCTTGTCATAGGCGGCCATGTCCTCACGCATGATCTTCGCGGTATAGCGCGCGATATCCAGACCCGTTTTGAAGCGGTTCTGCAGACGCATACGGGCTACATATTCCGGGCTGATAGCGCTCCAGCTCGGGCCATTCTGGGCGATGACCGCACCGGCTTGATCGGCGGTGCTTGCATAGTTAGACACGGACCTACTCCTAATCTGTACGACGGACCTGGCAACCCCGCTCCGATGCGGGCTGGATCCGAGTTGGCCAGGTGGCGGTAACCATAGCCGTCTACGACCTCCACGTAAAATATATGGTTAGTTCGCTATCGATACCTTTAGGGTATCGCGCGGCGGCCGCGGTCTTCGGTTTGCGACGCGTGTTCACATAATCCAATCGTGTGCGAATTTCGAATGCCGAGTGTTATCCCAGCGTTCGTTGGGCACGGAGGCAGATGATCATGAATGTACGCAAGCGGCTCGTGCGGGCCGCGGTATTCGCCGCAGTTCTTTCAGCTCCCATGTTGACTGCGCAGGCGCAGGCGCAGGCGCAGACGGCGGATGGACCCCCACAACGAGTGATTGTGAAATGGCGATCGACGCCAGGTGTTCAGTTGCAGGCTTCGGACGCCGCGTTGGCAATGAGTATCGCCGAGGCGCGAGTTGGTGTTACTTCGGCCAGAGTGCGATCGACGGCGACTGGCGCGGACGTCATGCGAATGCAACGTCGGCTCAGCAGAACTGAACTTCGAGATTTCATGCAGACGCTGGCGTCCGATCCGCAGGTCGAGTACGTCGAAGAAGATCGGTTGATGCGGCCGCTGCTGACGCCGACCGACACTCGCTACGCCGAGCAATGGCATTACTACGAATCCACAGCAGGCCTCAATCTGCCGGCGGCGTGGGATATCACCAACGGCAGCGGCATAAACGTCGCTGTGCTGGATACGGGTTATCGGCCGCATGTGGATCTGGCGGCGAACATCATCGGCGGCTATGACTTCATCAGCGACAGCTTCGTCGGCAACGACGGCAACGGGCGTGACTCCAATGCGCAAGATCCCGGCGATTGGAATACGGCTGGACAGTGTGGCGCGGGAAGCCCTGCGAGCAATTCCAGCTGGCACGGCACGCACGTCGCGGGCACCATCGCTGCGGTCACCAACAACGGCAATGGAGTGGCCGGTGTCGCCTTCGGCGCGAAAGTCGTGCCGGTGCGTGTGTTGGGTCGCTGCGGTGGATACACCTCTGATATCGCCGACGGAATCATCTGGGCTTCTGGCGGCACTGTGAGCGGGGCGCCCGCAAATCCGAACCCTGCACGCGTCATCAATATGTCTCTCGGTGGCGATGGCGCATGTGATCGGACCACGCAGAATGCAATCAATACCGCTCGTTCGCGCGGCTCAGTGGTCGTGGTGGCGGCAGGCAATTCGAACACGAACGCTTCGGGCTCCTCACCGGCCAATTGCTCCGGCGTCATCACCGTTGCATCGGTGGGGCGGGGCGGCGGTAAGGCGTCCTACTCCAGTTTCGGCGCGGTCGTCGACGTAGCCGCACCTGGCGGCGACACTCGTACCGGCCAGGCAAATGGTGTGCTGTCCACGCTCAATACCGGCACGACCGGGCCGGGCAACGACACGTATGCGTTCTATCAGGGCACGTCGATGGCGACGCCGCATGTGGCCGGTGTCGTTGCACTGATGCTCTCCCGAAACAACGCGCTGTCACCGGATGAAGTCGAAGCGCGGCTGAAATCATCCACGCGCGCCTTCCCTGCGACCTGCAACCAGTGTGGCACCGGCATCGTCAATGCGCTGGCTGCGGTCAATGCCGCTGGCGGTAATGGGGGCGGTGGAGGAGGCGGCGGTGGTGGTGGTGGCAACTGCCCGGCCGGATTCACCGAGTACACCAGCTCGCTCAACACCGGGCAATCCGTTGCTGTGCCGTCGACCGCCGGCTTCGCAGCCGCGGCCGGCACGCATTCCGGTCGTCTCACCGGCCCGAGCTCAGCGGACTTCGATCTGTACTTGCAGCGTCGCAATGGCAACGGTTGGGCGACGGTCGCCGGTGCAGAAACTCCAACCTCGACCGAGTCGATCAACTTCAATGGCGCCGCCAACACCTATCGCTGGGTGGTGTACGCATACAGCGGCAGAGGTGCATTCCGCATGTGCTTGCGGAGGCCGTGATGTGAGCTGAAAAGGTCGCAGCCTGGTGGCTGCGTTGAAGGAAGCATCCGGCGGGGGGCTCCCCGCCGGATGGAGCTGACGAGGCTCTCACCCAAAAACGTACCAGATCACCGGCGCTGCAGGTGCCACAACCAAAAGAATGAAGATCACCAGACAGCCGCCATTGCTTGCTTGTCGACCGCCGGGGTTGCTCGATGAGCGTGATCCATGCAGCGGTCTTTCCTCTGTTCGAGTCGGCTTGCTGTATTCCGGGCAGTAGGTAAAGACGTGCCCATCGGCCACTCGTGAGTTCAATCGGCCGCACGCGGGATTGTTGCAAACCTGGAATTGTTCGTAGTGCTGAACCATCTCGTTGCCCGCGTCAAATTCGAATCACTATGATAGAGATGGCCCGAGGATGCAGTTCAACCCAATCTTAAGAAGAGCAATTGAAAGTCGGTCTGCTCTCGAGCGGCGCCGCGACTCCGGTGTGTTCCTTGGGTGGCTAGGACCGATGTGATCCCGCATTCTCGACCAATGCGCCAGATGCTTCACGGCGCGTAACAAGCTCGCTTAGCTAATTCACTACGGGCATCTCGCGTATTCGGCGGACCAGCTGAACTCTGAAAACCAACGAAGCCGGGAAGTTGCAGTACATCAGGGGTGGCGGAAGGTGGTGGAAGCGCTCCATGACGGACTGGGGGCGCTTCGCAAGTTCCTCCGCAATGACCGCTTCAATTGTCGATGCCAATCGAAGTTTGTCGGCTGCGTATCCTTCGATATTGCACAGCAGCAGGATGCATTCGGGCCGATGATGGCTAAGAGACTCCGCGATCTCCCATGCGATCGATGGAGTTATCTCAGTGACGTCGATTGCAACGAGATTGGACGTACGCAGCGCATCGCTGACCGTGTGCCGCCACGTGCTGTCCGACGAAGTAATCATACGGTCTGCATGTGCCAGTAGATCCTTCAACGACTCGGCGGCCTCCTGCTGCCGAGTCAAAGGTCGCTCGCGGCCGCCGGAGTACGCAGGGTCTGTGAGCGTTGTTATCTGCGCATATGCACCCAGGGTTGGTGAGACGATTGCGCGCAGCAGTCGTGCTTGCTCTTCAGCGAAGAACCTGCGCAACAACGTGGCGTGAAGTTTCGGTGGATTTCTACGCAGGCGCCGCTTTATGAGCGCAGGAACTCCAAATCGCAGAGCAGTCATCGTCATCCCCATGATGAGAGCAAAGCTGGTGCCTCCCAAAACCACCTTGTCGCGGATGAACCAGCTCACTACCGCAGTAACCACAAAATAGGGAACCAAAACAGCAAACTGTGGGAGAGTCGGATAGAGGGAAAGGTAGCTGAGTTTCGAGTGCGAGCGCACTGGGTGAGAATCACTCGCAGCTGGAATTCCGTGATGGCCATTCCAGGCGCGTGCAATTTCTCCGGCAACAAGTATGTAGCCCGCCATTCCACAAGCTAGGCCGAGCAGATAGATGCACGCCAGCATCATGCTGAGTTGCATGGCTTGCGGTGTCGTGGGTTCAGCGAAGAACGCTGCGCCAATCAGCCCCAAGAAAAGAACTACAGCGCTAGTACGACAAGTGGCCCCCTCGTTCCATAGTGAACTTCCAACGATCGAACGCGTGCCATGAGTTTGTCCGGTATAGAACCCCACGCCTTGAGCAACGAGGCCGCTGCCGATGATCCATAGCGCAGCGTGCACAGGAGTAGATAGCACGAGGGACTCGTAGAGTCTCCAGTCGTAATGATAGGCAACGACGAAATGCACTAGCCACGATCCAAAGCGAAGCAGGACGCCCAGTTGGAAGCCCATGCGCCGCCAACAGGCTCGTGGCACGAAGATCAACTTCTCAGGGTCAACGCTAATGTCCCGCCCTTCAGTTGCCAGCCATCTACCCGAAAAAGTGCGAGTAGCCATCTTGAAGCCAAGCCCAATGGCCCTAGAACGACTGTTTGCCGGCAACGACGGTAGCCGCCGCGCTAACTCTTCTGCGGTGTCGAGTAACGCTACGCGATTGCTTGCCGAGACGGAGTTTGCGACCGCTCTTAGTAGCTCCAAGTAGTGAATGATGAGCGATTCCGCTGTGGCCTCATCTGGAACGTAGTTGACAACGCCCAGACCCAGACCTGACCGGAACTGCGCAATGTAGTAACTGTGTGGAGCGCGAGTCGCCGTCGTCGCTGTCAAACTGCTCAACAAAGCGTTGAGTTCATCATCATGCAAGAATCCATGAGGAATCAGCGTCCGCCGAAGACGACGGCTGGCGTACTTCACAGCTGCATCGAGCGTACTGACAATGTCATTGTTCCCTTGGTAGTTGTCCGTGATGACAGCGCGCAGCCGCGCGTAGTAGCAAAGAACTAGCAGGCAGAGGTTGACTCCATTCGTGGAGCCCTGCGACACCGTGACTCGATAGACGGTTCCCGCCACGCTGACGCGCACCCAAGGCGTCCAGATTGCACGCAGCAACTTGAAAGCGATTAGCAGCCCCACAATCCATGCGGCGATCTTCATGCTCTTGTTCTACCCGAAGGCGCAGCGGCATACCGCGCTGATCTTACGGCTAAGTGGCGAGTTTCAAAAGCCCGGAGGGAATCGCCAAGAGCGCCGTTGGCCGCAGTGCGGTCGCCGGTGTCGCGCGCGCTACCTGCCTAGCGGCGCGATGAAATAAGACAGATTCGCCGTGACCCATCGAAACAACAGAGTTTCTCGAGACGTGTGCATTCGGGGGGTGAAAGTGCAGGTGCGGGCATGTGCGCGATGTTCGCACTGACGGAGCGGCACGTTTCGTCGTTGAAGACGCGTCACAGATTTCAACTACGAATGTCTCGCGGCGGGCACAGGAGAGGAACAAGTGTCCGAGAACTTAGCCGGAATCGCGCTAGCTAAGCACCTGTTTCTTGCCGTTCCGAGAATCTGTGAGGGATCTATCGGAGTTAGTGAGAGGATTGACGTAGATTCGATTGCGGATAGCTGCCGCGGCGGTCTCGGCAAAGCCCGTTCAGGGAATGGAAACTCGCCAACGCCAAGATTAGCTCAATGAGCACCGTCGACAACATGGCGCAACATGTCCAGTAGAACGTGGGCTGCGCGATTGCACCGCAATGAGAATCGACGCTTAGGCGCGGTTCTACCGTGTTCGCGATGTCGACGTGCGGGCCGTACAAGTTGCGCCCAGCCAGGTTGCATGTTGTGAGCATGCGGGAAATTGGCTCGCACTGGGGCAAGTATCCATGGAAATGGAATCGATAGCATAGGAGGACTCAAGTGAGCGCCGCTGACCGAACTGTAACGAACCAATCGCCTCTAGTTTCTCTTGCAGATATTGCGCTCACCTTTCCCCAAATGCCCAGACCGCTTGTTGAGCGTCCGTATCTGCTGGAAGCAATAGAGAGCACATTTCGGACCAACTGCGATGTGGTTTTGATCGAAGGGGAAGAGGAGATAGGAAAGACAATTCTGTTGGCGCAGTTCGCCCTTCGGTACATCGAAAAGTGCTTCTCGGTTTTTATTCGCCCGGTGAACGACCTGGCGTTTGACCCGAGGCAGATCCGATATGATCTGTGCAACCAGATCAACTGGTTCTTGCGAGGTACGACGATTCCATCCGATGCTGAGATGGCTCCAGCCGACCTAAGCAATCTGCTTTTGGCGCTCCAGCGAGCGCGGATTACTAAGGGCCATCCATACTACTTCGTGATAGATGGTCTGGCTGATATTCCTTCTGCGGCATCGGGAGTTCGGGAGCTGATACTGCGCGCCTTGCCCATTGGGCTGGATGGATTCCGCGTGGTTCTTTCTGGATCAAGTACGGCGCTCGGGGTGCAGTCCATTCGAGGCTTGCGAGCAAGTACCTTTCGGATGGTGCCATTTGGATTGCACGAGACCGACCAACTCTTTGCTGGGTTGGACATCCCTTCAGCTACCTTGCGTGTAGTTAGAGATACATGTCGTGGAATCCCTGGTCACCTTTCAACAGTTAAGAGGACGATGTTGTCCGGATGCTCGGTTGAAGAGGTATTGGATCTTCTTCCTCAGGCGGCCGCAGAAATCTTCGAGAAGGAATGGAGGATCACATCGCAACTATCGCGAGACGAGTTGGTGGTCGTAAGCTGTATTGCACTCTTGTCTCAGCATCAGACGCCGGCTGCGCTGGCGCGGTTGCTGGACAACTCGGAGGATCGGGTGCGAAGTGTCATTGAGCGCTTGCCGTTCCTGCAGCTTAGTGAGAACCGTGACAGCGTCACTTTCATCTCGGAGGGGTTCCGAAAGTTCGCTCTAATGAAACTAGCTCATCTGGAGCGCGAAGTATGGGATCTTGCGATCCGACGCCTGCTTGAATCCCCTGATAGCGACCGCTCAATCGTTGCTCTGCCAGCGTACTTGGAGAGAAGTGGCAACGTTGCAGGTCTGGTGAAATATCTAACGGTAACGCGAATTGCGCAGGCAGTGAGGGCGATGGAGTCGACTCCGAACGCCTTGAAGTTTCTTGATCGCGCTGGAAGCGCTATGGGCGTTGCCGGTATGAAAGACTATGCGACGAAACTTAAGATTTTCAGGTCAGCTATCGCCGACTTGAAGGACTGCTCGATCTATGTAGCGAGGGCTGAGGCGGCGCTGGTTGTGGGCGACGAATCGCTCGCGCTGACGCTAGCCAACGCGGCGCCCACAGAAGAGCAGCGGTTGCGATTGTTGGTTATTGTTGCCAAGTATAGAGCGAACATGCGGAGTGATGATCCCGCCTTGATAGACCAGATCAGAAATCTGGTTGGGCGGATTGACTTCACGGAACTCGACGAGCTTTCCGTGCATGTCGCATCGGAACTCATATCAATATCGCCTGAGCTGGCAGGTGACGTGCTGAGGAGCTACGCCCGTGGTTCCAACGATCCTAATGCTCTTGACCGAGCATTCAGCAGTATGACGATCACGGCGCTTCGCCGTAACAAGCGATCTGATACGAGTAGCGTATTGTCGCAAGTGGATAGATTAGCCGCGAGTGAGCAGTTTCGCGGATTGGAGGCAAGTGCGGCGCTCGCATGGGCGACTGATCGGGGAGATCAGCTTCTAAAGGAGTTGAGTCGACTCTCGACGACAAGTGAGAAGGTATTCCTTGGCAGATGGTGGGTTAGATCTCATGCCAAGCGGGAGGACGCAATTAAGGTGGCTCTCGAACTCTGCAGCAGGATACTCGCCGATACGGCGTATGTGCCAAGCGCAACGACATTCAGGGATCTCGCCGTTCCATTGCTCTATGCCGCGCGCTGCGAAGACTCACTTCGCTTGCTTTCAATGCTAGAAGGGCAGTCCGAGGTAACTCGAAGAAGCGGCCCCTTGGTAGATCACTACAGATTACGTTTCATGCTGTTTCGCGCTCGCGGTAGCTTGCGGGAGCCACAAGACTGGAACGTATTACTAGGGGAGGCATTTGAGATTGAGAAAATACCAGACGCTTCGTCGAAAGCGACTTGCGCGGCATGGATGTTGCGAACGTTGGACCATACCGGTGATCGTGAGGGCCTGCGCGCCTATGTTGAAGATGAGCTGGAAGACTCACTGAATCGGCTCTTGAATCAAACAGCAGAGCATGATGAAGCAGTGAGACCGGTCATACGGGCGCTGGCACAGCCCTACTTCGAACGTGCGCTTGATGTCGCCGCCAAGCTAAATACGGTAGAACGAAGGGATGAGGCTCTGCTAACTATACTAGCGGAGCTCACTCGAGCTAAGGGCGGCAATGCAACGGCCGATCTAGATCGGATGAGTCGTATCTCACAGGTGCTGGGCCGTGTCGTTCAGTGGGATTCGCGGCAGCTTGCAGTTAGACAAGCGGCTAACTGGCTGGCCTCGCGCGAGACGAAGGTTGTAAACGCGAAGTACGCATTGGACATACTAGATGAATGGCTTGTGTCCATCCAGGATCTCGACGAGAGCTGCTTGGTCCAGAGTAAGATCCTCGGTAGTGAGAAGTTTATCGAGGTGGCGGGTTACGATTCGTCCCAGCGTTTTCGGATGTTGATCGAAGCCTGGGGCAGCATTGACGATCGATGGGTTCGTCTCCACTGTGGATACATCTGCGTGCATCATCTTTCGAAAGGGGCGCGTGAGGTGCAGCATGCTCGAGAGCTGTTCGATAGAATTGAGAGCGAAGATGCTACTGAGGTTGACGCTCTGAGGGCTGCCCAAACAATCTCAGCTCTTCTGCTGCTTGCAGGTCGCGCGTTTGCAGGTTTGACGCGCAACAAGCTTACGTCGGATGGGGACATGGAGCGACTCGCCCAGATTGCGAGCGCAATACCCGGTTCTGTTGAACGAGCGAGACTAATGTCACTAGTCTCGGGATATGTATCTCGCCACAATGTTGATATATGCAGAGCGATAATTCAGAAACATGTCCGCCCCGTCATTGCGGAGAATCTCATCGGCAGCCAATGCGCGTCCGACATACGAATTTTACTGGTACAAGCGGCGCCGCTGCTTTGGCTATCCCATCCCAGCTCAGCGCTGGACTATATTCGCCGGCTAGATTCTGAGGCAAGGGAAGAGGCTATCGTTAACATTGTCCGGTATATTCTGGTGGGGCAGCTGCCGGCAGATTCTTGGATTGCACCGGTTCATCGGCAGGTCAAAGTGCTGGGTGAGGAAGAGATCGCGGATGCGTTGGAGTTAATGAGAGGCCTGGATCGAGATTGGACGACGGCAGGTTGCCTGGAAACGATTACGAATGCCTTGAAGGACAGGAAGGTAACCGCCAGGATTAATCCAAATCAGAAGGCTCATTTCATTTCCAGGATGGCGGGGCTGTCGCAAGAGAAGTTTCCAGATCCTTCTGGAGTTCAACATGATGGCTATCTGATTTACTCGGATGCGATTCTACATTCCGTTAAGAACGCTTCGAAGCCAGAATGGGAGCTGCTTTTCAAGAGAGTAGAGTCGATTCAGAATCGATCAGATTCCTGCTTTCTTGCTCTCATGTGCGTTGAGCTGATTCCTTCAAAATGGAGTGACTTGAGCCAATCATTCTTTCGGTTAGGAACCAATCTCCTGCGAGAACTCCCGACGTACGAGGATAGAATGATGCGTACGATTTCGCTAATCCAGTATTGTTCCAATACATATCCTGTTGCCACTCGAAAGATTGTTGAGGAGATGCTGGGTAGTGCTGGATGTGAAGCAGATGCATCGAACAACGAGAGGCGAGAACGGGTCATCGAGATGGCTCATCGGATCGACGAGGAGTGGGCGGCGTCATTGGTGTCCACGACGGATGATGACCCTGTTCGATCATCTATGCGGCATTTGGCTAAGAAAAAGCAGATTGAGCTAAGGATAAGGAAAGATTTGAGCTCGAGTGAATGGGAGTTTGAGAAAGGTGTTGATGCCGAGGATCTCGCACGTGCCTGTTGGATGGAGCTTGGAGTGTTGAACGCAACTGGAGTCACTGCGCGAAGTGTGGCTGAAGCGCACAGTTTGATTGAGCTTGCGGGTGCGGGAGCGCTTGGCGACTGTTATCCTACGATAGCTTTCGCAACCGAGACGATCGTGAGGCGATACGCAGTTACTGCCCAGGCGGTTGATTACTTGCGTCCGCTGTTTGATTCGTTCTCGGAAGCCGCCGATATGGTGCGGCAGGTCGCTGTGGGTGATTCCTGGAGTCGCGCCGCGACAAAGGACATCCTGAGGCGTGAAATTGGCGCGGCCTCGATCGTTGATACTGTTGTTGGGCCCGGGCAGCGGGAGCGAGCAATTGTTGAGGTCAAGCGTTGGTTGATGGAGGTCAAGCCGCCAGAGTTGACGATCGTCGATCCCTACTTTGGGCCTGCGGATCTCGACGCGCTAGTGATAGTTCAAGCAATAGTTCCCGATTGTCAGGTACGTGTGCTTACGTCGTTGAAGAACCAGCCGAAGCTGGGTGACGATCGTGACTACTCTCAGATATATGGGGAAGCGTGGCGCAGGAATGTATCTCTCTCCCCTCCCCCGGAATCATTAGTCTGCATTGCCGGTACCGTGACCGACGGTAGTTTGCCAATACACGACCGCTGGTGGGCGTGCGAGGAGTCTGCGCTAGACTTTGGGACTTCATGGAATTCACTTGGACATTTGAAGACCAGTGTCATTAGGTCTGTTCGTGGGCGGCATGCCATGGCGAGGCTTGAGGAGCTCGCACCATTCTTCAGAATGAAATCGAGGGGGAGCGACGGTACAAAATATAAGTATGTGATTTTCACTCTGGAGACATAGAGACTCATTGGAGTGCTCGCTGTCGCCAAGGGCTGGCGCTGGTCGTGCTGTTGGTGTTACGAGAGCGTCCGCTGCCAGCGCGAAGTAAAGTCAGCTCCAATCCTGCGTCTAAGTCACTGCGAGTGATTCGTTACGGGCGGAAATAGATCAAGCTAAGTGGAAATCTGAGTTTGCGCACGAGTCACCTGGCGCATCGCCTAGTATGCCTGAAAGTCGGAGTGTTCGAAGCGACAGAGAGGGCGGGTAATGCCGAACTATAGCCAAACTGGATTATTGGAACACCATTGCCGAACGCGGAGAAGTTTGCTTCGACTCACTTCCCCAGGCGGAAGTCGGCGACGCTGGTCTGTGTAAGAGACAGGTCTTCGAATGTTGCGGACGTGCCGTTGCCGACTGGCGATTGAGTGCTGATGCCCAACCAGATCTTTTCCGGATACTCGTTCCTGAAGAGTCGGATGAGCTGCCAGCTCTGGTTGTCCAGCGAGTAGTAGAACCCGACGGTCTGGGTATCCGAGGATATCTTCATATGCACGCCGGGCGCGGAGATCGCCTCGTGATTGTTGTCATCCGACGTACCCGTGGTACGAACCGTGACCATCCGAGTGCGGCGGCGCTCGTCCATCTCCATGGCCATCTTCAACCAAAGATCGTCCTTGACCCAGATATAAAGTGCACCGGCATCGTAAGTTTCGAGAAATGTCGGCGTTACCCGTGCGCTCAGCGTGAACGGCCTGGTGTTGTCCACCTCGGTCAGCAGCACAGGTGCAGTGTTGTTCCATAGTTTTCCGTTGGGATCCCGGAAATTGTCGCGTTTCGCTGCGCTGGTGAGCATCAGTTTGCTGCCGCTGACTTTGACGTTCTCTGCTGCACCGTTGAGCGAACGAGTAAAGCTGATGCCGGGCAGGGCGAGGCTAACGCTGTTGCCTGGGGCCTGAGCGGAAGCCATCGTCGGTATGCACATGGCGGCCATCAGCGCGGCAGATGGAATCCTTTTCAACATCGCGTTCGCTCCTGATCGAGTTGGGGCGACAGTTACGACAGCCTAACGCAACTTCCGGTAGATCATTCCAGTGGAAAAGAATCTTGCGTGGACGACGTGCTTCTTAGTCCTCGCCGCCGTGCGGACTTGGGGCAACGGGTTTGACATCGCAGCGGATCGGTGGAGAATGACAGCGCTTGCCAGGCCGGCCCAAAGACGGGCGGCGAACGGACAGTTTGGTGACGCGTAACCGAGGGAAGGTGCTATGTTTCAGCTCACCCGCGCGCTCCGCTTAGTGACAGTCGCGTTCTTGAGTGGCGCTGTCATGATTCTCGCTGGCGCAGCCGCGCCGGCAATCGCCAAAGACAACGACAGAAGTGGGCGATCTCACGTCCGATTCCATGTGAGAAGTCCGAACCCGGCGGCGCTCCAGCAGATCTATGAGCTGATCCGGCAACGCCAATATAAAGATGCCGAGCTTCTCCTCAAGCTGGTGCTCGTGCCGCAGGCAACGTGGTTGGTCGGTGGTTCGCCGCAGGAGGTGGCGCAGGTCGCCCGCCGTACCTTGCTGGAGGCCAAGCTTCAACAGGCAACGCCGGTCTTCGTTCTATACAACATCCCCGGTCGCGATTGCGGCAGTTACTCTGGCGGTGGTGCGCAGACGACGGCCGCGTATGTGGCCTGGATCGACGCGATTGCCGGCGCCTTGCATAACCGCGAGGCCATCGTGATTCTCGAGCCGGACGCTCTCGCCAATCTTCCCGTGGATTGTGGTTACGATCCGACGGGTGAGCTCACCGTCGACCGCTACACACAGCTGCGCTACGCAATCGATACTCTCGGTGCGTTGCCTAAATCCCGCGTGTATCTCGATGCGGGTCACAGTCGCTGGCACGCGGTGGGAACGATCGCAAGTCGTTTGGTGCAAGCGGGTGTTGGCAACACTTCAGGCTTTTTCCTGAACGCGTCCAACTACCAACCCACGCCTGCTCAGGCTCAGTACGGCACGTGGATCAGCAACTGCATCGCATTTGCGAGCGATCCGTCGGATGGCGGCTGGAGATTGGGACACTTTGACTATTGCGGCAGCCAGTACTATCCCGCGAATGCCGATGATTACAGCACCTGGACGCTCACCGACGAATGGTATGCGAACAATCTGTCCGGTCCGCCGCAGAACCCGACGCACTTCATTATCGATACCAGCCGCAACGGCCAGGTACACGCGTCCAATGCACCCAACGATCCGACGTACGCGACCGAGCCGCCGGGTCGCATGACGCGGTACGCACAAGCTCCCTATCACCAGCCTCCGAGCGTCGTCTCCACTTTGGCTGCGGGCAGCTGGTGCAATTTGCCCGGTGCTGGCGCCGGCGCTCGTCCCACGGCGGCAACTGGCAACGCTCTCATCGACGCGTATCTTTGGATCAAGATCGTCGGTGAGTCCGATGGCTCCTGCGATGCAGCTGGCGGCGTTCGCGCCTGGGATTACAGCACGTACAGCAAGCCGGGCTGGCCAACGATCTATCTCGATCAGCAAACATTCGATCCGTTGTGGGGACGCAGAGATCCGAATGCAGGCGCCTGGTTCCCGGAGCAGGCGTTGGAGCTGGCGAAGAAGGCGGTGCCGCGATTGTGACGCGCGTTCAGGATCGTCACGCGATCGGTGTCGCCGAAGAGTGACGTGCGTGCAGTGAGACAGTTCGAATCGAGCGGCGAAGGCTTCACCATGCCGCCTTCGAACACGGACCACTGTGATCTCAATGACGAGACGATTGCTGACTTTGCTCGCCGCATCTTTGTTCCTGGCTGCCTGCGGCGGCGGTGGATCGGGAGGCGGGCAACCGGATCCTGTCACTCAAACGCCACCACCGACATCTACACCCGATCCAACGCCGCAACCTTCGAACCCCGAGCCGCCGACGACGACACCGGATCCGACGCCCGATCAGGATCCGACACCGTCGAACCCCGTACCCGACCCGCCAGCGGCCAAGAGCGTCAAGCGCGGCATCGCCTACGATCTAACCGATCCGAGTGATCTCGCCGCGCTCGCGCCTGGCGTGTCCTGGTGGTATCGATGGGCGCTGAAGCCTTCCGCCAGCGTGCCTGCCGACTATCGCAGTCGCTACAACATGGATTTCATTCCGATGCTGTGGAATGGCAACTTCAATGCGACCGAAGCGGAGTCGTATCTCAAGGCCAACCCCAGCATCAAGTATCTGTTGCTGATGAACGAGCCGAACCTGACCGATCAAGCGAACCTCACGCCGCAACAGGCTGCTCAGCTGTGGCCTCGCTATGAAGCGGTCGCTGCCAACACGGGTGTGCAACTCGTCGGGCCGGCGATGACGTGGGGCACGATGCAGGGCTTCGCCGATCCCGTCGTGTGGCTCGATGCCTTCTACGCCGCTTATCGCGCAGCCAATGGCGGCCGCGATCCGCGCATCGATTATCTCGCGTTTCATTGGTACGACTACGGTTTGAGCCAGCAGCTCGATCGGCTCACCAAGTACGGCAAACCGTTCTGGGTGACCGAGTTCGCCAACTGGCACAGCAACAACGACGGCGCGCAGATCGACAGCGTGGCCAAACAGAAAGCGCAGATGACAGAGATGGTCGCGATCTGCGAAAGCCGCAGCGATGTGTTTCGCTACTCGTGGTTCACCGGCCGCTGGGACGACGAAGCGAATCGTCACACCAGCTTGCTCGGCCGCGCGGGCGAGCTCACCGAGTTGGGTCGTCATTATCTGGCGCAACCCTACTGGGTCGGCAGTTGGGTGACGCCGCAGATCTCGGGCAAAGTCTCCAGGGCAGGTTTCGATCAGCAGACGTTGCGTCAGGTCGTCCGCACGACGGTCTCAGGCGATGCTGTCCGCATTCGCCTGTCCAACGCACAGGGTACAGAGCCTGTCACCTTGAGCAACGTGCATATCGCGCTCCGTAGCAGCGATGCGTCGATCGACCCGAGTACGGATCACGTGCTCACATTCGCCGGACGGCAAAGTGTCACGCTGCCACCGGGTGGCGAAGCGTATAGCGATCGAATCGCTTTCGCCGTGCCGGCGCAGGTCGACGTTGCGATCAGCTTCTATGTGCCGCAAGCCACCGTCATTGCCACCGACGTAGCTCAACAAGTCACATACGTCGCGGCGGGGAACGTCAGCGCCCAGCCGAACATCGCCGTTACGCATCAGCTCGGCGGCTCTCACTTGCTTGCCAGCCTGGACGTGCAAGGAGAAGCGTTGAGAGGCAGCGTGGCGACGCTTGGCGGCTCGATTGCGGCCGGCGTCGGCGTCGATGAGGTGAGCCAGAGCTGGCCGAATGTGTTGGCGGAGCGCTTGAGCGAAGCAAACATTCGCATCGGCGTGCTCAACCAGGCGGGCCGCGAAGTGCTCGAACAAGCGAACTTGCGCTGGGTCATCTACTCTGCGGATGATCGATCGCAGTCGAGCTATGACCAATTGATCTCGACGCTACAGGAAACGAAGTCGCAGATCGGCCAGGCTAAGCTCCTGTGCACTACCCTCACTGCGTCGGAAGGAAGCTCGAACTGGAGCCCTGCCGGGGAACTCGTCCGTCAGAGATACAACGCATGGGTTCGCAGCTCCGAGAGTGGCTGCGCCGCCGTGATCGATCAGGACCGCGCGGTGCGCGACCCGAGCCGTCCAACGCAGCTGCTGCCGATGTATGATTCTGGCGATCGCTTGCACCCGAACGCCGCCGGACATCGAGCAATCGCGAACGCCATCGATCTGAACGAGTTCTTGAGACAGTGAGGGCGCGTGTTCTGGAGAAGGAAATTCTTGAAGTTTGGGGAGTCTAGTGCTACGTGATGATTTTGTTTTCGACGGTCGGGCGTGTGGGCTCTCGAAATAAATCGGTCCAGGAGCGATTCGTGCGCGTCATTCGCAGGGGCCCTGACTCATGTCTTGTGCTCGGTCTCCTGACGGCGCTGCTGTGCATCGCGCCCAACGCTCCGGCATGCGCTCGCACGAGAGCCTTCCAGATGGCGCTGTGGGGCGCCGAAAGCGACAGTACAGTCGGCCTCAACACGGACGTAGCGGTGTTCCCCGAGGGGCACGAGCAACCGAAGGGTGACTCGGTCATGATCAATTTCAATTGGCAGGCGCCGCTTTCTCAGCACGGAGACTATGAGTGGTCGCGGATTCTCGCGGTGTTGGTCGATGAGCCTTACAACGACTTCAATGGCGTGACCTGTTGGACGAATTCAATCGCGGAAGATGTCCGAGATCGGACGCGACTGCTCAGCGACAGAGCGCGAGAGCTCAAATCCGTTTCGCCACTGACCCGCTTTTGGGTGAACTACGCAGAACCACAGCTCAAGTGGATGACCACTCGCCAGTGCACCCACGACGGGTCGGGGCCTCCGAGCATCAACAACTCCGATTTCGACGTCGTTTCAGTGGATGTCTATCGCGCCAGCTTCAAGCGGGGTGTCAAGAAATACTATGACTGGCTGGTGCTCCGGCGCTCGAAACCCGATCAGCAGGTAGCGCTGATTCCCGGAACGTTTCACATCCGAGGCAAAGATAAGCCAGCGGTCCAGGCCTCATATCTAAAGGGCTACTTCGACTACGCGAACCGCATGAATCGCAATTGCAACCTTCCTCTCGGAAGTCGTGGGCAGACCGGAAGCTTCGACGGGTGCCCCGTATGGATGGTCATGGGCTGGCTCTCTCACAATCATACGGAGGGCGGGCTCGAATATGTAGGTGAACGCGACCCTCGCTCTGCGGCGATCGCAAGAGTTTGGCGAGCGCAGGTGGCCGTGCCCCTGAGGTCCGACCTGGCGAATCAACGGCAGCGATCAGAACTCGCCCAGACATCGCTGCCTCCATTGCTGCAGTGACGGCTAGCGAAATGTTCCAGACAACCGTGCAAACCAAGCCGAGCCATTGAAGCCCATCTGCACAGACTCGTAGGTGAAGTTGGTGTCGGTCTCGTTCGGATCCTGCGGCGAGGGCAGGGCGTCGAAGATGTTTGTGCCGCCGAGCGCAAGTTTCCAATTGTCACTGAGCTCGTAGCCCACGCTCAGGTCGACCGAGGTGCGCGGGCGGTAGTGTTGATCAGGCAGGCTCTCGCCTGAAAACGTACCTAGCGTGAGCGCGCCGAAGTACGTCAGTTTCACTGATGCATCCCACCGGCCGAGGGCGTAGTGCGTGTTCAGGATGGCTTTGGATTCCGGCGCCGCGCCTTCGATGAACAGGCGTTCGCGCCGTGACAGAAACGCATCGATGCCCTGAGCGCGCAGCACCGACGTTGGGTTCACGCTCGTGATCGAGTTCTCGTTGTAGTTCGCGCCGAGAAAGGTGGTCAGCGTTCCGGCCCCCAAGGCTGTGGTGTGGTTGAGCGTCAGGTCCACGCCTTGGGTCCGCGTGTCGACGGCATTCACCAGGAATTGCGCTCGGGCGACATTGAGGGATTCGAGCACCGATCGTAGCGAGGCGGTCGCGGGGCTCGTGAGATCGGCGGTATCGATGCCCTGGATGAGAACGATTCGATCCGTCACATCGACCCGGTACGCGTCGAGCGAAAGCGAGAGGTTGCTGGTCGGCGCATAGGCGAGTCCGAGCGAGGCATTGCGTGATTTCTCCTCGCGCAAGTTTGCGACACCCGCGGCTCGAGCGATCGAACTGCCGTTCGGTGCGATGACGATGTCGAGGGGTACACCCTGCACGAAGTTGGTGATCGTGGAGCTGAAGTGCTGTTGCTGAAGTGATGGCGCGCGGAATCCGCCACTCATTGATCCGCGCAGCCGCAGTGAGTCGTTGATCTCAAAAGAGGCTGCCAGCTTGCCGATCTGCGCGTCACCGAAATCGCTGTAGTGCTCGAAGCGAGCGGCGGCGGCCAGCAGGAACCGATTCGTGAACTGCGCTTCGACGTCCACATAAGCGCCAGTGGCGCTGCGGTTGGTATCGACGCGATCCTCGGCGCGAAATCCCGGAAATCCCTGGCTGCCGGCATTGCCGCCGCCAGGCCCGTCGTAATCGTCCCAGGAGCCGCGTTCGCCAGCTCGGATTTGATAGGTCTCACGACGCGTCTCGGCGCCGAACGCAACGTTGATGCCCTCGAGCGCGTCCTCGAAGTAACGCGTGATATCGAGGTTCATCATGCTCTGGGCAAAGCTGAAACCTCCGGCGTCGAAGGAGGTGGGTGAGACGCCGGCGCCACCGGCGAGCAGGTCGGCGTTGGCGATCGATGCGTTCAGGGTCTCCCCGATGATGTATTGCATGCTGTTACGGCCGTAGGTGCCGCTCAGGTCCGCGCTCCAGCCGGCCACGCTCGTTCTGCCGCCCACCGTGAGCGTTCGATCTCGCAATTGAGTGCCGATGCGCGGCGCGAATCCGTCTGGATACATCGCCGCAGAATTGCGTGTTGGAATGTGCGTGCTCTCCCCGCAAGGAGGATCGACGCCTCGGCGATCGTAAGCACTGGCATCGCCCTCACGATTCTGCAAGCCGCCATGAAGATAGATCTCACCCGTCTCGCCGGTGCCCAGCGCGCTGTTGACGTAGACCGTGCGGTTCTCCACGTTCGCATCGCCGATCTCGCGATGGGGTCGGCAGGGATCGCGATTGCGGTTCGATGAACCGCGGTCGAGATACTCACCCGTCAGGTTCATGATGCCGCGAGGACCCAGGTCGAAACCGTAGTTCACCGCGAGCTGAGCGTTCTCGCCATCGCCTCGCGTGTACTCGCCGAGGGCGGCGACCAGTTCGAGTTGTCGTTTGCGTTTGAGACCGATGTTCACGACGCCGGCGATGGCGTCTGATCCATACTGAGCGGCGGCGCCGTCGCGCAGGACATCGATGCGTTCGATCGCGAGTGCCGGAATGGTGTTGAGATCGGTCCCGGTATTACCTCGCGCGCGGCTGCCGTATACATTGACGAGCGCGACGGAGTGCTGGCGTTTGCCATTCACGAGCACGAGCGTTTGATCGGGCCCGAGGCCGCGGAGCGCTGCGGAGTCGATGTGATCGGCGCCATCCGCACCCACCTGACGATTGGAGTTGAAGGAGGGCGCGGCGAACTGGATGATCTGTCCTACTTCGAATTGTCCCGCCCGGTGCATCGTCGTCGCGAGCGGAATCTGGTCGATGGGCACGGGCGCGTCGTTGGCGGTGCGGTCCAACCGGCGCGTGCCGACGACGACGACCTCGCCGAGTCGCTCTGACTCATCGGGCGGCTCGTTCATGCCCGTTCTGCGAAGAGAAACATCCCTGCGAGGCGCGCCGACCGCGAGCCGCGTGTCGGCAATACGCGAGCGCTCGTCGTCATTGCCCGATGCGCTCGGCGTGCCCGGCTTCTCGCCAGCATCGTCTGCTTGAATGGCAATCGCAGCGTTGCCCACCGCACGAAACTTGAGGCCACTGCCACTCAGCAGGATTTCCAGTGCGCGACCTCGGGCGAACTCCCCGTTCAGCTTGGGCGCGGTGCGCGCCTCCGCCAGGCGGCTCTCAATGATGATCTGAACCTGCGCTTGTCGGGAGAATTCCAACAGCGCCGCGTCCAGCCCCTGCGCCTGAATGTCGAAGCGGATCACCCGCGACAAATCGATGCCCGCAAGGGCGCTCTGGCACGCGAGCAGCACGCAAGCGATAGCGAACATCATCCGGCCGGCAACCAGGTGGGCACGAAGCATTGCCAATATTTGCTGCTCCGTCGTCTAAAGGAAAGGCTATCGATGCTAAAGAGAAGCTGATCGATCGGGATGTCACAAGACCTCGAAAGGACTTATGACCAATTCGTTACATGAGGCGCTGGACTTCGAGGCTGCCGGCAAGTCGCCGGACGCCCGAGCGGAACGAATCACGCGTTTGTTCAGCGAGCACAACGAATCCTTGGTGCGCTTTCTGTCTGCGCGCCTGCATTCGGTGCAAGAGGCGAAGGAAGTTGCACAGGAAGCGTACGTTCGTCTGCTGAGCCTGGACGATTCTGGTGCAGTGAGTTTCCTGCGCGCGTTCCTGTTCAAGACGGCGGCAAACCTCGCCGTCGACCGGCTGCGTGTTCGCCATCGACAACGCCAGGCGATGAGCGCCGGATTGTGCGACGAGCTGCGCGAGGTGACGCGGCCGGATCACGAGGCCGCGCAGGCCGAAGAGGTAGAAATTGTCCGACGATTGATCGGCGAGTTGCCGCCGAAATGTCGGCAAGTGTTTCTATTGCACCGGATTCAGGGCGAGGACTTTCCCCAGATCGCCAAGCGCATGAACCTCTCCGAGCGGATGGTTCGCCACTACGTCCTGCGCGCAGTGCTTTATTGCCGCGCGGGGCTCGACGCGGCTCAGTCGTCGCAAGAGACATCGAAGGAGCCGGCTCGTGGCTGACGAACACAAGATCGAGGTCGAGCAGGATCCTGTGCTGCAGGCCGCCGCGGAATGGTCGGCTGAGCTGTCGTCGGCGGAGATTTCACAGGCACGAATCGCACAATGGCAGCAGTGGCTGGCCGCATGTGACGCGCATCGCGACGCCTTCGACCGGATTCAATCGACGTTGTATGCAATCGACCGCGGTTTGAGCGAGGACATTGCCTGGCCGAGCGAGGCGGAGCTGGCGAGCGATGCCTATGACGGCTCGGTGCCCGTGTCTGTCTGGAAAGCACGCTCTGTACGAACGGCCGCAGCGGGCGTCAACCGCCGTGATGCCTGGATCAATGTGCCGCGACGCCGACGAGCCATGGTCGTGGGGCTCGCTGCCAGTCTCGTCGTGGCAATCGCGATGCCGATCGCGCTACAGCTGATGCGCTCGATGCAGCCTGCATCGGCCGTCACAGTCGTCGAAACACGGGCCGGCGAGAATCGCGATGTCGCGCTTGCAGACGGCTCCGTTGTCAGCACCGGCGCTCGTTCGGTGCTCTGGGCGACATTGAGTCACGACTCGCGCGAGGTGACGCTCGAGCGCGGTGAAGCCTTCTTCAAAGTCGCGAAGGATCCGGCGCGACCCTTCGTCGTCAAGATCGGCAACACCACGGTCGCTGCCGTCGGCACTGCTTTCAACATTCGGCGAGCAGGAGAACGCGTCGTCGTGGCGGTGTCGGAAGGTATCGTCAAAGTGGATACGCCTGCGACAACGGCCGGCCCACCGCTCGGTGCACAACTCCGTGTCGGACAGCAGCTGAGCATCAATACAAACGACGGCACATCCAGCATACAGATGGTGGACGCCAACGGCATCGCTGGCTGGCGTGAGGGGCTGCTTCAGTACAAGGACGAGCCACTGCCTTTGGTGATCGCCGATGTCGTTCGTTACTCACAGTACGACATCGCGATCACGGATCCCGCTGTCGCGCAGCTGCGCGTTACGGGCTCCGTGTTCACACACGATGTGGAGAGCTGGCTTCAAAGTCTCGAAGCTGCATTGCCCGTGCGCGTCATCCGCGCATCCGACGGAACCGTACGTTTGGAATCGACCTCGCGCAAGTAGCCGATCGCTGCAACATCGGTTGCTCGCGCGCATATAACAAGGAGGAGTCGATGATGTGCAGGAGCGCACGATCGATCGTCATGGGGGCAACGTCAAATGAAATTGGAGACTTGACGTGAACATTCCACTTAGAGGATCGCGACTGGCCGCGCTGGGGCTAGCCTCACCGCTGTTGTTTGGTGCCGTGAGTTCGAGCTTCGCTCAGGAAGTCCGTGCAGGAGATGAGACGGTTGAGGAATTGGTGGTCACCGGTGTCCGCGGCGCGGCGCGCTCGGCAACCGATTCCACAGTGCCTGTCGATGTGTTGACGGCCGCGGAGTTCGCCAATCAGGGCGATACCGATTTGAGCAATCTGCTGAGAAACGTGGTGCCGTCGTACAACGTCAACGCGCAGCCGATCAGCGATGCCGCCACCATCGTGCGTCCGGCGAACTTGCGCGGGCTGGCGCCGGATCACACGCTGGTGTTGATCAACGGCAAGCGCCGGCATCGAGCCGCCGTCATTTATTGGATCGGTAACGGCGTGGCGGACGGCGCGCAAGGGCCGGACATTTCCGCGATTCCCTCCAGCGCTTTGAAACAAGTCGAAGTGCTGCGCGACGGCGCTTCCGCCCAGTACGGATCGGACGCCATTGCGGGCGTGATGAACTTCATTCTGAACGATGCGAATCAGGGCGCGAATCTCGAAGCGCGCTACGGCGGCTATTACGCGGGCGACGGCGCTGCCTACACGATCAGCGGCAACATTGGCTTGCCGCTCACCGCCAAAGGCTTCGCCAACTTCAGTTTCGAGTATGGTGAAAGCGATCCCACCGACCGGAGCATCCAGCGCGACGACGCGGCTGCGCTCATTGCCGCGGGCAATACCGCCGTCGCCAATCCGGCCCAGGTATGGGGCTCGCCGGAGCTGCAGGACGATCTGAAGACGTTCGTGAACTGGGGCGTCGACCTCTCGGAGAACCTGTCACTCTACGGTCACGGCAACTACGTTTCCAAGACGGCGATTGGCGGCTTCTACTATCGCAATCCCAATACGCGCTCCGGCGTCTTTAGCGCCGACAATGGCGAGACGTTGCTGATTGGCGATCTCACGCCCGGCACGACACCGTGTCCGACCGTCGCGATCACGAACAACGTGCCCGATCCGGCAGCGCTCGCGGCCGTGCAGGCCGATCCGAACTGTTTCTCGTTCCAGGAAATGTTTCCAGGCGGATTCACACCGCAGTTCGGCGGCGATGTGACGGACTACGCTGCCGTCGCCGGGCTGCGTGGCACGGTGGGCGAGAAAGTCAACTGGGACTTCAGCGCGGGTTATGGCTACAACCGCGTGGACTTCTTCATCTCCAATACCGTGAATGCTTCGTTGGGTCCCGACACGCCGACGACGTTCGATCCGGGTTCGTACATTCAGGACGAGCTCAATGTGAACTTCGACGTCGCGTATCAGTTGAACGAGTCGGTCACGCTGGCGGCGGGCGCCGAGTATCGTGAGGAAACGTTCGAGATCGAAGCGGGGCAGATCGAGTCCTGGGACTTCGGTCCGCTCGCGGGGCAAGGCTTCAGCGCGGCATCGAACGGATTCCCCGGATTCAGCGATCAGATCGCGGGCAGCTGGAGTCGTGCCAACTATGCTCTGTACGGCGCCGCGGAGTGGCGCGTCACCGATCCGTGGCAGGTCGACCTTGCCGTGCGCTGGGAAGACTTCGATGACTTCGGCACGACCACGAACGGCAAGATTGCAACCAACTATCGCATCAACGAAGCGCTCGCGGTCCGCGGTAGCTGGAGCACGGGCTTCCGTGCGCCGACGCCGGGTCAGTCCAATGCTTCGAATGTCACGACCCAATTCGATCCGGCCGTCGGGGAGCTGGTCAATCAGGGCACCATCCCATCGACCAATCCAGTCGCAGCCCTCCGCGGAGGCAAGGTGCTCGGGCCCGAGGAGTCCCAGAACTTCAGCTTCGGTGCGGTGCTCGAACTCGGCAATTTCACGCTGACGGCGGACTACTACATCGTCGAGGTGGACGACCGAATCGCGGTCTCGCAGGACTTCGAGCTCACGCCTGCGGAGGTTGCGGCGCTGGTGGCCTCAGGTGTCACGAGCGCGGCGAACCTCGAGACGTTTCGTTTCTTCACCAACGATTTCGATACGGAAACCAAAGGTATCGACGTGGTGGCGACCTACAGCGCGAAGCTGTTCGGCGGCGATTCGAGCCTGAGCCTGGCGTTCAACAACAACAAGACCGAAGTGACGCGCTTCAATCCGGACACGCTCGATGCGAGCCGCATCCGACAGCTGGAGGAGGGTTTGCCCGAGACGCGCTGGAGCCTCACCGGCACGCAATCCTGGGGTCCATTGCGATTGCTGGCGCGTGTGAGCCAGTACGACGGCTGGTACGACAACGAGGACGGGCGCTCCTATGACGGCGGCAACTTCATCGTCGATGCGGAAGTCGCATATAACGTGAATGATGGGCTGACCTTCATCCTCGGCGCACAGAATCTGTTCGACGAATATCCGGATGAGAATCCGGGCGGCGCCGCGGGAGCGGGCAACCGCTACAGTCAGTACACGCCGTTCGGCTTCAACGGTGGCTTCTGGTACGGCCGCATGACCTATCGCTTCTAATAGCTGCGCCACGTGGGGCCCGCGACTTCCAGCGGGTCCCCCCGTTTCGTCCTGAGGTTCGGCTCAACCGTCTCTTGCCAAACGATTGCACGCGAGGTGATCCTATCGCTCTGGCGGGAGGCACTTCCGGTTGCAAGCCACATCTAGCTGATGACAACGGTGCATGTGAGTCTCGTTGGGCGAGGCGATCTGTCCGGAGAAATCTATCGTCAACTTCGGGACGCCATCCTGGATGGGCGACTGAAGGCAGGGGAGCGTCTGCCTGCAACTCGCGCACTCGCCCGGAATCTCGCCGTATCGCGCTCGACGGTGACATCGGCTTACGAACGACTCACCGGTGAAGGTCTCGCGGAATCGCGGGCGGGCGCCGCTACGTTCGTCAGCGCCAAGTTGCCGATTTCCGCGCGCAAGTCATTGCGCCCGAAACCCCCGACTACTTTGCGGGCCCGCGCCGTCTGGGATTCGGTCTCCGCCCTCGTTGCGTTCGACAGCCGCGCGAAGTTCGATTTCCGGGTCGGTATCCCGGATGCCACGTTGTTCCCGCACCTCGCGTGGCGCAGGGCTGTGATACGAGCACTGCGCTCGCTGGAGGGGAGCGATGCCTTCTACGAGGCGTCCGCCGGCTCGCTGGGCCTGCGCCAGGCAATTGCCGATCACATCGCGATCACAAGAAGCGTCAAAGTCGCACCCGAGGATCTCTTGATCACGAGCGGCACTCAGCAGGCGCTCGATATCGTGACACGTATGTTGGTCGAGCCGGGCGATGTGGTCGCGGTGGAGGATCCTGGCTACACACCTGCGGTACATCTGTTTAGATCACTTCGCGCCCGTGTAGTCGGCGTGCGAGTCGACTCCGAAGGCATCGTCGTCGATGAGTTGCCGGCGAACGCGCGTGCAGTGTATGTGACGCCATCGCATCAGTTTCCGCTCGGCGTCTGCATGTCGCTTGCTCGGCGACAAGCGCTGTTGTCCTGGGCGCAACGACACGATGCTGCCGTCATCGAGGATGACTACGACAGTGAATTCAGATTCAGCGGACGGCCACTAGAACCACTGCAGACCATCGACCGCCATGGGCGCGTCATTTACGTGGGCACTTTCTCGAAAACCATGTTGCCCGCGCTGCGGCTCGGATTCTTGGTGATGCCCGCGTCCTTACGCGCAGCAGCGGTCAAGGCGAAGTTCGTGTGTGACTGGCACAGCTCCGCATTTGCTCAACCTGCATTGGCCCGCTTCATCGGCGATGGCAGCTTCGCCCGGCACATTCGCAAAGCAGGCAAGGTTTATAGCGAGCGCCACGCCGTCATCACAGCCGCCTTGAGCGAGAACTTCGCGGACCATCTCGAACTTGTGCCATCGCACTTTGGTTTGCATGTGGCGGCGCTGGCGAGGAACGGCTCGGCCGAGGGGATTGCGTCGATGGTGCGACGTGCCGCAACACTGGGTGTTGCGGTCCAGCCGCTGTCCTACTTCGCCGTCACTGCGAGGCCGCGGCCCGGAATCACGATTGGCTACGGCGCCATACCGACGACGAAACTCGAGGAAGGATTGCGACGCCTGCGAAAGTCATTCTGAGCCAGCCTGAGAATTCTGTGTGGGGCACGTCACACGAGGATTCCAATCGGCAAACAGGCCCGAGGGACTGGGCTCCCAGATCCACACGTGCAGGTACCAGAACCCGCCGCGATCGAAGCGCTTCAACGGCTGCCCCATGATGATGGGCGGCTCGCTGCTGGACCAGGCTTCAATCGGAACGATGTACTCGACGCCATTGAGTTTGAACGATCCATCGGCAAGTTTGCCGTACACCAGCACCTCGGGCTTCTCGAGCTCGAGGGTCCCGTCGCGCAACTCATGCTTCGTGAAGTGGTAGCCCATGCCGCCCTCGGGCAAGCGCTCGACACACTCCGTCTCCTGAACATAGCCGGCCGCCGTCGCCCGATCGATCGCGCGAAAGGGAGCCGTGGCGCCTTGAAGCCGCTCGACACCGGCATCGATAGCTTCGCCCAAGCCGGTCGGGAGCACGCTCAGTGGCGCTGCAGAGATCGCATTGGCAAAGAGCAACGCCATCGCAGAAATTGCCGTTCTTTTCATCAACCTCTCCTTGACTACAAAGTCAGTGTAGAGGGGTGTGCCGAAGTGGACCGGTCCAGATTCACAGGATGATCGATGACCACTTGGACGACCGGTGCGGGTCAATCAGCCGCCTGAACGCGCGTGTGCAACCAGGTGCGCAAGGTGTCGAACACACCCGGCGCCATCCGATTCTTCTCCGGCAGCTCCGCCAGCGAGTGACCTGCCTGCGGGAAAATCTTGAATGTGAAATCCTGGTTACCGGCGGCGGTGAGCACGCGGCTCATGTTCTCAGCCGTTCTCCGCGCAGGCGTGAGAGGATCCAGCTCCCCGAACACACCGAGCACGGGGCAATGTACTTTCGTGAGCGCCTCGAGCGGATCGAACGTCAAGACGCGATCCCAATCCCAACGCAGTTGCTCCAGCGATGTGAACGGGCCTCGAGATTCAAACAGCCACGATTGGCCGGCGGCCGTGAGCTGCTGTTGAGCCCGCAGAAACTCATCCCAGCCTTTGCCGGTACGCGCAACGCTCAGCCATAAATCGATAAAGGCGACTTCCTGCTCGATCTTCGTAGCTGCGGCGCCTTGCGAGCGTGGGATCGCCGTGGCCTGGTAGCGTAAGGTCTGCCATAGCGGCTCCATGAAACCCGAGGAGTTGATCGCAAACGCCACCTCTTCGGCGCGCGCCGCCACCTGTGTGGTCAGCATCCCGCCTTCACTCGATCCCCAGAAACCAATCTTTTGTGGATCGATGTCCTTACGTTGCTGGAGCAGTCGCATGGCGGCGAGTGCATCGCCGACGAGTTCATCCGGATAGAACGAGTTCTTCATCGCAGCCCCGGTGGATGCATCTACACGTGTGCCGCTGGAGTTGCCGGTGCCGCGCTTGTCGTAGATGAGCACTGCAAATCCGAGCGAGGTGAAGAAGTGAGGATAAGGTCCGAATGAGTAGCGAGTGAGCGGCCCCGATCCATGCAACAACACGATGGCCGGATGCGGGCCCTGGGTCGGCGGTACGAGGAGCGTGCCGTCCAGCTTCGCATCGGTGTTCTGAAACGACACCGCCTCCGACCGCAAGGGGACTCGCTGCGCAAACTGCTCGATGCCTCGCGCATCGCGTAACGAAACGCCTGTCACGGCGCCTCCATCATCCTTGACGAAGGTCAACGTGAGTTCTGCGGGCGTCGCGGTGTGAAAGCCGGGGCCCATGACGAAGCGTTCTTGCGTGACCGGAAACAAGCGCCGGACGACGCCCGTGGAGTAGTCGGAGATCAACATCGCGTCCTTGCCATCATCCATGATGAACCGGTCGATGCCGAGCTGGTGCTGGTCCGAAATGCGGTAGTTGCCGTAGAGAGCGGTCTCGACCCTTGCCCCAGCTTCAGGTTCCGCGGCGGGTGACAGTCCGAAAACGGCTAGCAATCCAATAACGCTGAGCGCAATGGAATATTGACGCACAGTTCCTCCGCTTCAGTTGAAGGTGACGCTGAGTCCAGAACACGGCGGGTGCAGGAAGGTTACGTCTGTCGTTCGAAAGAAATCGACCCTGTCCTCGGAAGTGGCAGGATTGTGTAAACATGGGCTCGACAGGCGCTATGATCGTGCGCTGGCTCGCTGTGTTCGGGCCAAGGAAGGTTTTGATGTACAACCCCGATCAGTTTCGCGAAGAGCGGTCCGAAGTGCTTCGTGACTTCATAGCTCAGCATCCGCTGGGCGCACTGGTGGCCGTCACGGCAGAAGGGCTCACTGCCAATCACATTCCGATGCTCTGGAAAGAGCGCGAAGGCACTGCTGGCGTCTTGCAGGGGCATTTGGCGCGAGCGAATCCGCTATGGAAGACGACCGCGCCCGATACGGCTGTGTTGGTGATCTTCGGCGGCGCCGACCGCTACATCACGCCTTCGTGGTATCCCGCCAAGGAAGAGCACGGGAAGGTGGTGCCCACGTGGAACTATTCCGTCGTGCATGCTCATGGGACCATTCGTTTCGACGAAAGTCGTGAGCACGGACTGCTCCGCGTCCGGGAATTGACGGATCGCCAGGAAGCGTCGCGGCCCGAACCCTGGAAAGTGTCCGACGCGCCCGCCGATTACATTGCAAAAATGCTGGACCACATCGTGTCGTTCGAGATCGCGGTGACGCGCTTGATCGGTAAGTTCAAGGCGAGTCAGCACCGTCCCCAGGACGAAAGAAATATCGTTGCGGCCGCCTTGGCGGCAGAAGGCGCATCGGCCAGCGAGTTGAACGAAGTGATTCGCTCGCCCAAGCAGTGCTAGCTCTGATCGGAGGACCGAGATTGCCAGCTGGGCGGAACATGATGCCGTCAGTCGATTACCCCGAGCACTTGTCCGGTTTGAAGGTCCACGCGTACTTTGACGGTGTCGGTGACGACCGCGCCCAGCACATTGGTTCCTCTGAACTTGGTCAACACGATCATGTCCGGAGGCGAGTTGTGCGACTGAATATTGAACTTAGTCTCCACGTGCTTGAACGAATCGGGATCATGCATGCTCCGCTTGATGAACGCCGATGTCGCTGCGTGTGATCCGTCCCAACGGCTGAACTGGTCCATCACAGCGAAGTAATCGTATTTCGTGTGCTCCGTCAGGAACGCCTGCCTGTCGTTTGTGTAGTCATGCAGGCACCAGCTCATCACCAGGTGGATCGGAAGGCCTTCGCCTTTCGTTCTGGTGAGATGCCCGAAGCATCGATAGAAGGCGTCATGGTCTTCTTCAGGGATAGCGTTCATTGCTGCGTATCCCGCAGCGACCTGCCTCGCTCGTCCGATTGAAAACTCTCTCGCCTCGGAGAGCGGTTGGCTCTTCACCTTTTCGTAAGGTTCCGCGAGCTTCGCTCGCTTGCTGGTAGCGGCCTGCTCGAGCCGTTCCGCTTGCAATCTTGTTTTCTCCTCGGGATCCTCCTGCGTAATCCCGAGCTCAGAGGCGATCCATACTATGACCGAGAATGCGATCGATCCGATGAGGTAGCCCGCGCCATGCCGGATCAATCCGTTTCTGCCCGAAAGTCCGTTCGCGACTTTACGCCATACGAAAACAGTCGCGGCGAGTGCGATCACTACAACTACAAGTTCCAACTTCGGTAACCTTCATTTGCGGACCGGACCGAAGTGTGCACGGCGAGAGTAGGGGATTCACCGGAGTCTCGTGCGAAATGCAGCTTTCTGGCGCCATGTCGAATACAACGTGCGCCTCAAGGAATACCGGCGACACTGGAAACGTCGGCGCTGCGAATTTTGCCGTACCCGAGTTGGCCGGGACACACTCTTATATAGGGACGGGCGTGACAGGACGGGCCCGCGGCGAGGCCAAATGTCGGACAGCAGACGGAGCTACTGGAACCGCATCCTTGGCGAACATGGGCCGGGCCTGACTGCGTTCATCCGACGCAGAGTGCGGCGTGTGGCCGATGCCTCCGATCTCACGCAGGAGCTTTATCTGCGCCTGCTGCGAGCAGACCGCGCCGAGCTCATTCGCAATCCCGAAGCTTATCTGTATACAGTTGCGGTCAACCTCGTGCGTGAACAGGCAGTGCTCGATCGCCGCTGGGGGCACACTGTCGACGCCCTCGATCTGCCCGGCGATCCGGCGCTCGTGGACTTTCGGACTCCCGAGGAGCAGGTCGATCTGCAAGCCCGACTGACGCAGGCTGCCGAGTTGATCGATAAGTTGCCCGCCAAATGCCAGGCCGTATTGATCCTGCAGTATCGCGATGGCCTGTCTTATGAAGAGATCGCGTCCCGGCTCGGCGTCACCACTCATGCCGTCAAGAAATATGTGACGCAAGGGCTGGCGCAGTGTCGCGATCGCCTGCGCCGCTCACAGGGGGGAGCGCGATGATCCCTCGCCAAGATCCATTGCGGGCTCTGATCGCGGCACAAGCCCAGAAGTGGTTCGTGCTTCACCGTGAAGGTGACCTGACGGCGGCGCAACGCCAGCAATTCGTCGATTGGCTCTGCGAGTCACCGACGCACGCGCATGAGTATGCGTCGCTGGTCGGGTTCATTCAGGATGTACAGCGCGCCGCTGCACAGAACACGACTGCTGCCGACGTACTCATCGCCCGCGCCCGTGCCGAAATCGACGTTGATAATGTGGAGCCGATATTTGCAGCGGTGGATAGTTATGAAGCGGACCGACCATCGCCGCGGCGGATACATGCACACATATGGACAGCGATTGCGGCTGCCGTGGCTTCGGTCATGGTGCTGCTTGCGGGAGGGTGGTGGTTCCATGAGCGCAATCACTACCAGACGGCGCACGCCGAGCAACGCTCCTGGCGCATGCCGGATGGATCGACAGTCCACCTGAATTCCAGTTCGGAGATTCGCGTGCGCTTCGATGACAAGGAGCGACGCGTTGAGCTGGTACGTGGCCAGGCGCTGTTCCAGGTTGCGAAGGATGCCCAGCGGCCGTTCTGGGTTTATGCAGGCGATGCCGTTGCCAAAGCCGTCGGCACGGAGTTCGACGTTTACAGGCGCGCCGACCGAACTCTCATCTCCGTACTCGAAGGACGCGTGGCGGTGTGGCGGCTGCCAGATGTATTCGAACAGGCGCGCCATGCGATGGATGCCGATGTCGACAGCAGTTCGCGTCAGCTGATCGCACAACTCGATGCCGATCAGCAGGCCATGATCAGCGGGCATTCCACCCAGGTATCGCAGCGAGACGGCACGGTGCGAAAGACGGTGGCGTGGCTGCAGCGTCAGGTTGTGTTCGATCACGACTCGCTGGGCTCCGCCATCGAGGAATTCAATCGCTATGCCGAACGGCCCATCCGCGTTGAAGGTGTGGAACTACGCGGCATGCAGATCAGCGGCATCTTCAGCGCCTACGATGCCGAAGCGTTCCTGCGTTTTCTGGAGCGTCAACCCGACATCGACGTGCAACGTGGCGCCGAGGAGATCGTCGTCAGCTCGGCGCTCGCGGAGAGCGAAGAAAAGTCGTACCCGAATATCTGATAAACGCCTCGTATTAGTCGTTGGCGATGTATTGCGCGACAGGGAGGGAGACGAATGAGCGGAGCAGTTCGCCGAGTAGTGGCTCATATACTTGCCGCAGCTACCGTGATGGCCTGCAGTCAAACCGTTGTGGCTGCCGATGCGCTCGAGCAGGTCGGGTCGCTGGTGACCGAGCCGATTCCGGCGCAATCCGTCGACCGCGCGCTGACGGAGTTTTCGCGTCAGACCGGACTGCAGATCGTCTATGTTTCCGAGATCGCCGATCGCGTCAAGTCCTCGGCGGTGCCCAGCGGGTTGCGTTCAGACGAGGCGATTCGTCGCTTGCTGGCCGATACCGGCCTCCACTTCGAGTTCCTCGACCATAGAACCATCACCATTCTGTCGAGCAATAAAACCACGCTGCGGCCGAAGCGCGCCGCTCCACAGGGAGCGCTCGGGCGAGCAGACGTTGGATATATCAGGCTCGCGCAGGCTGATCCAACGCCCGCCGTTCGCGCGCCCACTCAGTTGCGAAGCTTTCAGCAAGCCGAAACTCCAGAAAGCGGCGGTTCACTCGAGGAAGTGTTCGTTACCGGCATTCGCGGCAGCCTGCGTGAGTCATTGCAAACGAAGCGAGAAGCTACAGCCGTCCTCGACGTCATCACTTCCGAGGACATCGGCAAGTTTCCGGACAAGAACGTCGCGGACTCATTGCAACGAATTCCCGGCATCTCCGTCGACAGAATCTGGGGTGAGGGGCGCGATATCTTCGTGCGTGGCACCGACAGCACCATGAATCGTACGGTGATGAACGGGCAGAGTGTCGCGTCCGCGTACTGGTGGGCCAACGACAATCCGAGCCGCGGTTTCAACTACGACATCCTGGCCTCGGAGTTGGTCGCAGGATTGGAGGTGCACAAGAGCCCTGAAGCCGATCTCGACGAAGGCAGCATCGGCGGCCTGGTCAATGTTCGCACACGCCGTCCGATGGAGTTGGCGCCGTTCACCCTGCAGCTCTCGGGCGAGGCTCAATACAGCGAACTACCCGACGAGGTCGATCCGCAGTTCTCTGGCCTCGTGAGCTGGCGCAACGAGAGCGGCACGTTTGGAGCGCTGGCGTCCGTGAGCTATCAAGCGCGCAATATGCGACGAGACGGACTCGAAGCATTCCCGGACAACACGCTGTTCGACATCACCGATCAGAGCGGCGCCGTGACCGAGGACGTCTACGTGGTATGGGGCGGCGGATCGGCAATCTTCCAGCAGGACCGCGAGCGCCTCACAGCCAACGCGACGCTGCAGTTCCGCCCGACGGAGCGTTGGGACATCGCGCTCAACTACGTCAACTCCGACATGGACATGGACAATCACAATCAGAACTATCTGTTCATGCCGGGCGGCTACAAACTGCCGCAAGGAGCCACGGTGACCAATCCGCAGTTCGTGCCCACCAGCGATGGCAGGCGCGCATTGATCGGCGGCACGTTGGAAGACAGCAGTACTCCGGGCGCGGCTATCGAGCCGATCTATCGCGAGGCGTTCATCAAATCTCAGGTGATCGATCTGGACGCGGCGTTCTCTGGAGAGCGCTGGAGCGCGCACGGCCAGGTGGGCTACACGCAAGCCGAAGGTGGCAGCGATCGCGACCAGAACTACTGGTTCGAAGGCAGCACGCGCGAGGTGATCAACCTGCGCCCGTCGGCCATCGAAGTGTCTTACCCGGATCTGGACGCCACCGACGCGGCGGCATTGCACCTCGTCCCTGAGAACCTGCGCGACTGGGTGCGCAAGATGGAGGAAGAGGAGTTCTATGCGCAGGGCGATCTCACCTTCGAGCTGGACGCAGGTTGGCTGAGAGCTTTGAAGACCGGAGTGAAGCTGCGTGACGATACGGTCGAGAACACTCGTCGCGTCGGTCGAGTGAGCTCCACCAATCCGAACCTCGCTCAGCTGTCTGCAATAACGATGGATACGGTGTCCGGAGGCATTTCTCCGGAATTGCATGGCGAGGCCGGGACGGGCGGCTCGTTGCGTCGATATGCGTGGCTCGATGGTGCGGCGGCCACGCGGATCATCAATCCATTGCTCGATCTGCAGTACACGTTCGATCAGCTCGCGTACTACAAGATCAATGAGCAGATCGCGGCGGCCTACATCAAGGGCGATTTCGAAGCCGGGCGTTTGCGCGGCAATCTCGGCGTGCGTGCGGTCCGCACAGATCAGGACTCGACCGCATTCATCGCTGGCACGCGTGGCACGGTGTCTCGTTCGTACACCGACTACTTGCCAAGCTTGAATGCGGTGTTCGCAGTCAATGATGACTTGTTGGTGCGAGGCGCCGTTTCTCGCGCCATGGCGCGCAATACGTTCCAAGACCTGAGCGCCAATATCACCATCGATGCAACCACCGGCAGCGCCAGTGCCGGCAATCCGCTGCTCGATCCCATCTATGCCGATCAATTCGAACTCGGTGCGGAGTGGTATTTCGCCGATGCGTCGCTGGTTTCTGCCACCTACTTCTGGAAGAGCCTGGATACGTTCATCTACAGGCGCACCGCAAGCGAGGTCATCGAAGGCCGTACCTTGAACGTGACCCGGCCGTTCAACAGCGATGAGGGCGCCGACATTCAAGGCGTCGAGCTGCAGTGGCAGCAGTCGTTCGGCGCCGGCTTCGGCATGCTGCTGAACTACACATTCACCGATGCGAAGGTCGATCCGGTGCCCGGCCAGCCGAAGCTGAAGCTGCAGGGCAATTCCGAAGATCAGCTCAATGCCTCGCTGTACTTCGAGAACGAGCGCTTCGGCGCCCGGCTGTCCTATAACTATCGCTCCGACGCGTACGGTGCATTGACCATGGGGTCGCAGATCGTGACCGATGCGTACAAGCAGCTCGACGCGACGGCGAATTGGAATCTCGCTCGCGACATCTCGGTGTTCGTCTCCGCCGTCAATCTCACCAACGAGGTGATCTTCCAGCGCACCGACGACGGTATCCCCATCGGTTTCTATGAAAACGGTCCTCGCTACAGTGTGGGCGCTCGGGTCAAGTTCTGAGCGCGTACGAATGACGCAGCGATGCCGCCGGGAGGTAGTACCGTTACAGATGAAATGTTAAAAGACATGGCCCCGACATTTCCGCCGCGCGAAGTCTGGCTCTCGATCCGGAGAGATTCGAATGAAGGCGAGACGCGCGACAGACGGGCTGGTGTGGAATGTGCTGGCCATAAGGCGCCCGAGTTCTACAAGAGATGTGCCCCATGCGCGCACGGAGCTCACATGGGTCGCCAACTCCGTGACGCTCATCTCAGGTCAGCGCGATGCCGTGCTGGTCGATACTTTTCTCACCGCCGAACACTCGCAACTACTGCTCGATTGGGTGGTTGCGAGCGGTAAAAACCTTGTAGCCGTCTACGTGACCCATGGTCACGGCGACCACTTCTTCGGTCTTGCGCCTCTGCTGGAGCGCTTCCCTCAGGCCAGGGCGGTCGCCACTCCCGCAGTGGTGAGCGCGATGCGCGCCCACCTGGCGCCCGAGCGGATCGATGGCTTCTGGCGGAAGTTGTTTCCAGGACAGATCCTCGATCGTCTGATGGTTGCCGAGCCGTTGGAGAGCGGCGTTCTGGTGCTCGAGGCAGAGCAACTGATTGCTGTGGAGACGGGGCACACCGACACGGCAGCATCCTCCAGCCTGTTCGTCCCCTCGATCGGTCTCATTGTCGCCGGCGACGTCGTTTACAACGGCATTCACCCGTATCTCGCCGAGACCAATGCGAACAGTCGCCTCGAATGGATCGCAGCGCTCGACAAGCTCGAGGCGCTGCGGCCTCGCGTCGTCGTTGCCGGGCACAAGGTGCCGGAGAACGAAGATGCCCCCCGGGATATCGCGAACACGAGACAGTACCTTCGTGACTTCATCCGCCTGAATGAAGTGACTGCTACGCCGCTGGAGCTGTTCGACGCGATGCTCGAGCTGTATCCGAACCGCGTCAATCCCGGCTCGCTATGGGGCGGGGCGCTGGCGGCGAAGAGCGAGTCTGCGCCGAAGTGACTCCGAATCGCAGTCCGCAGCGCTCCCTCCACGAGCTGGTTGACCGAGATCAGCTGTGAGGTCGCCTTTCTCAGCCACAGAGATGCTGGTTATGAAGAATATGATTACAACCATTGAGGGCTGCCGTGACAGGGCGCGAGTCTCGGGCGCGCGCGGAAGCGCCTGATGTGCGCTCTCCCAAGTTAGGCGGGGCTCGCCACGGGGCGCACAACGATGTCCGTGGTGTCGACGTCCGCCGGCTGGTTGATCGCGTGCGCGATGGCGTTCGCGATCGCGTCGGGCTTCAACGCGATCTGCCGGAAGCTTCTCATTGCTTCGGCGGCCGAGGCGTCGGTAATGCTGTCGGCCAGTTCCGATTCGACCACGCCGGGATAGACACACGTTACGCGGATCTTGTCGTTCTCCTGGCGCATGCCATCGCAGATCGCGCGCACCGCGAATTTGGTGGCGGAATAGACTGCTGCAGTCGGCACGACGTACAAGCCACCGATGGATGAGATGCAGATGACCTGGCCGCTGCCCTGGACCTGCATGGTCGGTAGAACGGCGGCGATGCCGTAAAGCACGCCCTTGATGTTCACATCGATCATGCGATCCCATTCATCGACTTTCAGTGCGGCGAGGGGAGATAGCGGCATCACGCCCGCGTTATTGATGATCACGTCGATGCGACCAAACTGTTCTCGCGCATGATCTGCAAACTCCTGCGAGCTCTTGCGGCTGGTCACATCGAGCGCCCGCGCAGTGGCCTTGCCGCCACTGGCGGTGATGCCGGCAACCAACTTATCCAGACGATCTGTGCGTCGGGCGCCGAGCACCACGGTGGCGCCGTGCTTGGCCAGCACTTTTGCGGTGGTCTCGCCGATGCCGCTGCTGGCGCCGGTGATCAGTACGACTTTGCCTTGGATGTTGTTCATTCGAATTCTCCTGGGTGAAACCGATGGTGGCGGGTCAGTCCTCGCTACGCTGTGTGCTATGCGTGGACGACCGTCGCAACACCATGCCCGCGTGATAAAGCACGTCGTCGACGAAATCGCCGTCCGCTGTGAAACCTTTATCGTCCACATACTCGATGTGTGTGCCGGTGATCTTGTAGTTGCCCTGATACGCACTTTTTCTGTTACCGCGTGCTTCGTCGTAGCGGCCATTGGGCAGCAATTCGTGACGGATATAGCCGTCATCAGTGATCCACATTCCGACGTACGGATGTGGCGGTTCGGCGGACTCGGGGGCTTCCGTGCTGGCGCTCGATGCCGCAGCCAGCAGTGCAGGCGCGAGCGCTGCGCCAAGCGGATAACGTCGTCGGATGGAGGTGTTGTTGGACATGCCGGTAGTTCCTTCAAGGTGACTTCAGTGTTCGTGCGGACACCGTAGTCCCGGCGCAATGTCGAGAGAAGTCGGCAGTCGCTAAATGGATTGGTTAGCATTGCTAACCTATGGAGCCCGATCTCAATCTACTGCGCGTGTTCCTCGTCGTTGCCGAAACGAACAACTTCCGAGTGGCCGCGGAGAGGTTGGGGATCACTCGATCTGCGGTCAGTCAGGGCATTCGTCGTTTGGAAGACGGTCTCGGCATCGCATTGGTGCATCGGTCGACGCGCAGCGTGCGCCTGACAGAGGCGGGGGCACTGCTGCATCGGCAGATCGCCACACCGCTGTCGACCATCAACACAGCGATGGATGAGGTCATCGACGACGGTCCGCCGCGCGGCTTACTTCGTGTCGCCGTTACTTCCATCGCGGAGCGCTTTCTTTCCGGCCCGCTGATTGTTGGATTCGCTCGAGCTCACCCCGGCATCACGTTGGATGTGACTGTCACGGATGAGGAGTCCGATATCGTGGCCGGTGGATTCGATGCCGGTGTGCGGCTCGGTGAAGTTATCGAACAAGACATGGTAGCCGTGCCGCTGACGGGTCCGCAGCGGGAAATTGCGGTGGCCTCGCCGGCATACCTCGAGCGCCACGGCACGCCCGCACACCCACGTGAACTCGTCGAGCACCGCTGCATCGGCTGGCGGCCTGCGCCGGACGTAGCGCCCTATCGGTGGGGATTCGTCGAGGACGGCCGCGAGTTCGATGTGGCCGTGAGCCCGCAGATCACCACCAACGATATGCTGCTGATGATCCGCACCGCGCTCACCGGCGGTGGCATCACCTTCGCGCTGGAAGAAACATTCCGTCCCTACATCTCACGGGGCGAATTGGTGCCACTGTTGCAGGAGTTTTCGCTGCCGTTTCCCGGTTTCTATTTGTACTTTCCGAGTCGAAACAATCAGCCGCCGAAGCTTCGTGCGCTCGTGGAGTATGTGCGTGCGTTTCGGGAAGAGGGTGAGGGAGGTGGCGCCGGCTCAACGCGATGAGTAAGCAGGCGTACTTCTGCTCAGTCGGACGCGCCGCCGGTGCGATAGGCGGAGGGCGCCATTCCCGAGTTGCGGCGAAACGCGGTGGAGAAGTGCGCTGGATTGCTGTAGCCGCACTCGTGTGAGATCTCGATGACGCTCGCGTCCGAATGCAACAACATGACTTTTGCTCGCTCCATACGCAGCCGGGTCAGGCGCCGGAAGGGCGTTTCGCCGCAGTGCTGATTGCAGATCCGGATGAGGCGGAAGGTACTGCACTTCGCGACACGGGCCAGATCGCTGAGCGTCACGTCGTCCGCCAGGTGAGAATGCAGGTACTCGTCGATTCGGGCCAGGCGCGCAGCTTCGCTGGCCCGCGTACCGAATTGCTGCTTCGACGCGTTGGCATGACTCAGGAGCAAATGATGTGCGAGAAAGTGTGCGGCACTCTCCGCATAGATCTCAGGTGCGCCTTCGCGCATGGCTCGAGCCAGCGCTTGCACCATCGTGGCGACGAGCGGATCTGGGCTCGAAGGAGTGCTGGGAAACGTTTGCAGCGCGAATCCTTGTTCGCGCAAGTCCTCCATCGCAGCGTTCATCGTGCTGGATGGAAGGTGTAGATGCAGTGTCTGGTGTTGCTCCTGACCGTGCCAGCGTCCCCCGGACCAACATTCCATGCGTGTGTGACCGCCGACCACCAGCGCCACAGTCTGGTCGGGGACCGCGGGCATATCGAACGGATCGACCTCTCGCGCGTGCGTGTATTGCCGAAGCAGTAGAGAGTTCCAGCCGAGTCGGGTACTACATAGATCCAATGTGCTCGGGAGGTGGCGGTGGAGATCGGCGCTCTCGATCATCGTGTCCTCCGGCTAGGGTCCCCCCGGCCGATCGGCCGAGGATGTGCCCAACTATAACCCGGATCACTTGCGTTCTATCGAGCCCTTGGCCTGCGGATCCTTGCGCAACGTTTCCTGGAGCTGCGGCCAGCTCGCCTCGCCAGGATTGAGCGCCGAGCGCAGGTAGGCGAGCGTGGCGTCGGCCAGGAACAGCACCCGCTCCGGATCGTCGTCGGTGGTCTCTGCCACGTCGTAGCCCGAAATGCCGCCTAAAATGTGCTCGGCGTTGTAGATCGTGAGCAGCGATTTCGGGCTGGGGCTTTTGTGAAAAGGATCGGCTCGCCATTGATCGCGGTCGGAGAAGCGCGGGTTCTTGTCCTTATCGCCATTCACTACGAGAGCATCTCTAGTCATGGTCGAAAAATCCGTGCCTTTGAAGATCGGATAATGCTCCGAAGCAAAGGGCGCCAGGTCGCCTTGGCCGGGCGCGGCCAGGATGACGAAGGCGCGAATTCTGGGCTCCTCGATCCGGACCACGGTGCCGTCCAGATCCGTGACGCTCATGCCGGCCATCATTGCCGTCGTGTGTCCGCGCATGGAATGACCGATCATCGCAAGCTTGAGTTGGTCGGCGCGGCCGCTGAGGCCCGGCACAGCGGACAGGATCGCATCCAGATGGTCGAGGATGAATTTCACATCGTCGGTGCGCGACTTCCAGAACAGCTCTCGCTCCGAGCCGGTGACCTGAACGGCGAGTGCCCTCGAATTTTGATGCGTGGGCTGGATCACTACGAACCCGTTCGCGGCGTAGTAGTCGACTAGCGGGGCATAGCCGCGCATGGACGAAAGGAAGTTGGAGCGGCCGTGACCGTGCGACAGGATGAGAATGGGCAGGTTGTTGCCGGCGAGCGGCGCGGTCACCTTGACCTGCAGCTCGACCTGCCGGCCCGGCACCTGAAAGACCACAGGGCTCAGGGCGATGACGGGGTTGGTTTGAAACGCGAGAGTGGCGGCGGCAGTGCGCATCGTCGGTTCACCTGTGTGGTTGGTCGCAGAACTTTAAGCCCCGCGTCTCCCGCTCGTCTTTCGCCGCATTGCCTCGGGCGTTCGCGAAATTGACCTCCCCCCGTCGGCCGCGTGATGCTCAACATAAAACGAAGATATGACGTACAGAGCGGCTTTGGGTACGATGTTTCGATCGGGCAATCAAACGCGGTGGCCGCCGGATGCGGCGCTCGATGAGAAAATTGTTTTGTGCCCGTCGCACGTTGAGTGAGCTGCTCGCTCTTGTTGGGTTCGTCGCGAACGAGACCCCGTGAACGACAACAACGCAGCTCAGGTCACGATCACTGCAGTGAGCGCGCCCAGCCCGCCGACGAAGTATCGACGATATCGGGATTTCGCTAGCCGTTGCCAGCACTGGTGATGATGCCATACCGCCTTTTTCCGACCTGCTTGCTGCTCGTGGTCGTGCCGTCATTGGTCTCGTGCTCGTCTCCCGAGTTCAAGGAGGGCGCTCGCGTGAAATCGCCCAATGGCTGGGTGGAAGCGTACGTTCTCGAATGGAGCGATGGTTCGAGCAATGGAAGGTCTCAAGTCATGCTTTCGTTCGATGAGGGCAGGTGCGGGCGCGGCTCAGCGTCGGCCGATGGAATCGGCCTCGGCTTGGAATTGCGGTGGATCGAGCCTGCTACTCTGCAGGTAACGTACCCGGCGCCCGTGGAGCTGAAGCGAGGCCCAGACGGCGAAGAGTTGCAGTGTGGGAATCGAAAGGTGCGGGTCATACTTGCCTCGAGCGCCAGCGAGGCTCACCAGCGTTAGGCCACCGATGAGAGGCGGCGGTGGGGTCTGGTTGCCTTTTCCGCTTTGTCAACCCTCGACTTGCAGTTTTCGAGGCGCCGACCGCTCCAATCGACGTTTTCGCACCAGTTTCGAAAAAAGTTTTCGAGGGGCTTGACGCCCAGAAACCACACAGTAAGATGCGCCCCCTTCGCAGCGAGTGCCGCACGAAACGCGGGCTGCGAAGAGGCTGA
>Ga0182742_1000336_pt1 | contig 80039 bp, 78 predicted proteins | sample eDN5th37CBELigMG_FD_128880 | JGI IMG/M metagenome (GOLD analysis project Ga0182742, IMG submission 128880) | Enriched Miracle-Growth compost microbial communities from Emeryville, California, USA - eDNA 5th pass 37_C BE-Lig MG (version 2)... ...
CATGCGGACGGCATCGTCTTCATCGGCGACAGCGCCCATTCGACCAGTCCGCAGCTCGGCCAGGGGGCCAACATGGCGCTGCTCGACGCGGCGGCGCTGGCGCACGCCCTGTCGATCTCGGACAGTCTGGAGGAAGGGCTTGCGGCCTATGCGGCGGCCCGGCGCGGCCATGTCCGGCTGTTCCAGCTTCTCTCTTATATGTTCACGCCGTTCTATCAGTCGGATTCGCAGGCGATCGCCTGGCTGCGCGACCGGCTTGTGGCGACCGTCGCGAAGGTTCCGCCGGCCCCGCAGATCCTTGCGTCCATCGTCTCGGGGACGCTTGCCGATCCGTTCGCGCGCGCGGGTCTGCGCGAATGCCGATGGCAGGAGATGGCGTTGCGGGAGGCATGAACGCGTTTCAGCCGTGCAAGCCGGATTTCGGGCGCAAAAAAGGCCGGACGAGCCGGCCTTTTCATCTTCTGCTGCTGCCGCCTATCAGGCTGCGGTAAGCTGATCAGCCGACATCTTGCCGGACTTGCGGTCGCGGACCAGCTCGAAGCTGACCTTCTGACCTTCGTTGAGGCCGGCGAGACCAGCACGCTGAACGGCGGAGATGTGGACGAAAACGTCCGGTTCACCGCTGTCCTGCTGAATGAAGCCGTAGCCCTTGGTCGTGTTGAACCACTTTACGGTACCAGTTGCCATGACGAAACCTTTCCTGAGCCGTCAAATCAATCTTTGGCCGCCCGGAGACGGCCAGGGGTGGTCGAATTTGAAGGAAAGTTCGTGAAGCTGCAGGCTGGTAACCCGCAAATGCAGAAGTCAACGTTCAAATCTCGATGCGGGGAGAAATAGGTGTTTCGCCGCGGCGGGTCAAGAGAGCGCCATGGCCCGGCGTGGCGCGGGAGGCCGGGTTGCGGTGGAAAAAAAGTCCCGCCTGAGAGCGGGACTTGAAAGCACTGTCGCCGGGATCAGGCCGGTCGCCGCTTGTCGACCCGGTGATGATCGAGGAAGGTCGCGATGGCGGCCTCGCCATAAAGCCGGCGTTGCTCGACGACGGCGCTCGCCAGACGGGCGGCATCGCCGAAGGTGACGATTTCCGCACCGGCGACGGCCGGATTGCGGGCCAGCGTGTCGGAAACGATATCGGCCATGGTGCGCGGCAGGAGATCCGTGCAATCGCGCATGCTTTCGAAGACGATGCCGATGGGAACGATCTGATCCTCATGGATCACCATCGGTTCGGCCCGTTCGTCTTCCCAGGCGTCGAAGGCCTCAAGGGCCGCGCCGAACAATTGCTGCAGAGTGATGGGAGCATGTCCTTCGTGAAGGTCTGGCAGGAAATTCATCATTTTCTGTCTCCTTGGCGTAAGGGCGTTTCGCTTCGTACTCCTGACTAGGGGCCCGGGGGCGGCCTGCCGATGCGTGACGCTAGCAGCCTGCTGCACCGCAGGTCTCACAAATCTTAACAACGGGAAACGGAATGGGAAGCGAAAAATATTGTGCCGTGCCCGGTCTTTCATGCAACTGTGAAGACTTTTGTTTCAAAACAGCGACATAGCAGAAAGAAAATTTCTGGTGCATTGTGCAGTGCGGCAAGTTTGCGGGCGGCAAGACGCGAGCGGAAAACAGAATCGGCCGTGCAAATCACCATGTGCGTTTCCAATGCAAGAAGTCTGTTGACCGGATGAGGGGAGAGCGCTAGAAGGTGCCGAACCGTACCGTACGGTACGCAACATGATCAGGCGGACAGGCATCGTGGAGATGGGTGAGCAGGGCAGGGCAGGCGCGGCCGCCGCGGGGCTGACGGAACGTCAGGGCGCCGTGCTGGAGCGCGCGCTCGGCCTGCTGGTCGAGGGCGGCGAGCGCGCATTGACGACGGCGGGCGTCGCGCGCGCGGCGAACTGCTCCAAGGAAAGCCTCTACAAGTGGTTCGGCGATCGCGACGGGCTGATCTCGGCGATGATCGCCTATCAGGGCGCCAAGGTGCGCACGGTCGAGGTCGATGCGCGGGCGCTAACGGCCGAGACGCTGCGCAAGAATCTGGTTGCCTTCGCACGCGATCTGATCGACGTGCTGTCCGGCGACGTGTCGCTGGCGCTGAACCGGCTGGCCATCGGCAAGGCCGGTCGTGAGGGCGCCGGACTTGGCCGCGTCCTGCAGGAGCGCGGGCGCCGGCCGATCGGCAAGCGGGCCGCAGCCCTTCTGGAGGCGGGCCGCAGAGCAAAGCTGCTTGCCTTCGACAGTGCCGACGAGGCATACGCCACGCTCTACGGGCTCATCGTCTCCGACATGCATCTGCGCATGCTGCTGGGCGAGGATGCAGCCGCGCTCAAAAAGGAATTCTCGCCGCGCGCGGAGAAGGCTGTGGATGCCTTCCTGACGCTCCACGGCGCGAAAGGACAGGCCGGCGGGTAGAACCGCCGGTTCAACGGAAACAGACTAGCGAAGGGAAGGAACCATCGATGCGCGTCTATTACGATCGTGATGCCGATCTCAACCTCATCAAGGCGAAGAACGTCGCCATCGTCGGCTACGGCTCCCAGGGCCGTGCCCACGCCCTCAACCTCAAGGATTCCGGCGCCAAGAACGTCGTGATCGCGCTCAAGGCCGGTTCGCCGACCGTCAAGAAGGCCGAAGCCGACGGCTTCAAGGTCATGACCGTCGCCGAAGCCGCCAAGTGGGCCGACCTCCTGATGATGGCGACCCCGGACGAACTGCAGGCCGATATCTACAAGGGCGAGATCGCCGGCAACATCCGCGACGGCGCGGCCATCGCGTTTGCCCACGGCCTCAACGTGCATTTCGGCCTCATCGAGCCGAAGGCCTCCGTCGACGTCGTCATGATCGCGCCGAAGGGCCCGGGCCACACAGTTCGCGGCGAATACCAGAAGGGCGGCGGCGTTCCCTGCCTCGTCGCCGTTCACCAGAACGCTTCCGGCAACGCCCTCGACCTCGCGCTCTCCTACGCCTGTGGCGTCGGTGGCGGCCGTTCGGGCATCATCGAGACCAACTTCAAGGAAGAGTGCGAAACCGACCTCTTCGGCGAACAGGTCGTCCTGTGCGGCGGTCTCGTCGAGCTGATCCGCGCCGGTTTCGAAACCCTGGTCGAAGCCGGCTACGCACCGGAAATGGCCTATTTCGAGTGCCTGCACGAAGTGAAGCTGATCGTCGACCTGATCTATGAAGGCGGCATCGCCAACATGAACTACTCGATCTCCAACACCGCCGAGTGGGGCGAGTACGTCTCCGGCCCGCGCATCATCACCGCCGAGACCAAGGCCGAGATGAAGCGCGTCCTCACGGACATCCAGACCGGCAAGTTCACCTCCGAGTGGATGCAGGAATGGAAGGCTGGCGGCGCCCGCTTCAAGGGCATCCGCCGCAACAACGACTCGCACCAGATCGAGGAAGTCGGCGCCAAGCTGCGCGGCATGATGCCGTGGATCGGCAAGAACAAGCTGGTCGACAAGGCCGTCAACTGATCGTCTCCGCGTCCGATGCGAGACAGGCCGGGCGGATCTTCCGCCCGGCTTTTTATTTCAGGCAACCTGAAATAATGCAGCGCATTCTCCTCGGCCTTTGCAGTGCAGCAAGTAATAAACTTGCTAAAAAGGTCGAACAGGAACAAAATACCTTTGTGTTTCGTTCCGCTGTCGGGAGGATAGTGCGATGACCACGATTATACAATACTTCGCCTGGTTCGATCTTTTCATCCTTGGCAGTATCGCCATGCTGGTGCTGCTGAGCCTTTACGGCGACCGGGCCGCGTGAGCGCGCTTAGCGCATGAAACGGACGCCGGAGCACATCCGCTCCGGCGAGAATAGAGTTGCACGACACCTTGTGTCACGCGCCTTCTTCATTGGTGCGAATATTTAGGTCAGCATTGTTGACATAAAAACGGCGCCGTGATGAGGTGTGCTCGAACAACGAGCCCGAGGATCCCCTATGTTCAATTGGGAACAGGCCTTTGCGACGCGCGCGTCGCGGATGAAGGCATCCGAAATCCGCGAACTGCTGAAACTCCTGGAGCGGCCGGACATCATCTCCTTCGCCGGCGGCATTCCCGATCCTGCGCTGTTTCCAAGGGAAGCCTTTTCCGCTGCCTATGGCGATGTGCTTTCCGGCACGGATGCGGCCGCCGGCCTGCAATATTCGGTCAGCGAGGGCTACAGACCGCTGCGCGACTGGATTGCCGGCGAGATGGGCAAGCTCGGCATCGCCTGCGCGGCGGAGAATGTCTTCATCGTCTCCGGCTCGCAGCAGGGGCTCGATTATCTCGGCAAGCTCTTCCTGTCGCCGAAGGACACCGCGCTCGTCACCTGGCCGACCTATCTCGGCGCGCTGCAGGCCTTCAACGCCTATGAGCCGGCCTACGACCGTTTGAACCTTTCCGGCAACCGTACGCCGGAATCCTATCGTGCGACGGCGGCGCAAGCCGGCGGGCGGGTAAAATTCGCCTATCTCTCCGCCGATTTCGCCAATCCGACCGGTGAGACCGTCGACCGGGCCGGCCGCGAGAGGCTGCTCGATCTTGCCGAGGAGCTGGAGATTCCGGTCATCGAGGACGCCGCCTACCAGTCGCTGCGCTATGATGGCGAGGCGATCCCGCCGATCCTGGCGCTGGAAATCGCCCGCAAGGGCGATATCGACGCCGCGCGCACCATCTATTGCGGCAGCTTCTCCAAGACGCTCGCGCCGGGCCTTCGCGTCGGCTATATCGTCGCTGCGGCGCCCGTCATCCGCAAGCTCGTGCTGATGAAGCAGGCGGCGGACCTTCATTCCTCGACCATCAACCAGATGGCCATCGCCCATGTCGCCGAGCGGGGCTTCGATGCGCAGGTGGCCAAGATCAAGGCCGCCTATGGCGCGCGCCGCGACGCCATGCTGGCCGCTCTTGAAAGATACATGCCGCAGGGCGTGACCTGGACGAAGCCGGAAGGCGGCATGTTCGTCTGGGTCACGCTGCCCGCCGGCATGGAAGGCGCGAAACTTCTCGCCCGTTCCATCGAGACGGAAAAGGTCGCCTTCGTGCCGGGCCAGGCGTTCCACGCCGATGGCAGCGGCGCCAATACGCTGCGCCTCAGCTTCTCCTGCGCCGACGCGGCGACGATCGAGGAAGGCGTCTTTCGCCTCGGCCGCCTGCTCGGCAGCGAACGGCTTGCGGCCTAAGCCGGGTTGAAGCCAGCGGGATGAGGCGCGGTTTTACCGAACCTCGAGGCAAGCCAGCGCCGATTCGAAAACGAGATCCGGCAGAACCTCGAATGTGTAGGGTGCGTGCACGCGCTCCCATTTCTGATGGTAGTCGCGTCCCCAGGGGCCGATATTGACCGTCGGGAAGGCGAGCAGCCCCTCCGGCGCGTCGTCGGTGAAGGCCGCCGCCGGCGTGTTGGCGGCAAGCAGGCCGGTTTCACTCGCCGCGGGCCGGTGGCCGAAGAAGCTCATGTCGGAAATGCCTGCGAAGATCTGCTTGAACTTGATAGACGTGCCGTGCCGGGCGGCCGTTTCCTCCATCACGCGCGTGAGCTGTGTCTTCATCCTTCGCCCGGCTTCCGAATGGTCGAGATGCACCAGCGGATAGTGCAGACTGCCGAAGCCGACGATCACGGCCGGACCCTCGATTCCCGCCGCACTCGCCGCCTCGGATACGATCTCCCGGCTGACCTTCAACGGATCCGTGCCGGCGGCAAGCGAGCGCTCCAGCCCTTCGAGCCGGGCGAGTGCCCCTGCGCCGCCGCGTGCCTTCAATCGCTCCAGCAGGTCCGCATAGGTCAGGACGAGGCCCTCCGTCCGGGACCCCGGCCGGTTGCGATAGCGGGCGGCATGGATGTCCTGCGTTTCCAGCGCGGTGTGCAGCGCACCGGCGACGAGCTCGCGGAATTCGCCGAGAATGTCGCTGGCGCTGCGACGATGCGTCAGCCAGTTGAAGGACAGCCATACCCGGTCCGGCGTCGTCACGTCATAGCCGTCGCGGATATCGCGCGCCTCCAGGCAAACCGGCGGCGGGGAACGCTCGCCGAAGGCCTCGTCGCTGAGTTCCGGGACGGTATCCATGGCGCGGATGATCTCCGCGCTGATGCGGTGGGCGCTGGTGCCGTTGAACGGATAACCCGCATGGGTCGGTCGGCCGATGACGAAAGCGAAGGGCGCGAATTTACCGATGGAGCCGAGATAGACCGCACGGCCTTCCTCGCCGTCGCGTTCGCAGCTCGATGCGTCGAGATTGATGCCGCCGACGATATCGAGATCGAAACGGCGGGCGATCTCCGGCAGCGCATTGCGCAGGCTCCGCATGCCGCGCGAGCGATTCTCCTCATCGGGCGTGGCGACGAAGAGGAGGTTGTCATCGGGCTCCTCGAGGCCAGCGAAGCGCTCCAGCGCGGCGATGCCGGCGGCAAGGCCGCTTTTCATGTCGAGAAGCCCGCGCCCGGCGATGAAATCGCCGCTTTCGAAATCCGCTAGGGCCCTGGCCTCCGCGCCGTTCAGCGGGCGGCTGCGCAATTCGTCGAACAGCGCTTTCGTCAACGGTTCCGGATCGCAGGCAAGCGGCGCGAGCCTGCCGTAATTGGCAATGGAGACCGTGTCGAAGTGACCGGCCAGCACGACCGTTCGCCGCCCGCGCCCACGCACCAGCGCCACGATATTGTGCGTCATGGGTTCCCCGTGGCTCGCCACGGTGAAAAGCTGCTCGGGATGGCGCTGGAAACAGGGTGTTGCGGCAAGATGCGCCAGGAGCTTTTCCGAGAAGGACGCCTCGTCCGGCGAACCGGTCACGCTCGGCCAGCGGGTCATCAAAAGAGAGAGAGCGCGGGTGCGTGCGGCGGCGGTGCGAGATGCGGTTTCGTTCGTCGTGGACATGGACCTGCCGGAGTTTGTTGGATTGATCGAATCCGAGGCTAGCCAAGGAGGACGCCGAGCGAAACGGCATTTTGGAAAAATCGCATCGGGAGCGGGCCGCGCGCCATGCTACGGCATCACCACGTCGATCTCCTGGCCGGTGGAGGAATAGGTGACACGGCCGCCTTTCCAGCCATCCGGATTTTCCAGCCGGATTTCCAGCGTCGCCTTGCCGTCGGGCGAAGGCACCATGAAGGTTCCGTCCGGACCCATGGCCTGGCCGATGGAGAAGGTGTATCGCGCCGGCGCCATTTGCGGGCCGACGTGCAGGCGGGAGAATGTCCGGGCCGTCAGCTCCTTCAGCTTGTCGGCGGAGAAGAAGGCGAGATCATCTATACGAAAGAGCCGTTCCGGGCGGAATTCGGCGTCCCAAGGCATGGTCATGGTCATGGCGGTGATGCCGCGGTCGCTGGCGGTGTAGCTGCGCATGGTGCCCGGCCTGTCCGGCACTTCGGCGAGGATCTGCATGGAATCGCGGCTGATGCTGAGTTCGGCAAAGCGGGCATTGCCGCCGAACTGCTTGTCGATCACGGCGAGCCGCTCCAGCATCGTTCCCGGTTCGAGCCAGTTGCGCTTCGGCCGGCGGGCGGCCGGCAGGTTGGCGGCGCGTATCGTGCCGCCGGTCGTCAGTTCGATCGAGCCGCTGTCGGAGAAGGACTTGCCGTCCTTTGCACCGCCCTGGTCTGTGAAATGCACGGTCCAGCGCAGTTCCGGCTTGCCGGGGCCGCCGGAAAAGAGCCGCAGCATCATGTAGTTCAGCGTCGACCGGCTGTTGCCCCAGGCTTCCCGTGCCGCGTCGCGGATGGCGCCGAGCCGGTCCAGATCGACATCGCCAAGGGAAAAGGCCGGTTCCTGCGCGGTGCCGGGAAACATCGGCGAGACGATGGGTGACCGGGTGAGGCCGGAAATATCCCAGGAATAGCCAATGGTTGTTTTCGGCAGGTCCGGATGATCGGCCTTCACCTGCACGGATTTCGGATAGATCGTGACGTCGCGGACGACCGGTTTGTTGCCGAGGACGGAGACAAGGCTTTCCAGCGCCGCCCGTTTCGGCCAGTCCTCGTCCCTGATGAAATCCATCGCGCGGGCGCGGGCCGTGTTGGAGAGGTCGGCACCGACGATCGTGCCGCCCGCATCGGCATAGACGGTCGCGCTCTCATGCGGCGAGGCGACATAGACCGACCAGCGGATATCGCCATAGGCGGGGCTGGGCAGCAGGTTCACCTGCCGGGCGATCTCGATCGACTGCACGCTCGCTCCGTCTTCCAGCTTGGCGAAAGCGATGGCGCCGGCCGCCACCTGGTCGGCTTTCGCAAGCGCGACGGCATCGAGAGGAAAGAGGCCGCCCGACAGTTCCGCGACCATGGCCGGGGCAGGACGGGGCGATGGGCCACTGACGACCTCGGTCTCGAAGAAGACGAGGCGGGTCGCCTGCCGCACCTGCCATTCCTCGACGTCGCCCGGCTGTGCTCCGCCTCGAATGAGAAGGTTCACCTGCCCGTCGGTGATCCGCAGCGTGTGCACCTCGGGCACCCGGCCGAGCGCTTCGGCGATGCGGCCCGCAGCGCGCGCGGCTTCGCCCGGCCCGGTGATATAGCTTTCCGCGGCGCGAGCGGGCGCACAGGCGAGGAAAAGCAGGAAAAACCATGTCGCCAGGAATGTCCGTGCCGTGTGGGAAGCAATCCCCATGAGCAAGTCCCTCCATTCACCCGCGCCGGCCTATCATCCGCGGTCGGCAACCCTGTGGCAAGCCGCTTCGTCCCGTCCGGAAAGGAGAAGACCGGCAGGGCGGCAACGAAAGACCTGCCGCGGACATTGCCGCCCGCGCTGCTGCAAGAAACGCGGCAGCCGGGTCAAAAAGGCGCTTTCCATTGCGCCTCAGCGGGTTACACTCCCCGCGCAATCCCGGAAGGACCTCATGTCGCTACGCCTTGCCACCTTCAACATCGAAAACCTCATGACCCGTTTCGACTTCACGGGATTTCGCAACCAGCTTCGCCAGGATCGCGTGCTGCGCCTTTTCGACATCCGCAACGAAGCGGAATACCAGCGGCTGGAGGAGGCGCGTACCATCGCGCATACGGACGATGCCCGCCAGCATTCCGCGCTCGCCATCGCCGATGCGGATGCCGATATCCTCTGCCTGCAGGAGACGGACAATATGGCGGCCCTGCAGGCTTTCGAATATGGCTATCTCTTCCGCATGGTGGGCAACGGTTACCGGCAGAAATACCTCATCGAAGGCAATGACAGCCGGGGCATCGATGTTTCCGTGCTGATGCGCGAGGAGACGCGCGACGGCCAGCGGATCGAATGCGTCGACATCCGCAGCCATGCCGCGGTCACCTATCGCGATTTCGACCTCTATACGCCGGATCTCGGGCCGGGCATCAACCCGGACGACAAGATCTTCAAGCGCGACTGCCTGGAGATGGATCTGCGCATCGGCGGCCGCCCGCTGACGCTCTATGTCGTCCATTTCAAATCGATGGGGCCGGGCCGGGACGGCATGGACGGGCGCCAGTCGACCATGCCGGTGCGCATGGCGGAGGCGCGGGCCGTGCGGCGCATCATCGAGGATCGCTTCGGCGTCGGCCGCACCGCCGGCAAGGCCTTCGCCATCTGCGGCGACATGAACGACTATCAGGAGAAGCTGGTGATCGAAGGCGACCGGCGCAACGGCTATCGCTTCGTGCCGCAGGAGGAGGCGGTGAGCGCGCTGGACACGTTCAGCCTAGACGGTTTTGCCGTGAACCCGATGCTGCGGCGGCCGGTGGACGACCGCTGGACGCTCTATCACAACCGCGGGCCAGAGGAGCGCCATCTCTGCCAGCTCGACTATATCTGGCTTTCTCCCTCGCTTGCCGAGCGCAATGCGCACCACGTTCCCGAGATCATCCGCGCCGGCCAGCCCTTCCGAACGCTCTTTCCGCCGGGCCAGCAGGTGGAGCGCTATCCGCGCGTCGGCTGGGACAGGCCGAAGGCCTCGGACCATTGCCCGGTGGTCATGACGCTCGATCTCTAGGCTGCCGGCCGTGCTGTTTTCCCTTGCCCGCTTCCGCTGCCTCGGGCAGTTTCAAGGGGCGATCACGCAAGGGCGGGGCTTGGACTTCGCCGCCGGTATTGCATGAAAACAAAGGGATAGGGCTTTTCCGCGATTCGCGGGAAAGCGACATTTCCCAGGAATGAAACCGAACACGGAGAGTCTCTTGCCCCGCCGCTACGCCATCTACGACGTCTTCACCGATACGCGCCTCGCCGGCAATCCGCTTGCGGTCGTCTTCGATGCCGATGGTCTCGACGACGGCACGATGCAGCGCATTGCGGGCGAGTTCAATCTTTCCGAAACGGTCTTCGTAAAGCGGCCGGAAAATCCGGCCCATACCGCGCGCCTGCGCATCTTCACGCCGGGCCGGGAATTGCCCTTTGCCGGCCACCCGACGGTGGGGGCGGCAGTGGCGATCGCGGAGTCGACCGAGGGCGGAGAAGCCGGACCGCGCGATCTCGTGAGCGTCCTTGAGGAAAATGTCGGCCCCGTTCGTTGCGCCGTCAGGCTCGGCCTGCGGACCGCCGCCTTCGCCGAATTCGACCTGCCGCGCAAATCCGTCCGCCTCGATGCGACTTTCGACCGGCAGGCTCTCGCCGATGCCTTCAGCCTGAAGCCAGGGCAGATCGGCTTCGAGAATCATGTGCCTTCGCTGTGGAGCGCGGGTGTCGCCTTCGTGATGATCCCGGTGCACGGTCTTGCGGCAGCGGCGGAGGTGGAGTTCGATCCGGCGCTTTGGGAGCGTTGCGCGCCCTTTGCCGAGGGACGGCTGGCTTCCGCCTATCTCTATTGCCGCGGCGGCGTGAACCACAATGCCAAGTTCCACAGCCGCATGTTCGCCCCCGACATGGGCATCACGGAGGATCCGGCGACGGGCGCTGCCGTGGCCGCCATGTCCGGCGCCATCCATTTCTTCGACAGGCTTGTCGACGGTCATCACCCGCTCCTGATCGAGCAGGGTGTGGAAATGGGGCGCCCCTCGCAGATCCACCTGCACCTCGACGTTTCGGGCGGCGACATTGCCGGCGCGCGTATCGGCGGCGAGGCCGTGCGCATCGCTTCCGGCTCGCTGGATTTGTGAGACGGATTTTGCATTGCGGAAGAAAAACATGCCTTGGCGCATTTTTTTGAGAAGGCAGTATGGACAAGCTCGGCGAACGCCATTATACGCCCCTCCAGACCGCTGGAGCGGTCAAGTGGGTGATTAGCTCAGTTGGTAGAGCAGCTGACTCTTAATCAGCGGGTCCACGGTTCGAGCCCGTGATCACCCACCAAATCAATCTCTTAGCTATCAAGGGGTTGATCATCAGAGGCTTGGTCACATGCCTTTGAGTTTGGTCACAATTCCTGGTCACGCAAGCATTTTCGACAGATGTTCTGTTTGCGTTCCAGGGGCTGTGGATCATTGTGGATAATGTTCTCGCGGTGCAGTCCAGCGCGGTCGGACGAGTTGTCACGACGCTCCTGCTGCGGACAAATCACAAATTGACGCGTTGGTTTTCCGGAAGGCGGCGATAAGACATCTGCTGAAAGCAACGCGCTGTCGCTGGGGCGATGCGAGTCGGCGAGCTGGCACGCGGCTCTCTCTGGTCGAATCGTGGGGTGCGGTCTTTTCGCGCCGCTGGTTTGTGGCACCTGAGGTCAGTGGTTCGGCCCCACTCAACCGTACCACTCTCCACTTCTTGAAAGTCTAGGTTTTACCGGGACTTACAAGGAGGGGAGAGTGACCTTTCACTAAAGCCTACCCCCCGATTTATGCCTGCTATAAAATCCATAACACGCTCATAACATTTCGGCAGTGTTGGCAACGTAGAACGGGAAGGGAGCGGCGGGTCTGATCTCGCGAGAAAACTTGCGCGACGGCCGCATATCCGGGACATTGCGGGCATGAGCAAGAGACCGTCAGTTTCCGCACTCGTGCTTTCGACGGTCAACGCGCCCTACGGAACGGCGCTGACGGCTGAGGAACTGGCGGCAAAAATTTCCCATCCCGCGAGCGTCGAGAACTACGACGCCAGCGCATTCTCCTTCTATTCGGAGGTGAGCGGGGACCTTCAGCACCAGTTTCTTGACGAGATGGGAATCGACCGAACGGTCGCCGCCGAGATCGCCGAGAAGTTCTCCGACCTCGCAGGATACCCGTTGGCGCTCGCTAGCGGGATCAGGGAATAGATGGAATGAGGAGCTGCGCGCAGTGACCGAGGATGACCGTCAAGAATTGGCCAAGGCCGCCCGCGAGCGGTTCGAGCAAGCGTCGGCTGACATTGCCGCCGAAGAACGCTTCCCCGGGACTCACGGGATGACCGAGATCGAGCTTTTGGAATACGCGACGCGGCTCCAGAAGGCCGCCCGGAAAAAGTAGCTGGCGCATCCCGCAGGAGTCGAACCCGCGACATCCGCGTTCGAAGCGCGGCGCTCTGTCCGCTGAGCTAGGGATACATGGTGCGATCGAGAGGAGTCGAAACTCTGACTTCACCTTCGCCGGGTTGCACTCTATCCAGCTGAGCTACGATCGCAGTTGTCGTCGATGGCGAGGAATTGAACCTCGCGTCCTCCCACTCGGGACTCTGACACTGAGCTACATCGACGACATGATCATCGTGCCGGACATCAAGGCATCGGCAAATAGCCGGCCGAGCATCTCTTAATCAACGGGGGATCGCCTGGAAGCCGAGTTGTAATATGATCACGAACTCTACTATTGTCTGCGTGAACAAAATCAGATTCACGGTGACAGGCGTTGTCGAGCTATCCGGTCTACGAATACAGCATGCACGATGTAGCGAGGGCGGGACTACGTTTGAAAGACGTTATTCCGTGGGATGACTATGACGACGAAGTCCGTCGGGTCTTTTCGGTCGCGAATAGCTGGCGAGACAGTCATGTGCTGCCGATGAAAAGCATCCGCCTTTCTATTGCACATCGCATGCGCCATCTGAAACTCTCGGGTGACGTCGTCGCGCGGGCGAAGCGCATGTCATCGATCCGTGCAAAGCTACGGCGACACCCGGGTAAGCTGGACCAGATGCAGGACCTCGGCGGATGCCGCGCGATCATGGACGACATCAACGGCGTCAATGCCCTCGTTGCGGAATGCCAGCGCATGCCTCACGAGGTTCGTAACCACAAGAACTACGTCGATCAGGCTAAGCCCGACGGCTACCGCAGTCACCACGTGATTTTCAGGTTTGACGGCGATGCGGATCGGGTGATGTACCGTGGGCGGCGCGTAGAACTCCAAATTCGCACCAAGCTCCAGCATTCCTGGGCGACCGCCGTCGAGGTAGTAGGCCAGACGAGGCTCGAGGAGCTGAAATCCGGCAAGGGCAGCGCGGAGTGGCTTCGGTTCTTTCGCTTGATGTCTGACGAGTTCTCCTTCGAACAAGGCTGTGAACTGGACCGCGTGGCGTCCGGGAGGCGGCAGCGCCTCGACGAAATCCGGGACTGCAACAACATTCTCCGGGCGACGGACGTTCTTGAGAACCACCGGTCGACCACCCGATACATCGCGTCATACATTCTGTCTGGCGACGCCAGGGTATTCCTGATCCGATATGACAACGTCAATCATACCGTCAGCGTTGAAGGATACTCCGACCCCTCAGTAGGTGCGCTCGCATTGCAGCACGAAGAAATGGCAATGGAAGAGTCGGGCCTGGCGGAGAACAGCGCTGTCCTCGTCGATGCGAAAGAAGCGGCGTCGATCGTGTCTGCGTTCCCGAACTATTTCGGCGACGTCTCCCTCTTTCTGGGAAAGCTGAAGGCTATCTGCAAAGGCGCGAGATATCGAGTACCAGTTGCCCAAGCAGGAGACCGTTTCTCCTAAGGCTTACGAGGTGCCCGACCTGAGTTGGTTTAAGCAACGCCATCGGCGTTGGACCGAAGGCGGTAAAGGCAACAAGAAATAGGAGCTGCGATGCTACGGAGGGGCGAATTCGTGATCCTGAACATCTGGGACGAAAGCCGAGCACAACTCGTCGAAGCGGTTGGACTTCTACCACGAGCAGGCCAAGAAGCGCATACTTGATCAGTTCAGGGATATCGAAGCCGAGGCAGAGCGGTACGCCGAGGAATCGTATGATAGGCGTGGGCAGTGGTTCAACCCCGACACCGACGATCCGGCTTCATCGGCGGAAGCCGCATGGGACGACGGCATCACACACTATGGTCTCCTCGAAGACCTACGTAAGCAGATGATTCTGAGCATAGCGGCCGGAATGTATCACGAGTGGGATAAGCAGTTTCGCGACTGGCTGGATCGTGAGCTCGGTCATAACTTCAGCCGTGATAAATTTAGGCCGGACCTATGGAAGCAGGACGTCGGCACACTTTTCGATATGCTCGATTTGTGGGGATGGAACCTACGGGCGCAACCATTTTATGAGGTCATCGATTCGTGCCGTCTCATCGTGAACGTCTATAAGCACGGTCACGGCTCATCGTTGAGCCAGTTGAAGGAAAAGTACCCGCAATATCTTCGTAGTTCCGGGGGGCGCAGTTCCTTCGGATCAAGCTGCCTGCACTACAACCAGCTTGAGGTCGAAGAAGAAGCCTTGTCGCTGTTCCACGAAGCATTCCGGGATTTCTGGAAGTACGTCCCTAACAGGACTGTCGCGGGGAAAAATACTCCGGTTCCAGCGTGGTTTGAAAAGGCTCTGACACGTAAGCCTCGAGCCAAGGAAACGCCGAAAGCGAACGAGTCATCGTGAACGACGACAAGGGCTGCTGCGCAACGTATCGTCGTCACTTTCGAGGAAATGGGATATGACATCCTCGAATTCCCCTTATGATTTCCATCCCGTTTATCAGGTCGGCATGGCTGACGAACTGGATGAAGCGTGGGGGATCAACCTGATCGTCGGGCAGAAAGTCGCATCCCTGGTCGCCCTGTTCGGCTCCGTCGAGTATCACCTGGAACGCGCAATATGGAAGTTAAAGGGGATCGACGCCAAGGGCATCCGTCCCGAGACCGATGGCAAGATGGTTTCGGCAATGATCGACATGGTCGAGCAGATCGCGGCCACGCTGCCGTCTGATACCGAGAAAGGCATGTTGTCGACGTGGTGTGCAGCTTGTCGGTCCGGCTTCACGATCCGGAACAACATCTCTCATGGGGTTCCGTCAAGGCTCGGCACGACGTTAGTCTTCTCGAGAAACCCTCAGTGGCACGGAGAACAGCGAAAGAAGGGGTTCGGTGACTTCTGGGCTGACGAACACACACTCGACCTTGTGCGTCAGTCTTTCGCCACGCTTCTGCGCGTGATCGTCCACGTGGAGAAAGGTGAGACATCCCTTGAGAGCATCGCTACTAAGGTTGTGCTACGGGCGCTAGGGGAAGCCCGCTCTATTCTGGGCGAGTTCGCTAGTCAGACGTATAATCCCAGTTTTGAGAAGTATTAGGGATATTCGGAGGGCTGCACGTGCAGGCGGACACTACGTTTGTGATGTTGCCTATTCGCTATTGCCGATCTCGGGTGGGATGATCTGCCATTTCCCCCACTGCCTCGGGATCATTCGCTTGATCATACGCTGATCAGGGTCTTTAAGTGCGGGACGGCCAAAGCGTCCGCGCTGTGGTTGCTTGGATAGCGCGACGAGCTCGCGGATTTCCGCCGAAATCTTTTCATGGCTTTTAGTTTTAACGAGGGGCGGCCTCGGTTCGGTCGAGAGTCCGCAAGAGCGCCATAGCCGGGTTGTCAGATATGCCTCGTCATTCGGCGGAGTCGACCCCAGCTTGAACAGCCCCTGCATGCGCTGCTCCTCTGGTAGACCCGAAAAGTAGGCGTCAAGCTTGGCTAGGTCTTCCTTCAGGTCGGCACCCTGGATCATCTGTTGGCCACCGGTGAAAAACAGCGGCGCGATCCGACGGTGGAGCCTGTCCTCGGAGACGAACAGCTTAGCGAACGGCAGATAATAGAGATACGCGACGTCCGTGCGATTGCTCGGGCGATCAGGAGAGATGATCTTCTTCGTCATCAAGAGGTTGAAGAAGATATCGACCGTCAGGCAATGGGCGAAGTAAGGAGCGTATTCGGTGATAGGTTCGTGACCCAAAGCCTTCCAGCGTCCTTCCACGACCCGCCACATCGAGGGATCGAGGCCAAGGGAGTTGTACCCGGTTTTGAGGTTCAGGAAGTGCTGGTCGTTTCGATTGACGACGGCCCTGGCGATTTCAATTGCATGCTCGTGGTTCTTTGGAGAGTCCTCTATCTTGAACGCGGACTTGGTAAGCGCGGCCAAAGCGGCGTTGTCGAATTCCTTGAGCGCGGCACGCCAGTCCTTGGCAAAGTCGCGTTCGACGATATCAAAGCGCTCGTCCTGCCAGCGGTCGAAGGCCTTCGATTCCGGCGTCTGTTCATTGACGATGGCGATCTTGCCTTTGTGCATCACGGGAATACCGCCGTGAATAACCGGTGCACCGCGCATCTCTATCCGGCTACCAAGTAGTTCGTTCAGGCACAGCGCCTGATGTGAGACGTTCGGATACGAATGCATCACTGGCGTCTTCTTCGCGACATCCGCGACGACCTTCTCGCGTGTCCGGGTTTTGGGGTCCGCCTTCTCCAGATCGGCAAGCACTTCGATATAGAAGATCGGCGATATCACCGTAGCGAACATTAGGTCGAAAAGTACGGCCTGATCGAGGCTGAGCATTTCCACGAATGACTTGTCGAATAGCGTTGATGGCCCCACGGCAGTCCTCCCGCAATGCGCGAAGATAGCACGGTTGACTCGCGGCAAAAACAAGAACTAAACGTGAACAAATGAAACACTGAAAAGGCATCGATTTGACCGGTGGAAGGAAGGACCGCGGGCAGCCGATCTACGTCGGCGAAGCGGAGGATGTCATGCGCGACGTCCACGCCATGATGCAATGGGAATGCATCGGCGGCCGATGCGCTAAGTGTGAACGAGAGTCGTGGTTAGATCGCTGGGAGCTTCAGCGCGGTCGGTCGAGCATCATCCTCTCCGAGGTAGCAAAGCGCCTCCGTTGCCGAGCGTGCGGCAATACCACGGGCAACAGGATCATCTTGGGTCGGCTACCCCGCGACTAGCCACCCGACCAACCCCCCGATGGGTACCGCCACCGTCAACACCGATAGTGCCCATGCCGTCGCGACGGGGGCCTCGCGCTCGCGCTTCGCGTCGAGTTCCGCGAGCATCTCTCGGACAGTTGAAGGCTCGTGGACGTGCGTTCGCTTGATTTGCTGACGGCGGACCTCGTCGCCGTCCTGTAGACCGGATAGCCAGAGCCGGACGAGCAAGGGCGTCTCATTGCGATCTCCCTTCTTCATGATAACGCACCGCGTCTACATGAGCTCCGTTAACGGATCGATCGCCATTTCCGCGTCTGTCGACTTGCCGGGGGAAACTGAGCCCGGCACAACAGCCTTCGACAACGACGGAGGTCGCAGATGGCAAGTTTTGGTTCTCCCGCTCACACCGCGGCAATGGGCAATCTGGGCGGCATGATGCTCATCGCCGGCGGTGCGATGGCACTTGCCAACGGCATCGGCGATGCCCTGGACGCTGCGGCCGATGCTCGCCGCCGACGTGCCTATGGCGATGCCCTCTCGGCCGCCACAGCGCATGCAGACGAAATGGAAGACCTCGCACGCACGGCCGTCAACATGGTTGCGGAGCTTGAGGCCGAGGTCGCGTCTCTGCGCGCAGCATGCCGCCAGCGTCAGGAAGTCATTGACGTGCTGGCCGCTGGGGGGGGTGCATGAGCGAGATCAGCGACGAGGAATGGAACCTGCTGAAGCATTATTTTGGCGACTTGGCTTATGAAGAGCCGCACAATCACGAGCGCTTTCTCGCATTCATCCGAGGACTCAAGGAGATCGAGGCGGGGGAAGTCAAGGACTTCGACGATGTCATTACAGATGTGGAAGCAAGCATAGGCTTGGGTGAGCTTGAGCGCGGCGAGAGCGTCGACTTGGACGACGTAGTCACGAAAGCCAAAGCGATCCTCGATCAGTAACCCAAATGAAGAAGCCCGCCATCTCGGCGGGTTTTCTGATGTTATCCGAGCTTGAAGCGGTTCTCGATATCCCGCCTGAGCAGGGCTTGAGTTTTCCATCTCCGATGATCCAGCGACGACCTTAGAGACCTGTCGCTCGCGGGGATTGGCGCATGGACGCCGACCACGGGAACTCCGTCGATGCCGTGATGCTTACCGTCGACGAATTTTTTGATTTGACCGGGACCAGCTCTTCCGAGTGCAAAGAGTTCGTCGTCTCCCATCGTCAGGAGGAGCACCCGTGCGTCGTGGGAGATTGCACTAAGGTCCTGCGTGTCGCGGATCGTCTGGGACTTCACGCTGCAAAATTTTCGAACTGAATCGATTCCGGACGGATCGACAGTACGCAGAGATGCGGCAGCGCGCCGCGCCTCCTTAAAGTCGTCGAGCACGTTGGACTTGGTAACCGTCGGCTCGTAGTGCGGGAGCGGGCTTCCGCCACCTGCGAGAAGTCGGAACGGCCAAGAAATAACATCGTCGATCCAGCGTCCGAGGGAAGGCAGTGAAGACCAGAAATCCTTCCCGACGGTAGCAAGTACCCGAGCTATCGCGGCGGCTATTCGTGAGACCATTATGCTCGTTCCTATTGACGAGAAGATCGTCGCCCCCAGCGACGCAAACGACAAGACACCGGAGCATCCGCTCCGCCGTCTCCAGCGTGCGTATTCGGACTTTCCGCAGTCTGGGCTTTGCCGATCGCTCTGACCATGACCTGGCGATGTCGACGGTCGGTGAGCGGCTGGTTCTGGCCGTTTTGATAATATTTGTCGAATATGGCCGCTGCCACTGGCGACGGTAGAGGATAAAGGCTGACCGGTCGTCATCTATGTCGATGTGTGCTGACAGGCCACGCCGGACCATCGCGCCCACCGGTTTTTCCGTCTGCTTGTGGTTTCGGGGATCGCTTCGCGATAGACGTCGATGAGGCGTTTCGCTGCTGTTTGTTTGCAACCTCATGCTCCTGCGATCTTGGCCGCCGTTGCCTTGGTCTCGAAACTGTGGCTCAACTCCCGGGAAGCGAGATCGAGGATCATCGTCGGGTTCAACCAGCGGGATGGCGCGTTTTGTGGAACCAGTGGTTTCGACGACCTCGACGCTCATGTCATCGAGCTTAACTCGGGAGGCTTCGCATATGACAGCAGACACACTCGCGCTCTTGATCGACGGAGATAATGCGTCGCCAAAAGTCATCTCGGGCCTCCTTGCGGAGATCGCGACCTACGGGACCGCTAGCGTCAAGCGCATCTACGGTGACTGGACGAAGCCCAATCTCAACGGCTGGAAGGAGTGCCTGCTTGAGCACTCGATCCAGCCCGTCCAACAGTTCGCCTATACGACGGGGAAGAACGCCACCGACGGCGCGATGATCATCGACGCCATGGACCTGCTCTACACGGGCCGCTTCTCCGGCTTCTGCATCGTGTCCAGCGACAGCGACTTCGCGAGACTGGCGGCACGTATCCGGGAGCAGGGAGTGACAGTCTACGGCTTCGGCGAGCGCAAGACACCGAGACCGTTCATCACTGCGTGCGACAAGTTCGTCTATGTCGATGTGCTTGGGGGAGATAGAGCCGAGCCACCTCCGGAAAAGGCGGCATCCACGCTAAAGACGGTAAAGCCGGCGACGGAAAAGGGCGCGTCACAGGGCGTAGCCGCAAGCGGCAAGCTGGACAAGGCGGCCTTGGCGATGCTCCGCAAGGCGGTGGAGGCGTCGGCGGATGATGATGGCCGAGCCCACCTAGCGCGGGTCGGGGCGCACCTGTCGAAACAGTCAGCCGATTTCGATGCCAGAAACTACGGATACGCGAGGCTCAGCGATCTGGCGGAGGCTTCCGGCATACTCGAGGTGGAGCGTGTAGGCGGGCAGAACAAGGTCGTAACCGTGAAGCTGAAGAACGGCTGAGAACACGCGATCCATTCAGACAGGATTAGACTGCAACAACTCTCGGAAATCATTCGACAACCTGCGAACAATCCGGCATGAAAATGCGGGTGCTTGAGGGGGAAAGAGTGTACGTACCGCCATGGACGATTTTCGCGGGTCTCGGGGCGCTTGATCGCCGCGAACTGTGCAATCTCATCGCAAGCTTCGAGGCCACAACGCTGTTGTCCATGTCCATGGACCGCGTCAGCGATATGTTGTCCCGTTTTCAGAAGAATGCCGAGTCGTCAGATGCCACGGCTTTCGCCCGCCGGCTAAAGCTCGCCGCCGACGAACTGTATACGTCCGATACCCGAGACCGCGCGCTGCGGATTCGCCTGTGGATCAGGATCGCGGAGGCTCTCGACCTCGACACCACCCTTCCATTGTCTTCAAGACGGGCCAACTCGGTTGGCGCGGGTGTGGCACACAAGGCATCGTCGGTGATGTCCGTTCCTGTCGCCGACGACAGCGAGAATGCATCGCAGACGGGCATCCAGAAAGCCTGGCAGGCAGTGAAGGCGCTGCGCGGTCGATCCCACCAGGATTTCGCCTCCCTGGTCGCCGATCAGGCGCAACTCGTCGCCAAGGCAGTTGCCGAGGCGGCGACATCAGGTGAAATTCCGGAAGAACTGGCGAGCGCACTCGGACAGCGCGTCCGTGACCATATTCGAAGCCTGCCGCCCGAACTGTGGGATGACGCCATGCGCGATGCCCTGATGGCAGGAGATCGGGCGGCCTTTACCGTTCTCGCGACAGGGACCGCGGCGTTTTCCATCGGCATGGGCGTGAACCTGGCCGGGTTCAGTGCCTACATCCTCGCCGCCCAGGCGTCGGCGTTTATCCCGTTCATGAGCGGGCCAGCCGTGGTTTCGACGCTCTTCATGCTCGCGAACCCGCTTTTCAGTATCCCGGCTGTCCTCGGCATCGGGTACCTGGCGAACAGCTACGTGAACGGCGGGCAGGCTGCCAAGCTCGCCGCTATCGTCTCGGTCCAGTTGTCCCTTCGTGGTCTGTCGGCAGAACGGGATGGTCTTGCAGTCGTATTGAACGATTTCCGGACCGCGGCCAGAGCCGACCTGGCGTCGGTGTCCTCGTCTACTATGGCCGAAAACATGCTTCGCAACGCGGCCATCGCAAAGGCAACGGGAGGGCGGTTGCCGGATGCACTCGGCGATCTGAAGACCGGAGCGCCCGTCTCCGAGCGGCAGAGCGACCTCCTTGCGGGCGTACTTTCGAAGAACCGTGGCGATGCGCTGGAAATGGCTGCTGTGACGGCTCTGTCAGCGGGTGACATGCTCTACAACGTGGTTTCCATTGATCCGATGGTTCTCGCGGCGGCCGATTTCTCGAGATCGGAAGACCTCGGAGACATCTTCAAGTTCGGTGTGTTTGCCGAGCGCGTCGGATCGATGAGCGAGGCTGCTGCGGCCGGAGCAGGTAACAACCTGCGCGGTTATGTTTCCGAACAGCTAGTGGCGGCCCGTCTGTCGGAAGTGGGCCACGTGGTCAGTTTTCCGGAGACCTCGAACAATGCGGGTTTTGATCTCCTCGTGGACGGTGTCCCGTTTCAGGTGAAATGCCTGCAGGGCCTCGACGGCCTGCGAACGCATTTCGCCAAGTATCCCGACATGCCTGTGTACGCCAATGCCGAATTGGCGGAGGCCGTGATCGACAGCGGTGAGGAATGGGCGAAACTCGTCTTCTATGTCGATGGATTTGATCGCGAGGTGGCCGACCTCGTGATGACCACTTCCCTCGAAGCGGCCGAAGCGCTTGGCGACCTAAACGTGCCGTTTTTCGCCATGGCGGTTTCCTCGGCGCGAAACCTCCACAGTGTCTGGCGCGGCCGTATGCCGCTGTCGGACCTGCCGTTTACGGTCGTGATCGATGCCAGCGTCAAAGGCGGACTTTCGGCCATTGGCGCGCTGTCGGGCAAAGCTATCGGCCTGCTGGCTTTTGGTCCAGCCGGAGCACTGGTCCTTACTGGCGTCGGCGGCGTCAGTGCATTGGTCGGCGCGGGCTGGACGAGAGAGCAGGCGACGCGACTGCTGTCTTCCGAATGGCTTGCCGACCTCGATGCGTCCACCGCGCGGTTCCGTACCGCGCTTCTGGCGGTTGTTCAGGCCAAGATCGCGATGCTCGAGGCGAAGAAATCCGCCGTTCCCGGCACGCTCCCCGAGATCAACGACTGGATCGACGCGCGCTTCGCGGACGACATCGTATCCCTCGGTGAAGTCACGTACGATATCGAGACGGCAATTCCGACGCTTAGTCAGCCAGCGAAGGCACGAGCCTGCCTCGCTGCCATGGACGCCGCCAAGGTTCACCCCATTGCGGTCGAGGCGGAGTTGGCGGACCTTTTGACGGTTCTTGGTTCCGAGCCATCGAAAGCCGCATCCGCTGGCAGGAAGGTCTCGGACGCATGGTCCGTGTTGAAATCGAAGCTGCCCAGTGCGGGCTAATGGAGGTATTGCATGCAGGCGTTGATCGCGGTGGCGAGGTCCAGGGTGATGTTCTTGATCGCCGCAGCAGGCGCAGCGGCAACGTTATCTATCATTCCCGCGCGGGCGCAGGACGATCACTCGATCTACTACGGCTCGCGTGCCGGCATGCACGTGACGACCGTCTCCAAATCCGGGATCGGCACGTCAAAGGCCGTTATCATGATCAAACACACGCCGAAGGACGCCAAGGCGTTCTGCGTTGAATACGAGCAGGATTATTCGATGGCCTGCGTCAAGCGGACGATGGCATCGGTAAAGGTCGGCGACAGGGTAACGGCGAACTGCAAGAAAGGCACCTGGACCGATGTTTACGGTGAGGGATATGTCTTCGAGGGCAAGTCGAGGTCCGATGACCTCATGGCTGACTATGTGGTGCGCAGCGTGAAAACGGGCGAGATACTCGACGGTTCATCGGCCTCTGGCTATCCGACCGCATTCAGCGTCTTTCAGGAACTTTGCCCTGGTGTCGCTGAATGATCCGTCGCCTTTCTGTCGCCACCGTACTTGGATGCTTAGGCCTGACGGCTCCGGTAAGCTCCCATGCCGCCGACGTTAAGTTCGAAGGGATTACGAACGGGCAGTTGGGTCCAGAGGCACGTTTCAGGCTCGAGGGCGAAATCGTTGATGGCGACACTGCTCGTGTGAGGCAAGCGTTGGCGGACGCCGACATCTCCGTTCAGCAGGACCCTTGGCGGCGGATTGTCATCGCCCTGGATAGTCCGGGTGGCGACTATCACGAGGGGCTAAATCTCGCCCTAGCGTTCCGTCGTCTCGGTCTCGCCACCGTCGTGAGGGAGACGGACGCATGCTACTCGGCCTGCGCCGTTGCGTTTCTCGGGGGTGTCGATCTTCCGAAAGACCCGACGCCTGTCGGAGACGATGATCCTCTCCCCGATCAGAAGCCATCGCGCACGATCGAGAAGGGAGCGAAACTGGGATTTCACGCGCCGTATCTCTCCGTTCCCGAGGGCAGTTATGACGCAGCCCTCGTACAGGACGCCTACAGGGCGGCGGTTCTAGGTATCGCGCGACTGGTAGCGGTCGCGGATCGTCTCCATATCGTTCCAGCCGAGCTGCCACGCTTGCTCGCTCCGGGTCGTGAAGAGATGTACATGGCCGACGACGTTGACGCAGTCCGTATTCTCGGCATCACGTACAATGACTTCTCGTACCAAATCCGGGATGGATATCCTTTTTCGCATTCGATGATCCTGAACGGATGCGTCAACCGCTACTACCATCTCGGGCGGAGGAGCAGCTCTGACGGCTATCAGATTGCCTTGTCTTCGCTCGAGGAGTTTATCGAAGGTTCCCAGCTGATGGAGAACGGTGAGGACGCGATTGCGTTCGGCGTTCGCGAGATCGGGCAGGGAACGGTTTCAACATGGCTTGCCTACATGCCGATCGCGAAGACGAAGGACGGTGATCGCTTCGTGTGGTGCCTATTTTCGCCGGGCACGACGGGGCCGACGACATTCTACAAACCAGCAGGGACCATCGAAGAGCTGTTCTCGGAACTGAAGGGAAAGGGCGACCTCTGGGACTTCACGTCATCCCCGACCACGATCACGCTTTCGACAGGTGACTGGGTTGACGATATGATGCGCGCGATTGACCTCGTCCCGCCACACACGAAGCTGGACGACGTGACGAGGCAACTCGAATCCTATCGCCAGTCCGAGCAGGCGGTCACTCCTCGGTGAGCACCCGGTACGGCGTGGGTCTGAGGCTCTGTTACAGTTTGAAGCAGAAGCGGTTCCGTGTCTCGCTGTTAAGCGCGCACAGCGTATATCCATCGTCGGCGTAAGGAATGGACGGCTTGCCGTTTATCGTGAAGAAGTCGCCGTCGCGTGCGAGAATGGTTTTGTTTCCCGTTGGCCATACGAATTCGTAGCGATCGGATCGTCGATTATCTACGATGACATTGATGTTCAGAGTAGCTTCACAGGGTTCGATCTCCTTTTCGCCACTCGTACTGAAGACCGCGCACGTGGCAGACGCTTTCGCACCGATAATCGACCGTGGGGATGCGGCATCCTCACTGGCAGCCGCTCCGCCGAGTTCTTTGAGAGTGAGGCCGGGTCGATATGAAGCGAGTTGGTTGATCCCCCAACTCCGGTCGGCGAAGTTATCGACTGTGCATTGTCCTTGACCCAGCAGGACGTTGTACATTCCATTGTAGCCGCAACCCTGCAGGCCGTTTCCATTGACCGCTATCACGCATCCCGCTTCGGAATACCCGGCATCGCTACTCGTCACCGAATAGTATCCGGTGCCATCTGAGGTTTTCAGAAGTTTGACGACAGACTCGTCTTGCGTGACGGATTTCGTGAATTTCCGAACATCCACGGGGTCCTTCATCAGGCCCACTTGCCAATGGAAGGAATTCTCGCACGCATAGTACGCGCGTTCTTCGGGTGGGGTAGATTGCTCTGGAAGGCCTATAAGTTCGATTTCGAAGCGGCCGGCTTTCTCGACGGTATCGATGTAGAAGAAGTCGTTGCCGATGTGTCGCAGCATCTCCTGAATCAGGTCAGGGCGCATCATCGTCGAATTCGACCAAGGGACCAGGTTGTTGGCGAGCAACATGATCTTACTCATATCCTCCAAGGCAACGTCATGGGCGACGGCCAGCACTTTGGTACTGATCAGGCTTTCTTCCTTCAGGGCCAGATACGGGCGATGAAACCCGAGCTTGCCGGTTATGTGGAGCTTACGATTGACGAACGTCACCTCGGGTCCCTGCGCAATTCCCATCATGAACATGATGGCGCACATGGAGTAGCATTCCGCACCTTCGTCGATGACCGTTCCAACGCCGTTCTTGTAGAAGAATTCAGCAAGTTTAACGCCCTCGGTGACATTCCCTCCCGGACTGTTCAAACAGATCGTGTCTCGCGCCGAACTCTCGCCATCGATACCGAGAAATTCCTTGGCGGCGATTTCGACTAGGCGGGAGAAGTCACCTGAGACGATTTCCCCTTCAAGCGAAAGAACACACGTCTCTTTGGAGGACTTCCTTATTTCAGCACCGGCGGCCGTACTTGCCTGAAAGAATACCAGTCCGACAATGGCCATCCACGGCAAACAAACCTGCCACGATGACATGTATGGTCTCCCCATCTGCCCCTCCCGTAAAGGTCGCGTCATTGTTCCGCCCCGATCCCCTCGGGCTGATCGCCTCGAACCTCTGTTCGTTCTACCTATCTTATTTCCTACGTCGTTGCGGTGAAGTTTCGGTTGATTGGTTCGATCCTCTATTCAGGCTTCCGCCAATACTGGTCTATGATGTGCTGGCCGTTGTTGACGATACGCTGGCCGATTTCTGGATCGCCGCCCTTCAGCGTATCAGGATCACCACCACACAGACGCACGAACAGAACCTGCTGGGTCGCGAACGTAAAGTAGTCGCGACTGGTCGGTTCGAACTCGAGGCCCGCTTTTGCGAAGGTGTCCGCCACCTCGGCGGCCGCGTCGTCGATGGCCTTGTAGACCTTTTCGAGCATCGCGCGCTCAGCTGCCTCCCTGATCTCCAGGTATTTGCGCTGTTCCGGTGTTGGGATCGCACATGTGTTCTCGGTCATATCTTCTCCGCTGGTGACGGTTGGCGGGCCTGACATCCACGCTATGTGTTTCAAGACAACATAGGAGCAGGCTGATGAAGGTCCAAAAGTTCAGTGTCTCGGACGCGAAGATGGTCAAGTCGCCCGGACAGGATGCGGAAATCTATGTTGGTAATCTAGTGGACGAGAAGGACGGCGGTCCGATCACCATCGGCTATGGCCGCTATGCCCCGGGGCAATCGTTGACCGGGACTATGGCGGTGGACGACACGATGATCGTTCTCGAGGGGCGTCTGTCCGTTTCCACGAGCGACGGAACCGTCACGGCGGGGCCAGGTGACATCGTCTACATGCCGAAGGGGCAATCCGTTACGATTACCACTGAAGGCGAGGGCGCTCTAACGGCCTTCGTGACCTATCCTCACTGGGCGGAATTACGGGAAGGCTGACGTGGCGAGGTTGCATGTACCGATCGTCGTGTCGCTTGTGCGATGAGGAATGCCAACACGGAACCTCGCAGGAGGCCGCGGGTTTGTCATCCGGACCAATCATGGAGGCATCCCGTGAACATCGACGACTTCGCCGACCAACGCCCGCTGTTCATACTCGAGAACTTTTTTTCAGGTTCGCTTAGAGGCTGGGGCATTACCCTCAGCCGCATGGGAAACCTCCAGAACCGCTTCACGATCGAGGCCGGAGGCCGTTATGACGCTTCTGCGAACACGCTGTCTCTAAAGGAGACGTACGCCTTCGAGGACGGCCATCGTGACATTCTGACATGGACTATCATCAATCGCGGAGAGGGTCGGTACGAGGGACGCGAAACCCTGATCGACGGCACTGCCGACGGTAGGCAGTGCGGGAACGCGTTTCAGTGGAAGTATCAGCGGGAGGTTCCCGCTGCGGACGGTTCGAAGACGAAATTCGGCTTTAGCGACTGGTTTTTCCTGCATGACGAAAATCATATGACCGTTCACGCATCGTTGACGAAGCTCGGCATCGAGTTCGCCACAATCCAGGCGTTCTACGAACGGATTTGACCGCATCCACGGGATGGAACCCAAACCGCACTGGAACATATCAGTGGCGACACGGTTGTTGACCCGTCACCTAAACGAGGAGAACACAATGGTCACCATGGTCGGCAATGAAGACACCATCGCTAAGCTTGTCACCAACCTCATCTATCTTGAACACGACGCCATCGCCGCGTACGAGTCCGTGATCGAGCGTCTCGACGACAAACAGCTCGGCGCGCAGGTCGCCACCTTCCGTGACGACCACCTCCAGCATCTTCAGGTTCTCAACGAAATGGCGCGCGAAATCGGCACGGACGCGCCGACCGAGGGCGACATGAAGCAGATGCTGACCACGGGCAAGATCGCCCTGGCGGACCTGTTCGGTGACTCGGCGATCCTGAAAGCGATGAAGACCAACGAGGACGACACTGTCACGGCCTACGAGCGAGCTTCCCGCCACGAAGATGCCATCCCGCAGTCGAAAGCCTTTTTCCTGAAAGCATTGCACGACGAGCAGCGCCATCGGGAATGGTTCGAGACGACGGCGAAAGCGCTGTGATCTTGAAATCGAGCAGTCGAGTTCTCATCTTAGGCTCACACCCTGATCGATAGCCGCCTGTTGTGACGATGCCGTCGCGCGGTCGTGGCTGTCCGGGTTCGAAGGGCGCTCCCCGTGATCGGGTCGAGCGCCCTTCGTGTGTCCAGCCGAATGACAGAACCTGCCGCCAGTACCGGCCTCTTTCAGGGATATCAATTTGAAATCGAGTTCACGGAATTTCCTGAAAGCCGCCATCGCACTCCTCGTGGCGATGACATCGTGGTTCCATCCTAACAAGGCCATAGCTTCGGAACGCGCTGATGTCACCGCTGGCCGCCGCGTTCAGGGGAGGGATGCTGACGTGAAAGGCGCGTCCCCGCAGACCCGGCAGTCCCGGCGTCTGGTGATATTCTTCCACGGCATACGGGGGCGCGGCTCCGTCATGGCTGCAATCGGCGAGTCATGGAAGGCAACGTTGCACGAGACGGAATTCGTGTCTCCTGACGCTCCATTCGCCCATCGGTCCGGCGGACGACAATGGTTCACTGTCGACGATCAGGTTCTCCGCCCGGATCGCATCAAGGCCGCGCGTCGTGCCTTCGACGAGCTGGTCAGCGACATCATCCAGCGTGAAGGGTTTCAGAACGACTTGCAGAACGTCGCGTTTGTCGGCGTCTCGCAGGGGGCTATCATGGCACTCGACGCCGTCACCTCGGGACGATGGAAGGTCGGCGCGCTCGTGAGCTTCGCTGGCCTCATGCCGTTACCCCCGACATCGTCGTCCTCCGACACCTCAATCTTACTGATACATGGGAGAGCCGACGGGACGATACCGTCGACGGCATCCGTGGCGGCAAGCCGACAGCTCAAATCCGCTGGCTACGATGTCACGCTCAAAATCTTCCCGAACGTCGGTCATACGATATCGTCCGAGCAGGCACGGCAAGCGGCCAGCTTCCTGAAGAATCGGCTTGCCGGCTAACCATCGGGCATACCGAGCGGCCGATGCCTAAAGTAGGTTGCCATTGAGAAGGTATTTGGCCGCCGAGTACCTAAACGCGAGCCGCGAGGTCAAGCGGGGTGTGATGGCCCTATTTGACGAGAGCCATCACCCGCGCCTGGCATTTGTCGCCGTCTTCGGCGCACATTTTATCGCAAGCGCCGACAAGGCAACGGCGCAGGCGTGACAGGGTGATACTCGCACGATGGCGCTTTACAACATCCTTTCGGTCCAGCTCGCCGTAAATGCGGCAACACTTGCATTCGACCGCGATAACCGCACCCTTCAGGGTCCTGAGCGTTGGATTACCCTGCACGGATATTCTCGCCGCTGGTGCAACTGCAGTCTACTTTGGTCCGGTGTCGTGCGCTGGCGGCGAGCGGCGCAGTGGCGGGGTCACTGGCGACGACTTTATCTTGATCCGTTGTCCGAGCGGCTTCCATCCAACCGCATCGAGAGCTTCGCCCAGCGATCCCGAATAGGCCTTCAAGTCCTTTCCCGTTGGTGTAGCGCGCGTCATGGTCGGTGAGCCTCGGCACATTGAGGTGCAAAATGAGCTCACTCGGCATTTTTGACAAGGCTGCATCTCGCCGTCGGAAAAAATCTTCAATAACGCCGGTCACTTAGCGCTTCTCCTTAGAGTCCTGATTCATCTAGGCTTTCGACGAACAAGGCCATCTGTTTGCCTAGAATCGTTCGATTCAGCCGGCTTGACTCTGCTTTTAGATGGGAACAGAAGAAGAACGTCAACCATTTTTCAGGATATGAAGTCCTGTCCAACGCGAACCTTGGAGGTCCGTGAATGAGAACGCATGCCCGGCCTTCAGCAGTCATAGACCAGCTTCGAGAACAGATTTCCAGGATCGAAGGCGTGTCCGCAAGGAAGGCCGAGTCGCTCCCGTTCGGTATCGCCGAGATCGACACCAGGCTTCCGGGCGGCGGGCTGGCCTTCGGAGCACTTCATGAGTTCGCGGGCGGGGGTGCGGGGACCGTGGACGGGGCGGCGGCCGCGCTCATGGTTGCCGGGATAGCGGCCCGAACGAAGGGTAAAATCCTGTGGTGCATGAGCAGGCCCGACCTGTTCGCCCCGGCGGTTTCCCGGGCGGGCCTGCATCCCGACCGCATCATCTACGTGGAAGCTGACCGGGAGGAAGATGTCCTTGCTTCCTTCGAAGAAGGGCTGAGCTTCGGCGGGTTCGGAGCTGTCGTCGGCGAGATCGTGCGTCTGCCGATGATGATCTCCAGACGGCTTCAGCTGGCCGCCGAGAAATCGGGGACCATGGGTCTCGCTCTGCGGCGGTGGCGACGGCAGACGGAAGCCAACGACTACGGCCAGCCGACGGCGTCTGTGACGAGATGGAGAATAAGCCACCTACCCTCGGAGGACCTTCCGGTGGCAGGCGTCGGGAGGCCGAGATGGCTGGCGGAGTTGATGAGATCGCGTGCGGGCGAGTGTGCAGAGTTTTGCGTTGGAGCATGTGATGGCAAGGGTCGTCTCTCTATATTTCCCCCGATGGCCTACGGACAGGATCAGAAAGGCAGGGGCCGATGGCACACCGCCTCCTGACAAGCCCATGGTCGTGATCGCCAGATCGGGTTCGAAGCGGACGGTCTGTGCAGCCGACGACGCCGCGCGCGCTCTAGGCCTCCGGGTCGGCATGCCCGCGAGCAAGGCGCAGGCCCTCGTGGCCGACCTCGCCATGTACGACCACGACCCGAACGGCGATCACGCCGCGCTCGACAGGATGGCCCTCTGGATGCTCAGGCAATACAGCCCGGTCGTTACGATCGACGGTATCGATGGCATTGTCCTGGACACCGAAGGCGCGGACCACCTCCAAGGCGGGGAAGAGATGATGCTCTCCGGCATGGTCAACCGCCTCAGAGGTGTTGGCGTGACGGCGCGGGCGGCCATCGCGGACACCTGGGGCGCGGCGCACGCGATCGCCAGGGTAACATCCGCCGAGTGGACGGTTGTTCCCGTGTCCGAGACGGCAAAGGCGGTTCAAGGGCTTCCTATCGTCAGTCTTCGGCTCGCGCAGGAGACGGTCAACGCTCTGCGCGTTCTGGGTATCGAGACCGTCGGACAGTTGTCGGCGATGCCGAGAGCGCCGCTGACGTTGCGTTTCGGACCGGAAGTCGGACGGAGGCTCGACCAGATGTTCGGGAGGGCGGCCGAACCCATCGACCCCATCCGTTCACCGGAGATCGTAGAAGTGAGCCGACCGTTCGCGGAACCTATCGGGGCCGCCGAGACAATCGCCAGATACGTCGGTCGGCTGGTGAAGGAACTCTGCGCAGGCCTCGAGACCCGCGGTCTCGGGGTTCGCCGTGCCGACCTCATCGTCCACCGTGTCGACAATACCATTCAGGCTATCCGGGCGGGCCTCGCCAAACCGGTTCGGGATGACACGCGCCTGACCCGGCTGCTTACCGATAGGATCGAGAAGATCGACCCCGGTTTCGGTATCGAACGGCTTTCGCTCGTCGCCGTATGGGCGGAGCCGCTCGAGGAGCGGCAGCAGTCGTCGTCCCTGATCGAGGAAACGGTGTTGGACGTTACCCCGCTTATCGATGTCTTGGGCAACCGCGGGCTTCGTGTCTACAGGATCACGCCCGTTGCCAGCGATGTGCCGGAAAGGAGCTTCAGAAGGGTAGCGCCCATGTCCGAAGAGACGGGGGCCGACTGGCAGTCCAACTGGCCGCGGCCTAGCAGATTGCTGGCGAGGCCGGAGGAGATCGAGGTCATGAACGTCCTCCCCGACAGCCCGCCGAGGACCATGACATGGCGGGGCAAGCGCCGGCGCATCGTCCGCGGCGATGGCCCCGAGCGCGTGTTCGGGGAATGGTGGCTGCGCGACGCCGAGCTTCACGCCGTCCGGGATTACTATGTGGTGGAAGACGAGAACGGGGAAAGGTTCTGGGTCTATCGACAGGGCGACGGGGTCGACACGGCAACTGGATCGCATCGCTGGTTTCTCCATGGGATTTTCGGATGAGATACGTCGAGCTCCAGACGACAACGCACTTCTCCTTCCTTCGAGGTGCTAGTTCCGCCGATGAACTGTTCGCTCAGGCGGCCGAACTCGGCATCGAGGCTCTGGGGATCGTGGACAGGAACTCGCTGTCCGGGATCGTGCGTGCCTGGGAGGCATCGAAAGCGACGGGCGTGAAACTTGTCGTCGGATGCCGTCTCGATCTCACCGATGGCATGGTTATTCTCGTCTACCCGACGGATAGGGCGGCCTACGCGCGCCTGTGCCGCCTGCTGTCGCTCGGAAAGTCTCGCGGCGGCAAGGCCAGGTGCATCCTGGATTTCAATGATGTCGCTCTTTATGCCGAGGGCCTCGTCGGCATCCTGGTTCCGGACGAAGCCGATGACACATGCGCGATACAGCTGCGGAGGATGTCGGAAGTCTTCAAGGATCGGGCCTATGTCAGCCTTTGCCTGAGGCGACGGCCGAACGACAAGCTTCGCCTGCACAATCTCTCGAACATGGCCGTCAGGCATCCTGTCCGTACCGTCGTGACCAATGACGTGCTTTTCCACGAACCCGACCGTCGGCAGCTCCAGGATATCGTCACGTGTATCAGGCACAACAAGACGATCGACGACATCGGTTTCAACCGCGAGCGGCATGCCGACAGATACCTCAAGCACGCGAAGGAGATGCACAGACTGTTCGAAGCCTACCCCGAGGCACTCGCGCGCACCGTCGAGATCGCGAAGCGCTGCACGTTTTCCCTGAGCGAGCTGGAATACCAGTATCCCGAGGAGGCGATTATACCGGGCCTCGGCGTCCAGGCGACGCTGGAGAAGTTCACGTGGGAGGGGGCTGCCGAGAGGTATCCCGAAGGTATCCCCGAGTCGGTGGCGAAAACCATCCGGCACGAACTTCAGCTTATCGACACAATGCGGTACGCGCCGTATTTCCTCACGGTCTTCAACATCGTCCGTTTCGCGCGTTCCAAGGGCATTCTGTGCCAGGGTCGGGGGTCGGCCGCAAACAGCGCGGTCTGCTACGTCCTCGGTGTAACGAGCATCGACCCCGAGACCAATGACCTCCTGTTCGAACGCTTCGTCAGCCAGGAAAGGGCGGAGCCACCGGACATCGACGTGGATTTTGAGCACGAGAGGCGGGAGGAGGTCATCCAGTGGATTTATGATACCTACGGCCGTACCAAGGCCGCCTTGTGCTCCGCCGTCACGCGGTACCGTGCCAAGGGAGCACTCCGTGATGTCGGAAAGGCGCTCGGCCTGCCGGAAGACATGATCCGCCAGCTGTCATCGGGGGTGTGGGGCTGGAGCAAGGAGGGCGTGTCCGAGAAAGAGGTCAAGGACAACAACCTGAACATGGGGGATCGAAGACTTCGACTGGCAATCGAACTGGCGCAGCAGCTGATGGGAGCGCCTCGACATCTGAGCCAGCACCCCGGTGGATTTGTCCTGACCAACGACCGGCTGGACGAGTTGGTGCCGATCGAGCCGGCCGCCATGGACCACAGGCAGATCATCGAGTGGGACAAGGATGACGTCGAAGCTCTCAAGATGATGAAGGTCGACATCCTGGCGCTCGGCATGCTGACGTGCATGTCCAAGGCCTTCGCGCTGATCAAGGAACATAAGGACGACCCGCTCGATCTCGCCAGTATCGAGCAGGAAGACGGCCCGACCTACGCGATGATCCGCAAGGCGGACACCTTGGGCACATTCCAAGTGGAGTCACGCGCGCAGATGGCGATGTTGCCTCGACTGAAACCACGGACATTCTACGACCTCGTGATCCAGGTGGCCATCGTTCGACCAGGACCCATTCAGGGAGACATGGTTCATCCTTACCTACGCCGCCGCGAGGGCAGGGAGCCTGTCGAGTATCCGACGCCTGAACTGGAGGCGGTACTCGGTAAAACTCTCGGAGTGCCGCTTTTTCAGGAGTCCGCGATGCGGGTCGCGATGGTCTGCGCGGGTTTCACCGCAGGTGAGGCGGACCAGCTCAGAAAGAGCATGGCGACGTTCAAATTTACAGGCGGGGTCTCGCGGTTCAAAACGAAGCTAGTCGATGGCATGGTGCGCAACGGATACACACACGAGTTCGCCGAAAAGACGTTCTCACAGCTCGAGGGCTTCGGGAGCTACGGCTTCCCCGAATCCCACGCAGCATCCTTCGCTCTCATCGCCTATGCCTCCTGCTACGTAAAGTGTCATTTCCCCGACGCTTTCTGCGCCGCGCTTCTGAACTCGCAACCGATGGGTTTCTATGCTCCCGCACAGATCGTCGCAGACGCCCGCGCGCATGGTGTCGAGGTGCTCCCGGTCTGTCTCAATGCCAGCCGCTGGGACTGCATCTTGGAGGCCATTCCCGGCACGACGCGGCACGCAGTCAGACTAGGTATGCGGATGGTGAAGGGGCTGGCCTTGCGTGATGCCGCCCGCATCGTGGTCGCCCGCGCCGACCAGCCGTTCGTATCTGCCGACGATGTCTGGCGGCGGTCATGCGTACCCACCGAGGCATTGGTCCAGCTTGCCGAAGCGGATGCGTTCCGCCCGTCCCTCAAGCTGGAGCGCCGCGACGCCCTATGGGCGCTCAGGGCCCTGCGGGACGATCCGCTGCCCTTGTTCGCGGCGGCCGCGGAACGCGAAGCAGAGGTGGTTCCCGAAATGGTCGAGCCATCGGTCTCGCTGGTTCCCATGGTCGAGGGGAGACAGGTCGTCGAGGACTACGGGCATACAGGGCTGACGCTCCGTAACCACCCGATGAGTTTCCTGCGCGAAGACCTGAGGCGAAAGAACATCGTGACCTGCGCGGAGGCGGCGGGACATCACGACGGCAAGTGGCTATTGACGGCGGGCATCGTCCTGGTCCGGCAGAAGCCTGGCAGCGCCAAGGGCGTCATGTTCGCGACGATCGAGGACGAGACGGGTGTTGTGAATGTCGTCATCTGGCCGAGCCTGTTCGAGCGGCAGCGGCGGGTGGTCCTTTCGGCATCCATGTTGGGAGTGAACGGGAGGATTCAGAAGGAAGGCGATGTGGTTCACCTTGTTGCCCAGCGCCTGTTCGACTTCTCTAGCGATCTCGGTAGCCTCGGCGAGCGCGACGGGCCATTCCCACTGCAAAAAGGGCGCGGCGATGAGTTCGCTACAGGCTCTACTGGATCACCGGATTTCAGGGATCGGAAGACGGCTGGCGTTCCCGCAAGGGACATCTTTATCCCCGATCTGCACATCGATACCCTAAAGGTGAAGGCACGAAACTTCCAGTAGTCTTGATCGCCCTGTCAACGCTAACGGTTGACATTCCCGTGGAAAACCCTATTTTAGGTTTATCGATCTTTTGCTTGCTGAACTTTGGTTACCGCGCGATTGGCACCGCGCCTGACAAACTTTCCCTTTCAAAACCAATCGCTATCACCATCCGCTGAACTACTGTTCCGCGGTCGTTTAACATTGCTTTGAAAGGGTTCATCATGACCACTGGCACAGTAAAATGGTTCAATTCCACTAAGGGCTTCGGCTTTATCCAGCCCGACAACGGCGGCTCTGACGCCTTCGTTCACATCTCTGCCGTCGAACGCGCCGGAATGCGCGAAATCGTCGAAGGCCAGAAGATCGGCTACGACCTCGAGCGCGACAACAAGTCCGGCAAGATGTCGGCCTGCAACCTCGTTGCCGCATAATTGAGGCTGCCTTCGCTTTGACCACGGATGTACTGGCACTGCGAAGATAGTCATTGAAAGGCCGGGTTAATGCCCGGCCTTTTCATTATTTGGCACTTAACGCATATTGCACGAGGTGAGAAATGGACACGCTCAGTAAGGCCCGCCAGAACGCCGAGATCGCATTTGCACGAACGCAGTTGTCCACGCCCTACGTCGACGCGCAGGGGAAACGCGACTTCGTAGCGGAAGTGCTGGCGGACAAGAACCAGCGACTTCGCGAAGCACGGCTTGCGAAAGAAGCGAGGGGTCGTAGTTCGGACGCCGAGGCGGCAATGCCCACGCGTTCCAAAACGGTGGAATGCGACAGTGAACCGAAGGCCAGACGGTAGTGAATGGGACATCCAGCACCTGCGGCGGGCTATCGAGGCCGCGGGAGTGGCGCTGTGGTCCTGGAACGTCGACACGGATGCTTTCGAGATGGATCGCCGGGGCTACGAACTCTGGGCGGTACCCGACGATGTCGTACTGACCTTCGAAATTCTCTCGGCCAGAATCCATCCCGCCGATCGCGACAGGGTCAGAGCTGCCTTCTACTCGACTCGGGCGACGGTCGGTCGCTATGAAATCGACTACCGTATCCTCGTCGGGGATGACGTGAGATGGATTTCCGCACGGGGGCAGGGAAGTGACGAGGGAATCGCCGACAGATGCATGACAGGTATATTCCTGGATGTGACCGGGCGTAAGCAGGCCGAGGAAAGCCACGAGCTACTCGCAGGCGAGATGAGCCACAGGGTCAAGAACCTGCTCGCGATCGCCTCGGGTCTGACCACGATTTCCTCGCGTTCTTCGGCCTCCGTCGAAGAGATGGCCAAACAGCTAACTGGCCGATTGACCGCACTCGGCCGCGCCCACGATCTCGTCAGGCCGCTCCCGCACGGGCAGGGCGACGCGGCACTTCTCGGCGATCTCTTCTCCGTCCTCCTGGCACCCTATGACGACAACGGAGCGTTTGCGGGCCGGATCAGGATCGCGGTTCCAAGGGTTGGTGTCGGGGAGACCGCCGCCACTGGCCTGGCGCTCGTCATACACGAACTCGCTACGAATTCTCTGAAATACGGCGCGTTTTCCGTTCCGGAAGGAACGCTCGACGTCTCGGGTACGATGAACGGCGATGACGTAGAGATAACCTGGACGGAGCATGGAGGCCCCAAGGTGGTTGCTCCGAGCAGGGGTGATGGCTACGGGAGCACCATGCTTCGGCGCACGATCGCGGGGCATCTCGCGGGGAGCATCGAATACGATTGGGCCGAGGACGGCTTAATCGCCAGGCTTCTCGTCAGCGGTGAGCGTATGTCGAGCTAGTTCCACCTGAAAGCCGAGTTAGCTCTTCGTAGACATCGCCTTCAGCCGCGATATCACCGTGGAAAAATCGTATGGTTTCGACAGAAACTCGGCCGAGCCGGGCAAGTCGAGTTCGTCGGGTCTCATTCTGCCCGAGGCGACAAGTATTCCCGCTTCGGGAAAACGCTCCGCAACCACCTTCGCGAGGTCGACTCCGGATAGTCGGCCCGGCATCTGGATGTCGGTGAAGAGAAGGTGGATCGTGTGGTCTTCGATTATTTGGAGCGCATCGTCCGCCGTGGCAGCCTCAATAACTTCAAACCCCGCTTCTTCCAGCGCGTCGATGACGGTCAGCCGGATCAGAAACTCATCCTCGACTACGAGAACCTTGCGCATCCGTCTCTCCAGTTTAGTCGCAATCAACACGGAACTAGACGGGAACGTTCCGGATATAATTCGATTCAGGTCGGGTGGAATGCAGTTGCGCGCGCTGCCTGGATTGGTCAGCGCAGTCACGGCGCACTTGGGTATGGAGAATTTGGTCATGTGCAACCTATACACGGTCCGCGTTTCCGCGGCTGAGGTCGCCGCGCATTTCGGTAGTATCGGTGCCTTGCAGACAAATGCCCCGGAGGAAGTCTATCCTGGTACACCGGGGATGGTGGTCACCGAGACCGAGGGCGTCCGTGAATTGCGGTCTATGGTGTGGGGCTTCCCGATGCGCTTCAAAGGGATGAAGCCCGAAGCCAAATCGAAGCCGGTCAACAATGTCGCCGATTTGAGTAAGGGGGTATGGGTCGGGTTGGCGCGGAAGCCGCAATGGCGCTGTTTGATACCCGTAACGGGATTTGCGGAGGCGGAGGGCGAGAAGGGAAAAATGACCCGGACCTGGTTCTCGCACAGGGATGATCCGATATTCGCCTGGGCAGGGCTTTGGCGGGTGAGCGATGAATGGGGGCCCGTGTACTCAGGCGTGATGACCAATGCGAACGAGGCAATTGCACCTGTTCACAACCGCATGCCTGTTCTTCTCCATCCTTATGAACACGAAATATGGCTTCGGGGAAGCTTCGACGAAGCCCTCGCGTTACAGCAGAGGACCTTTCCGCCGGAGTTGATCACAATCGATCGAACAAGCGAGCTTTGGTCCAAGAAGAAGGTATCAGACGCTCCGTTGCTATTATGAGCTGATGGCCTATCAAACCACCGCGGTTTTCCGACCGCGGAACCATTTGTCGCATTCGAGGTTGAGTAGCACCGCGGCAAAATTCTTGCCGCCGGACCCCCACCTTAGTTTGGAGACGACAATGGCCACGAAGACCCTTGAAGACCTGTTTATCGATGGCGTTAAAGATATCTACTACGCCGAACGCAAGATCGTCGCCGCTCTCAAGAAAATGACCCGAGGCGCGCAATCCCAAGACCTGAAGTCCGCTTTCGACCTTCACCTCCAGGAAACCGAGGGGCAGATCGAGCGCCTCGTTCAGGTATTCGAGCTTCTTGGAAAGCCGGCACGCGGTAAGACCTGCCCCGCCATCGACGGAATTATCGAGGAAGGCCAGGAAATCCTCGAGGAGTTCAAGGATTCGCCGGCGCTGGATGCAGGCTTGCTCGCCGCCGCGCAGGCCGTCGAACACTACGAAATCGCCCGCTACGGTACGCTGCGCAACTGGGCGCTAGAACTCGGCAAGGAAGACGTGGCGCAGCTTCTCGAGCAGACCCTCGCCGAGGAAGAAAAAACGGACCAGGCCCTTACTCAGCTCGCTGATGCCAAGGTCAATCGCAAGGGCAAGACCAAGGCTGCTTGATCGTGCGTGCGGGGTGGCAAAACCTGCCGCCCCGCCTTCTTTTGCGTTCATAATTAGGCTTTGGAGCGGGTGATGCACGACTGCGCTGTTATCGGCGGCGGACCCGCGGGCCTGACCGCCGCAATATATCTGGCGAGATATCATCTCTCCGTCGCCGTCTTCGACGACGGCACGAGCCGCGCGGCGTCGATTCCGATGAGCCACAATCACGCAGGATTTCCCGACGGTATCAACGGGCGCGATCTCTTGGACAGGATGCGGACGCAGGCCCTCAAACACGGTGTCGACATCCGGGCGGAAAAGGTGACGGAACTTCATCGCACGAGCAATGGCTTCAGAGTGCTGTCCTGTGAACCACTGGATGTGCGATCCGTACTGATCGCGACCGGGGTCGTGAACAGACGTCCTGCCATGTCGGCCGAGCTTCACGACAGGGCCGTGTCCGCGGGTCTCATCCGATACTGTCCCGTGTGTGACGGGTTCGAAATTACGGATAAATCGATTGCCGTAATAGGCTCCGGCTCGCGGGCTTTCAAAGAAGTTCTGTTTCTTCGTAGCTATACCAAGAACCTTACTTTGGTATCGGACGTGACCGAGCATGGGTTATCCGCTGAGGAGGCGGTACGGTTGGAAGAGTTGGGGGTGGCCGTGAGGACGGGACCTGTCGAATTCGTTTCTGCCGACGGTGGTGCGATCGAAATAAGGGCAAGGGGCCAACGTTTTTCGTTCGCGGTGGCATACCCCGCCCTTGGCTCAGATGTGCGCTCGGACCTCGCGGCAATGGTCGGTGCGGAATTGTCCGATGAGGGATGTGTCACCGTTGACGCGCATCAACGAACCACCGTTGTCGGGCTTTACGCTGCCGGGGACGTGGTAATCGGCCTCGACCAGATCAGTAACGCCATGGGACAGGCTGGCGTCGCCGCGACTTCGATACGGAACGATCTCTGTGATAGCACGCCCTTGATCCGTCCATGAAATAGGCTCACGTCGGTTGATCTAGATGCCTGCATGAGGGTGAAGGAACGCCTTCGTCTGCCGCCGAGCGCCCCCGCCAGACTGTAAGTCGTGGCGCGGGTCTTCATGGTGTCCCAACCGAAAGCTAGCCGGATAGCATCTGTGCGTGGCGCAGAGTTCCGGTTATTCCTCAACTGCGTTCGCTATCCCCAAGGCCTGCATACCACTCTGCGTAGGCAGTATTTTTGACGAGGTGACGATTGTAGTCCGGGTCGCCGTCCAGCCACCAAACCGGTCCGCGCTCACCGAGAGCAATCTTCGCCCTATCGACCCGCCGTCGCGCGTCGGCACGCGCCACTGGATCGGCCCCGGCCGTTCTTACCGCCCGGCGCGCCATCATGAGTTCCAGCACGAGGGCGTCGCGCTTATCACGGTCAAGCCCGGGGTTAGACTTCCTCCACAGACGACCTCTGACAACGAAATAGCGGCCGTCCGGGGTGTCGGGAAATGCGTTCTTCTTCATTCACTCGCCTCCTCGATAGAAGAAGGAACTTTCGAGCGACGCGGAGGTTTCCTACCAAGATCGCGGCGTGTCAATCGGACACGACGGAGATGGTGAACACGGGGATTTTTCCGATTTCTCTCCGTGGGCAACGAAACGCCAGGCGAGCACCCAACCTGTCCGCCGCGATCTGACCCGAAACGGAAGCCGCAGATGATCGACCCTCCAACCAGGGAACCCGGTACAGACGAACGGAAGGTCGAACTCGACCAGACGGTGGACTACGCCGTCCAACTCCTTGAGGAGGAGGCCCATCTGATCGGCTGGGAGCGCGCGGAATTCCTGACGTCAATCATCGAGTTAGCGAACGCGAGGTTAGCGACGCTGGACGAGGAGGCGCGCCTGGCAGGTGGGACTCCCGCCGGCGACGAAGGCGACGGCAAGCGCTTACCGTGAAGATAGCAACCTTTAACGTCAACGGCGTCAACGGCCGCTTAGAGGTCCTGCTGAGGTGGCTGGAGCTTGCCAAGCCCGATGTCGTATGCCTCCAGGAACTGAAGGCTCCCGACACGAAGTTTCCCGCACGGGAGATCGAGGCGGCCGGATATGGCGCTATCTGGCATGGGCAGAAGAGTTGGAACGGTGTGGCAATCCTCGCTCGTGGCAAGAAGCCGTTGCTCACCCGGAAGGGCCTCCCCGGCGACCCGGACGACACGCACAGTCGCTACATCGAGGCGGCCGTCGATGGAATGGTCATCGGCTGCCTATACCTTCCGAACGGAAATCCGTACCCTGGGCCGAAATTTGAGTACAAGCTCGCGTGGTTTCGCAGGCTTGCCGCCTATGCCGCCGAACTGCTCGAACTGGGGGTCCCCGTGGTCCTCGCGGGTGACTACAACGTCATGCCGACGGAGCTGGACGTCTATAAGCCCGAACGTTGGGTAAACGACGCGCTCTTTCGCATCGAAGTTCGGTACGCCTTTCGACAGCTGGTCGAGCAGGGCTGGACCGATGCCATACGGACGCTACATCCGCACGAGACGATCTACACGTTCTGGGATTACTTCCGGAACGCCTATGCCAGGAACGCGGGCCTCAGGATCGACCATTTCCTGCTCAGCCCCGACGTCGCGGCGAGGCTATCGAAAGCGGGTGTCGAGAGGGAAGTTCGCGGGTGGGAGCACACGAGCGACCATGCGCCGACGTGGATCGAGCTCTCGGACAAACCGAAACGAGGAAGGAAAGCAAATGGACGGTGACGACTGGCGCACGGCCCTGCGGCTCGAGATCGAAAAGGCGGTAGACGGCGCGGTTATCGCAGGGGCGACGCAGTCCGACATTTTCGCGGAAATCCTCAGCGAGATCGACCGGCTGCGCGCGGTCCTCGAACGCGATCCCGACCCCGCCGAAGACGAGATCGGTGAGCCTTCGAACGACTGGCCTTCCGCCGAGCCGTGAACGATCTAGGACGAACCCTAACCGCTTCTCTTCGTCTTCATCTCGCTTGCGACCGACTTGCGAAGGGCGTCCATGATGTTGACGACGTTCGACGGGGCAGCGGCCTGGCCCTTGGCCTTCGCAGGCTTCTTCGGCGATCTGAGGGCCTTTTTCTTGTCGGCGATCTGTTTCAGGAGGCTTTCTTGAATGGGGTCACTGACCATGTCCGGCGACCACCGCTCCGTTTTCTGCTTGATGAGTTTTTGGACCAGGGGGACGAGGTCAGGGTCGGCTTCGTCCTCGATATCTTCGAAGTAGTTCTCTTCCGGCCGGACCTCGTCGCCGAAGCGGAGTGTCCATAGGACGATGCCCTCGTCGCGTGGTTCGAGGATCACGGCGCGCTCTCGACGGCCGATCACCAGCTTCGAAACCCCGACGACCTTATCGGCCTTCATCGCGTCACGTATGACGGCGAACGCTTCGTTTCCAACCTGGTCGTTGGGGACGAGATAATGCGGGGTATCGAGGTAAACCCACTCGATGCTGTTGGCCGGCACGAATTTCTCGATGTCGATTGTCCGAACCGTATCGAGAGCGACTGCATCGAGATCGTCGTCGGTGAGAATTACGTAGTCGTTTTCCCCTCGGGCGTAGCCCTTGGCTTCGTTTTCTTCCTTCACGGGCTTTCCGGTCACGGAATCGATATACTGGGAGACAACGCGGTTACCAGTCTCCTTGTTGATCGTATGGAAGCGGACCTTCTCCGCCTCCGAGGTTGCGGGGGACATCGCGACGGGGCATGTCACGAGCGAAAGCTTGAGATAGCCCTTCCAGTACGGTCTTGCCATTGCCAGGTCTCCTAGCTCGCTTTGCGCTGCGACGCGGCCGATACGCGCGGTTTGGCGGTGGATGCGCGCCGGGGCTTGCCGCCGTCCTTACCCGCGTTGGTGTTCGCGGCGGCACGCTTAGGCTCCGACCCCTTCTTCGAGAGTCCGGCACTCTCGCGAAGTGCCGCCAGGAGGTCGTTGGGCTTGGATACCGCGACGGGCTTGCGCTTCGGCAGCGCCTTGCCTTCGACCTTGGCCTTCACGAGCTCGGCGAGGGCGTCCTCGTAGCGATCGTCGAAGGCCGCCGGGTCGAATTCCCCCTTCTTCGTCGAGATGATGTGTTTGGCGAGGTCGAGCATCTCTCCCTCGATTTTCAGTTTTGGCACCTCTTCGAAGGCTTTCTTCGAAGAGCGCACCTCGTAGTCATATTGCAGGGTCGTGGCGATCAAGCCGTTGCCGTGCGGACGGATGAGAACAGTGCGGAGACGACGAAACAGCACCGTTCGCGCGATGGCGGCCACCTTCGACTTCCGCATGCCGTCGCGGAGCGCCGCGAATGCGTCCTGACCGAGCCTGTCGGGTGTGAGGTAGTACGGTTTGTCGAAGTAAACGTCGTCGACATCGGAGCAGGGGATAAAGGCCTCGACCTCGAGCGTTTTATTGCTCTCCGGGATCGTGGCAGCGACTTCTTCGGGATCGATGAGGATGTACTGACCGTTCTCGATTTCGAAGCCCTTCGTCTGGGCCTCCTTCGGAACCGCCTCCTGCGTATCGCTGTCCACAAACACGCGGTTGACGCGATTGCCCGTCGCCGTGTTGATGGTGTTGAACGTGATCCGGTCCGATGTCGATGCCGCGGTATAGAGGCCGACCGCACAAGTCACCTCGCCGAACTTGATAAACCCTTTCCACTGCGCTCGCTGTGCCATGACGCTTTACTCCCGAGACTGACTCGCGAATCAATCATTACGGAGGCGATTCGTTCCGCGCTAAAACGAATCGGTTTTCAACGCCTTATCGGCTCCCGTAGACTCTCCTCTTGAAGTGCAGACCTGTCACGTTTGAGCGTTCTCCTCGGGGCGAGGAATCGCCGACTTCTGCCTTTCCCAACAAAGGTCGGCAAGCGGACGGAAGTGCCTGTGTGCACGAGGGCCCGATCACAAAAGTCCCTCGACAGCCTCCTTGGTAGCGGGCCGACAGCTCGAAGCCGCGCGATTTGCCGTTCTCGTCAGGGTGCATCCCGGTGTTGGCCACGACCTCGAAGAGGCAAGCCGAGGCGGCGCTTGGGTTGCTTCTCGATCCACAGGGTTCCTTTTCATAACCCGGAACAGTTGCTCAAGCGGCGAGTTCAGTCTTTCGAGGTGTCTTGAGCCTACGCGGCCGCAGCCACAACGCTCCTTATCGTCAGCGCCTGCCGCAACATCCGTACCGCCAAACGCATAGTTGTTTCCGTTACTAGCGGAATACGAAAAGAGGACCATTCCATGCAAGACCCGACAAGCAAGCACCCCAAGCCGCCATTCGAGGAACAGAAGCAACCGTTCCCGGGCCTCGCCGGCGAAATGACGCCGAAGCCGGACCACGGCGAAACATCCTATAAAGGCTCCGGACGACTGGTAGGCCGAAAGGCTCTAATCACCGGCGGCGACTCTGGAATGGGGCGTGCCGCTGCCATCGCCTACGCCCGCGAGGGCGCGGACGTCGCCATCAACTATCTGCCGGATGAAGAATCCGACGCGAGAGAGGTTATCGCACTTATCCAGGACGAAGGACGTAAAGGTATCGCTCTTCCGGGCGACCTGCGCGACGAAGCCTTTTGCGAGAAGCTCGTCGAAGACGCCGTGAAGGCACTCGGTGGACTGGACATCCTCGTCAACAACGCGGGCCGACAGCAGCAGGTAGGTTCGATCTCTGACCTCACGACCGAAGCGTTCGACGCAACGATGAAAACCAACATCTATGCGATGTTCTGGCTCACCAAGGCGGCCGTCAAACATCTTCCCCCGGGTTCGTCGATCATCCAGACGACCTCGGTACAGGCCTACGACCCTTCCGAGAACCTGGTCGATTATGCGATCACGAAGGCAGCCAATTTGAGCTTCACCAAATCGATGGCAAAACAGCTGGGGCCAAAGGGTATTCGCGTGAACGGCGTCGCGCCGGGGCCTGTGTGGACACCGTTGCAGGTGTGCGGCGGCCAGACGATGGAAAAACTCGTCGAATTCGGCGGCGACACGCCTCTCGGCCGACCGGGCCACCCCGCTGAACTCGCCTCGATTTACGTCCAGCTCGCAGACAATAACGCTAGCTTCGCGACGGGGCAAATCTACGGGGCGGCTGGCGGCGGCGGTCATCCCTGACCCTCGTTGAAATTGCTTCCAGACAAAGAAACCTTGAGAGGACCGACAGATGAAAGCCCTGACCTGGCACGGAAAGCATGACATCCGCTGCGACAGCGTGCCCGATCCCCAGATCGAGGACGGCCGTGACGCCATCATCAAGGTGACGGCGTGTGCAATCTGCGGCTCCGATCTGCACCTCTATAACGGTGTCATGCCAGACATGCACAGCGGCGACATCATGGGACACGAAACCATGGGCGAAGTCGTAGAGGTTGGCAAGGACAATAAGAAGCTGAAGGTAGGCGACAGGGTCGTCGTGCCGTTCACTATCGCCTGCGGCGAATGCTTTTTCTGCACTCGTGGTTTCTTCTCGGGATGCGAGCGCTCCAATCCGAAGCCGGAAAAGGTCACCAAGATGTGGGGGAATTCGCCCGCTGGCCTGTTCGGCTACACCCATCTGCTCGGCGGCTATAGTGGTGGACAGGCGGAATTCCTCCGCGTGCCATACGCGGACGTGGGGCCGATCAAGGTACCGGACGGCCTGAGCGACGAGCAGGTGCTGTTTCTGTCGGACATCTTCCCGACCGGTTACATGGCCGCCGATTTCTGCAACATCCAACCAGGTGACACGATCGCCATATGGGGCTGCGGGCCAGTCGGCCAGATGGCGATCAAGTCGGCATTCATTCTCGGGGCCGAGCGCGTCATCGCCATCGATACCGTCCCGGAACGGTTGGCGCTCGCCGAGCAGTCGGGAGCCATCACCCTCGATTACATGGATAAGGACATCTACGACAGGATCATGGAACTGACCAACGGCCGTGGGGCGGATGCCTGTATCGACGCCGTTGGAACCGAACCCGATCCGGCGGCAAGTTGGGATGCCCGCATCGACCGGATCAAGGTGGCAACCTTCATGGGAACAGACCGCCCGCACGTTCTCCGCCAGGCGATCCATTGTTGCCGCAACTTCGGCACGGTCTCGATCGTCGGGGTCTACGGCGGCTTCCTCGACAAAATCCCGATGGGGTCGGCGATCAATCGCGGCCTGACGTTCAAGATGGCCCAGACCCCCGTCCAGCACTACCTGCCGATCCTGATGGAGCGCATCCAGAACGGCGAAATCGACCCGTCTTTCATCATCACCCATACGGGGTCCCTCGAAGACGGTCCCGACCTGTACAAGACCTTCCTCGAAAAGAAAGACGGCTGCGTAAAGGTCGTCCTCAAGCCATAGAACCGGAGACACTTCAAATGGGAAACGAAGTCAGAAAACTGGCCGTCGTCACCGGGGCTTCATCCGGTATTGGCCTTGAGCTCGCGAAGATTGCCGCGGCGGAGGGGTACGATCTCATCATAGCGGCCGATGAACCCGCGATCGAGACAGCGGCGCAGCAACTCAGGTCGTCGGGCGTGACGGTCGACGCGATGGAGGTCGATCTATCGACCAAGGAAGGTGCGGCCGCGTTGGCAAACTTCGTGGGCGACAAGGGGCAGCCCGTCGACATCCTGCTGGCGAACGCGGGCAGGGGGCTTGGCAAGGGCTTTCTTGATCAGGACCTCGACGAAGCATTGCATATCGTCGACACCAACGTGACCGGAACGGTTGCCCTTATCCATATGATCGCCAACGAGATGCGCGCCCGCCGCGCGGGCAGGATTCTGATCACGGGGTCTATAGCAGGATTCATCCCGGGCACATATCAGGCCGTCTACAACGGCACGAAGTCTTTCCTGAACTCGTTCTCCTTCGCGCTACGTCACGAACTCAAGGATACCGGTGTGACTGTCACATGCCTGATGCCCGGGCCTACGGAAACGAAGTTCTTCGAGCGCGCCGACATGCTCGACACCGAGGTCGGACAATCGGAAAAGGACGACCCCGCCGACGTCGCCAAGGTCGGTTTCGAGGCGATGATGAGCGACGAGGGCGATGTCGTCGCCGGCTGGAAGAACAAGCTCCAGACGGTCATGGCCAATGTCACGCCCGCAGGCATCCTGGCAGAGCAACATGCGAAGATGGCTGCACCGGGAACGGCGAAAGACTGAGGTAGTGGCTGGCGCTAGCGCCCTGGAGTGAGGAAGGCGACATCGTACAGGCCCCACAGGACAGTTTCAGAGCGACCGATGGTGGCCTTCCCTCTTTTCGAGGAACCATTGGTTTGAAAGGTAGTTTGTGGGCGATGGCACACGATCCTCATGACTCAGCTCCTCCAGTCGCCCTCGTCGTGGACGACGAACCTCTCATTCGCATGGATACCGCCGACATGGTGTCAGAGGAGGGGTTCGAGGTTATCGAAGCACGAAATGCCGACGAAGCGATGGCTGTGCTTGAGCGACATCCGTCCTTGAAGTTGGTTTTTACCGACATTCAAATGCCAGGCCATACGGACGGGCTCGATCTTGCCCGACACGTTTGCGAAAACTGGCCCGATATCTGTGTGATTGTTGCATCTGGGGCTGTCACTCCAGGCGCTGATGAGCTGCCGGAAACGGCGCGCTTTATCGGGAAGCCGATCAGTCACGCGATGGTGCGCGAAACCATCGCGGAAATTTGCCCGCCCACGGCGTGAGGGCAGCAAAACGAATAACATGACGGCGTACGCCTCGCCGACCAAGCCTCGGCTCAAGGTCGCCACCCCTCAGCGTTTTAAGCACGCCGTGGCTGACATTGGCATCATCAGCGTGTCGCGACGGCATTCCACGCCTGCTCAATGGCCACACGCAAATCCTCCGTCCCATAAGGCTTCGTGACGACGACCGCATCCGACGGGATGGCCACCGACCTCCGGTCGTGTCCGGTCGCGTAGACCACACCCACCGATGCCTGTCTCGTGCGTGCTTCGGTCACGAGCTGCAAACCGTCCATGTCGGGCAGTCCCAGATCGGTGACCAGGACATCGATCGCACGAGACCCGAGGAGTTCGAGCGCTTCGCTACCCGATCCCGCTTCGGCGACCGAATGGCCCAGCTCGGTGATCATTTCGGCGGTATTCAACCTGATCAGCATGTCGTCTTCGACGAGCAATATGGAAAGCGACAAGGATCGCACCTCCTCTACGGGTGATGCGGCCACCGGAGGTGATACGGAGGCCTGAAAGCGTTGCGCGCGATTGGCAAGGACATGCCTTAGCTTCCGGGCGAGCGCCTCGCGCGTGTACGGCTTCGAGAGCAGTTCCACGCCCGCGTCGAGCCGACCACCGTGGACGATCGAGTTCTCTGTATATCCCGAAGTGTAGAGTACCGCGATATCGGGTTGCCGTTCACGCGCCTTCTTCGCCAGCTCCGGGCTTTTCAACGTGCCGGGCATGACAACGTCGGTGAACAGCAAATCGATGGCGATGCCCGCTTCGACGACATTGAGGGCGGCATCGGCGTTCGGGGCTTTCAGCACCTTGTAGCCGAGGTCCGTCAGCGTCTCGACAACCGTTTCCCGAACTTCGTCGTCGTCCTCGACCACGAGAATCGTCTCCGTGCCGCCGACGATGGGTCCGGACTGTAGAACGACCTCGCGATCTTCCTTCTGCGTTGCCCGCGGGAGATACATCTTCACCGTCGTCCCGTGGCCGACCTCACTGTAGAGCTTGACGTGACCACCGGACTGGCGAACGAAGCCGTGCACCATGGAGAGGCCGAGGCCCGTTCCCTTGCCCTCTTCCTTCGTGGAGAAAAAGGGTTCGAACACGTGCTGGAGGATGTCGGCGGGAATACCCGTGCCCGTATCCGTGACCGATAGGACGACGTATTGACCGGCCGTGACCTCGTCATGCGCGCGGGCGTAGTCGTCGTCGAGATAGGCATTGCCAACCTCTATCGTCAGTTTTCCCGCGCCGTCCATCGCGTCGCGCGCGTTGATGGCCAGATTGAGGAGCGCGTTTTCCACGTTCGTGGGGTCAACCAGGGAATTCCACAGGCCGCCTGCGATAACGGTTTCGATCTCGATCGCCTCGCCGAGGGAGCGGCGCAAAAGGTCGTCCATTCCCTGGACGAAGCGACCGATATTGATGACTTTCGGATCGAGCGCCTGCCGCCGTCCGAAAGCGAGGAGCTGACTTGCCAGCTTCGCACCCCTGCTGACGCCTGCAAGCGCGTTCGTCACGCGACGCTCCGCCCTCTCATTTCCGCTCACGTCTTTCATCAGGAGCTGGAGATTTCCGGCGACGACCTGAAGCAGATTGTTGAAGTCGTGGGCCACGCCTCCGGTCAATTTGCCGATGGTCTCGAGCTTCTGCGACTGCTGGAGCTTGGCCTCGGCCTTTCGGCGCTCTTCGATTTCCTCTGCGACGCGGCTCTCGAGGTTCTCGTTGAGCTGGCGAAGCTGTTCTTCCGCTCGCTGGCGATGGCGGACTTGTCGCTCAAGGTCTTCCGATCGTTCAAGGAGGGTCTGCTCGGCGATACGCTGCTCGGTAACGTCGGTATGGACGCCGACCCATTCGATGATCTCGCCGTCTTCCGCGATAAGAGGCACGGCGCGGATCGCGAACGAGCGCCACACGCCGTCCTGGCGGCGGACGCGATGCTCGTGGATGAAGGTACTCTTCGCCGCGACCGCCGCTTCCCATGCACTGACCGTCAGCACGCGGTCTTCGGGATGAACCGCGTCGGCCCAGCCGTATCCCTGGTACTCCTCGTAACCCTGCCCGGTGAGCGCGGCCCATCCGGGTTGCTCCCCGACCATTTTTCCGTCGGCGCTGTTGGTCCAGAGGAACCCGTGCATCGCGTCCACGGCCGCGCGGAAGCGGCCGTTACTCTCGGCGAGATCGAGTTCGAAACGCTTGCGGTCATCGATGTCGATGATGAGAACGTAAATGCCCTCGACGCCGTTTTCCGTTTTACGCGGAACGTAGCGTGTCTCGGCATGACGGCTCTTGCCATCCGGGCGCACGATCGGCGAGTCGGTGACGATCGTTTCTCCAGCCAAGGCGCGTCGAAGCAGTGGCAGGCGCTTCTCGAAGTATTCCGGAGCGATGATTTCGCTGACACGGCTGCCGACGACCTCGACGGGACTGCGGCCGAACCATTCCATGTAGGCGTCATTGGCAAACCGGTAGACGAGGTCCGTATCGACAAAGCCCACGAGGATCGGCAAGGCGTTTGTAAGCCGCACGAGTTCCGACCGACTTTCGGCCAGGGCGCTTAGCGCGTCGAACTTTTCCGTGTTCTCGAGGACGGTGCACAGAACGCCGTCTACCGTGCCGTCCTCGGCGTAGATTGGCGTGTAGAAAAGGTCAAAGATGACGGTCTCTGGCTTGCCCGCCCTGTTCAGGACCATCGGCTGGTCTCTGAACGCCTGGACTTCGCCCCTAAAACCCGCTTCTAGGACCTGCCTGTTCCAATCCCAGATTTCCGGCCAGATATCGGGGACACGGCCGCCGAGGGCCTCCGGGTGATATCCCCCTGCGATTTCCGCATATCCGTCATTGTAGATCATGAGGTGGTCTTCGCCCCACATCAGGACCTGCGGAATGGGCGAGTTGACGATCGAGTTCACCTTGATCCGTAGATGCTGCGGCCAGGTCGAGACGGGTCCGAGGGACGTCTTGGACCAATCGAAGTCGCGCACCCGGCCGCCCAGTTCGCCACCGCCGATCGGCCACGCCGCCGCGCTCTCCATTCTTAAAGCCATTTTATCGCCCATCCCCGTAAACGTCAGCGGGCATAGATAAGGCGATTTTAGAGTTTTTTCCAGTCTCGCCATGGTGTTAGGCTGACCGCGTGATCCGTAAATACCAAGGTGACGAGCCTTAGGAACCTAAAGCTCTCGCGAAGTCGATGCATTGACTTGTAACCGTGTGCAGAGCTACGAGACGGCTTTTTCTAAGCCCTTCGTATCCGGGAGAGCCACGATTTCCATCTCGGCGGTGAATACGGTCCCGTTTCTCCGCTCATAGATGTGTTCGCCGTGCAATTGGCTGATCACACCGCGTACCAGTCTGGTGCCCATTCCGGCCGTCGAACTAGACTTATCGAAACCGACCCCGTCATCCGCGATTACGAGGCAGGCCCGCTGACCCGCCAGGCGTTTCAACGAGATCGAGATCACGCCCTTGCGTTCTCCGGGAAACGCATACTTGAGAGCGTTCGTGACGATCTCGTTTGCGAGGAGTGAGACGGGGGTCGCGTGATCCGCGGAAATGGAGATGTCCTCGATATCGTAGGTAACGCTGACGCGATCGCCGCACGCCGCGATCAGTGTGTCGACCACGGCGGGGATCAGGGCCTTGGCGGAGACGGCGCTGAACTGGTCGTGGCTGTAAATCTGTTCGTGCACGGCAATCATCGCGGAGATGCGGTCAAGCAACGACTGCTGCATGTCTCTCGGAAGTTGCTGGGTTCGAATGAGGGCCTGCACCGACTGAAAATTGTTCTTCACCCGGTGGTGGATTTCCCTCATGAGAAGCTGGTTCTCCTCCAATGCCTCGGACAGCCGTGCAGATTTGGTGGCATCCCTCGCGTGAAGGTGCCTGATCCAGGTTCCTGCCGCGAACGATCCTACGGCGGCGAGAACCAATATCGCCCCCGCCACGAACGCGTCTTTCCAGAATGGTGCCATCCCGGCAGCCGTGCCCGCCGATCCCACGGCGACGAATTCCGTCCCATCGACAACCTTGTAGGCAACGATGCGGCCGACACCGTCCGCAGGCGAGACCGCATCGTAGGTCCCCGAAGAGGCCTTCGGGATGAGATCGGTGAAAAGAACGTAGTTCGTCATATCAACCGGTCCCGCCGGCGGCGGGAAACGGGCGACCAACTGGCCGTCACGACGAATGATCCCAACTGTGGAGTCAGGACCAAGATCGACTGTGGTCCAGACTTCCTCGAGCAGGTCTCCCTGAAAGGACACCATCGCGGCCCCGGCGAACTGGCCGTCTCGTTCCAACCTCCGGCTGAAGACGAAGATTTGCTGACCATTCAAACGGCTCACAAGGAGACTGGAGATATACGTCGGCGCACCCTTGGCGAGCGCCGAGAAATATTCGCGATCCGTGATGTTCATGGGTTTGATCGCGGGATCGGTCGATAACAGCGTGTTTCCGTTGCGGTCGACGACATATGCCTGGACGGTCCCAGGCAGGTCCGAGATCGTCGCGCCTATGTCCTTCACGGTGTCCGAGGCGATGCCGATGTCGGGTCCGAGCGCGCTGTCGATTTTTTGAAGTGCCTGCCAGGCGAGGGCGTTTATCCATGTCACGTTCGTCGCGACGATCTTCGAGGCGGCGATGGCGCGTTCCTGTGTGCGTCGGACCGAAGACGAGTAGCTTTCATAGAGCCACAGGCAAAGAAGAACGAGAAGGGCGGCGAACATCGCAACGATCACCGCTGTCGCCGCGGTGGCGATCTTCTGCGAACCAAACGTCAGCTTCATCCGTCTTCCCACCCTCGCGCGTTTCTCCCTGAATGTAGTGAAACACCAGGGAGTTGTCACCGGAGCGGGAACGAACGGAGGAGGTGGCGCGCTCTGACACCGTGGCGACGTTTGGACGCCGCCATGGTGTTAGAGCGTAGCCTCGTCAGATAACATCGGGCCTTGTGGTCGGGTCCGCATGCCCCGTGGAGCCGTCGTCATCCGCGTCTTCCGGGGGAAGTTGACCATCCGGAGTGAGGTCGTTGACCGCTGTCGGAAGTTCCTGGCTGAGGCGCTTTAGGATTTCCTCCCGTGAAAGCCCTGTTCTGGCTACAAGGTCGTCGAGGATTTCGGGTCCGAGGACCTCCGACAACTGAGTGTCGTCGATGGGAGCGTTATCGCCCGACTTAACCCACGTGTTCGCCGTTTCGCCCTGACCCTTCTGCTGGAACTGGCGAAGCAATTCGCCAAGGCTCCCCGCAAGGCCGCCGCCCGCAGCTCCGGTAAAGAGCCCGCCGAGGCCACCAAGGCCGCCGAGACCTCCGCCCGTGCCGGAGTTGCCTGTGAGGCCCCCAAGGATGTCGCCGAGACCGCCGCCAGACTGGGGTTTTCCGTCCGGACCGGGCTGTTGCGGATTGCGCAGGCCTTTCAGAATTTCGGCGATCTTGTCTCGGTTCTGATAACCCGCTACGGCCAGTACGCCCAAAAGCGCTTTCAGTGCACCGCTTGCCATTTCGTTTCTCCTTCATATAGCGAAGGGCCGGAAGATAAGTCCTCCCGGCCTCGACAAGTCCCACGGATTAGACGCCGCGCGCCACGGTCTCCGTGACGATGACATTACGCTTTGTGCCGTACGAACCGCCGACCCACGCCGCGATCGCGCCGAGGGCCAGGGCGATGAAGCCGAGGATCGCCCCTGCCGAAACCGCTGCGGTAGCAGCCTGAGCGGCTTCGATCGCCTGCTGTTTTGCGGCTTCAACGTTCTCGCGGTAAGTCTTTTCGTACTGTTCGACCTGTGTGCGTGCCTGATCGATGGGAATGCTCTGCGCGCGTGCGACAGCTTCCGCAGCCCGGTTTCTCGCGTCCTCTGCGGTCGCTTCGTCGCCCGTCACCAGTACCTGAACAGACGCGACCGCCGCGCTCTGCAGGGCCTGAGGATCGTTGCCAGTCGTGGACCGAATCTGCTGTTCGATCCCGGCCATGGGATTGGCGGAATCCGCGAGAGCGGGCGCGGCCGCAGTGACCGCAGTTGCCGCCGTCTGGCCGACACCGCTGACTATGCTTGTCAGTCCGTTGAACGCGCCGCCGATGAGCGCACCCACCGACGTCGTCAGGAGGTAGAGTACGACGAGGGTCGTGACGGCCCAGGTCGTCAGGCCGTGGTAGCTGCCGGTCGAGTTGCTTGGCCGACCGGAAAGCCTGCTGGCGACGTAACCACCAAGGAAGGAGGCGACGATGCCCGCGACGACGAACCAGATGCCGCTGCCGATGGAGAACGTGCTGGCCGCCGGGTTGTCCGATGTCGCGGGGTCCAGTACCGCTGCTCCGATGCCGACGCCGAGGAGGTTCAGCAGAAACTGCGCGGCGAGCGCGATCGCGACGCCCGCGAAAATCGCGCCCCAACTGACCTTGTTCATCGAGGCGGTTGTCGAGACGCTTGTCGGGACGGTTTCATGGGAAAGGGCGGGAGAGACGGGTATCGTCATTGGGGTGCTCCAGGCTGAACATCACGGGTTCGTGATGTTCGACGTAACGCCTTGTAAGATCACAAGTTCCGCTTGGCGGCGATGACCGCAAACCGGGAGAGTACGGCGACCATCTGTGGAGCGAACCGAGAGGGAACCTGTTCTAGCCAAAGCTAGGACTTCTGCATCAGGGAGGCACGCCCTTCGTTGGCATTTTATTAAGATTGTTGGCAAAGACTCTCGTATCGGGGACGACCAAAACGCGTGGGGCACAAGTTGACTGTGTAACGAACCACGGAGGCGAGCATGTCACAGCGTACCGTCCTTGTCGTCGAAGACGAACCAATGATCCGAATGGTCTTGGCGGATGCACTCGAAGACGAGGGCTTCCTAGTAATCGAGGCCTCTAACGTTCTGGAAGCCGTTGCTGCTTTGGGAAATCGGCAAGTCGATTGTCTGGTTACCGACATAGATATGCCCGGAGGGCTGAACGGGCTTGATCTTGTGAAATTCGTGCGCAGCTTCGACGTTCATATGGTAGTCATCGTCACCTCGGGCAGAACACCCAATGAGATCGAGCTTTCCGCCTCCGAGCGGTTTATTCAGAAACCCTATAGATTCCAGGCCGTGGTCGAGGGGTTAAACGCGGCGACACCATACATCGAGTCATTCTTTATGAAGGCCTGAGTGCGCCGATTGCTGAGGACGGCGTTAAACGGATCGGCGAGCTATATTGCATCGAGGCCGAACTGCGCGGCCTTAATCCGCAGGCTCGTCTTACTGGACGGCAGGAGCGGTCAGCGCCACTGGTTGCCGACATGCAGACTTGGCTTGTCCATCACCGTGCCCGTGTCGCCGCAAAGTCCCCGCTCGGCGAAGCTTTGGCCTATATCGCCAAATACTGGAATGGTCTGAAGCTCTTCCTGACCGATGGCCGCATCGAGATCGACAACAACAGCGTCGAGCGAACCATTCGGCCGATAGCTCCCAATCGGAAGAACGCACTCTTTGCGGGCCACGATGCCGGAGCGGAGAACTGGGCGACCATCGCCTCGCTCATTGAGACTTGCGATTCGGGACTGCTTACCGCGCTTAGTCAATTGCGAGGCCAACACCTATCGAATCCCGCGCCGATTTTGCTGTTGGAATTAGCCGTCATGAGTCATCTGTTCGATGGTCTCCGGCATCCTCAGTTGGACGATAAATCACCAACGCAACTGAAAGGTAGTCTCATTTTATCATGCCCCTCAAGATGGAGCGTCTCGGTCCTCGTCCATCGCAGCTCACTATTCCGCTTTCAGTGAGTTTTCTGTCGATCCTCGCCTGTTTTTGCAGGCCGGGATCGTCATGTGCCATGAAGGTCGACTTTAAATAGAGCACGCCGTCCGTCAGGGGCGATCGCCACGCGCGGGCCTTCTTTAGGTCTACGTGCACGATCTCGGAAAGGGAAGGAAGGGTCGACCCCATATCTTTCACCACGTAGCCACGCAAAATGCCGGGTTCGCTGTCGATCTCGACCGCATCCACTTGTGAGAAGCCTGCCTCGATAATCTCCGCACAGCCGAGGAGAATGCGGAGGCGAAATGGTTGCCTTGCCGCCATCCCTGCACAGAACCTAAGCTTTCCGTTGAACATGTTCGCGACACCTCGGCTCGCCGCCTCACCGAAAGCTTCCTCCAGTAGTCCCGGATCGCGCATTTTCACAAGTTGCGCCTTGGCTGCCTCCGCCAGCGCTCCCGCTCCACCGTGGAAGTGTCGGATATCTCTCTGGATCGACGCAGGCAGGTTGGCGTATTTCGGTGCGCCCGGGAATATAGAAAGCGCACCGTGAACGATCAGGTCTTCCATCCTGGCGCGAGCCACCAAATCGAGAGCCGAGACGTCGAACGTCTCCGCGCATTGGCGCAACGCCCTTCCAGCGGAGACGCGCTTGACCGCCAGCGCCATTCTAAGGTTCGATGGGATTTCGGCGAGCGCGGGTAGCCGTCCGAGATCGAGCGCCAACTGCCACAGGCCCTCAAGTTCCGCATCGATGTTGACGGGAACGGTCGCGTTACGCCTCGTGCTCCGCTCCCGCATCGGCACGACCATGTTTGCGATCACGTAGCCCGCCGCCGAGTTACGACCGTAGTAGGTTTCCTGCTCTAGCTCCTTATCCCTGAAGACGACAACGACGCCGGGTGCGATCGAGATGGGACGCACGCCGAGCACCATCTCTACCCAATCGATCAATTCTCCTTGAGTAAAGTACTTCTGAAATGTGCCCCGCGAGGTCATGTACCCATCGCCGTGTGGGCGCTGGCCGGCAACATCGGCTCGGGAGGTAAGCATCACGCCGACCGACATCGCTCGCTTCGCGTAACCCCATGCCGTCATGAGGGTCTGCTTTCGCTCGACAGGGTCCTCAATCACGTTGATCACGAATCCGAGGTTGACGATGTCAGCTTCTCCGAGGCGTCCATCACGGCGATGGGAGGGGTCCCACCCGAAGGCCTCGAAACCATTTTCGATGAGTATTGCGATGTCGCCGCCATGTCCGCAGCCGTAATCGAGGAACGTCCGCCCCGGCGCGAGGACCCCCGTCTTGATCAGCGAGCCGACTGGACTTGATAGGCCGGGCCGGACGATGGCCGTCTTCCATCGGGCTACCCCGGGTGGCACACCGGTCGGCACACTCACGAGTGTCGAGCCATCGATTCTTAGGCCCGCGTTCGCGAGGCGCGCCGCCCACGCCTCTTTCGTACCGATCTCGTTTGAATTTGCGAACAGACCCCTTTCCTCGGCGACGGAGGTAACTGCGCGGAAAGCCGCCTGTCGTGGGTCATCACTGCTTATAAGCAATTCCTTCCTGTGCAGGATTGGAGGGTTCGCTCTGTCTGAGTAGGAGGCTGCGGAGATACGCCCATTTGCGAGTTGCACCTTCACCGACTTCAGGAGTGCCGGGAAGGCATGGGTGTCAAAGTCCTGATATAGGAGAAGAGATACGTCGGTTCGCCCGACCTTGGCCACATTCCACTCGTGCCCGAGGCAGGCCTCCTCGGCCTGCCGCACTTTGTCAGCCGCAGCACGGTCGATAGACGCCAGTGCGACTTTGTGAATGTAGAGATAGCCTCCGACACTCTTTCCGACACCCATGCGGTCCTCCGGACGTCGGACGCTACAGCGAGCGACCGGACGCGTAAAGACCGGTCATTTGCGAGCCTTCCATCCCCTGATAATCGCTTCGGCTATCTTCGGTGTCTCGTTAGTCGGATGCAGAAACGGAACCTGAGCATACACCCTGTCGTCGGTGGACACCTTAGCGATCAAGTGTCCGAAGCCGAGGAGCCTCTCTGCTCCTTTTTCGCCTAGAGCGATTTCCGAGCTACCTTTATCGCCGAGTTTGAGGATTAGCTTGTTGCCGAGATTGTTCCTCAACTGCATGGTCATAACGAGATTATCGGCACGCTGATAGATCATGACGAGATGAATACCGCTCGACCGTGCTGCCGTTGCCAGTTCGTTGAGATACGGGTTCGCCCGATCACGGAAATCCTCGTCCTGCATGATCTTAGGCACCTCGTCAAAGACCATGACAATCCGCGGCAAACGTTCGGTAGGTGGCCTAGTCTCATTATAAAGTGCTATGTTCGGAATCTTGAGGTCGCCGAGTATCGTGAGCCGGCGCTCCATCTCGGCCGTCAGCGAAGCGAGGGCCCTAACGATGTCGTCCGCCTCCGACGCGATCTGGCCGTCGAAATGAGGCATATCCATTAGCCAGCCATAATCGGCACCGCGCTTGGGATCGATTAGCCTTATTCTCACGGCATCTGGCGAATTGAATGCACAGATGTCGAGGATCAGGTTCGTTGTCAGGATACCCTTGCCGCTGTTTGTGCCACCCGACACGATAGTGTGTGGAAGCGCTTGCGGGAGGTCTTCAAAGCTCCCGAAGAGTGGCAGATAAAGCAGTTCACCGTCTACCTCGCGGTCGCCTACCACAAGCGCACTGGTACGGTCGGGCGAGGTCAGGTCGAGCTTTCGCCTGTGCCACGCCTCGGAAAGATGCATCTCCGCGCGCTTGGGACGGTTGATCGATATCGCGATTCGGCGCGTCATCGGTGTCACGCGGCCGATCTCAAGACCGTATTTCGTTTGGAGGTTCACCGACTGCTTCTCGAGCCAGGCGACATCGACACCCGATGCACCGTCGATCGTGATCAACGCAGAATTGGGAGTCAGCCGCTTGTCCAAGATCACGACCTTGTAGCCATTCGCCTGGAGCGCGTCGCGCACGGCGTCTGCCTGCTCGTCGAGCCACTCCGATCCTTGGTCCAAATGGCCAGGCTTGCGCATGCCCATCAGCGCTTCCCAAACTTCCGGCAGCCAACCCTTCGGTGTTGGCTCAGCAATCTCTGGAACGAGGGCAACCAATGCGGATGTCTGTCCCACGACGTGAGGCTCTGAAGCGATCGTTTCGGCAGCCGGGGTCGCTACAGGGATGCCGTGTTCCGGTTCTCTTTTCGTGACCGTCGACCGTTCCACGGAAGACGTATCTTTGGGCGGGGTCGTCAACGCCGAACCGGTCTCGATGACCTTGCGAGATACCTCCTCGATCCGCTCGGCGATCCCGGCGATCCCTGCGTCGATTGTCTCGCTACCCTCGACGGGCGTTGTATATGGGTTCGCCGACCATTCCGCAGGCACGCTTATCCGGGCCGGAGAACGTTCTTTGACAAGGTTCTTGAACCCGGAAGCTATGGAGGGTCTGCCGAATGTCCACTGCGCCAGGAACCTGGTGTTTCCCTTGTCGTCGACAGGGACGAGCGGCCCGGGTGCCGGGTCGCTATCCATGCCGTGGACGTAGACGAGAGAGTGACCGGAGACTGTGATCGGTAGCGAACCGTCGCGCAACCCCAAAAGCCAGCCTTCGAAGGGCATGCCCGCGATCTGGTCGAAGGGGTCGATATGTTCGAGCACAAGGTCGGCGATCCGCGAGCGCCACCTGCCGGGATCAATGGTGCCTTCCTTAGAAACGAGGCGGTTGTGGAGGTCGCGCACCGTGGCGGCAAGTTGCTCCATGGATTTCTGCTTGTGTGCGTTCATGTCCTCGAGGGCGACATACTTCGCCTCCGCCACGACGATGCGCACCATGTGCTTGCCATCCACCTCGGCGAAGTTGACCGCCATGATGTCTGCCCGCATCGAGCCGATTTCCAGCCACGACAGGTAGTCATCGATGAAAAACCAAGCTGTCTTCTGGGCGTCTCCGGGCGTCTGCGACTGGAGGAGCGACTCGATCTCGCGGCGCGACAGCACCAGGCCGAGGAGTTCATGACCATGGTTGACCCGCTCGACGCCGCGCATGACGATCGCGCCCGAGAGGCTCGCCGACTGCGCGTGGATGGCCCTGACGATGTTCTCGACGTCGGCGTAGTCCGCGCTCGGAATTGCGTTCTTGATGTCGCCCCGCAGGCGCTCCGCCAACTTTCCGGCGTTGATTTCAGTCGACACGATGACGTTGTGGTCGGAGCGCGGCGAGCTATAGTAACGCAGGATACGGCGGTCATCGCGCGAAAGCAGGCGTCGGTCGGCGATGCGATCGTAGGTCAGTACCCATTCGCCAAGGCTATGCGCTTTGGACATCATATCCTTGACTGAACCGGAATCGAACTGCACCTCTTGGACAGGCATCCAGTGACCGTCCTCTGCTTCTCCTACCTCGCAGGCGCGAATCGCGTCGAGATAGGCCTGCGATGTCATGTTGAGGTCGGGAGACGTGAGGAAGGTCGCAGAGGCGGTGTCGCCCTTGTGGAACGGGCGTTTCTTCGAGTGACTTACGGGAACGTGCTGCGTGAGCGGCATGTCCCTGGCAACGCCCGGCACTCGGCTCCACTTCGTTGTCGCCTTCCGGGCAATCGCGCCGTGGAGGATGACGATGTCGTTAGCCTTGCCGTAGTTATCGCCGAGCGACTCGGGGCTGATGATCCCGACGCGGAGACGCGACAGGAACGTGCGCGCTGCCTCGCTCGTGAGCTCGCTGTCGAATTCCGCGCCGATCCGGCGGTTCTGATACTGGTAAATTCGGCGCAGGTGCGCTCCGTCCTCGTGGGTCAGCACCAGATCGCATCGCAGCGACGGCTCGTCCTCCATCAGGCTAGCCATGTGGTCAGCCAGCCGAACAGGGAGCGCCTCCGATTCAGAATTGTAAAGCATCGTGGAGAAGTTCGCCTTCTCATGCGGCCTCAGGCGCAGGTAATCGCCCGCAACCTTGTCGAAGCTCTCCGCCAAACCGTCGACGGGTTCGTCGGACCCGACGGTGTCGCCGGGACTTGGCGACTCCATGAGGCTCACGTCGAGCGACTTAACGGTCTCGGCTAGCAGGCTCGGACGCTCGGAGAATGAAAGCGTGACTTCCTGGTAATATGTCGCGGCGAGATTGCGCGCCTTTTCCTTCACATGCGAGGTCATGTCATTTGAGAAATCGTCGTACTTCTCGAAGATTTCTTGCATCGCGAAACCGAGCTGATGGGCCTTCGCGGAGATTTCCGCCAACCGCAGCGGTGCCCAAGCGGACACCAGCGCCATCTCGCGGTCGCTACGTATCGCGGCGACGCCGATCTGGAGGAGGGGAAGCCAGAGGCCTTTTATGGCCTTGGGTGCCCTCGCATCCGAGCGCAGGACCTCGAGCAGCTCGCGGAGCCTGTCCGCCTGGCCGATGGAAGCGGGGTCGGCAAGGCCGTGGCCAGAGGCGAACGCCTTGATCGCATCGCTGTATGCAGTCCGGAAAGCCTCGAACGCGCTGCACACTCTGGCCGACCCTTCCTGTGTCACGATCCCGTCGGCTGTCAGTACCTCCAGAGCAGCGATGAACTGGGGGGCGACCAAATTGGCTTCGACCTGGTGATTGACCAGATTGCCACCGCTGTTCTTCTGGGCATCCAGTATCGTCGATTGGTTGTCGAGATCGATGGTTTGAACGGTGCCATACTTGTCATAGCGGTTTGCCGACACTTCAGACCGCAGAAGCGGGACCTGCCCCGTGTCGCCGACGGTCGCCAATTCCTGGATATCCTCCGAGAAGGCGATCCCCATCGACTGAGCCGGAGGAGACCATACCATCTGGGCCTTCTGCTTTTGGCGAAGGTGGCTGTCCCATTTCTGTGACTGATCCCTGAGAGGGGACTCGTAGTCCGCCCGTTCTACCAGATAGGCGTCGAATTCGAATACGGCCGCTTTTGACTCATTGACATTGTCGGTGATCGACGGCGTGTCCCAGTCCTCCCAGCAGCGCCCGAAATCAAGCGCCACGTTCTTGCCCATCAGCCTGTCGAGGCCCCGGTAGCGGTCACGAAGATAACGGCAGAGGCGAGTGTTCTTGTCTTCCTGCCAAAAGTTCAGCTCGCGCGATTTCCGGAGACGGATATACACAAGGGGATCGGCGAGCTCCGCTTCCTCGTTGATGTTCTGCATGGTCTGGTGGACCAAGCGGAGGAGGCCGTCCTGGAGGTCGTCGGCCTCGACGGGTTTCTTGAAGACGAGCTTTTCCCACCGCTTGAAAAGCTTGGGATTGTCCTGGATAAGGTCGGCGTGCTTGGCGAAGAAGGTGGCATGCGCCTCCTTGGGCGTGACCGAATCTCGGGTGAGCGCATTGAGCAGCTCCTCCTCGTCCTTTTCCAATACGCCGGGGTGCTTGGATTTGAAGAACTCCGCTGTCTCGCCGCCGAAGTTCACGGCGACCTTCTTCTTCGATTCCGAAAAGAACGGCTCGACGAGGTCCCATGATATCTTCGCGAGCGCTTCCTGCTCAGGCAACCACCGCGCGCCGCCAACCTCAGGATTGTCCAGCAGCGCCCTCAGAACGCTCTCGGCGGCGGGGTCCATCTCTGTTTCAGCCAGTCGTCGCTTGAGCTCGACGGCGTTGAGCGGCTCGCCATCCTTGGTCCGCAGGTAAAGATAGGGACGGCTTTCCTCGAAGACCTTGCGGAAGTAAGCCTTGGCCTTCTCGGGATTGTCCTCGACGCCGCGGGCGTCGCCAGCGTTCGTTGGCAACCGCAGCGAGGGCAGGGCTTTTCTTGTCGCTTCCATGACAGGCATGCCACCCCGTGTCCGAAGCCGCTCTTCCTCGGTCACGAAGTCGGCGTACATGCCGACCTCGGGCACAACACCGGAGGCCTTTAGCCCCGTCAGGATGTTGCCCAACTGGCCTTTGAGCGTCTCGTTCGCGTTTGGCATCGCGGCCTGCGACCAGCGCCGCATGTCGTCGGTTAGCCAGTCGCTGTTTATAACCGAGACATGCGCAAGCGATTGACGGACCGAGGCCGTATCCTCCGTCGGCACAGAGAAGACGGTGAGCACGACATCTTCGGACGTGTTCCCGCGATGGTATGTTGCGGTTTCGAGCGATTGCTCGGCGTGTCCAATATCACCGCCGCCGGCCGAGGCGATGGCTGGATGAACGAAGACCTGGACCTTGCCACGGGAGGACGTGAGCTTGGCGACCTCCTTTGCCACCGCGCAGACGATCGCAGGATCGAGGTCGATGATCCCGTAAAGAAGGCGCGACGGCGGCGCTCCGTCATCAGAAACGAGCTCCTCGGCGATGCGGGTCGCGGCGACTTTGCCAATGATGGAATAGTCTGTCATTCGGTTTTCCCCGCTGAGAAGGGATTGATTACAAAGGCGCAGTCGTCGGACTTCCTGTCGACGAAGCCTAGCGCGAGGAGCCTTTCCTCGAAGCGGCGCTCGTTTGCCACGAATAGCTGGCCTGGCGCTGGAAGGCTGCCCTTGTTGAAGGCCTTGGCTTCTTCCGTGCCGACAACGAACGAATAACGCCTGTATATCGTCTTCAGGAATTCGCCATACTCCATCACCCCGTCGACGTTGGCTACTACCAGCGCTTCGAGGAGCGCATCAGTCGGAGTGTACCACCCGCCAACGCCCTGCTTGAGCGACAGAAAGCCGATCTGCCTGGCATGCGCGGTGAAGGCCGAACCAATGGCGTGGCTGCGGTTGGCCGCGGCCACGAGCAGTTCGCGAGCCTGCTCTTCCTTTTCGACCGGATGAGCTTGTTTATGGCTGGTCTTGAACAGGAAGCGGTCGCGGATTTTCTGCGCGGCATCTCCTCCTTCGACCGCATTGGCCCCGTTCCCGACGGAAGACCACTCATCGGTGTCGAAGTAGGACTGGATATAGGCCTCCACAGCCTTCTTGGTGAGGTTCTTGTGGACCTTGTAGGTCTCGAGCGAGAGGTTCTTGATCTGGTTGCCGGGAATGTTACCCAGCATGTCGAGATAGAAGACGGGTTCGGCAGCGTCCTGGACGGCGGCAGCCCGCTCGGCAATGTAGAGCACCTCGTGAAGCCCCGAGAGACGCATGAGGTAGTCGAGCGAATCCTCGATCGGCACCCGGTCATGGCTGAGAACCGCGATCCAGTCCTCGGCTAGCCTGTCGTACCGGTCCAACTGCGGTACGGGGAGGTACGCGAAGCTTCCGGAGGCGAACTTGCTGGCGTCGGAGAGATCGGCATCCTTGCCTTGCAGCTTGTGTGCGATGGAGTTCCATGGGCTGGACTGCGTGAATAGCTTGTCACCGAGCAAAGGCTCGAGCTTGTCCTTCAGCGCGCCCGAGGCGCGCGACAGCATGAGGTAGAGGATTTCTCCGCTGCGACGGAAGAAGCGACGGTCGAGATTGCCCGGTCCCCCCGCCTTGGGATTGAAGTCCGGGAAGAGGGCGGCGTCGCCAACGGGAAGCAGATGTTTCGACGACCAACGTTTAGCGTGACCCGGTTCGACCTCCGCGGACCGCAGCAACCCCACTGCCTCAGAGAATTTGTTGAAGTCGTCGTTGAACATCGTCCTGAGATAGGAGAGGTCCAGGTTCGGGAAGTCTTTCTTCACGCCTGCCAGCCACTGCGTCCAGATGGCTGCCTGGTCCACTGTGTTGCGTTCGGAAAGCGGCAGGATGTCTTGGTCCCTGAACATGAGATGGCGCAGGTTTCCGTTGGTGTAAATGACGTAGTCCACCTGCTCGTGGCATCGCGCACCTTGTCCGTCCACCGGCATGTCCACTAGCAACCTCGCACCCTTCCGCCAGCGGTCGGTCAACACGATGATCAGCTCGATCAGCGAAAACCATGTCGGCTGGTTGTCGTAGATGTCGAGCCCCCAAACGGCGTAGTCCGTCCAGATGGTGATGGAGGAAGTCGCTTGGTGCCCCGGCACAGCGAGCGCGCCCTTAGCGGGCCAGATGAGATCGTTGTTGCTCATGACCGCCTCAGATTTCTAGCGTCTGCGTCTGGATTTGCCCCGTCTTCGAGAGGGCCAGCACAGTAACCGTCGGGTTGTCGTCGGGGCTGAATTCGTTGAGAAACGCGGCCGAGACCAGTGCGAAATGGCGAAGCTCCTGCTGGCACTGCCGCGAGAAGCTCGAAGGTAGGCTACCCTCGGAAACGCGCATCAGGTATTCGAACTGAAGTGGCCGGAGGTCGAAGGCAGCATCGGAATCGTCCCGCTTCCCGCGGATCAGCATTCCTACGCGCATTTGCGGACGCCCCGTGCCGGGGTGGCGGTCTACGAAGACCCGAGCGAAGCTGCCGCCGCTAATGGCGGGCTGGGGCGACTGGGTGATGCGGCCGACGCCACCCTCCAGCCGTCCAATCGAACGTGCAAGCCAGAGTTTTTCGCTCTCCTCGGTCATCATGCCTGTCAGTGTGCGGTTGATGCCCTTGATGAGGCTGCGCACTGTTTTGTCGAACACGGATTTGTCGCCGCCACCGAGAGACCGTATGAAGTCGAGGTAGTGTCCGGCAAAACGGAAAATGGTCAAGTCCCATGGGGATATGGGACCACTATCCCCGGCGGGTGGCGTGTCGAGCAGGAAGAACAGCCTCCGGCGTTGGTTTGCCATCGCCTCCTCGAACGCACGGCTGTCGGCAGAAGGATCGCCTTCCAGATAGGAGGTGCGGTCGGATTCGAATAACCGGGCACCGTAAATCGGATCGATCGCCTCGAGTTTTTCGTGCAGCGCCGGGTTGGTCCTATCGATCAGGAAGCGGTCGACGCGGTTGTTGGTTTCCAGGCCGATGCCGAAGCTCTGCATGATCGAGAATACCGGAAGCTTCTCGATGTCGCGCTCTCTGAAATTAAGGCCGAGAGCATTGTTGAAGGGGTTCGTCGTCCGATACTCGCCGCTGGCCGCTCTCTGCCGAGCCGTCCGGCAGGTCAGTAGCGGACGGTCGAGGTTGCGGCTATCCCCGAGCAGGATGTTGGCGACAAGCACCAAGACATAGCGGATGGGCAGATGCTTGTCGTTCCGCTTAGAAATCTCCATGACTTCGACCAAGCGCCTTCGGAACGGGGAGCTTTTACCTCTGAGGAGTTGGCGGTTAATGCGGATCGGACACTTGTCAGCGGCCGGGCAGGCAGGGCATTCGGCATCCCAGCGAGGATGTTCGAGTACGCTATCGAGGACCTCCCCGAAGAGTTCGTCTGTCATGGAGCGGCTGAGGTTGTGGATGTCGGCCTTCACCACGTCCTGCGGGTCGCACGACAGATCATCCTTGAGCGTCGCCATGATACGTTCGTACACGCGAGCGCATTGCTGCCTCAGTGTGGGATCGAGTGAGCCGTTCCCGTTGGCATCGCGCCAGAATTTCAGCAATTGGCCGTCGTTTGCCGCCACCAGCCAAACTGTGTCTCTGTCGTCGCCAAGTAGCGAAGCTGCAAAGGACGGCAGTATCTGCGCCTTGACCTCTTGGTTTACCTCCGAGAGGTCTTTGACGATCTTGAGTGTCTTTCCACTTTCAAGCTTCACCTCGATAGCAATGCCGCCGCCGTTAATCCAGGCCTTTTCATCGCCGGCGAGGTGATCGAGATAGAACTTGCGTATGTGGTAGGTCTTTCCGTCGCCCGCCGTCCCCGTGAGGACCACGTTCACCGGAGACGGTGATCCGAAATTGTCGATGAGTGCCTGGAGCTTGGGTGCTTTTGCCTCGATGGGCTGGACGCCGTGGCGTTTGAGCGCGATGCGCACGTTCTCGTCAACGAGAGAGTCCGACGCGGCCGTCGCCGCATACGAACTTAGGAATGGGATAAGTGGGTTGTCTGCCAATTCATTCCCTCTTTCTTAAAGATGGCAGATGGCGCAGCCGTCTTCGTCACTTTTTTGCTTTACGGCGCGCCGGGGCATCGCCGCGATCTGGTCGAGCGATTTCCCATCACACCAAGAGAATTTCCTGCCGTTTTTGCCAGTCTCGTATTCTTTGGCTTTCTCGAAGAGATGTGGATGGTTCTCTTTGAGACCCTGCCACTCGCCCTGCTGCTGGAAAAAGCAGAAGTAGCAACCCGATCGTGATCGCCAATCATAATAGTCCGGGAACCCTAACCCGCTGTCTTCGAGTATCTGCTTGACGTCGTCGATTGTGACGCCGTTGTCCTTGAAGGGATATACCGGGGTGATGTTTGGTTCTTCGGAAAGAAGAACAGGTTTGCCTTGCTTCACGTAACCGTTTCGATTTTCGTCCGACCGGATGGCGATATAGGAATGCGCCCGATCACTGCCGACATACTTTTCAAACGGAACAATCTTGAGCATTCGCGTACACCAACGGGAACGCGCGCTCGGCAGGAAGCCGGAGAAATGATCGTAGAGGACGACGTCGAAGGGCGAACGACCATGCCGTTCTGGAACGTTGATGACATCCAATGCGGTGATGCGAGTTATCGGCTTGCCGAGAACGTACTCGAGCCGCTCAAAGTATTCGTAGGTTTCCGGAAGTTCGGCTCCGGTATCTGTCGTCACGAACTCGAAGTCGACGTCGGGGTACTGACGGGTAAGGTAGACAGCCAACGCCGAGCTGTCTTTTCCGCCCGACAGGGGAACGACCTGGCGGATGTCCTTTTCTAGGACCGCGTCCTCTACATGCTTAGGCTCACTCATTGATTCGCTCCCGGCCCACGCTGTCTGATTCTTGCAAGCTGATCTTGTAGGTATCTGAGCCGTGATTCAATCACAGGTACAAGTTTTTCAGAGGGTTGTTCAGTATCTAGTGCGGCGGCTTCTACGCGCTCGCGAGCTTCCCGAAGTTCTTTCCGGAAGAATTCTTTTGTATCGTCTTGCCATTTGTCGATTCCTCGCTTGATCAAAATCTGACTGGATACTCTGGCCATCCCTTCGGCTGAGTAGCGACCTGAACGCATGGCGTCTATCGTCTTGAGAATGGTTACATCGGTGATCTTTAGGTCGTGGCGCTTGGAAAGGGCCTCCACGTCAAAACAAGCGACCCATTCCAACACTCCGTCCACCGCCTCTTTCTTGCTGCCATCTAGGTGGAGGACCTCTTCCATGACGTTCACCGCATCACGCAGATACCCCTCCACGAGCCCGTCAATGCTGTTGCGGCAGCGATGTAACTGATCGAGGACATAGGTTAGGCCCGGCAAGTACGGTTTGTCATGCGGACCTAACAGCTCCGGAAGTGTCTTGACGATCAGGGTTGCGGGGTCGGTGGCCGCTTGGATCGCCCGTAGGAGCTGGCGAGCGTTTTCCGGCATCCGCTTCGAGCGGCGTGCTCCCTCCGCGATTGACGACACCCACTTCTCAAGCGCCATGTTCGCGAACGTGATCCGCTCGTCGAATTCACCGGGATGCTCGAGAAGGAACATATGTGCAAACCGATCAAGGTAGCTGAGCAGCGCGGGGGCCATGCCGTATACTTCGAATTCAGTTTTCTCCGGATCATTGAAAACACGCCCGGCGTCGAACCCGAGCATATCCCGCACGAATATCCCGTCTGTACGGATGGCCACCGCCCGCGCGAACGCCTTGAAACCCGCCATGACCAGAATGGGCATCAAGCCAGCATGCACGCCGTAGGGTGGGGAGGAGAGAGTAGCGACGGCTTCCGAAAGTTTCCGTCGACCTTTATCGGTGAAGAATTTCTCAAGGTAAGCCCATATCTCGGCAAGGCCGGGATCATTGACTTCTTCGGGCTTCGCAAACCGCGCACGGTCCTGGTCGACCAGATGAAGACCCGTTCTAACGAGAGTGGTTCGATAGACTGATGCCTCGGCCGAACCGTCGTCTTCGCCATACCCGAGATTGCGCGCCTCTGGCTGGCCCATAAGCCGCGTCAACATGCGAAGCCGGGCGGTAGTCATCGCTCGCGAGAGACGTGTCCTAACGATCTGATCGTTCGAAACACGCGGAGTTTTTCTGAAAAGGTCATCGAGTATGTTCGAAACTACGATTCCCGCCGGACGATCCGCGTTCACTGGGAGTTTTTCGCCCGAGTACCACCATTCTGACGACGAGGGTCTATCTGTCGTCAACCGGTGTATGAGGACGGCAAGCTGACGGCGCGAAACGGTAAGCAGTTCGTCAACTTCGCGTACAACGAGTGGGTCCTGCGAAAGGAATTCTTCGTCGCGGCGGAGGGATAATAGCGCTTCGATCTCAAGGGCCGCGTCCCATAGCGGTAACGGGTCAGTAGGAACGACGAGAACTGTGTTGGGCCATCGTTCCGCAGCTACCGACCGAGCCTGAGTAACCTGCTCCCCGGTGCTCGCCACGACATAGACAACGCGTCCCCAAGCGGACGCGTGTTCCCGTGACAGGTATTTTGCCAGGCCGTCGGCTGTAACATACGCACCGCTGAAATGACGGGAGACACCGTGCCGGGTGTTGTGCCTGACCGGTCGTATAAACGGAGCCCTATGTTGGCGTTCAAGAAACTCGACGAGGTTGAAGTCGCTGCCAATCTTGGCTCTTTCATCCCGCAATCTCGATGCGACGTCGACGTCCGCTCCATGCCAGACCGAGACCTCGTCATTGAGCTTCCGGTGAATTAGAAGCTTTCTGCCAATGAGTGCTGACAACCCGGATTCCGCCTCGGCGAGCGTGATTCCTCGTGAAAGGCCAGCCCCGACAAGGACGCTTCTCTTTAAATGACGACGCTCGCCGGACGCCCCTGCCTGAAGAAGGAAAGCCGCAGCCAGCAACTCCCGTTCGACAGGGTCGTCCGTCCGGCTCCTGGCACTCTCCGCCTCGACCCACTGACGATGGAGACCGCCGAGGCCAATATCTGACCGGATCAGCTCCGAAAATCCTTCGTAGACTTCGTCCATCCCGACAGGACGTGTGAGGTCTGCGTTGCTTATGAACGTAAAAAGTGAGCGCTCGTTTTGGCCAACTCTGGCCACGAGACGCGGTAAAACCTGGAGAGCTGCTGCCGAAAGGGGCCAGGCATGTTGTATCAAGCGTCCTATCGCCGCCGCGTCTTGGGTATCATCAAACCACCTGCCAACAATCGCTCGCGAAACAATTTCTGACTCAAGTGCGGCCGGGAACGGTTCCGAGGGGTTGGACCGGGCGTTGCAGAGTTTCGCCGCCAGCAAGTATAGCTCGCGACTGTCCTCGACAAAGCGTATCAGTTGAAAGCGGCCTTCGATTTTCCGCCATTCGCTTCGACTCGTCTGGTTGAGGTTCTGAGCATAGACAAGCAGGTTCTGGTGGAGCAGAAGTGTCAGGCTCAGGCCGACGGTCTCGGACCGCACCGCAAGTTCCGCCAAGTCCTGTATGACGTCCAAATCCTTTGCGCGCGCATCCCGTACCAGCGATTCCAGATGTCGCCCGAATTCGTCCCACACGATCGCGACATGGTCGACACCCTCGATCTCGCCGCGCCGGATAGCGGCTGCGATCGATCGCACCGACGCGCGGGAGTCGATACCGAGCGCGGCCCGGATTTGCTCGACCGGGTCGGCGACATAGCCTGCGAGAGCCACGACCTTACCGCGTTTCCCGGACGCCAGCCGCTCATCGATCATGGTGGCGGTCTGCCCGTCGATCCCCCTCATTCTGTCGGCAAGCTTCGACAGATGGGACCTCGCGAATCCGTCGTTCAAGACCGCCAGCGCACCCACGCCGGCAGCTAGGGACTTGCCGCTTCCGTATGAGGCGATCGCCATCGTCGCGCCTGGCGTCATCACGGCTTTCACCAGCGGAAGTGAACGGGAGGTCGGGTGGTAGTGGCTTAGGCGCGAAGGGTGGACCAGGTCCTCCCTAATATTTACCGATGTTAGGAACGTATTCGCCACGTCAGGCACCGATACGCTGGAAGTGCAGTTTGTACCAAGCAACCGGGGCAAGCTCGGGCATGGTGATGGTGCGTGTTGAACCCAAGAGATCGACCTGAACTCCTCTTGTCCTGTAGACGGACGAAGCCTCAGCAGCCAGATCGTCGATCATGTCGCCATCGATATTGAACATCCTGGCGGGGGAGTTCTTCCTGCTGATAAGCTCGGTCAACGGCATTGAGGTCGTATCCGCCTCAGCGCACAGAAGCTGAACGCATGCCAGGAACGCCTCCAGCGGGATTTGATCAAGCGAAGCGGTCTTCTCGAAACGCCCCGTTTCCGCGTGTTTCACCAGCAGACCCAAGGCGGCGAACGGCGAGGCTGAGATGTTTTCTGGATCATCCGCGTCAGGCCGTGCACTGGGTGGCTCCGAGGCGTAGGTCGCCAGGAGACACGCGACATCTCGTTCGAGTACATGCTGTGTCGTCTGGTTGGGCGCATGCTGCCGGACATATCTATGGAAGGCCTCCAGACACGTTGCGCGATCGAAGCTTCCGTTGCGGAACTCGTTGAAGAACCATCCCCATATCGAGCGGGGTCGTCGGGCCAAAAGAAGGTGCGCGAACCATGCAGAGACGGAATATTCGAAGTGGCTGTCGAACTCGTGGATCGAACGGGCAATATCGGAGAGCTCCGCGGAACCACGGCGACCTTTCACTGTCAGCCCTGTCGCCTCCAACCAGAAGCCGAGAGATTTCACCATATTGCGTCCAAGACCGAGAGCATCGCATGTCACGACGTCCGGCCGGATTTCCCGACCATCGGCCATCCAGTTCACGCCTTTGCTGAGCCAGCCCTCTCGGAGATTGAAGGTCTCGTGACGACCGAACTCGTATTTCGCTGCGGGCATAAGACTTACTCCGGCGCGCCGACTGTAGCGGCGACTATTTCCGCTGCAGTCAGGGCTTCCATGGACGTGTTCGAGACTGAAAAGGAAAAGCGGAGGCATGCAAGAGCTTCGCGCTCGGAAAGCCCCATGGCTCTCAGAACTGGTGAGGCGGACGGCTTCATCGACGAACAGGCCGAACCGTTGGAGCAGACCACTCCTGCGGCATCCAGCCGCGCCATCAATGCCATCGCTTCCTGGCCGGGGAACATGACGTTTGTGGTGTTCGGCAGCCGTTTGGCTGTGGCACCGATAACCTTGGCGGCCGGTACCAGCTGCAGAAGCCTCGTTTCGAAAGCATCCCGAGCTTGTTTCATTTCGGCCATCGCGGCTGGAAGGTCGGAGAACCTTGTTTCGACTGCGACCTTCAGCCCTGCGATCGCGGGAACGTTGACTGTCCCGGAGCGAAACCCTCTTTCTTGCCCACCGCCAAGTATCGTCCGGGGAAGAATGTCGGCAAGTCGGTCAGATAGGTATACGAAGCCCGAGCCGAGCGGGGCGTGGAGCTTGTGACCGCTCGTCGTCAGCGCGTCGATCCCGTCGATAAAAATGGTCATTCGCCCGAATGCTTGGGCGGCATCCACGTGGAGATAAACCTCCCCAGGTGCACCGCGGCAAACGTCTATAATGTCGGCAAGGGGCTGGATTACTCCCGTTTCACTATTTGCCGCCTGCACCGAGACAAGAACAGGTCGGCGAGCGGCAGCCTGCAATTCCGTGTAAAGCGCTGAGTTATCGATGACGCCATCGGCATCGACGGGGATAACACGCCCGCCATGATTTAGTACCGTTTCAAGCACCGATGCGTGTTCGGTAGCGGAGCAAAGCATCAAGGCTTCGGGCAACTTGCCAAACCCGTTGACGACGATGTTATTCGCTTCAGTTCCACCGGATACAAAGAGAATGCCATCCTCATCGTCGACGCCGAGGGCCTTGCAAAGTACCTCGCGGGTTTGGGAGATCATCTCTCGGGCGCGGTCCCCCAGCGAATGGGCGCTAGATGCATTCGTTGGGCCAAGGGCGGCCGCCTGAGATACAGCAGCGATCACCTCCGGGAGCTGAGCCGTAGTCGCATTCGCATCGAGATAGATAGGTTCGAGTGAACAGTTGGTATGCATGGTGAATCGTGTTGTTTTATAACTGAGAATTACTTGTTCAGCATTCTTAGGGATTTTCAAGTTCTCATTTCGTTCTTACTCTTGCGCGATGCTCGTCGATTAGTGGAGATCGATTAATATCGCCCTAAAACTCGCCTAGAAGTTTTATCTCCCCTTCCAGCATATCCGTAAAGAGGGAATAGCCCCGAATTTCGTAAACACCCTCAGATAGATTTTTTGCTGCTTATCGAACTCGACGAGTGACAGCATCCCGCCCTGACGTGTTTGCGTTTCGGTTGTAGAGAATTTTGATGTAGTCGAACACGTCGTGGCTTGATTGCGTGAACGCTAGCCTCTGCTGCAAAACCTCCGCAACCGGATAGCCTCGTTCCTTGATATGGCCCACCGCGTCACGCTTAAATTCGTCGGTGGAATTCGACTTGCTCACGATGCTCTTCCTGCCTCAAAATCCGGAAAAAAGGCGCTGCAAACCTCGGGATTATTTACGTCGCCTCCAAGTATCGGAAGAAACATAGGCAATATTTTTGAGTTTGCGCCGTGCCATTTGAAAGGATTTCAGTTAATGGTACGGCCAGAGTAGCAGACTATATTTTCTGGATTCCGATAATGAATGTTATCGGTAGCTAGGAGGCGGAATGGTCATGGGGAGGATAGATAGCTAACCCATCATAGGTGCCGATCACGACGGCAAAAATGGCGCCTTCGCTGAAATTGTAAACAAAACACCGGTGGTGATGGGGCCGGCGAACTCGCTCCCCCCACGCACTGACAAAGGCCCTTCGGTAAACCCGGAAGGGAATGTCCCCGGTCTCAGCGGCATGAAAACCTGGTATCAAACGTTTCCAGAAATTAAGACCGGCGCTCGGAAACGCCGATAAATAAAATTGTTCTATTTCGGGGCACGTAACATAAAACGTTCCTGTGCATCAGATGTCCCATTGATATCGAGGACAATCCATGCCCGACGCCGTACTTTCTCCCTTAGAGCCTGATCTCGCACAAGTCATCAGACCTGAAGAAGCGCCTGTCGGCGTTGATCTCGATGCTGCAATCCGTGAGCGCGATTTTGCGCTGCTTGAGCTGAAAAAGAAAGCAGAAGCGAGCCGGGAACGCCAGGCCAAAGCGTTTCTTGAGCTGGTGGAGCGTGTTGCTCAGCTAAGCCGCCTGGTTCCACGGAAGGCGCATCAACTGGCTACTTTGACGCGCGATTGGAACCTCTCCCGTGCCGAGGCGAGCCGATTGCTGCGATTAGTCGATCTCAGCGCAGAGACCAAGCATCTTTACGCGGAACAAAATGTATCACCCGAGATGGTTGTCGCCCTTCGAAAAGTGGACCCCACAATCCGTGAAGAAGCCCATCTGCTGATCGAAGCCGGCCGGATTTTGCATCCTTCCGACTTGAAGGTGATGAAGGCACGTCGCGAGGCTTCCGACCCCAACCGGTCAAAGGTATTGCTGAGTAGACACCTGAAGCGGCAGATCATGAGAAGTGGGGTCGAGCACCTCGCAGACTTCAAGCTACTGCTGGCGCGATATGTCAGGTCGCTTTCGATTGCCTATATGCGGTTGAACTGGACGGGACGTGACCGGCGGATGACGTTCCTACGTCAAGCCTCAATCAAAATGGCGCAATCTCTTCTCGCTGACTTCGATCACCTTTTTTCCTCCAAACTGCCGGAGATCGAGAACTGGGACTACTGCGCGCCTCACGACAACGGCTTGGTGCTCGCGAAGGCTCGTCTCTCCCTTGAGCGCTTGTCCCGCGACGAATATCTTCTTCCAGACCTCACGTGGTCAGAATATGGTCACATAGAGCTCAGCCTAATTCAGGCGCTTGCGGCGTTAGCTGAGGTGGATGTGAGCCACCTGCCATATCATACAGAAGCGCTTCACATCGAAGCGTTCAAGGTCGCGAAGGGTATATCTGAACCCGACGAACAATATTGTTCGGAAGATCGGCCGCAAAAACTGACGAGTTTGGAAATCTGCAGCGGCGCAGGTGGGGCTGCAATCGGCCTACATGCCGCCGGCTTCAAATCTGTCGGCCTCATTGAGCGAAACGCCGATGCTATTAAGACCTTGATCGTCAACAACCAGCTTGGGCCGATTTTCGATCGCGATGTCCGAAAGATGAACTTCTCTGCGTACGAGGGGAAGATCGATCTCTTTGCCGGTGGCGTTCCCTGCCAACCTCATTCTTCTCTGGGACGCCGCAAGGGTGAGAATGATGAGAGGGACCTATTTGCCTATTCGGTCAAGCTAATCAAGCAGATCAAGCCAAGAGCGGTGATCTTGGAAAATGTCTCCGGGTTTGGCCAGCGCCAAACAGCCGTGTACCGGTCCCGGATCATAGCGAATCTGCATGCTGCCGGGTACGATGCTGAGATTTTCGCTATCCGGGCCTCTGATTATGGCCTGGGTCAAGCGAGGCCGCGACTTGTTCTCGTTGCCATGAGAGATGGCCTCATGACACGTTTCAAAATGCCGCCCATTCTCACATCGGAACCCCTTACGCTCGGAGCGGCACTTCGTGATTTGATGGGCGCAAATGGATGGCTGGGTGCCGATGCATGGGCCGAGAGGGCAAACTTGGTTGGTCCGACGATCGTCGGCGGCTCGGAGAAATCGGGGCAACTCGGTTTTTCATCCAGCTTCCAGCTTGATGAGTGGTATCGCTTGGGTATCGATGGACGAAGCATTGCTGACGAAGCGCCGTCGGCAGCAGCGCCGCTTGATCACCTTCCATTCTTGACCTTGCAGATGGGGGCGGCGCTTCAAGGCTTCCCACGAGGTTGGACATTCACCGGCAATAAAGCGGCTCAACGCCGGCAAGTGGCAAATGCCTTTCCACCGATTCTAGCATGTGCAATCGGCCTTGCTGTGCGTGAAGCGTTGACTGGTGTGCCTGCGGATTATTCATCGGAACTCAAGCAGCTTCGAATTGAGAAGATCGGCGATAAATCGATTGAAGAGGAGTCCGTTGATAGCTCGTTTGAAATTGATGCGATCGAGAAACGAAAGGCCAGAAAAGAAACCGCTTGGAGCACTGCAAACGAATTGGAACTACCGCTCGGTGACGCGCATTGGAGGGGCTTTCTCGAAAGCTTCCCGGCGTTGAATCAAGCTGTGGCACCCAAGAAAGAGCGAAAGCGAGTAGGAGCCCCTGCGTAACGCAGGAATGCGACCTGGCTGGGCTGAGCAAGATCAGGTACTTAATGAAACGAAGGCCCGATGCCGGGGCCTTCGTTTGTCGCATGTTGGAGATAATGACCAAGGAGTGTACGGGCGTTCTCGAAAAACGACACAACGTTCGAACGGCTTGCCGCAGGTGCCCATCGTGGTTCGTCTCGGATAGCTGTCTAACCCGTCCGACCGGCTTGCGAGAACGGATCAGGGATGGCCGCCAGATGCTGTCGGCGCGCTGGGATGGGTATAGGTATGGCCGACATGCAGCGGACAGTTTGAGGGAACGGACGCTGGTGTCGGCCCTGGCCCCCGGGGGGAGGCCAGAAACACGAAGCCCGGCGCTCTGGTGAGGTCGGGTCGCAAGTCTTGCTGTTATCAAAAAAGGTGCCCTGGTGGCTCCCATGTGTCAAGCGCGGCGTTTTCGCCGGCGGATGGCAATGGTGACGCCCGGATACGAAGAAGCCCCCGGGAGGGGGCTAACGCGAGCATTGCAGATTTAACGTCTTCTTAGGCCACGGTCACTCGAACCATTTCATGCTCCCTAAGGCCGCTCAAGTACGCTACCAGATCGTCGCATGAAACGATGTTTCCGTCGAACTCGTCCATGGTGTCCACGTCGAGGGTGCGCAGATCGATATCATCTTCTGGGTCAATGACGTCGAAGATGACTGGGACATCCAGTTCAGCCGCTGCATGCAGGCGATGCGATCCCTCTAAGGCAACATAGAAGTCCCCTGCGTCGGCGACACGTATCGTCGGCGAGCCGAGAGTCTTCATCTCGGCCTTCACGGTCTCAAGATGCTCTGGCTCTGGCCTGTTGATCGGTCTTACTGACATCGTGCGGTAACCCATATTCTTCCCTTTCCTGTTCACCCGGTTCCAGCGGGCGGTGGCATTGGCTCTTCCGCTGCTCACATTTCTATAGTGCTCTGTCCCCGCGCTGGGGACAATACGCCGGCGGACAAAAAATACTTTTAAATCAATTATTTGCAGCAAACTTGTTGACGCGAATGCGCTCTAAGTCCGGATCACGACGCTCGAGCCATGCAGGGTCCGCGTCCGTCATCTCCGGCGAGTATCGGACGATCTCGGACGCCACGCGCTCGAGGACACGGCCGCGGCTGTCCCGGACAATAAACGAGCCGACGAAAGGCGCGTGCATATCGTCCGTCGACAGCATCGAACCCCAGCGGCGACTGGGATTCGTGTATTGCGTAGAATTTGATCTTGTAGACTTCGGTCATGTACACGCCTCGATTGCCTTGAGCTCGTAGCCGGCCGCCTGGGCAAAGCGACCGATGCGATCGAGGACATGGGCTTCGAGACGGCCCAGGATAGCTGGCGACACCTGTCGGCCCTTGGACGCCTTCCGATATGTCGCGATCGTCGAGGGCGCGACGCCGGCGATTTCGGCCGCCGTCGCGGAGTCGAGGCCTCCGAGGTCGAGGAGCAGCGCGAGCTGCTCCTGCTGCTTCATAGGGTGACCGTCGTCGGTGAGGTAGAGAGTGCTGCGGTTGATAGTCATGCCGCTTCCTCATTCATCCTTCCGGCCTGACGCTCGCGCTCCTCGTCGAAATTCCAGTTCTCATAGTCATCGAGCGCGTACTGCAATTTTCTAAATACAACCGACTCTACATCGGCGAGGTCAGAAATCGTGTACCTCGCTACTCTATCGAGACGACGTCGCACATCATCCGAAAAAGGCGAAAGCATCGACGGCATTACGCGCGACAGCATTGCCATCATGTCGCCCTCCCAGTCGATCATAAGATTGTCGACGGTGACGCTGAATGTCACGTTCATCGAGACCTCTGACGCTCTATGAACACATACCTCGATGCGCTCCTTGAGCATTTCGAGATGATGCATTGTAATCCTCCCCTTTATGTTAGCGCCCGGTTCAAATGGGCGGGGTAGTAGTTTGGCTACCGCGACCGGGTTTCCCCGGTTTCGGCCCCGGCCAAGGGGCCATCGTCAGGCGGCGATACGGCGCTGAACCCGCTCCATGGCCTCGACCAGGCTGAGGACCTTGGAGCCGTCGAGCCTCCAATGACCGCGATTGATGTCCTGGCTGCCGAAAGCGGCGCGGATTGCTGCGCGCGGGGTCAGCGTGCGACCCGACAGATAGCCGTACTCGTCGGCGGCAATTTCCATTTTGAGTGCCGCCATCGCGATGTCCTTGGCGGCATCGGCGTCGGTGCGGCCAAGGGCACGGTGAAGGTCGTCCTGGCAGCCGAAGAAGTTCACCAGAGCGTACGTCGGGGAGCATGCCGAGGTCTGGCGCTTTGCCAGCGACACCGTGGCCTTGGGTGCGGCCTTCCGGAGCGAGACCGGGCGCGCCAGAGAGACGGTGCAGACGGGGTTCGCCAGCGCGCGGTTTTCGCGGACCGGCTTGGCCAGGCAGACAGGCTTGGCGAGGGAAACGTTGGATACGGTAAGTGCGAACATGTGATCTTTCCTCTGTCGATGCGCCCGGTTCCAGCGGGCGGGGTAGTGGGTTTGGCTACCGCGACCGGGTTTCCCCGGTTTCGGTCCCGGCCAGGTGACCATCGTCAGGCGGCGTCGGAAACTTCTTCCGTGGCTTCCTCCTCGAATGCCTCGATCCTCCAGAAACGCACGGTCGTTTCGAGTTCGTCGCCTCTCCAGTCGGTGTATTCCGTTTTTGCGAATGCGAGGCCGAACCGATCACCGAGCTTCTCCTCTTCGATCTGGTGTTCGTCGATCTCCCGGACGTAAGCGTAAAAGCCCTCGTCGAGCGTGCAGATCGTCATGCGGCCGTAGTCCGCGTCCTGCTCGTGCTCGATGGAGAAGTTGTCGGAGTCGAGAGCGAGCGAGATGAGCGTGTGCGTGCTCCAGCATCGCCGAGTTCGTAAACGTTGGCTCCATTAATGATAGTCGTTTTCATGTTCTTTCCTTCCATGTTCGCCCGGTTCCAGCGAGCGGGGTAGTGGGTTTGGCTACCGCGACCGGGTTTCCCCGGTTTCGGCCCCAGCCATGGGGCCATCGTCAGGCGGCTTGTGAGGAGTTCGGCTTCCGCAAGTCTCTCATAACGACGACTAGCTTCTCCCAAACCATGTCTGCAATGTCCCCGAGGATTCCGGAGCGGGCGTCGTCGCTGGCTTCGTCGTAGAAATCCCGTTCAGCTTCGCTGAACCGTGCTGCAATCTCGCCACGGTACTCGCTGTTGACGTCCAGGTGGCAGTCTTCGATGACGAGGCGGAGATCGGCGTCGAGCCACTCGAGCGTGCTGTAAACAACGGTGCCATCCACGGCGATGTCGAAAGCGACATGCGGGTTCTCGTCGAGGACGACTGCCGCGTTGACGATCTCGATGCGTTCCCACAGCGGTGCGAGGAGTTCGACCTGCGTCCCGTCGATGAATTCCTCGACAGACTTTTCGAGGACGGCGGCCGCATCTTCGATGCTCGTGTATCCAGCGTCCTGCACGCGAGCGAGAAGCGCGGCGTCGCGATCGATGCCAGCGTAAACACCGAAGACCGAGCTGTTGGCGGAGACTACGAAGTTCTTGAGTGCTTTTGTCATTTTTCATTCCTTCCATGTTCGCCCGGTTCCGAGGGCGGTGAGAGTGGCTAATTCCGCTCTAATGTAAGTATGATTGCCTATCCCTACGTCGGGGACAACCCCCTTTTTCAATAAAAATGAAGCACAGTTCGCGTCTTGAACTATGGTGTCTTGAATTATGGAGAATTGTAAAGGAATTTTTATTCAAGAACTCGTGCAGACAGCCGTGTATGTCATGAATATCGTAGCGACGTCTACGGAAAGTATTGTCGCCATTGTCAACACTTCTATACAGCGCGGATGCTGGGGACCCGGGGCGGCGTATACTGTATAGAGCGGGGTGCCGGTCAGAAGCGGCCGCTGTACGCCGCGGTGTCGAAAGAGACGCCGAGACACTCGACGGCGCGGTAGATGCCCGCGAGTTCTTGAATTGTCAGGCTAGCGTCGCAGCCGATATCGATGACGTCGCGGTGCTGCGCATAGCCCTCGGACACCGGGACGACGAATGGCCGGCCGTTGACGACGATATGCAATTCTGTGCCGGCGGCTTCGAGAGTGACGACGACGGCGGTCATCTTGGGATGTCCCAGTTGCGGAAGCCGAAGTCCTGCATCCCGCGGAGCCGCTTGATGTCGGCCTCGACGTCCCAACCGACTTGACGGACTTCTTCTTCTTCGCCACTTAGCCGTTCACCAACTGCTAAGTAAAGGCTGTGCGCTTCGGTGGCAATGAGCAAGCATTTATCGCCTTACAGGGGCGAAATTAACCATAAAATACTTAAATGATGCTTTTGATCATCGCAGAAACGAAGAAGACGCAGGTCATTTTTGGAACCCCTGCGCCTTCCCGGAAAGAATACAGCATGTTTTGACTGCACTCATTAGCGTAATATCGGTCGACATCGTTAATGTGTCAACGAAAAACCCCGGCGTCGGTAAGGACGCCGGGGTCTTGGGTTGATCGACTGTCCGTTTAGCGGCGGTCGATAGCCTTGAAGTACTCGCGGACCGCATCGCCGACGCGGGCCGCCGCCCAGTCGCCCAGGGCCTGCGGGGTGCGCAGGAGATGGGCGACTTCATCCGCTTCGCGGTGACCGGTCAGCGACAGGAAGATCGTCTTCGCATCGTTGTTTGCGGCGACGAAGCACGTGGCTTCGAGCTGGGGACCCTCCAGGACGTTGAGACCGACGATGCCGGTCAGAATGCCACGACGGATTTCGGCAGGGTCGAGATCGAGAGCCCAGGCCGAAAAGCCGCGCAGAAGGAAGGCAGCTTCAACGCCACGTCCCTTGTCATGGTCGAAGGGTACCGCAACGACCTGACGGCGGACGCGCTTACGAGTGATGGTCTCCGAGGGGGTGGGGGTAGTGTTCGCCATAGGCGATATCTCCAACGGCAAGGGGTGCCGGACCCACGCTGCAAGATAGTTTGCAACGTAAAAGCCCCGGTTTAGTCATGCACGCCATGTCACACCTCCGTTTTCCGTATTTCGGAGCGCCGGTCTACGCGTCTGGTTCTAAGAAGACCCTACAGAAATCGTTCGCATTTTAACCATCCTCCGTCAGCGTGCACTTTTTTGGTGCTCAATTGCGCTAAAGCCGGACAGGCGACGGGCGAGGCCGCCGTCTCGGCGTGATCACTAAAATTTTCTGCAACTCGTTAGCTTTCACTCAACCAGACCGCGTTAACATGCTATCGAGGATTGCAGGGGGCGGACATGACATTTGGAAAAGTCGTAGCCATTTCGATGACAGTCGCGTTCGGATCGGCGCTGCGGCCATGTATCTGGTTAGCGGCGACATCGTTCCTCCC
>Ga0182742_1000337_pt1 | contig 79921 bp, 76 predicted proteins | sample eDN5th37CBELigMG_FD_128880 | JGI IMG/M metagenome (GOLD analysis project Ga0182742, IMG submission 128880) | Enriched Miracle-Growth compost microbial communities from Emeryville, California, USA - eDNA 5th pass 37_C BE-Lig MG (version 2)... ...
GCACCTGACGCGTTAAGCGATGTTCACCACTCGGCCGGAGATTCGCGGCACCTTCGGCGTCGTCACCTCGACGCACTGGATCGCATCGGGCGTGGGCATGGCCATGCTCGAGCGCGGCGGCAACGCGTTCGATGCGGCGGTGGCCATCGGCTTCGTCCTGCAGATCGTGGAACCCCATTTGTGCGGGCCGGCTGGAGAAGTGCCGATCATTTTTCGATCGGCAAGCGAGGAGCGGCCGACGGTGCTGTGTGGGCAGGGTGTCGCGCCGGCCGCGGCAACGATCGAGCACATGCGCTCGATGAATCTGGACATGGTGCCGGGCTCGGGGCTGATTGCCGCTGTCGTGCCCGGATCGTTCGATGCCTGGATGACGCTGCTTCGGGATCACGGCAGCATGCGGCTCGCAGATGTACTGGAGCCGGCGATTCATTACGCCGAAGCCGGGCATCCGTTGTTGCCCGGCGTATCGCGAGCGATAGCTGATGTCGCCGATGCATTCCGAAAGGAATGGCCGACGTCCGCGCCTGTCTGGTTGCCCAACGACGAAGCGCCGGCGCCGCAGCAGTTATTTCGTAACCCGACGCTCGCGGCGACGTGGCGGCGAATTCTCAGCGCGGCAGGCGAAGGAACTCGTGAGCAACAGATCGAGCGCGCGCGAGCGGCGTGGTCGAGCGGGTTTGTCGCCGAAGCGATCGATCGTTTCTGTCGCACACAGGAGCTCATGGATGCCAGCGGCGAGCGGCACAAAGGCTTGCTCACAGGCGACGACATGGCGAAGTGGCAGGCCAGCTACGAATCGCCCCAAACGTTTCGCTATCGGGATTGGACGTTTCACAAGACCGGACCTTGGGGGCAAGGGCCAGTGTTGTTACAGACGCTGTCGCTGCTCGCCGGATACGATCTATCGAAGCTGCCGGCAACAGAGCCGGAGTTCGCGCACCTCGTTCTCGAAGCGCTCAAGCTCGCGTTCGCCGACCGTGAGGCGTACTACGGCGATCCGAATTTCACGAACGTTCCCATCGACGCCTTGCTGAGCGAGAGCTACGCGGCGGAGCGTCGCAAGCTGATCGGTCACGGCGCCTCGCACGAGTTGCGGCCCGGGGTGCTGCCCGGCTTCGATGCACAGATCGCGAAGTGTCTGAGCATGGTTCGAATCGCTACCAACGAAAGCGGCGGGTTGGGCGTGGGCGAACCGACGATGATGCATTTGAAGCCCACGCTGAAGCCCGGCGATACCGTGCACTTCGATGTGATCGACCGCTTCGGGAACATGGTCTCGGCGACGCCGTCCGGCGGTTGGCCGCAATCGTCACCGACCATTCCTGAGTTGGGATTCGCGCTGAATACGCGCGCGCAGATGTTTTGGTTGGAGCCGGGGTTGCCGGGCAGCCTCGCGCCTGGAAAGCGTCCACGCACGACGCTCACGCCGACGCTGGCGACTCGCGACGATGGATTGTCATTGATCTGCGGTACGCCGGGTGGCGATCAGCAGGATCAGTGGCAGCTGATCCTGTTATTGCGATACATCCACCACGGCCTCGATCTGCAGCAGGCCATCGATGCGCCGCTGTTCCATAGCGTGCATTTTCCTGCGTCGTTCTATCCGCGCGAGGCGCTATTGGGAACGGCGGTGCTCGAAGAGAGCTGCGGCGAGAAAATGATTGCGGAGCTGAAGAGCCGCGGCCACAAAGTGAAGGTCGCGCCGGAATGGTCGGCAGGCAGACTCACAGCGGCGTCGCGAGGAACGGATGGAATATTGCGAGCCGCGGCCACACCACGTTTGATGCAGGCATACGCAGTCGGACGATAGTCTCCTTCCGACTATTCGCCGGTATTCACTTCAGCAGTAGATACACTTTGCCGTCGGCTACTTCGATCGGCCACGTGCGCAGCGCCTGTTTGCACGGCAGGCTCTTCGCTTTGCCCGAGCAAACATCGAAGCTGCCACCGTGCAGCGGACAGAACACGATGTTTCCTTGCAGCCGGCCTTCCGACAGCGAGGCAATGGCGTGCGTGCATTCGTCATCGACCACATAGATCTTTCCGTCGACGTTGCAGACCAGTAGCGGATCCATGCCATCGGGCTGAACACGCAACATGCCGCCGGGCGCAACTACGCCCGCCTCACACAACTGCAGGCGATCGACACGACTCACGGCTTGTTCGCAGCTCACGGGCACAGACCTGAAAGGAACTTGCTTGTAGTATTGTCATACAAAGTTCCTTCGGTCAACCGCCGCATGCGGGTAATGCGAACTCGCGGCCGCCAACTCTTTGGAGATCAGTGGCTGCACCGGCAAGTCCGCGAAATCTTAGGAGTTTGTTGGTCAGCCGCCGGGCTGGAAGCGTTCTGCGCGGATAGCGGTGGCTGCGACACCGTGGGACGTCAGCGCTTTGCGCGCGGCATCGACCATTGGCGGGGGGCCGCAAAGATAGCAGGCCGTCTCCGCGTCGAAATCTTCTTTCTCGAGCAGCGAGACCGCGGTGCCACTGCGCAAATTCCCGTCGGCGCCTTCCATGACGGCGATGCGGACTTCGAGCTCCGGCATGGAACTGACCAGCTCTGCCAGCTCCGCTTCATAGAAGAGTTCTTCTCGACGAGTGCATCCGAAACACAACAATGCAGGCTGATTCTTACCGCGAAGTGAGCGGATCATCGACAACACCGGCGCCAGTCCGGTGCCGCCCGCGACGAATACATGCCGGCTTGCGCGGTCGTCGAGGCCGAATGAGCCCAGTGGCGCCTGCAATCTCACGCGGTCGCCGACCTTCGCGATCTCCTGCACCCAACGCGACATCCGGCCGTCGGGTACGAGACGGATCATGAGCTCGATGAGAGGCAGCTCGTTCGTCGTGCTCGCGATCGAATACGCGCGCGCTTCACCCACACCTGGCGCGGCGAGACGAATGTACTGCCCGCTTTGAAACATAAGGTCTTCCGGACGATCGACCTTCAGCGTGAGCAGCGCGACCGACGGTGCGCCACGGCGCAACTCAACGATCTGCGCGGAATGTTTCGAAGGCTCGGAAGGGGCGGGATCGAGCGGATAGGGCAGCGCGAACGACGCGTCGGAATTCAGACGAGTGAGGCACGCGGGCCGCATTCCGGCCACCAGCTCATCCGCATTGACCGGGACTTTGCCAGTCAAATCAACGACGGCCTGGCCATCGACGCACTGGACTACACAGCTGCCACAGCTTCCGGTGCAGCAGTCGTAACGCACGGGCAGATCGACCGCGAGCGCGCCTTCCAGCACGGTCTGGCCCGGTTCCACCTCGACCGTTCGCTCCGCGCCGTCCTGAAATATCAATCGCGCCCGATGCATTAAGGTAACCCGCTCGCCAACCATGTTGCATGATTATCATACAATCATATAACGTGCGCTCAGCAAGAGGGCGAACCATGGATCAGAGAGTCGGCGAGACAGCGCAAGCTTTGTTGGACGCATACAGCGGCGCACCGCTACCTCCGATCCGCACTCGATTCGATGCGGGCGACACCCGCGCGGCGTATGCCGTGCAGCTGGCGCAGATCGCGCATTGGATCGAGCAGGGCCGCCGGCCGGTGGGTCGCAAGATCGGGCTCACCTCGCCGGCGGTCCAGAAGCAGCTCGGCGTGGCGGAGCCGGACTTTGGCCAGCTGTTCGCGGACATGGTCTACGGCACTGGCGAGACCATCCCGGTCTCACGCCTGCAGCAGCCGCGAGTGGAGGCCGAGATCGCGCTGATCCTGTCCCGTGACCTGGACATGGAACACGCGACGGTGGCCGACGTGATCGCCTCGGTAGGTTGTGTGTTGCCAGCGCTCGAAGTCGTCGGCAGTCGCATTGCCGGTTGGAACATCGACATCGTCGACACCATCGCCGACAACGCGTCCTCGGGCGTGCTGGTGCTCGGTGGTCCGGCGCAGCGGCTCGAAGGGCTCGACCTGGTGAATTGCGCGATGACCATGACACTGAATGGCAAGCCAGTCTCGAGCGGTCATGGCCGCGATTGTCTCGGCGGGCCGCTCAACGCGGCCGTGTGGCTTGCAAGACGCTCGCGCGAGCTCGGCCGTCCGTTGAAAGAAGGCGAGCTGGTGATGACGGGCGCGCTCGGACCGATGGTGTCCGTGCAAGCGGGCGATGTGGTGCATGCGACGGTCGCCGGCATAGGCCAGGTCGGCGTGCAGTTCGCATGAGCTCGATCGCAGAACAGATATTTCGAGGACGTGAGTAGATCATGAGTGATGACACCCAAACCCCGGAAGGCGTTCGCCCCGAGGTTGCGGCCGCCGTCGGCGACTGGCGCGCCTATGTGGAAGCGAAGATGGGCTTCCGCAATCACTGGTATCCGGTGCGCTTCTCCAATGAGCTGGTCGAAGGTCAGCTGACGACCGTGCAGGTGCTCGGCGAGAAGCTGCTGTTGAAGCGTATCGACGGCAAGGTCTACGCCATCCGCGATCGTTGTCTGCATCGTGGCGTGCCGCTCTCGCGCAAGCCCGATTGTTATACCAAGGACACGATCACCTGCTGGTATCACGGCTACACGTATCGATTCCAGACGGGCGAACTGGTGAACATTCTCGCCGTGCCCGACAGCCGGCTGATCGGCCGCCGCAAGATCCAGAGTTTCCCGTGCCAGGAAGCCAAAGGTCTGATCTTCGTCTTCATCGGCGATCTCGATCCGGTGCCGCCGCTCAGTCAGGACGTGCCGCCGGGGTTCCTCGATGAAGATGTGATGATTCTGGGCAAACATCGCGTGGTGAATTCGAACTGGCGCCTCGGCGCCGAGAACGGCTTCGACGCGCTCCATATCTTCATCCACAAGGACACGACGCTGCGTCACTTCCGCACGTTCAATTTTCCGATCGGCCACACGCCGTTGCCGGGCGCCGTGAAAGTGATCGAAGACGCCGACGGCCCGAAGGGCGTGATCGACGACTTCGCTCAGCACAAGCCGATCTGGGATGGCGTGATCGATGGTCGCGTCGTGGTGCGCGGTCCGCGTTCGACGCAGGTGCAGGGCACGTCCGCGTCGGTCGGCACGTCGATCTGGCTGCCGGGCGTTTTGAAAGTCGAGCAGTTCCCGCTCCCGGGCTTGACGCAGTTCGAGTGGTACGTGCCCATCGATGGCAAGACCCATCTGTATGTGCAGACCATCGGTCAGCAGGTGCAGACCGACGAGGATCGGCAGAATTTCTCGAACGAATTCGAGTCCATCTACAAGCCGCACGGCCTGGATGGTTTCAACGCCGACGATATCTGGGCGCGCGAAGTCACCGAGCCGTTCTACGCCGACGACTTCGGCTGGGTGGACGAAATGTTGTGCGAGCCGGACTCCACGATTCTGGAATGGCGACGCCTGGCGAGCCGTGCGAACCGCGGAATCCAGACTCCGCAAGATCTGCGTTGATTGCTCGGAAGCCTCGTCCATGACTGAATTCGTTTCGAACTTCGTCGACACCAACGGTATCCGCACTCATTACTTCGAAGCCGGCAGCGGACCGACGCTGGTGCTCATGCATGGCGGCGGAGCAGGCGCCGATGCCTACGGCAACTGGCGCGAGTGCATTCCGATCTTTGCGCAGAAATATCGCGTGATCGCCCCGGACATGGTGGGCTTCGGGCGCAGCGACAAGCCGGCGCCGGAGACCTACACCTACGACCAGCCGGGTCGTAACCGTCAGCTCGTAACCTTGCTCGATGCGCTCAACATCGAGAAAGCGTTTCTAGTTGGCAATTCCATGGGCGGTGCGACCTGCATCGGCGCGACGCTGCAACGGCCCGAGCGCGTTGAGAAATTGGTGTTGATGGGCAGCGCCGGCTTGCCGATTCCCGAGAAGCCGTCGCCGCAGCTGCTGCACAACCTGAACTACGATTTCACGATGGAAGGCATGCGCCGAGTGATCGCCGGTCTCACATCGCCGAAGTATTCGCCGCCCGATGAGCTGGTCAAGTATCGTTACGACCTGACCCACGAACCGGGCGCGAAGGCCGCTCTATCGGCCGTCAATGCCGAAACGCGCAAGGGTACGCTGAACTATCCCGAAGACGAGCTGTGCAAGATCAAACAGCCGGTGTTGATCGTGAACGGCAAGGAAGATGGCGTGTCGACGCTGGCGCGCGCGTATCGTTTCCTCGAGCTGTTCGAGAACAGCTGGGGATACATCGTGCCTCACTGCGGTCACTGGGCAATGATCGAGCACACCGCGGATTTCTGCGCGGCTGTCGATCGTTTCCTGTCGCAGCCGGTGAACTGACATGGCTGCGCCGCGTGGTGTGCACGAGTTGATCGAGCATCTGATCGAAACGCCCACGGATCGCGGCTTGATCCGAACCAGTCCCGACATACTGTTCGATCGTTTCGACGTACCCGCCGAGGTGCGCGAAACCTTGCGTGGTGGCGGGCGCGACGACCTGCATCGCCTGGGCATCCATCCCAATCTGGTGATCAAATGGCTGATCTGGTCGGGCCGGCCGACCATGCCGTTCTTCCCCATCGATTATTACTTCGCGAGGCGCTGAGCATGGGCAAGATCGTGGGCGCGTTCGCGATGTCGCATGTGCTGGGCGCGCCAGGGGGCCTCGAAGAGCAGGCCGAGCGCGTCTTCGAAGGCATGAAGGAGTTGGGTCGGCAGCTGCGCCAGGCTCGCCCGACGCTGCTGATCGTCATCACCAGCGATCACTTGAACAACTTCCGGCTCGATCAGCCCATGCCGTTTGCGATCGGCACTGCCGATTCGTACACGCCCTATGGCGATATGGGATTGCCGACGGATCCGATTCGAGGCGATGCCTCGTTCTCGACCGGCTTTGCGATGTTTGCCAACGATCGCGGCTTCAAGCTGTCGAAGCCGATGCGCCTGCGGCCGGATCATGGCGTGATGATCCCGCTCGGCATCGTCGATCCGAAGCGCGAGCTGCCGATCGTGCCGTTGTATGTGAACACGGTCTACACGCCAGGGCCCACTCCGCAAGAGAGTTGGCGTCTGGGCGAGTTGCTGCGCGCCTATATCGAGGAGTACTGCAAGGCTGACGAGCGCGTCGCGTTGCTGGCCGGTGGCGGTCTGTCGCATTGGCTGGGTGTTCCCGAGGAAGGGCGAGTCAACGAAGCCTGGGATCGCTGGTTCATGGACGTGCTGACGGCTGGCAAAGGCGCGAGCCTGGCCAATCTCAGCAACGAGCAGATTCTCGCCGACGCCGGCAACGGCGGCCTGGAAGTAAACGCCTGGATCGCGCTGGCAGGCGCCGTCCCCGGCGCCACCGGCGAATGTTTGTTTTACGAAGCGATTCCCGCCTGGGCCAGCGGCATGGCGGGAATGTCGTTTCAGGTACGATGACCCGGCTCTCATTCGCTCGCGGATGAAAGAACGGCCGGGCATGACAAGAGGCAGCTGTTAAGCGATGACGTCCTGGGATCTGGTGATCGCCGCACTCGCGGCGGTCGGGGCTGGTGCGGTCAACGCATTGGCAGGCGGCGGCACGCTCATAAGCTTCCCGGTGCTGGTGGCGCTCGGCGTGCCTCCGGTCGCGGCGAACATCACCAATGCTGTCGCACTGTGCCCGGGCTATTTCGGCGCGACCATCGCGCAGTTGCCCAATCTCAAAGGCCAGCGGGCGAACCTCATGCTCCTGGTGCCGATCGCGGTGCTTGGCGGTCTGGCCGGAGGCATGATCCTGGTGCGCACGGGAGAGCGCACCTTCACTGCGCTCGTGCCGTGGATGATTCTCGCCGCGTCGCTGCTGCTCGCCGTGCAAGAGCCGGTGAAGAAGTTCGTCACCAGGCGGCTGTCGAATCCCTCGCACAAGCATCACACGGCGCTGTTCTCGGCGTTGCCGATCGCGGCCGCCGCGATTTACGGCGGATTTTTCAGCGCGGGCATGAGCGTTCTGCTGCTCGCCGTACTCGGCATGACCCTGGATGATTCCCTGACCCGATTGAACGCGCTCAAGCAGGTGCTGGCGTTCAGCGTCAATGTCGCCGCCGCGGTGTTCTTCCTGTTCTCCGATCAAGTCGTCTGGACTGCCGCCATCGTCATGGCCATCGGCGCCCTGATTGGCGGCGCGGTCGGAGGCAAGGTCGCGGGCAAGCTGCCGCCGGCCGTCCTGCGCTGGGTCGTGGTGGTCGCGGGTATCGCGATCGCCATCGTGTACTGGTTGAAATCCCGCCCGTGAAATTGCAGTAACCGACCCCACCCTCTGCCGAAGGCCGCCCGCCGCGCAGCGTGGGCGGGTGTTCTTGGACCGCCCGGCTCCGTAAGATGGGCAGTCCGTCGTCCTTCGAGTTTCAGGATCCGGGGTTCATCATGACTGCACCGAGCAACGATCTGCCGGTATTTTCTGCGATCAAGCCTTCTGAAGTGCAAGGCCGGATCAGCGCCATGCTCGACGCCAATCGGGCTGAGCTGGAGCGCCTGCTGTCGAGTAACGCGGCGAGCTGGGACTCGCTGGTCGTCCCGCTCGAAGAGATGCAGCATCGCCTGTCCCGGACCTGGTCGCCCGTGGGCCACATGAACGGCGTGGTGAACTCCGACGAGCTGCGCGCCGCCTATAACGACTGCCTGCCGTTGCTCACGGCCTGGAATACCGACCTCGGGCAGAACGAGCGCCTCTATCAGGCGTACGAGACCGTGCTGAAGAACGAAGGCGCGCGCCTGTCGCCCGGCCAGCGCAAACTGGTCGAGAACGCCCTGCGTGACTTCCGTCTCGCCGGCGTAGCGCTGCCCCCGGAGAAGAAGCGTCGCTACAAGGAGCTGGTCGAGAAGCTCGCGACGCTGCAGTCGAAGTTCGATGAGAACGTGCTCGACGCCACCAATGCGTGGTCGCGTCTGCTCACCGATCAGAAAGAAATCGACGGCCTGCCGGCGCCAATCGTCGAACGCGCTCGTGCCGCGGCGGAAGCCAAACAGCAGACAGGCTGGCTGTTCACGCTCGACGCGCCGAACTACATGGCCGTCATGATGCATGCGACGCACGAGCCGCTGCGTCGTGACTTCTATCATGGCTGGACGACGCGCGCTTCGGAGCAGGATGGCAACGAAGGTCGCTGGGACAATACCGCGCTCATGGATCAGATTCTCGCGGTCCGCCACGAGGTGGCGAATCTCGTGGGCTATCCAAACTACGCGGAATATTCCCTCGCGACCAAAATGGCGTCGTCGGTGCCGGAAGTCCGCAGCTTCCTCGACCAGCTCGCGACCAAGAGCAAGCCGGTCGCGCAGAAAGAATTCGATGAGCTCACGGAGTTCGCGGGCCGCGAGCTGAACGCCTGGGATGTAGCGTTCTACGCCGAGAAGCTCAAGCGCGAGCGGTTCGATCTGTCGGAAGAAGCGCTGCGTCCATATTTCCCGCTGCCGCGGGTGTTGGCGGGAATGTTCTCGGTGGCCGAGAAGTTGTACGGCGTGAAGATCGCCGAGCGCACCGGGGTCGACATCTATCATCCGGATGTTCGCTTCTACGACATCCTGAATGACGACGGCTCACGACGCGGCAGCTTCTTCGTCGATCTGTATGCTCGCGCCAAGAAGCGCGGCGGCGCGTGGATGGACGAGTGTGTCGGCCGTAAGCATATGGCTGGCGCTACATCGCTGCCGGTCGCGTACCTCGTCTGCAATTTCATGCCACCAGTGGGATCGCAGCCGTCGCTGCTGACTCATTCGGAAGTCGTGACGATGTTCCATGAGTTCGGTCATGGGCTGCATCACATGCTGACGCGTGTGGATTATCCGAGCATTGCGGGGATCAATGGCGTCGCCTGGGATGCGGTCGAGTTGCCGAGTCAGTTCATGGAGAACTTTGCCTGGCGCGCGGAAGTGATTCCGATGATCTCGGCGCATGTCGAAACAGGTGAGCCGTTGCCGGAGGCGGAGTTGCAGCGTCTGCTCGGTACGCGCACGTTCCAGGCGGGCATGCAGACGGTGAGGCAACTGGAGTTCGCGCTGTTCGATCTGCGCATTCACAGTGAATTCGTGCCTGGCGCTGCGACCAAGGTGCTGAAGACGCTGGATGAGGTGCGTGCCCAGGTAGCGGTTGTGAAGCCACCGGCGTTCAATCGTTTCCCGAACAGCTTCCAGCACATTTTCTCGGGCGGCTACGCGGCCGGCTATTACAGCTACAAGTGGGCCGAGGTGCTCGCGGCGGATGCGTTCAGCGCCTTCGAAGAAGGCGGCATCTTCAATCGAGCAGTGTCGAGCAGGTTCCTGTCGTCGATCCTCGAGCAGGGCGGCAGTCGGGACGCGATGGATGCGTTCGTGGAATTCCGCGGCCGGAAGCCGACCATCGAGCCGCTGCTGAAACAGTTGGGGCTTGCCGCATAATCGCGCGATGACAATCGAAACTTACCAAGGCGTCGCTCCGACGCTCGGAGCGCGCGTCCTTGTTCATCCGACGGCAGTGGTCATCGGCAAGGTCACGATCGGCGACGACTCTTCCGTGTGGCCGACGGCTGTCGCGCGCGGTGATGTGCATTCGATTGTGATCGGCGCGCGCACGAGTATTCAGGATGGTTCCGTCCTGCATGTGACGCATGATGGCCCTTATGCACCCGGTGGGCGACCATTGATCATCGGCTCGGATGTCACAATCGGTCATCGCGTTACGTTGCACGCTTGCACGATCGGCAACGCATGCTTGATCGGCATGGGCGCCATTCTGCTCGACAACGTCGTGACGGAAGATTTCGTGATGGTCGGTGCGGGCAGCTTGGTTCCGCCGGGCCGAGAGTTGAAGAAAGGCGGACTGTATGTCGGCAGCCCAGCCAAGCGAGTGCGCGATCTCACGGAGAAAGAGATCGCATTCCTGACGTACTCGGCGGCGCACTACGTCAAGGTGAAAGACGAGTATTTGCGAGCGGCAAGCTGAGAGCTTGCCCGAGCGCGTAGCTTCCTGGCTGCAGCCGCAGCTGCGTTCAGCGGAACGCGTTCGCGCGCTAAGCTCTTTCTTACGCCTGTGCCTTGATCGCTTCCAGCACGGGTTTCGTATCGGGCTTCAGTCCGCGCCAGAGCAGAAATGACTCGGCCGCTTGTTCGACCAACATTCCCCAGCCGGTTTCCGCGCGGCCTGCGCCGACCGTCTTGGACCAACGAGTGAAGGACGTGTCGCCCTTGCCGTAGGCCATGTCGTAGCACAACGTTGCTGGACCGATGGCCGTGCGAGGAATCGGTGGAATATCGTCCTGCAAGCTGGCTGAGGTGGCGTTGAGGACCAGGTCGAACACCCCGTCGCTCACGTCCTCGAACGTGCAGCCCCGCACGGTGCCGAGCAGTTCGAACTCTTCTGCCAGTTCAACAGCTCGATGCTTGGTGCGATTTGCGATCTCGATGCATTCGGGTGCGGCCGCGAGTAGTGGGCCCATCACGCCCCGCGCGGCGCCGCCGGCGCCAAGTAACAAGATGCGTGCGCCTGCGATGTCGAAGCCAAGATTGCGGGTGAGATCGGTGACCAGGCCGGCGCCATCAGTGTTGTCGCCGAGCAAACCATCGCTCCTCCACGCCAGCGTATTCACCGCTCGCGCAATTTCGGCGCGAGGCGTGCGATATCGAGTGACGATATTCGCCGCCTGCTTGTGCGGCACCGTGATATTCAGGCCCTTGCCGCCCGACGCGAAGAACGCACCCACATCGCGCTCGAAGTTCTCCGGTGTCACCGCCAGGCGCGTGTAGCTCATGGCCTGGCCGGTCTGCTTGGCGAACAGTCCGTGGATGAACGGAGACCAACTATGCTGGATGGGATAACCCACCACGGCGTAGCGATCGATGCTGGTGTCGTTCATGGCGTTTACCTCGCTTCTTTGAGCCAGGCCGCCGCCTTCTTGGCGAAGTACGTGAGAATCCCGTCCGCGCCGGCGCGGCGAATGGACATCAATGTTTCCAACACGATGGCGCGCTCGTCCAGCCAGCCATTGCGAAACGCTGCCATTTGCATCGCGTATTCGCCGCTCACCTGGTAGACGAACGTCGGCGCACCGAACGTATCTTTCACGCGGCGCACGATATCCAGATAGGGCAGGCCGGGCTTGATCATCACCATGTCCGCACCTTCCTGCAGATCGAGCGCTACCTCACGTAACGCTTCGTTGCTGTTCGCCGGGTCCATCTGATAGTTGTATTTATTGCCTTTGCCGAGATTGGCGGCCGAGCCCACGGCGTCGCGGAACGGGCTGTAGAAATTCGACGCGTACTTGGCGGCGTAGGCGAGGATGCGGGTGTTGACGTGGCCGCCCAATTCGAGCGCCTCGCGAATGGCGCCGATGCGTCCATCCATCATGTCGCTCGGTGCAACCACGTCGGCGCCGGCTTCGGCATGCGACAGCGCCTGTTTCACCAATGCTTCGACGGTGATGTCGTTGACCACGTAACCCGATGGATCGGTGATGCCGTCCTGGCCATGCGTGGTGTAGGGGTCGAGCGCCACGTCGGTGATCACGCCGAGCTCTGGCACCGCCTTTTTCACAGCGCGCACCGCGCGTTGCGCCAGGCCTTCGGGATTCCACGCCTCTCGGCCGTCGTTGCTCTTGGCAGACGGGTCGGTAACCGGGAACAGGGCAAGCGCCGGGATGCCCAGCTCGACCAGCGATTCGGCCTCGCGCACCAGCTCATCGACGCTGACTCGCTCGATGCCGGGCATGCTGTCCACGGTCTGCCGCCGCGACTGACCTTCGATCACGAACATCGGATAGATCAGGTTGTCGGGGCTCAGCGAGGTCTCGCGCATCAGGCGGCGCGAAAAATCGCTGTAACGCATGCGGCGCAGGCGCGTGCTGGGGAATTCTCCTGACTGAAAATTAAACATGACGGCTTCCGGCGGGCGTGACTGTCAAACTTGTAGACCGCAGAATTCTACACCCGTTGCATATCCAGCCCCCATGCGTGAACCCACCCGCTGTACCTGGCCGCTCGGCGGCAACGAGCTCTACCTGGAATACCACGATAAGGAGTGGGGCGTGCCGGCCTGGGACGATCGCACCCAGTTCGAATTTCTGATCCTGGAGGGCGCACAGGCGGGCCTGTCGTGGTCCACGATTCTCAACAAACGCGAGGGCTATCGGGCCGCCTTCGCCGGTTTCGATCCTGAACGCATCGCCCGATTCGGCAAGCGGGACGTGACGCGCCTGATGAAAGATCCCGGCATCGTGCGCAACCGGCTCAAGATCGAATCGACCATCGGCAACGCCAAGGCCTTTCTCGAATTTCAGGGCGATTTCGCGAAGCACCTGTGGAGCTTCGTCGGCGGCAAGCCCATCCAGAACAACATTGCCGAACACGGCAAGGTTCCGGCCACCAGCCCCGAGTCGGATGCGCTGAGCAAGGATCTGAAAAAGCGCGGCTTCCGCTTCGTTGGCAGCACCATCATCTATGCGCACATGCAGGCAACCGGCATGGTGAACGATCACCTGGTGAGCTGCTTTCGCTACAAGCAGTGCAAGGCGTTGGGAAAGAAAGCCGCGGCTTAGCTCATTCAGGCACGAGCCACCGCACGTTCACGCCGCCCGCGCCATCCTCGGAGAGCGCGGCGTGCGCCTCGCGCAGCGCGGGTGCGATCTCCTCATCGAACTGCCAGGGCGGGTTGGCGATGATCAAGCCGGAGCCATTCAAACCGAGCGGCGAATCCGCCGGCCGCACGCTCAGTTCGACCAGCAGCAGCTTTCGGACACCCGAGTTCTGCAGCGACAGATGCAGTCGCTGCGTTTCGCGACCCAGTTTGATCGGATACCACAGTGCAAACATGCCGTTCGGCCAGCGGCTCAGCCCGAGCAGCAACGCCTTCTCGACCTGCGTGAATTCATTTTCCGATTCGTAGGGCGGATCGATCAGCACCAGGCCACGATTCTCACGCGGCGGCAGATATGTTTTGAGCGCGGCGTAACCATCGCCACACACCACTGAAACACCTCGCCGGCCGCGTGTCGCCTGCTCGAGCGCCTGCGCTTCGGCGATCTGCTTTTCGACCAGCACGATGCGATCGCCTGGCCGCAGATCTCGCGCCGCCAGCACCGGTGAACCCGGATAGCGTTGCGTCTTGATCGCGGTGATTTCTTCAGGGGAACTAACGGCGTCGAGGTACCGCCGAACATCTGGCGAGGGGCGAGCGATTCGCAGGGCACGGCCGACGCCGTCCTGCCATTCATTGCCGCGTAATGCATCGTGGGACAACAGGTCGTACCAACCTCGACCCGCATGGGTGTCGAGATAGAACAATGGCTTGGGCTTGCGCTTGAGTCGCTCGAGCAGGGCGAGCAGCACGATGTGCTTGTGGACGTCGGCGAAGTTGCCGGCATGGAACACGTGGCGATAATTCACGGCAGAACTTTAACGGGAGAGATCCATGATCGTACTGAATTCTCCAGCGCGAGGCTCTTCGGTCCTGATCGTATTGATGCTGGCCACGCTCGGTGCAGGCTGCACCGCCGGCTCGCACGACGAAGGCCGGGGCGCTGCAGCGGCCGAACCGTCCACGGTGGAGAATCGCAGGGCGGCTGTGGAGAACGAGGGTAAAAAGATGCCACCCATGCGCGCACCGGGCGAGGAAGCAGTGCCTTCACAAGGCGAAGGCGAAGTGCCGCCGCAGTTGCTGGCCATTTTCCAGGATGACCTTGCGCGTCGCGCGCAGGTGAAGCACGACGCGATCACAGTGGTGAGTGCGACCGAGCAGCAGTGGTCGGACAGTGCGATGGGATGTCCGCAGCCCGGACAGATGTATGCGCAGATGATCGTGCCGGGATATCGCGTCGTGCTGCAGGCGAACGGCGAGCGTTATGCCTATCACTCCGATCGCAGCGGCACGTTCGTCGTGTGCTCGAACGGATTGGCCTTCGAGCCGATGAAATGATCGGCGCCAGCTTCGTAAATGTTTATTTCAGCTCGCGCAGCCAGTCGCGCGGCCGGAGGAAGTCTGTATAGAGGCGGGCTTCGGGCGTGCCCGGCTCCGGCGTCCAGTTGTATTCCCAGCGCACCAGCGGCGGCAGCGACATCAGGATGGATTCGGTGCGGCCGCCGGACTGCAATCCGAAATGCGTGCCGCGATCGTAGACCAGATTGAACTCTACGTAGCGGCCGCGACGATACAGCTGGAACTGTCGTTCACGCTCGCAGTACGGATGATCCTTGCGGCGTTCGAGGATGGGCAGGTACGCCTTCAGGAAATGATCGCCGACGCTGCGTTGGTAGTCGAAGCAGCGCTCGAAGCTTCCCTCGTTCAGATCGTCGAAGAACAGGCCGCCGACGCCGCGCGTCTCGTTGCGGTGTTTGAGGAAGAAATATCGATCGCACCATTCCTTGTGCTTCGAATACACGTCTTCACCGAAGCCTTCGCAAGCCTGTTGCGCGGTCCGGTGCCAATGCAGGACATCTTCGTCGAACGGATAGTAAGGCGTGAGATCGAAGCCGCCGCCGAACCACCACGCGTCGGGCTCGCCATTTTTCGGAAGAGCGTGGAAGAAACGCACGTTGGCGTGCGTCGTCGGGATGTAAGGATTCCTGGGATGGAAGACGAGCGACACGCCCGTGGCCATCCATTGCGCATCGGCAAGCTCGGGGCGCTGAGCCGTTGCGCTTGGCGGCAGGCGTGAGCCCATCACATGCGAGAAGTTGACGCCGGCCTGTTCGAACACTTTGCCATTGCGTAACACGCGGCTGTCGCCACCGCCGCCTTCAGCTCGATTCCAACGGTCGCTGCTGAACTGCGCCTCGCCGTCGGCCTGTTCGACAGCCGCACAGATGCGGTCCTGCAGTCCACGCAGGTAGGCGAGAACGGCATCGGCGGCAACGGACATCGATCATCTCCGATTCAACGACGCCGGCCATGATGCGGCCGGGTTGTCATGCAGGGAAGCCCGGGCTATTTCGGCTTGGCGGGTGCTTTTTTCGCGGGCGCTTTCGCGGCGGTTTTAGCTGCTGCTTTCTTCGCCGGCGCTTTGGCCTTCGCGGTCTTGGCGGGCGCCGCGCGCGGAGCCTTCGCCGTCTTCGCTGGCGTGGTCTTGCTCTTGGCCGCAGCCTTCACCGGCTTTTCGGCCACTTGTGCGGCGGGCGCATCGGTCTTCGCCGCAGTCTTCTTCGCGAACCGACCGAATCGACCCTTGCCACGCTCGGGCGCGGCTTTGAGCAGCTCCACGCACTCATCCAGAGTCAGCGTCTTCGGATCTCGCTCCTTCGGAATCTTGGCATTCTTCACCTTGTCGGTGATGTACGGGCCGAAGCGGCCGTTCAGCACCTGGATGCCCGCTTCCTCGAAATTCAGGATCGTGCGATTCGCGTCCAGCTCTTCCTTGGCCTTGATCAGCTCGAGCGCGCGCGGCAGCTCGATGGTGTACGGATCGTCGTCCTTGATCGATGCGAACTTCTTCGCGCCATATTGAATGTAGGGGCCAAAGCGGCCGATGGCGACGCGGATCGAGTGGCCGTCATCCATCTGGCCCAGCGTTCGAGGCAGCGTGAACAGCTCCAGCGCTTCGGCCAGCGTGATCGTGTCCATGCGCTGCGTCGCCTTGAGGCTCGCGAACTTCGGCTTCTCTTCGTCGTCCTTGGTGCCCATCTGCACGAACGGGCCGTACTTGCCGTAACGGACCGAAATCGGCTTGCCGGTCACAGGATCGCTGCCGAGCTCGCGTGCTTCGGACACGTCCTCGCGCGTGACTGTCTCATCGACCACATCGACGCGTTCTTTGAACTCCGACCAGAAGCGCTCCAGCACCGGCACCCAGGCCTCGCGGCCGTCGGCTATCTCATCGAGGTCGTCTTCCATCTTGGCGGTGAAGCCGTACTCGACGTAGTGATGGAAGTTGCGCGTCAGGAATTTGTTGACGATCTTGCCCAGATCCGTAGGCGTGAAGCGTCGATTCTCCAGCGCCGTATACTTCTTGTTGACCAGCGTGGAAATGATGCTGGCGTAGGTCGAGGGCCGGCCGATGCCGTGCTCTTCCAGCGCTTTGACCAGGCTCGCTTCCGAATAGCGCGGCGGCGGCTCGGTGAAGTGCTGTTCGCCGCGCAGTTCCACCAGTGCCACCTGATCGCCCACTTCCATGGCGGGGAGGAGGCGATCGTTGTCGTCCTCGGGCGCGTCGTCCTGACCTTCCTTGTAGACGGCGATGTAGCCGGGCTTCACCAGCGTCGAACCGTTCGCACGCAGCACAGCGGTCGAGCCTTCGCGCTTGGCGACCGTGCCGGGCACCAGGTCGACGGCGACGGTGTCGTAAACCGCTGCTTCCATCTGGCTCGCGACCGCGCGCTTCCAGATCAGGCTGTAGAGCTTGAATTGATCGTTGTCGATCTTGCCAGCGAGGCGCTCGGGCGTGATCGCCGCAGAAGTCGGGCGAATCGCCTCGTGCGCTTCCTGAGCGTTCTTCGACTTGGTCTTGTACGTGCGCGGCGACTCGGGCAGCGCTTCGGCGCCGTACATGTTGCCGATGACCTGCCGGATCTCGGCGACGGCTTCGTTCGCGAGGTTCAGCGAGTCGGTACGCATATAAGTGATCAGACCGACGGCGCCTTCGCCGAAGTCCACGCCTTCATACAGCTGCTGCGCGAGGCGCATGGTGCGCTGGGCGCCGAAGCCGAGCTTGCGAGCCGACTCCTGTTGCAGAGTCGACGTCGTGAACGGCGGCGCCGGATTGCGCCTGCGCTGCTTCTTGTCGATGTTCGCGACGCTGAGCTTGCCGTTGGCCGCGTTCTCGATCGTGGTGCGTACCTCGGTGGCCTGAGCTTCGGTCGTCACCGTGAACTGCTCGACCTTCTCGCCGCGATACTCGATCAGCCGCGCGGGGAAGGTCTGCTTCGACTTCTCGGCGTCGGCATCGATGGTCCAGTATTCGCGGGGCTTGAACGCGAGAATCTCTTCCTCGCGCTCGCAGATCATGCGTAGCGCCGGGCTCTGCACGCGGCCGGCGGAAGCGCCCGGCAGACCGGCCTTCTTCCAAAGCAGTGGCGACAGATTGAAGCCGACCAGGTAATCGAGCGCGCGACGCGCCCGCTGCGCGTTCACCAGATCCTGGGAAATGTCTCGCGGTTGACCGATGGCCTCGCGAATGGCGTTCTTGGTGATCTCGTAGAACACCACGCGATGCACGTCCTTGCCGTCGAGCACGCCTTGTTCCTTGAGCAGCTCGGTGAGGTGCCAGGAAATGGCCTCGCCCTCGCGGTCAGGGTCGGTGGCCAGATACAGAGCGTCGGATTTCTTCAGCGCCTTGGCGATGGCCTGAACATGCTTCTGATTCTTGTCCAGGATCTGATAGCGCATGGCGAACTTGCGCTTCGGATCGACCGCGCCTTCCTTCGGCACCAGGTCACGGACGTGCCCATAGGAAGCGAGTACCTCGAAATTCTTGCCGAGGTACTTCTTGATGGTCTTCGCCTTTGCAGGCGATTCCACGATGACTAGATTCTTCTGCTCCATAAAAAAAAACCGCGGTGGCCGCGGTGCTGCTGAAGACGGGGTGGAAGCCGCCGACTCTTCAGTGCACCACTTGCAGACGGTTATCGAATACCAAGTCCTCCATCCGCAGGTAGGCGCTCTGTTGGCCGGGCTGACTGAACAGCACCATGAGCACCACCCATTTCACCTGTTCAATATCGATCTGTTGTACGTCGAGCGCCAACAGACGGTCGATGACCAACTCTCGCTGCGCGGGGCTTACGATGCCGATGTTCTCCAGGTACACGATGTACCCGCGGCATTCAGTGTCGAGCCGAGCCTGTTCGCGCGCATCGAAGATGCGAATCGCTCGCGACCCCGGAATGGCGCCCGTACGGTTCGGATCGGCCGACAGCTGCTCGAGCCATTCGAGCGCGCGGCCAACTTCTCGTTCGGAAAAACCGGCGCGTTCCAGTTCGTCCCGGAGTGTGTCGCGGTCGGGTTCGGGGGCGCAGTCCAGATCGGCGTCGAAGTAATTCTCGAAGAGGTAAATCAGAATATCGAGAACGCTTTCCTTCATTTCGTTGCCTTAGCCTGGAAAAAGTCGCGCCTTTTTCCGGGCGTCTCGAAAGGGCCTCGGCCGCTTTCGACCGAAAACACTAGACGCGCCGGGCATAAAGCCCGCCAGGGCAGGCGTCGATGTGCGCCTCCAGTTCGAGGATCAGCAGCATTGACGCTACCTCGTCGGCCTTGAGACCGGTACGTGCGATCAAAACATCGACACTGGCCGGCTCGAAGCCGAGCGCATCTAACAGGATTTCATACCCTTTGTCCAATGCCGGGGTTAAAGCTGACGTGCTTTCAGCGGTTTTCCCCGACAGCGAAGAGCACGGCAGTGCCGCCGCCATGGGACCCAGCTCGGACAAAATATCTTCCGGCGTATCCACCAGTTGCGCGCCATCACGGATCAGTTTGTGGCAGCCGCGCGCGAGCGGGTTGCGAATCGAGCCGGGAATCGCGAAAACCTCGCGACCTTGCTCGCCCGCCAGCCGTGCCGTGATCAGCGATCCGCTCCGCACCGCAGCCTCCACCACCAGCGTACCCAGTGACAATCCACTGATAATGCGATTGCGCCGGGGAAAGTTGCTCTTGCTCGCCAGCGTACCCAAGGGAAATTCGCTGACCAGCGCGCCGCCGGATGCAATTTTCGCCGACAACCCAGCATTGGCGCGGGGATAGTCGATATCAAGGCCGGTGCCGCACACGGCGATGGTCTTGCCGCCGCCCTCTAGCGCCCCTCGGTGAGCCGCTGCGTCGACGCCAATGGCCAGGCCGCTGGTGATCGCAAGACCCGATCGCGCCAGCTGCGCGGCAAACTGGCGCGCGATGTCATGTCCAGCCTGGGTGGGATTGCGAGAGCCGACGATCGCCAGCTGCGGCAGGCTCAGAGCATCCGGGTCGCCACTCACCAGCAAGCCGGCCGGCGCGTCGGGTAAGTTGGCCAGCAACGGCGGATAGCGGGGCGAGCCGAGATAGAGGAAGTGATGGGCCGGCTGCTCGAGCCAGCGCAGATGCCGTTCCAGCAACAGCTCTGGGGTGTCGGCCTGAAAGCCCGGCGCCCGGGTGGTGGCCAGCCATGATTTGAGCTCTTCCATGAGCTCCTGAACATACGCTGGCGCCAGAGGCGCTTATGGGTTTTTAGCGCGGTCTCCCTGACGAATTTCGTGTGTCGTTTCCATCACGAGCGCGTAGCTCATCTTGTCGAACGCCTTGAACACCATGAGCGCGCCTGTGCGCTCATCGGGTAGTTGCACCTTGCTGCCGAAGAGGCTCGAGCGAGTGCCGCGGCGGTTCGCAGCGAGGCCGCCTTCTTTGAAGGTATCGCGCACCGTGCCGCCACGCTGGAAGACGGCGAGGATGTGGCCGGGCTCGAGTCCGTCGGACGAGCCGCGATTCAGCGCGACGACCTGGTACTGACCCATGACGGTGTGATCGCGCACGGCGATGATGCCGGCGTCCACATCGGCGGTGGGCGCGTGCGGAACGAAGTCCACATTCACATCCACTGACTCCGGAAACACCTTGTCGCCTTGCAGGACTTCGCGCGTCGAGTCGGTCATCAGGAGCTTGGCCGGATCGCCTTGCGTGGCGACCGGGCCCGAGCCCACATACAGGCCCGAGTAACCCAGCAGATCGTTGTTGTCCGGATCGCGCAGCTGCTCGCCGACATGAATGACGCTGTAGCGCGTGTCCGGCGCGGCTTCGCCGATGCCGCGTGCGTACACCTCATTGCCCAGCGCGCCGATCATGTGCGAGTCGCGGAGCGCGACGATGTACGGCGCGGTCTTCACCTGATCTTTGGTCAGCAGCGTGGGGCGACCCATGAAGCTTGCGACCACGTCGTAAGGAATGGCGGTGATGGCTTGGCTCAGCGGCTGACGACGCACTTCCGGCGACAGACGCTTGCCGCCGCGACCGCTTTCGACAGTCTCGCCGCCGCGTTGAGCCACCGTCAGGCGGGGCTGACCGTCGACATAAACCAGCTTCAGCACGTCCCCCGGATAGATCAGGTGGGGATTGGCGATCTGCGGGTTCACGTACCAGATTTCCGGCCAGTACCAGGGCTCTCTCAGAAACACCTTTGAGATGTCCCAGAGCGTGTCGCCGGTCTTGACCACGTATTGATCGGGGGCGTTGGTGGCCAACGGAATGTTGCTGCCGGAGCCGACCGTCTGTGCCGGGCCGTCCTGGGCGAGGATGCTTTGCGGCGCGAGCACGCCTGCCGCGACGGTCAGACCAGCGACCAGGCTCAGCAGGATCGCCGGACGAAGTGCCAGATTCGCAGTTTTCATGCGCTTCAACGAGCTCCCATTAGAGTCCCTGAACATGGGCGCCGGGCAGGTGTTCGGTGGCGCGTAAGGCATTGTCCCGACGCCCAAAAACACACCTAAACCGATCGTGCGCCGACATTAAGTTCAACAGTTTTCGAACTTTAGCAGCAACATTGCAACGAGTGCAGAAATGGGGCTTCAGCCCGCGACGTGGTTCTCATTCCTGCTTCCGCTGCGCACGCCCCGGTCACCGATTCACGCCTTCTATGCCAGCCTTAGGCACGAGTAGGGTTCCGGGGGCTTGTGTCCGGCCAATTCGGCTGCACACTACGCTTACCGACTGGGCCACAGTCTCCACCTTCCGACGTTTTCGAACATGGCACTACTTCCGATTCTTGAATTCCCCGATCCGCGCCTGCGCACCAAAGCGCAGCCCGTGGCCGAGGTGGATGCCGCCCTGCGGAAGCTGATCGACGACATGTTCGAGACCATGTACGCCGCCCCGGGCATTGGCCTCGCCGCCACCCAGGTGAACGTTCATAAACGGCTGCTGGTCATCGACATCAGCGAGAAGCGCAATGAGCGGCTGACCCTGATCAACCCGGAGATCGTCAGCCACAGCGGCATGGAGGAGACCGAAGAGGGCTGTCTGTCGGTTCCCGGCATCTACGAGAAGGTCAAGCGCGCCGATCGCATCCGCGTGCGGGCATTGGATCGCGATGGCAAGCAGTTCGAGCTGGATGCCGATGGCTTGCTGGCGGTGTGCATTCAGCACGAAATGGATCATCTGGAAGGCAAGCTGTTCGTCGACTACCTCTCCGACCTGAAGCGCACCCGGATCCGCAAGAAGCTCGAGAAGGATCGCAAGGAAAAGGCGGCCGAGGCCGCGAAAGGACGGAGCAAGGCGCTCTAAGGCTGTTTCGAGAGCGGGGCCGAAAGGCCCCTTTCTCTTTATGGGCGGGTGTCAGGTGGGGCGAAGTCCAACACGAACACTTAAACTGCTCGCCACCATCCCGGTCTGAATCTCGATGTCATCCCAGTTGTCACTGATCTTTGCGGGCACTCCCGAGTTCTCCGTGCCTGCGTTGGAAGCGTTGATCGCTTCGCGACATCGCGTGCTCGGCGTTTACACGCAGCCGGATCGTCCGGCCGGTCGGGGCCAGCAGGTCACGATGAGCGCCGTGAAGCAGTGCGCGCTCAAGCATCGGTTGCCTGTCGAGCAGCCACAGACTTTGAAAGATCCCGCGGCGGTCGAACGCCTGGCGCAGTACCAGGCGGATCTCATGATCGTCGTCGCGTATGGACTGCTGCTTCCAAAAACCGTCCTCGACACCCCTCCTCTGGGCTGCGTGAACATTCATGCATCGTTGCTGCCCCGGTGGCGAGGAGCGGCGCCGATTCAACGCGCGATCCAGGCTGGAGACAAAGAGAGCGGCGTGACCATCATGCAGATGGACGTTGGGCTCGACACCGGCCCGATGCTGCTCGAACGCGTCGCTCCGCTCGATGCGCGAGAGACGGGTGGAACACTGCATGACCGCTTGTCGAGGCTTGGCGCCGAAGCGGTGCTCGAAGCGCTCGACGCCATCGCTGCCGGCACCGCAAAGCCAGTAGAGCAGCCCAACGAGGGCGCGACGTACGCCGCGAAAATCCGCAAGGAAGAAGCTTCGATCGATTGGTCGAAGTCGGCGGTCGAAATCGATCGACAGGTGCGAGCTTTCAATCCGTGGCCCATCGCGGAGACGCGGTGGAACGGTCAGCAGTTGCGCGTGTGGGAAGCAGTCGTGTTGGATAAGAAATCGGCTGCGGCCGCAGGCACAGTCATCGCAACGAGCAGCGATGGCATCGAAGTCGCGACGGGCGAGGGAACGTTGCAACTCACTCGCGTGCAGGCTGCAGGTCGCAAGGCCATGCCGGCTGCGGATTTCCTCAGAGCACATCGCCCCGAAGGCGCGGTCTTTGGCTCGTGAGCGCATCAGCTGCAGTCAGAGCCCGAGCTGCGAAGGTGGTCGCGGAAGTCCTCGAGCGCGGTCGTTCGCTCGATGCGGTGTTGAGCGCCGAAAGCAGCAGTAATAAACAAGAGCGCGGACTGCTGCGGTCGTTGAGTTACGACAGCATCCGCTGGTACGTGCGCCTCGACGCCTTGCTCGAACGTCTGTTGAGTCGACCGAATCAAGCGCTCGAACCGGAGATCCGCGCGCTGGCCATCGTCGGCTTGTGCCAGTTGATATACACGGATATTCCCGCGCATGCGGCGGTGGCCGAAACGGTCGCTGCGACCAGAGTGCTCAAGCAGCCGCGCGCTTCGGGATTGGTGAATGCGATCCTGCGTCGGTGTCAGCGCGAGCAGACACAGTTGCTGCCGAAGATCGATCGCGATCTGGCCGTGCGCACGGCACATCCGCGCTGGTTGGTGGAGAAGTTGCGCAAGGACTGGGGCGATCGCGCCGAAGACATTCTCGATGCGAACAATCGGCGGCCGCCATTCTGGATCCGCGTGAATCGGGCGCGGGTGACGCCTGCGAATTATCGAGAGCAATTGCAGGCACGGCAGATCGGTGTGCTGGCCAGCGCGTACGATGACACGGCACTGTTGCTCGACCGGGCGATGGATGTGGGCGATTTGCCGGGCTTTGACGAGGGGCTGGTCTCGGTGCAGGACGCCGCCGCGCAGCTCGCGGGCCATCTGCTCGATCCGCAACCAGGCGACCGCATCCTCGATGCGTGCGCCGCGCCGGGTGGCAAAACGGGTCACCTGCTGGAGTTGGCGCCTGAACTTGCCTCGCTGACCGCGGTCGATGTTTCTCCCGAGCGGCTCACGCGCGTCTCGCAGAACTTGCACCGATTGGGCGTCACCGCGCGGGTGGTCGCGGGCGATGCCAGCGAGCCGGCGACATGGTGGGACGGCAAAACGTTCAATCGCATCTTGCTCGACGTGCCGTGTTCCGCGACCGGTGTGATCCGCCGTCATCCGGATATCAAGCTGCTACGCCGAAGCGATGACATTGCCGCGCTGGTGGCGCGCCAGTCGCAGCTGTTGCGGGCTTCCTGGCCGATGCTGCAGCCAGGCGGCAGATTGCTTTATGCCAGCTGTTCAGCCTTACGGGCCGAGACCACCGAGGTGATCGCCGATTTTCTGCGTGACGAGCCGACCGCGCGTGATATCACTGGCGAAAGGTTGCAGGCGCTACCGCCCGTGGGGGAGGGAACGTGCGTCGGCACTCATGGCTTACGAATCGCAGCGGGTTCCGCCGGAATGGATGGTTTTTATTATGCTCTGCTCGAGAAGCCGCGCGACCCAGCCGCGGTCCTGCCTGCATCAACCAACATGAACTCGTCCCCTAATCTCGGTTAAGGATGCTCCGTGGCGGCAAGCCCAACCTGGCGCAATATGCTTGGCCCGAGTGCCCTGGACGCGATCGTCCGGTGCTCCCTGGCTTTGCTCGTGGCGCTCGGCTGCCTGTTCGGGTCGGCCGCATTCGCCGAGAATCCGCCGCGCTTCGAGGTCCGTTCCGCTTATGTCGAGCCGGCCGAGCGCGTCTATGAGCTGAACGCCACGCTCAACTTCGACTTGCCCGAGGGCGCGCGAGCCGCGATCCGGGAAGGGGTGCCGCTCACGCTGCATCTGGAGATCGTCGTGAAGCGCCAGCGCAGCTACTGGCTGGACGAGACCGTCGCGACACTCGATCAGTACTATGAACTGGCGTACCGGGCGCTCAGCGAGCGTTACCTGGTGCGCAATTTGAATAGCGGCGAACAAGCGTCTTATGCGACGCTGGATGCCGCGCTCGATGCCATGCGCGTGATCAGCCGCCTGCCCATCCTGGACCAGGCGCTGGTGTCGCCGAACCGGCGGCACGAAATCAGCGTGCGCGGTAATCTCGATGTGCGCACGATGCCGGACGCCTTGCGCTTCGTGCTGTTCTGGTCGGACGACTGGCGGCAGCGCAGCGAGTGGTACACATGGTCGCCGCAACTCTGAAACGCACGCTGGTCTCGATCCTGGTGCTCATAGGATCGGGACTGTGGGTGGCTGCGCTGCTCATCATGGCGCAGACCGTGCAACAGTCGGCGCACTTCAGCGATCTGCATCCCTTCATCGTCGGCGTCAACGTCGCGGGCCTGCTGGTCCTGCTGATCCTGATCGGCGGCCGCCTCACGCAACTGGTGCGCGATTGGCGCAAGCGAGTCGTCGGTTCGCGTCTGGAAGCGCGCATGGTGTGGATGTCGGCGACGCTCGCAATGGCGCCGCTGCTGCTGGTCTTCTATTTCTCCGTGGTGTTTCTCAATCGCGGCATCGACAGCTGGTTCCACGTCGAGATTCGCCAGGGTCTCGAGGATGCATTGACGCTCTCGCGGGCCGCGCTCGATCTGCGCATGCGCGAGTATCTGGAACGTACGCGCTCAGTCGCGTCGCGCATTGCTCCCGTGCGAGTCGGTGCGTTCCAGGAGCTCGATGAATTGCGTCGGCAGAGCGAAGCGCTCGAGCTCACGCTGGTCGCATCGAACAGCCGCATTCTCGCGACCAGCTCCGATCGGCTGAGCGACGTCGTGCCCGCGCCGTTGAGCGATGAAATGACGATGCAAGTTCGTCAGGGCCGCGACTACGTCGCGCTCGATCCCATTGCGGGCGGCGGTTACCTGGTTCGCGCAGCGGTGCGTGTACCGCAGGTTCTACCCGGCGATGAGATGCGCGTATTGCAAGCCATCTATCCCATCGAGCGGCGTCTCGGCGAGCTGGCGGACACGGTTGAATCCTCCTATCAGCGTTACGGCGAGAAAGCGCGCTTGCGCGAGCCGCTGAAAACCAGCTTCACGCTGACGCTGACATTGGTGTTGCTGTTGTCGTTGTTCGGCGCGCTGTACGGTGCGTTCTGGGCTGCGCGGCGCCTGGTGCGTCCGATTCAGGACCTGGTCGCCGGCACGCGGGCCGTCGCGAAGGGCGACTTCGATCTGCGCCTGCCTCTGACCTCGCATGACGAGATGGGCATCCTCGTGCATTCGTTCAACGACATGACCAAGCGGCTCGCGAAGTCGCGCGAAGAAACACGGCGTGTCCAACAGGCGGTCGAAGCCGAGCGCGCCAATCTCTCGGTCATTCTCGCGCGACTGTCCACGGGTGTGATCTCGCTCGAGCCGGACCAAACCATTCGCACGGTGAACCAGGCTGCATGTTCCATTCTCGCGGTGGACGCGGATGTGGACGCACTGATCGGCAAGCCGCTGTCGGAGACGGGCAGCGATAGCGTGCTGTTCGAGCAGTTCCGGTCGACCTGTAGTTCGCACCTCGGCGCGGGCTTGAGCGAGTGGCGCGAGCAGCTGGTGCTTCAGGGCGAATCGACCCGGCGCATCCTGATGTGTGCCTGTACCACGCTATCCGGCGAAGACCAGACGCCTGGCGGCTATGTCATCGTGTTCGACGACATCACCACCCTGCTGCAAGCCCAGCGCGACGCGGCTTGGGGCGAGGTGGCGCGGCGTCTGGCGCACGAAATCAAGAATCCTTTGACCCCCATCCAACTGTCCGCGGAACGGCTGCGACATAAGCTGCTGGGGCACATCGACGAGACTCAGGGCCAGGTCCTCGACCGCGCCACCCACACGATCGTGCAGCAGGTGGAGGCCATGAAGGAGATGGTCAACGCCTTCAGCGAGTACGCGCGCGCGCCGGAGATGGATGTGTCACGATTCGACCTGAACCAGCTCATTGGCGAAGTGGCGGAGCTGTATCGCGCGCCCGGCCGGCCGGGTACGACCCTGCAGCTGCAGAAGGGGCTGCCGGAGATCGAGGCCGACCGTGGCCGCATGCGGCAAATCATCCATAATCTGCTGGCCAATGCGTGGGAAGCGCTGGAGGGGGTACCGAATCCATCGGTGCGGGTGGTGACGCGGTTGATCGAGAAGGGCAGCGGGGCGACAGCCGTCGGGGCTGCCAGCGGCCGCGCGGCGGAGATAATCGTCGAGGACAATGGACCGGGCTTCCGGCCGGACGTGATCGGCCAGGTGTTCGATCCTTATGTAACGACCAAACCGAAAGGCACAGGCCTGGGACTCGCGATTGTGAAAAAAATAGTCGAAGAGCACGGCGGGGCCATAGCTGCCGACAACGTACGCACAGGAGGTGCACGGGTGTGTATCGAGTTGCCGTTGACTGCGGTCCGCGGCGGCGGTCCGATTCGCGAACGGCGCACCGGATCGAGGAGGGAGCGGGCATGAGCGCAGCACGCATACTAGTGGTCGATGACGAAAGCGAGATCCGCGGGCTTCTCAAGGAGATCCTGGCGGACGAAGGCTACGAGGTGGATGTCGCCGCGGACGCCGCGGAGGCACGCTCGGCCCGTGCCCAACACGATCCCGATCTCGTCCTGCTCGATATCTGGATGCCCGATACCGATGGCATCACCCTGCTGCGTGAATGGGTGCAGCCCAATGGGACTTCCTGCCCCGTCGTCATGATGTCGGGCCACGGCACGGTCGAGACGGCGGTAGAAGCGACCCGTCTCGGTGCTTTCGACTTCGTCGAGAAGCCACTATCGCTCGCCAAGCTACTGCGTACGGTTGAGCGCGCACTGGATTCCGGTCGTAACAAGCGTCAGTCGGGACGTTCTCTGGTGCCGCCGTTGCTGGCGCCTGTCGGCAAGAGCCGCGCGATGGCCGCGCTCCGCGAGCAGGTCCAGCAGGTCGCTCCGCATGAAACGCCCGTGCTCATCGTCGGTGAGCCGGGCAGCGGACGCGAAGCGTTCGCGCGTTACATCCATTCGCTGAGCCCGCGCGCAGCCGGGCCGTTCGTGCAGCTCGTTGCGACCGGCGTGAGCGACGAAGGTGCGGCCGCGGCGCTGTTCGGCACTGAGGATGCGAATGGCAATCACGCCGGTGTGTTCGAGCAGGCCGCCGGCGGTGTGTTGTTCATCAATGGCGTCGAAGACCTGCCACCGAAAGCGCAGGGTTTGCTGGTCGCTGCCCTCGAGACGCGAACATTCACTCGCGTAGGCGGCGCGACGCCCGTCGGCACCAACATTCGGATCATCGGCTCGGCGACATCGCGTTTCCTCAATGCCGAGGGAACGGGAGTGCGCCTCGAACTGCTATCGCGACTGAACGTGATCACGCTGAATGTGCCGCCGCTGCGCGATTACGCGCAGGATGTGCCGGACCTGCTGCGTCACTATGTCGATCGGTTGGTCGATGAACAGCACCTCCCGTTCCGTCGCTTCGGCGTCGCTGCGCAGAATCGTTTGCGCAATTACCCGTGGCCGGGGAACGTGCGCGAATTGCGCAATCTCGTGCAGCGGCTGTTGATCCTCGGTGGCGAAGAAGAGATTCGTCTGGATGAGATCGAGCGCGAGCTGGCTGCTCACGCGCCAACCAACGAGCCTCTCGTCAAGCAGGATCTGCTCGCGCTGCCACTGCGCGAGGCGCGCGAACATTTCGAGCGGGCCTATCTGCAGCAGCAGCTGATCCTGTGCAACGGCAAGGTCGGCCAGCTGGCCAAGCGCGTCGGCATGGAGCGCACCCACTTGTATCGCAAGCTGCGCTCGCTCGGCGTGGACTTCCGGCAGCTCGCGGAAGATTGAGCGCGGCTACTCGCCGACGCGGATCACCAACGCGTCGATCTGCGACTGGCGCAGCTTGCTGCGAGTGTCTTCGAGCTTCTGCAGGTTGGTGATCGGACCGACACGCACCCGATGCCAGGTGTCCTTGTCGATGGTCACCTTCTGGATCTTCGACTCCACGCCCTGCATGGCAATCATCGCGCGCACGCGATCCGCATCCTTGAAGTTACGAAACGAGCCTGCCTGCAGGATATAAGCACCTGGCTTCTGCACCGGGCCTGCGACAACGGCGGGCGAAGCGCCAGTGCGCGGGGCGTCTTGCTCGGGGATGACCACTTCGTACTTGGGCAGCATCTCGTAGAAGTCGAATTGCTGCGTTTCCTGTTCCTGCGAAGCGGGCGCGGGCTTGGTTTCCGCGCTGGCTTCGTCGCGAGTCATCGGCGCGGCGGTTTGCTGGGCGGAGAGGCGCGCTGCGGGGCGCCGGTCGAACAAGTAGACGCCGAGCGCGACCGCGAGGCCGAGCGCCAGGCCGCAGACGAAGCCTGCCATACCCGACAGGCCGGACGAGCTCGTCCGGCGCTTGGAATGTTTGTAGTCCTTGGCCATGAAGCAGAAGGTGGAATCAGTATCGACGTAAGCAGGAAATGAAGGTCACCAGACGCGTAAGTTTGCGCCGGTGTGTCATTCCTCGCCAGCGATCGGTTCCTTTTTCGATTCCATCTTCTCGGGCGCCGACACTCCCAGCAGTTTCAGCCCGTTCTCCAGCACCTGACGGGTAGCCGCGACCAGGTTCAGGCGCGCGTTGCGCAGCTTCACGTCATCGATGATGAACTTGTGCGCGTTGTAGTAAGTGTGGAAATCGCCGGCCAGCTCACGCAGATAGTGAGCGAGCTGGTGCGGCTCGAGGTCGCGCGTAGCGTCCTCCAGCAACTCGGGATAGTAGGTGAGCCGGCGGATCAGCGCTTTTTCGTGCGGCTCCGACAGCAGCTCGACATTCGCTTCGCCGATGTCACGTTCGTGAGTGAGGCCCTTCTCCTGCAGCTGTCGGAACACGCTGCACACCCGCGCGTGTGCGTACTGGACGTAGTAGACGGGATTCTCTTCGCCCTCGGCCAGTGCCAGATCGATATCGAAGACGAACTCCGAGTCGGCCTTGCGCGAGACCAGGAAGAAGCGCACCGCATCCCGACCCACCCAGTCGATCAGATCGCGAACCGTCACGTAGGAGCCGGCGCGCTTGGAAATCTTCACTTCCTCGCCGCCGCGCATGACCTTCACCATCTTGTGAAGTACGTAATCGGGATAGCCCTTGGGAATGCCGATGTTCAGCGCCTGCAGGCCCGCGCGCACGCGTGCGATCGTGCCGTGATGATCGGTGCCCTGCACGTTGATTGCGCGGAAGAAGCCGCGCTGCCACTTGGTGACGTGATACGCAACGTCGGGCAGGAAGTACGTGTATGTGCCATCCGACTTGCGCATCACACGGTCTTTGTCATCGCCGAAGTCGGTGGTCTTCAACCACAGCGCATTGTCTTTCTCGTAGGTGTGGCCGCTCGCGACCAGCCCCTGCACGGTCGTTTCGACCTTGCCGTCGCTGTACAGGCTCGACTCCAGATAATAGGTGTCGAAGCGCACGCCGAACTTCTGCAGATCCATGTCCTGTTCGTGTCGCAGACAAGTGACGGCGAAGCGGCGGATGGCGTCGAGATCGTCGATCTTGCCGCTGGCGCGGATCGGCTCGCCGTCGAATGCGTGAACCGTCTTGCGAGCGAGAAAGTCGTTGGCGATGTCCTGGATGTACTCGCCCGCGTACCAGCCGTCCTGCCACTCCGGATCGCCGGGTTTGTGGCCACGCGCGCGAGCCTGAACCGAAAGCGCGAGGTTTTGAATCTGTACGCCGGCATCGTTGTAGTAGAACTCACGGCTGACTGGATGACCCTGAGTTTGCAACAACGCCGCGAGCGCATCGCCGAGCGCGGCCTGCCGCCCGTGCCCGACGTGCAGCGGCCCTGTTGGATTTGCCGAGACGAACTCGACGACGACGCTCTGGCCGGCGCCGCGCTTGTTGTAACCATAGGCCACGCCGAGATCGAAAATGCGTGACAGCTCCTGCTGATACGACTGCGGCGACAGATGGAAATTGATGAAGCCGGGGCCGGCGATCTCGATCTTGCTGACCAGTTCGCCCGTGGGAATGCAGTCGACGATGGCTTGCGCCAGCTGCCGCGGGTTTTTGCGCGCGGGCTTGGCGAGCTGCAACGCAATGTTTGTCGCGAAATCCCCATGCGCGGCATCGCGGGTGCGCGTGACGTCCACGGTAGGATGCACATCCGCAGGGAGAATGTCAGGCGGCAGGCAGGCCAACGCGGCCTCTACGAGGCGTTCGATCTGGTACTTCACAACGAGCTGGAGAGAGTGAGGTTCGTGACAGTGTACTCAACTCAACTCGGCCGCATCCACATCGATCGACCACCGCACGCGTCGGGCCTCCGGCAGCATGGTGAGAAGGGGCAGCCAGCCGCTTAGAAACTTCTGCAAAGGCGAGTGACTCGGCGCGCGGATCATCAACTGGGCGCGGAAACGGCCGGCCCGCCGTTCCATGGGAGCGGGCGCGGGACCGAGCAACTGCACGCCCCGCACGGGGAAATCGACGGCGAGATCGTGTGCGTCTTGTAGGAATCTCCGTGGCGCGTCTTGATCTGCGGCTTCCGCGCGCAACAGCGCTATCCGGGCGAACGGTGGCCAGCCGCTTTGTTCACGTTCCGTCAACGCACCCTCGGCAAAGGCCGCGTACCCGCCCGTCAGCAACAGTGTAAGTAACGGATGTTCTGGATATTCCGTCTGAATCAGCACCTCACCGGGACGGTCGGCGCGGCCGGCGCGGCCGGCGACTTGCACGATGGTTTGGGCGAGGCGTTCCGACGCGCGAAAGTCAGTGCTGAACAGGCCTTGGTCGGCGTTCAGTACGACCACCAGCGTGACCTGCGGGAAATCGTGGCCCTTCGTCAGCATTTGCGTGCCGACCAGGATACGGATTTCGCCGCGGTTCACCCGAGCCAGCGTTTCCTCCAGCTCGCCCTTGCGTCGCATGCTGTCGCGGTCGATGCGCGCCATCGGCGCCCCTGGAAACAATTGTTGAATCGCTTCCTCGATGCGTTCGGTGCCCTGGCCCACGGGCTTCACGTCGGCGAAGCAGTTCGAGCAGCCCGGTGGCATGGGTTCCTGCGAGCCGCAGTGATGACAGATGAGGTCGCGCCCGCGCGCGTGCACGGTCAGGTGGGCGTCACAGCGGCGGCAATGGGCGGACCATCCGCAGTTCGGGCAGAACAGCACGGGTGCGTAGCCACGGCGGTTGATGAACAGCATCACCTGTCCGCCGGCATCGAGATGGCGCCGGATGGTCATGACCGTTGGTGTCGCAATTCCCTGAGTCGCACCGTGTTTGCGCAGATCGATCAACGCCAACTGCGGCGGCCGTGCGCTGCCAGCGCGGTGAGGAAGATGTGAAAGTGTTTCTGGTTGCTTTCGAGCGCGCGCCAATGTTTCCAGCGATGGTGTCGCCGAGCCAAGTACCACCGGAATGCCAAGCCGCTGAGCGCGCACCAGCGAAAGATCGCGCGCCGAGTAGCGGAAGCCGTCCTGCTGCTTGAACGAGGCGTCGTGTTCCTCGTCGATGATGATCAGGCCGGGATGCAGCAACGGCGTGAAGATGGCCGAGCGCGTGCCGATGATGATTCGAGCCGTGCCTTCACGCGCCTCGCGCCATGCCGCCAAGCGCTCGCTGTCGTTCAAACCAGAGTGAAGTACCGCGAGCTGCGCATCGAAGCGTCCACGGAACCGAGAGATCAGCTGCGGGGTGAGCGCGATCTCGGGCACGAGTACCAGCACCTGTTGGCCCCGCGCGAGAACCTCTTCGATGATGTGCAAATACACTTCGGTCTTGCCGCTTCCGGTCACGCCGTAAAGCAGGTGCGAGGCGAACGTACCGAGCGTGTTTCGCACTCGCTCGACCGCGGCAGCTTGCCCTTCGTTGAGCGGCGGCCCTGCGCGCACGATCGATACTGGCGGTACAGCGTCTACCTTCTCGCGAGCGAATTCCTCGACGAAACCGCGCGCTTCGAGATTGCGGAGCGCCGATGACGGGCTTTCAGTCGCGCTCAATACTTCGGACGCCGGCGCATGCTCATGCTTTGTGAGGTACTCGGCGATGGCGCGCAGACGAACCGATCGCGGCGGCAATTTCGCGAGTGCCTGCTCGCGTCCCAGTTCGGTGAGTCGCCACAGAAACTTCTCTTCGCGCAGCGGCGCGCCACTCCTCAACGGCACGGGCAGGGCTGATGTGAGCACCTCGCCAATGGGGTGGCGGTAGTACTCCGCGGCCCATGTCAGCAACGCAAGCAAGTCGGGACCGAACGTCGGCTCAGCGTCGATGGCTTCGAACGCTGCGCGCAGTTTGTTCGCGGGGACTTCGGTTTGATCGATGCCTTCGACGACTACGCCCACCACTCGGCGTCGACCGAACGGCACCCACACACGAAACCCCGCGCCCACGGCAGCGCCTTCGGGCGCGCGATAGTCGAACACTTGCCGCAGCGGCGTGTCGATGGCGACGGCGAGATACGGCGTCCGGTCTATGCACAGAACCTGTGGACAACTCTGTGCATTGTTTGGGGTGAAGAGACTCAAGTGCTCAATCCGCGGACCAGTTTCGTCAGTGGTCAATTTTTAGACGGCTTTCAGTCGGCACCGTCAACCGCGCGCCGTCGACTGCGTTTCCTTCAGAAGGATGGCGATCTGAAGGTCTGGTATCGATCATGTGGCCCTTTGTTACTCTCCGCGCAGCCTCTTTCCCGGGCTGGGCGCTGCTCAGCCTCGGACGGGGCGACGTCCCCGCCACCGTGGAGGAACAGTCTCTGGATCAGGTGCGTACGCTGGATCGCTTTCTCGTCAGCGTCGAGAAGCGCGCGTTCCGCATCGCCAGGATCACCGTGCGTGACGACGACGATGCGCTGGATATCGTACAGGACGCCATGCTGCAGCTGGCGCGCCGCTACGCTCAGCGCCCCGCCGCGGAATGGCGGCCCCTGTTCTACCGGATTCTGCAGAACCGGATCCGGGATTGTCAGCGCCGGCGCAAGGTACGGGCCAAGCTGATGAGCTGGCTGCCTGGGTGGAAAGAGGGCGACGAAGTCACCGATCCGTTCGAAGGCGTGGCCGATGCGCGCCCTCAGCCGCAGGAGTTGCTTGCGACCGATCAGGCTATGGCCAAACTGGAGCGCGCGCTCGGTGAGCTGCCGCGCCGGCAGCAAGAAGCGTTCATGTTGCGCAACTTCGAAGGCATGGATGTCGCGCAGACTGCCGCGGCCATGGGCTGCAGCGAGGGCAGCGTAAAGACTCACTACTCTCGCGCGGTTCATTCACTCCGGGAGCAATTGGGAGTTGCATGGTGAACACCCCTGACCCATTGGAGCCGCGCAGCCGTGAGCTGTTTGAAGAGAGCGTCGCACGCCTCGACGCGCGCACCCGTTCGCGGCTGAACCAGGCGCGTCAGCACGCGCTCGCCGAGATGAACAAGGGCTCCGGCCGGCGCTACTGGCTCGGCGCTCCTATCGGTGGCTTGGCCGCCGCTGTGCTCATCGCCGTGGTTTTGCTTCGCCCGGGAGTGGAGCCGAAGCAGGCCGAGATTACGGGAACCCTGCTGGATGACTTCGATATCGTCGCCGATGCCGACAACTTCGAACTCATTCAGGACGTTGAGTTTTACTCGTGGCTAGCGGGCCAGAACGACGGGGCCGGCTGAACGTGAACAGCGTGGTGATGCTCACGAGTTTTCTGATGATAAGCGCAGCGACGCAGGCCGCGGATGAGATCGAGCCATTAGACATCGAATTTCTGGATTATCTCGCCAATATGGAGGGCGATGACGACGATTGGACGCTCCTCGCCATCGAGCGTCCGCGGGCGAGCAGCGAGCAGCCCGCATCGGAAACTGTGACGCGCGAAGCAAACGAAGAGGCGGCCCAGACTGCCGTGGAAAGGCGATGACCAGCCGACTGACGTGTCTTCTGACTTTGCTACTGAGCGCGCTGCTGCTTGCTGCAGCCCCGGCTGCGCGCGCTGCGGAAATGAGCGGGGCAGGAGTCAGCTGGCAGGACCTGTCGCCGGAGCAGCAACAGCTGTTGGCCAGGTTCGAATCGCGCTGGGCCGAGCTGCCGCTGCCCAGGCAGCAGGCGCTGGCCAGAGGATCGCAGCGCTGGCTGAACATGCCGCCCGATCAGCGCGACCAGGCCAGGCAACGATTTCAGCGTTGGCAGTCGCTGGATGTGGAGCAGCGGCGTGAGATTCGCCGCAGGTTCAGCGAGTTCAAGAAGCTGCCGCCGGAGCAGCAGGCGAAGATTCGCGCCAACTTCCAGCGCTTCAAAGATCTACCGCCCGAACAGCGGCAACAACTGCGCAAGCAGTTTCAGCAGCTCACCCCGGAGCAGCGTCAGCAGTTGAGGGAGCGCCTGCGCAAGCGGCAATGACCGGCCAGTCGCCCCGTTGTTTCGGCGGCCATTCCCATTGATCGAGTGTCGCGGCGCTACCGCCAATCCATGCCGCGGCGATGAAGATGTCAGGGCGCGGCTGATAAACCGCCGCGCCCCAAGCCGAGTTCGCAGGCACTCGCCCATGCCATTTCTCGCCATCGCGCCAGAACACACATTGACGAAGCGCGACGACCAGCTCGAGCCGCAGGGCCTTTGCGAACGCCTCCTTCAGCGTCCATAGCGTGTAGAACAGCGTCTGGCGCGCTTCGGGAGCCGCGAACTCGAGCGCACGTGTTTCATCTTCGTGGAAGCCGAAGCGGGCGAGTTTGAGCACATCGCGCGGTCGATCGATTTCCAGATCCACGCCGATTTGCCATTCATTTGGAGCAATCAGCAGCGCCGCGTGCTCGCCGCTGTGGCTCAGGCTGTGCGCGGACGAGCCGACCTCGTTCGCTGCGAGTAACGCTCGGCTCACTTCGAAATCCGCCAGACGCTGCGAGCTTCGGTAGTCGGCGAGCCGCGCTCTGTCACCTGCGGACAGCATCGATGGATCGAAATGCTCGCGCGCGGTTGGGAAGCCCAACCACAACGTCAGATGAGCGTCAGCCGATAGGTCATTCAGGCTGAACGGTGTCGCCGATAACGTGTGTGGGTTGCCGTACATGACAGGCGCATCATAATTCCTCCCCATGAACGCCGAACCACAACTCGCCAATGAAGGCGCCGACAGCGCTGAGCGCCGTGGGGACTATTGGTATTGGCGGTTGTTCATGACGGGATTCAGCTTTTCCCTGTTCGGTATCGGCGCGCTGATCGTCGGCGCGGTCCTGCTGCCCATCGTCAAGTTGATACCGGCCTCGCGCGATACCAAGCGCAATCGGGCGCGAGCGGTGATGAGCGCGGGCCTGAGGTTCTTCATCGGCGTGATGCATCGGGGCGGCGCGCTGACATATGAATTCCACGGGTGCGAACGACTGGGTCGCTACGGGCAGATGATCGTGGCGAATCACCCGACACTGATCGATGTGGTCTTTTTGCTGGCGTTCATTCCCACCGCGGGTTGCGTCGTCAAGCAGGGCCTGTGGCGCAACCCGTTGACTCGCTGGGCCGTGACGCTCGCTGAATTCATTCCCAACGACCAGACCGCGAGCATGATCGAGGGCGCGGCGAGCGCCTTGCGGGAGCGGCAGGCGCTGATCTTTTTCCCCGAGGGGACCCGGACCCGCCCGAACCAGCCCATGGTCTTTCATCGCGGAGCCGCCAACGTCGCCTTGCGGGCCGCGACCGAGCTCACGCCGGTGTATATCCGCTGCCATCCCACGACGCTGACCAAATCCGAGCCGTGGTATCGGATTCCGCCCCGGCGCCCGCATTTCAGCCTGATCGTCGGCGAAGACCTGGACTTAAGTCCCTACCGGAATACGCCGTTACCGTTAGCATCACGGGCCTTGAACGAGGCCATGCACCGGCATTTTCAGCAGGAATTGGCTAAACAGCGGCCGGGAAGGGCGTAAGACTGTCCGACAGCCGGCGCCGCTGTACGGTATGTGCGCCTCGAATTAAACTGCGCGCCAAGTTCGCGGACCGGTGCAGCGCGCGCAGACGTGCTAACTCCTGGCGGTAGTCGCCAAGCGGTCTCGAGACGCCGCATCGCCAGGCCACCGATCCCCAATAGAGCAATTCATGCAGTCGCAAGATCAAATCCTCGAACGCATCCGCCAGACGCTGGTCGAGCTGTTCGAGCTCGATTCGGCGCGAATCACGCCGGAGGCGCGCCTGTACGAAGACCTGGAGATCGACAGCATCGACGTGGTCGATTTGATGGACGAGGTGCAGAAGCACACCGGCCGCAAGGTCACGCCCGAGGATTTCCGTTCGGTGCGCACGGTCAATGATCTCGCAATGGTTGTGCAGCGACTGCTGCAAGCCGCCTGAAGCGTGACACTGCAACTCCAGCCAATGATGCCGGCCAAGTTCAACGCCAAGTTCGCTGTGTGCGTGGTCGTGCCCGTGTACAACCATGAGCACGCCATTGGCACGGTAGTAAATGCCCTGCGTGCGCAGGGTCTGCCAGTGATACTGGTTGACGATGGCTGCAGCCCCGAGTGCGCGCGGGTGTTGGATGAATTGAGTGAATTGCCCGATGTCACGTTGCTTCGACATGAGGTGAATCGCGGCAAGGGCGTAGCTGTCATCACCGGCTTCCGGGGCGCGGCCAAGCTCGGCTTCACTCATGCCATTCAGGTCGACGCCGACGGTCAGCACACGTTGAGCGACGCGCGGCGTTTCGTCGAAGCGGCGCGTGAAACCCCCGACGCCGTGATCTGCGGGCGCCCCGTGTTCGATGCCAGCATCCCGAAGGCGCGTTTCTACGGTCGCTATCTCACCCACGCCATGGTGTGGCTGGAGACTCTGTCGTTCGACATCATCGACTCGATGTGCGGTTTCCGTCTGTATCCGTTGAAGACCACGCTCGAGCTGGCCGACCAGCAGCACATCGGCCCGCGCATGGACTTCGATTCCGAGATCATCGTGCGCCTGCATTGGCGCCAGGTGCCGATGCGCTGGCTGGATACGCGCGTTTCATATCCTCTCGACGGTGTGTCGCACTTCCGCATGTTCCTCGACAACGTGCGCATGACCACGTTGCACATCCGGCTGACCTTGGGAATGTTGATGCGCCTGCCGGTGCTGCTGTGGCGAAAGATCGCGCGGACCAAGCCCGCGGCCGAGGTGCAGGAGCGCGATGCGAATGCTTGACGCTCATGCGCCCTGAAATGAGAAAAGAGGGCGCGATCAGCGCGAGCATCGACGTGACCGTCGCGTTTCACGACATCGACATCATCGGTGTCATGTGGCACGGCCATTACCTGAAGTATCTGGAAACGGCGCGCTGGACGTTGATGGATCAGCTCGACTTCGGCTACGACACCATGGCCGCGTCCGGCTACGCGTGGCCCATCGTTGAAATGCACGTGAAGTATCTGCATGCGGCGCGCATGGGCGAGCGCCTGAGCGTGCGCGCATCGCTGGTCGAATGGGAGAACCGGATCACGATGAACTATCTCGTGACGCGAGTGGCCGATCGTGAACGGGTGGCGCGCGGCAAGAGCGTGCAGGTCGCAGTGGATGCCAAGACCCATGCGCTGCAGTTTGTAACCCCGGAGCCCTTGCTGGCGCGTGTGCGCCAGGCATTGAAGAGGAAAGATCTTGGAACAGCGTGATGTCATCGTCATCGGCGCCGGACCGTCAGGCTCGATCGCATCGGCGTTGCTGAAACAGCGTGGCTGGGATGTGGTCGTGCTCGAAGGTCAGCGCTTCCCGCGCTTCTCCATCGGCGAGAGCCTGCTCACGCATTGCCTGGATTTCGTCGACGAGGCGGGCATGCTCCCGGCGGTCGAACGTGCCGGCTTCCAGTACAAGAATGGCGCGGCGTTCGTGCGAGGCGATGAATACGGCGACTTCGACTTCGGCGACAAATTCACGCCGGGCCGCAACTCGACGTTCCAAGTGCAGCGCGCAGCGTTCGACAAAGTTCTGGCCGATGAAGCGCAGAAGCAAGGCGTCGAGATCCGTTACGAGACTCGCGTGAACGCCGTCGATAACAGTGGCGAAAAGCCGCGCGTGCGCGCGGTCGATGCAAAGGGACTCGAGTACGAGATCGAAGGCAAGTTCCTGCTCGACGCCAGCGGCTTCGGCCGCGTGTTGCCGAAGCTGCTCGATCTGGAGACGCCGTCGAAGTTTCCCGTGCGTAATGCCGTGTTCACGCACGTTGCCGACGGCGCCGCGTCCGATTCTTTCGATCGCAACAAGATCCAGATCGTGGTTCACCCGCGGTATCGCGATGTCTGGTTCTGGCTGATTCCGTTCGCCAATGGCCGCTGCTCGCTGGGTTGCGTCGCGGCGAAGGAATTCTTCGCGAGTTACCCGGCGCCGCTCGACGAGCGTCTGAAAAAGCTGGTGAGCGAAGAACCGTTTCTCACGCGTGTGCTCGCGAACGCCACCTGGGACACGCCGGCGCGCGAGTTGTCAGGATATGCGGCGAACGTGAAGGCCATGCATGGCAAAGGCTTTGCGTTGTTGGGCAACGCGGCCGAATTCCTGGATCCGGTGTTTTCCTCGGGTGTCACGATCGCGATGCGCTCGGCGAGCATGGCCGCGGCGGTGCTGCATCGTCAGTTGAGTGGCGAGAGCGTCGATTGGACCCATGAATTCGAGGTCCCGCTGCGCAAGGGCGTGGACACGTTTCGCGCCTACGTCCGAGCGTGGTACGACGGACGTTTCCAGGACATCATGTTTGCAAAACATCAGCCGGCCGGGATCCGCGGCATGATCTGCGCCATCCTCGCCGGTTACGCGTGGGATGAGTCAAATCCCTTCGTGGCCGAGCCCGAGCGTCGTCTCGACATGGTTGCTAAGCTCTGCGCCGCATGAAAGACCAGAGCTTGGAACAACGCGATGTCGTCGTCATCGGCGCCGGCCCATCGGGTTCGATCGCTTCGGCGCTGTTGAGAAAGCGCGGCTGGGACGTGCTCGTATTGGAAGGTGCGCGTTTCCCTCGTTTTTCCATCGGTGAGAGCCTGTTGCCGCATTGCCTGGACTTCGTCGAAGAGGCCGGCATGCTGGATGCGATCGAGAAGCAAGGCTTCCAGTTCAAGAACGGCGCGGCCTTCCTGCGCGGCGACGAATATGGCGACTTCGACTTCTCACAAAAATTCGGCGAGGGCCGGGACTCGACCTTCCAGGTCACCCGCGCCACCTTCGACAAGGTGCTGGCCGACGAAGCGGAGAAGCTGGGCGTTGAGATTCGTTACGAAACTCGCGTGACTGCGGTCGATATCAAAGGCGACAAGCCGCGCGTGCGTGCTGTCGATGCGCAGGGAAAGGAGTACGAAGTCGAAGGCAAGTTCCTGCTCGACGCGAGCGGCTTCGCACGTGTGCTGCCCAAGCTGCTCGATCTCGAAATTCCCTCGCCTTTTGCCCCGCGGAACGCGGTGTTCACCCAGGTTGCGGATGGCTCTGCGCCGGATGCCTTCGATCGCTACAAGGTGCAGATCATCGTCCATCCCCAGCATCGCGATGTCTGGTACTGGTTGATTCCTTTCCCTAACGGCCGCTGCTCGATCGGCTGCGCGGCCACCCCGGAGTTCCTCGCAAACTATCCCGAGCAATTGGATGAACGCCTGAAGCAGTTGATCGGCGAAGAGCCGTTCCTGAAGCGAGTGCTGGAGAAGGCCGTTTGGGACACGCCGGTGCGCGGCATGGCGGGCTACTCCGCGAATGTGAAGTCCATGCACGGCAAAGGGTTCGCGTTGCTGGGCAACGCCGCGGAATTCCTGGATCCCATTTTCTCCTCTGGCATCACCATCGCGATGCGCTCGTCGAGTATGGCGGCGCGCGTGTTGGACCGGCAGCTGCGAGGCGAGACGGTTGACTGGACCACCGAGTTCGAAGTGCCCCTGCGCAAAGGGGTGGACACATTCCGCGCCTACGTCAAGGCGTGGTACGACGGCCGCTTCCAGGACATCATGTTCGCGAAGAATCAGCCGGCCGGCATCCGCGGCATGATCTGCGCCATCCTCGCCGGCTACGCATGGGATGAATCCAACCCATTCGTTGCCGAACCCGAGCGCCGTCTCGACATGGTTGCTAAGCTCTGCGCCGCATGAGCGACACGATTCTCGTCACTGGTTCCAGTCGCGGCATTGGCCGCGCAATTGCACTTCGCGCCGCGGCCGACGGCTTCGATGTTGTCGTCCATTGTCGTTCAAAGCGCGATGAAGCCGAGGCCGTTGCCGCAGAAATCAAAGCGAAGGGCCGGGAATCGCGCGTACTGCAGTTCGATGTTTCCGACCGCACCGCCTGTGCCGAAGCACTGGCCGCCGATATCGGCACGCACGGCGCCTACTACGGCGTCGTGTGCAACGCCGGCATTCATTCGGATGCCGCGTTTCCCGCGATGACGGCAGAGCAGTGGGACGGTGTGATTCGGACCAATCTCGACGCCTTCTACAACGTGCTGCAGCCCCTGATCATGCCGATGGTGCGTCGGCGCGCCCCCGGTCGCATCGTCACGCTGGCGTCGGTTTCCGGTGTGGTTGGAAATCGCGGTCAGGTGAATTACAGCGCCGCCAAAGCCGGCGTCATCGGTGCAACGAAGGCGCTCGCGGTGGAGCTCGCCAAGCGCAACATCACAGTCAATTGCGTCGCGCCGGGCCTGATCGGCACCGACATGGTCGATGAGAATGTGCCCATGGAGGAGATTCTGAAGGCCGTCCCTGCGCAGCGCGTGGGTACCGCCGAGGAAGTCGCTGCAGCAGTGACCTTCCTTCTGTCGCGCGATGCCTCATACATCACGCGCCAGGTGCTCTCGGTTAACGGAGGACTGTGCTGATGCGGCGCGTGGTGGTCACTGGCGTGGGTGGGTTGTGCGGCCTCGGCGCTAGCTGGCCCGAGATCTTCACGGGTTTGCGTGCACGCCGTAACGCGATCCGCACCATGCACGAGTGGGATCATCTGAAGGACATGAATACTCGATTGGGCGGACCGATCGAGTTCAAGGCGCCGTCGCATTGGACGCGCAAACAGCTGCGAAGCATGGGGCGGGTCTCGCAACTTGCGGTGCGCGCCGCCGAGTTGGCCGTTGCCGATGCGGGCTTGACCGGCTCGCCCGTCATCGCCAGCGGAGCCACCGGTGTCGCGTCCGGTTCATCCACCGGCAGCACCGCGGACATTTCGGATTTCGCGGAAATGATCCTGCGCGGCGACGGCAGCCGGCTGAATGCAAATTCTTACGTTCGCATGATGCCGCACACCACGGCGGCCAACGTCGGCATCTTCTTCGGCGCCAAGGGCCGGATCATTCCAACTTCGAGCGCCTGCACCTCCGGCAGCCAGGGCATCGGCTACGCCTACGAAGCCATCAAGTTCGGCCGTCAGGACGTGATGATTGCCGGTGGCGCCGAAGAGCTGTGCCCCACCGAGGCCATGGCGTTCGACACGCTGTATGCCACCAGCCGTCGCAACGATCAGCCCCATACCACGCCGCGTCCTTACGACCGCGACCGCGATGGTCTGGTGGTCGGAGAAGGTGGGGCGATGTTGATTCTCGAAGAGCTGGAGCATGCCCAGCGACGCGGCGCGCGCATTCACGCGGAGTTGGTCGGCTTCGGCAGCAACTCTGACGGCGTGCACGTGACCAAGCCGGAAGAGAGCACGATGCGGATCGTGATGGAACTGGCGCTGAAGGATGCGGGGATTTCGCCGGACGTCGTCGGCTACGTTAACGGCCACGGTACAGCGACCGAACATGGCGATATCGCCGAGACTCGCGCCACGTCCGCGTTGTTCGGCAAGCGCATGCCGCTCAGTTCGCAGAAGAGCTATCTCGGCCACACACTCGGCGCCTGCGGCGCGCTGGAAGCCTGGTTCAGCATCGAAATGATGAATGCCGGCTGGTTCGCGCCCACCTTGAACCTGGAAAACATCGATCCCCGGTGCGGCGAGCTCGAATACATCACTGGCGAAGGTCGCGCGATCAGCACCGAGTACGTGATGAACAACAATTTCGCGTTCGGTGGCGTGAACACATCGATGGTGTTCAAGCGCTGGCAGTGAGTCGCCGATGAGCGCGCTCCCGTTGTTCGATTCGGCCGATGGGCAGCGGCCGATTGCCTGGCGTCATGGCGCACCGGTGCCGCTCGCCGAGTTTCGGAGTCATGTCGCCGCGGTGACCGTGCGATTGCCGAAGTCGTCGACGCCGGCTGCGATGATCAATCTGTGCGAGGACCGCTACAAATTCCTCGTTGCCTATGCGGCGGCATTGAGCGTCGGGCACACAGTGCTGTTGCCATCCTCGCGCGCCGATCAAGTCGTTGCCGACGTGGCGAGCGCCAACACCGGCAGCTATCGCATCGACGACGCAGCGGTGGATGCAGCCCTGGCGCAAGGTTCGAACGAATCGATCAACGAGCGCGTTCCGGCCGACATGACGGTAATGGTCGGCTACACCTCGGGCAGCACCGGTCAACCGAAGACGTTTCCCAAGCTCTGGCGCACGGTGAACGGCAGCACTGCTCGCAATGCTCAGTCCATTCGCGCGGCGATTGCAGATCAGGCGGCGACTGTGTGGGTGCTCGCGACCGTCCCGCCCCAGCACATGTATGGCATGGAGTTGAGTGTGTTGCTGCCGCTGGCGGGCAACATGGCCGTGCATGCAGGGCGACCTTTGTTTCCGGCCGATATCGCGGCTGCTTTGGCCGAGTTGCCGCGACCGCGGGTGCTCGTCACTACGCCCGTGCACATGCGCGCCATCGTTGCGTCGGACCAGCAGTTTCCCGAAGTCGACGTGATCGTCAGCGCCACGGCTCCGTTGGATCAGCCGCTGGCGGCGGCGGTGGCCGCGAGGCTCGGCGGTGAAATGGTCGAAATGTTTGGATCGACCGAAACCTGTGTTTTCGCGAGCCGGCTCACGGCCCGGGAGACGCAGTGGCGGCTTTACGAGGGTGTGCGCTTGGAGCCGCGCGAAGACGGTACGCTCGTGCACGCGCCTTGGTTCGTCGAGCCGGTGTTGTTACAGGACATGGTCGAGCTGGAGCCGGGCAATCGGTTTGTAGTGCGTGGACGCAGCTCCGACATGATCGAAGTCGCTGGCAAGCGCGCTTCGCTGACCGATCTCACCAAACGTTTGCTGGCCATCCCAGGCGTGCAGGAAGCGGCGGTGTTCCAGCCTGACGCCGATGCGGTGGGCACGATCCGGCGGGTCGCCGCGCTGGTTGTCGCTCCAAATCTAACGGCGCGCGAAGTACTGGATCAGCTGGCCAGCGGTGTCGATAGCGCCTTTCTTCCCCGGCCGCTGCTGATCGTGGATCAGTTGCCCCGTAACGAACTGGGCAAGCTGCCGCGCGAGAACCTGCTGAAAGCCCTACGACGCCAGTGAGATCGCCTCGATCTCCAGCAGCAGTTCGCGACGACAGATGTCCGCCGCCACGAACAGAATGTCGCTAGTGGGGTAAAGCTCGCGCAGGCGTTCGGCGATGCGCGCGGTCAGCTCCGGCTCCCTCACATAAACCTTGAGCAAATCGCCGTGGGTCGCTGTCCGGGGACGCCGGACGTGCGGCGCAAACGAGCTCAGATTGCGGATCGTTTCTTCCAGCTGCTCCATCGCATCGTCGTGATGCTGGGAATGATGGCCGACGATGCTGGCCGTGCCCGAAATCAGCAATGTATGGTCCGGCGCGATCAGGGCACGCGCGAACACCGGGCTGACCGGCCCGTGCACTCGAGGGTAGTGATACGCGCTGACCTGTCGGGGATTCTCGAGCGATTGGCCCGCCACCTTACCCGCCAGCCAGAACACCTGCAGGATGTGATTCGAGCGCTGCCGGCCGATGGCGGTCGCCGAGGGATAGCTCTGGACCACTTCGCCCAAACCCCGACCGCGGCCGACGTTGAATTGTCGATAGCGCTCCAGATCGCCGGAGCCCTCGTTGATTGCGTCCATGTAATTCCACATGCGCAGCAGATGGGGAAACCCCGACTGCTGCTGGAATTGCCGGACGGCGGCATAGGCATGCTCCGCTGTCAGCAGAATGCCGCCATGCTCGCGCTCATCCAGCTCCACGACGGCGAACAGATAATGGTCGTCGTGGGCATAGCGCACCTGGCTTGCGCTTGCGCCATGGGACCACTGACCAGTGTGGACCGGCCCGTTCGCAAACCATAATTCCGCCCCGGCGGGTGGGGCGGACGCTGCAGCCTGCAGCGGCTCCAGGCCCACATCGATGGTCAGTGCGGCGGACGGGCCGTGGCTGGTCCCAAAACGGATGGCTGCCAGCACCTCGGCAGGCGGCTCGCCAACGCGGTCGGAGGGGTGATAGGCAACGCGGAGGGCGGCCGGAAGGGACTGGGCTGGCTGCTCGCCGGAACTGCTGCGCATCACGTCGTCAAAATCAGTGGTTGATCGGAGGTTGGAAAACGTGCGCGACGTTCGAAGCTCGCGCGGGCCGGATGATACACTTCGCGCCCCGCGGTTCGCCGCCCCAGCGTCTCAAATCAGCCTTTTGTACAGGGCCTGTTTCGTTCATGTCAGCAACCCAATCAGCCGGTGAGCGCGAGCTCGCCGAACTCATCGTCACCGCGCTCAATCTGGAAGGTGTGACGCCCGCGGAGATCGATCCGGAGGCGCCGCTGTTCAAGACCGGGCTCGGCCTGGATTCCATCGACGCCCTGGAGCTCGCGCTGGAGATCTCCAAGCGCTACGGCTTTCAGCTGCGCTCGGACGATGAAAACAACGTGCGTATTTTCAGCTCACTGCGCTCGCTCGCGGCTCACATCGAGAGCAATCGCGTGACCGCCTGAAGGACCGATGCAATCCCGACCCCTGAGAATCACTGCTTACACTCTGTGCTCCGCGGTCGGAGATGGGCGCGCGGCGACGCTCGCAGCCCTGCGTGAGCGCCGTTCCGGTCTGAGCGCGAACGATTTCGGCCCCTCGCCGATCGCCACCTGGATCGGGCGGGTGGCAGGGCTCGAAGCGCAGCCGCTGCCGGCGGAATTCGCCCACTGGGATTGTCGAAACAACCGACTTGCGTGGCGCGGCCTGGCAACCGATGGCTTCATCGAAGCGGCCCGCGAAGCTCGCGACCGCTACGGCGCGAACCGCGTGGCGGTCGTCATGGGCACCTCGACGTCGAGCATCGGCGCCAGCGAAGAAGCGTACACACGGCTCGACCCAGACGGGCAATATCCCGCCGATCTGCGTCGCCCCATCGTTCATACACCTCACTCGCTGGGCGATTTCGTTCAGCATGCGCTCGGGCTCACCGGCTTGAGCGTGACTGTCGCGACGGCGTGCTCTTCCAGCGGCAAGGTCTTCGCGCAGGCGGAACGTTTGATTCGCACCGGGCTTGCGGATGCGGCCATCGTCGGTGGCGTCGACTCACTGTGCGGCAGCGTTTTGTTTGGTTTCAATTCACTGGAGCTGGTATCCCCCGAGCCTTGCCGACCTTTCGATGTCGAGCGGCGAGGCATCAATCTGGGTGAAGCGGCGGGATTCGCGTTGCTGGAGAAACAGGCGCCGAGCGGCGCGTGGCTGCTGGGCTACGGCGAATCCAACGACGCTCATCACATGTCGACGCCGCATCCCGAAGGTCTCGGTGCGCGGCTGGCGCTGAACGATGCGCTCAAGCGCGCTGAACTGCGGCCCGAAGACATCGATTACATCAATCTGCACGGCACGGCGAGCCAGAAGAACGACGAGGTCGAAGCGAAGCTGGTGGCCGATCTGTTCCCTGCGACCACGTGCGCCAGTTCCACCAAAGGCTGGACCGGGCACACCCTCGGCGCCGCCGGTATCGTCGAGGCCGCCATCAGTTTGCTCGCGCTGGAGCAACAGCTGTTGCCGGGAACGCTGAATCTACGGGCGCCGGATCCTGCCTGCGGTCCGCAGATCCAGCGCGACAACGTGCAGCGTGAAGCACGCCATGCGTTGAGCTTTTCGTTCGGCTTTGGCGGCAGCAATTGCGTGCTGGTGTTCGGGAGAGATCGATGACGCTGCGGGTCGCGATCGAAGGCGTCTCTTTCTGGGCGTCGCGCCTGCCGGGTTGGGATGTCGCACGCGCTGTGATGCGCGGCGAACAAGCGCCGCCCGAAACGCCGAGCGCTCGGCCATCACCGACATTGCTTGCACCGACCGAGCGCCGGCGCGCTCCCGATACGGTTGCGGTCGCGTTGGAAGTTGCGGCTCGCGCGTGCGAAGCCTCCGGGCGCAAACCATCGGACTTGCCCTCGGTGTTCGCTTCGACGCACGGCGATGTCGCAATCAGCGATTACATGTGCTCGACGCTTGCGACGACGCCTACGCTGATCTCTCCGATCAAGTTTCACAATTCCGTTCACAACGCGGCCGCGGGTTACTGGAGCATCGGCACCGGCAGTCTCGCGCCGTACACGGCGATCAGCGCATACGAATACACGTTCGGTGAAGGCTTGCTCGAAGCAGCGACGCAGGCGGTTTGCGAGCAGCGGCCGGTGCTCTATGTCGCGTTCGATATCGAATCGAAAGGTGCGCTGTCGACCATGGCGAGGAGTCGTGGTTTGTTGGGGGCGGCTGTGGTGCTGGCGCCGGCAAATCAATCGCAACAGCAGCGCGGCTTGATCCTCACCACGGAATCGGTTGCCGAATGTCATCCCACGCCTGCCCGCTCTGCCGCCGCTCCCCTGGTTGCGGAAAACGCGCTGGCGCCTTGTTTGCCCTTCTTTGAAGTATTGGCGAGCTCCAGCCCGCGTACGCTATGTCTGGCCTTGAGTCGCCAGATGGCGTTGAACGTGCAGGTGAACTAGAAAAATGAACTCAACCAATGACGCCGTCAACGTGGATGTAGCCATCCTGGGCGGCGGACTGGCAGGGCTGACGCTGGCCATTCAGTTGCGCCGTCAGTTTCCTTCGCTGTCGATCCGCATCGTCGAGCGTCGTCGGCACCCCGTGCCGCCGGCCGCGCACAAGGTTGGCGAATCGTCGGTGGAGATCGGAGCTCACTACTTCGATACGGTGCTCGGTCTCAGGGAGCACCTGCAGAACCACCAGCTGAAGAAATTCGGTTTCCGCTTTTTCTTCTCCGAAGGGCGGGAGGATCTGGACAACGTCACCGAGCTGGGTGCGAGCCGCTATCTCTCGACGCCGAGCTATCAGCTCGACCGAGGCGTGTTCGAAAACTTCCTCGGTGAGCACGTACGCGAGCTGGGCGTCGAATTCATCGACGGCGCAGTGGTGCGCAGCTTCGATGTCGGCAGCCAGGGCGCCGAACATGTCGTGCGATACGAAGTCGAGGGCGCGCAGCATGAGCTTCGCTCGCGCTGGCTGATCGATGCTTCCGGACGCGCCGGTTTGATCAAGCGCAAGCTCGGTCTGCAGCAGGACAACGCTCACAATGCCAACGCGATCTGGTTCCGCATCGGCACGAAGATCGACGTCGACGAGTGGTCGTCGAACGCCGAGTGGCTGAATCGTTGCGATCCGCCGTATCGCTGGCTGTCCACCAATCATCTGTGTGGCGAAGGTTATTGGGCCTGGTTGATCCCGCTGTCCTCGGGCTCACACTCCGTCGGTATCGTTTGCGACGCGGTCACTCATCCGCTGGAGACCATGAACACGTTCGAGAAAGCGCTCGAATGGTTCCGGATCCATCAGCCGCGGCTGGCTCGCGAGCTGGAAGGCAAGCAGCACCTGCTGCAGGACTTTTGTTTCCTGCGCAATTTTTCCTACGGCTGCAAGCAGGTCTTCTCGGGCGATCGCTGGGCGCTGACCGGCGAGGCCGGCGTGTTCCTCGATCCGTTCTATTCCCCCGGCAGCGACTTCATCGGCATCAGCAACTGCTACATCGCCGACCTGATCGCGCGCGATCTGCAGGGCGAGCTGATCAATGGCCGGGCGCATGTCTATCAGCAGATCTATTTCTCGTTCTACGAGAGCACGCTGTCGCTCTATACGAATCAGTACGCCATGTTCGGCGATCCCGAGGTCATGCCGGTGAAGGTGATCTGGGACTACACGTATTACTGGGGCGTGCTGTGCCAGTGGTTCTTCCAGCGCCGGCTCACCGATCTCGCCAATCTGAGCCGGCTGTCGGATCAGCTGAATCATTCGCGCGCCCTGAACGTGGCGATGCAGGACTTCCTGCGCGAGTGGTCCAAGCTCAGCGCGCGTCGCAATGACGCCGTGTTGCTGGATCAGGCATCGCTGCCCTGGTTCGCGGAGTTGAATCGCGGTCTGCGCGATGAGCTCGACGAGGAGGCGTTCCGCGCTCGCATGATCGAATACACCGCATTGTTGAGCTCGCTCGCGGCGGAAATCGTCGAGCGCGCTTGCGGAGAACATCCATCGCTGGACGCCGCAGAAGTGCGCAAATTGCTGAGCACGGTGCCGGCGACGATGCCGGAATCGCTGCTCTTCAAGAAGGCAGCTTGAGCAGCACGGCGGCGCGACCTTCCGCCGCCGCGGCTCCGTTGTGGATGATCTTGAAGCTGTACTGCTGACTGGACTCCGCAGACTGCAGGCAGACCGCTTCGACGCGCAGTGCTCCTGTCAGATCGTCGATATAGTCGAGCTCGAACGTTACGGATCGCAGTGAGACCAGCATGCCGGGTCTTGCCTGCCGAGGCGCAGCTCTGAGCGCGCCGTGTACCGCCATCGCCTGCGCTCCGTATTCACACAGATGAACGGCTCGCAACCTGCCATTCGCGCGCAGTGGATTGTCGGGTGCACGATGGCTGGTGGTCTCCAGAACGATGCGCGTGTCGTCCCATTCGACAATGTGTTCCCACAGGCACATGCCACCCTGGTGTGGAATCAGCGCAGCGATGTCTTCACGAGCCATGAGTGGCAACCGGTGGTCGGGTCAGCAGGAGCGCGAGCACGAAATTAGAAACAACGCCGATCGACACCGTCAAGCCGAGCGCACGGAGCACCGGCAGCGATGACGAAGCGAGCAGCGCGAACACCATCAGGGTGGAAACCGAGCACACGAGCAATGCGTGCAAAGTGCGTCGCTGTTCCATCGGATCGTCCGCTGCATGCTCGAAGAACAGCGCATAGTCGAGGCCGAGGCCCGCGGCGAGGATCAGCGCGATCAGATGAAACAAAGTCATGGATACGCCGGCCGCCTGCAGAATGCCCACGATCAGCAGCGTGGTCAGCGCCATCGGTGCGAGCACACGATAGACACGAGAGGCTTTGCGCAATGAGAACGTAACGACCGCGGCGAGCAGCACTGCGGCCGCCGCCAGGCTCCACAGAATCTTGATGCGCTGGTTGGTCACGAGCGCTTCCGACGCATTCTTCGTGTCCAGCAACGTCACGCCCGATCCAGCATCTGCTGCGAGGCGCTCCAACGCGGTAACGTCTTCAACGCCGCTGAAGGTCACGATCGCGCTGGTGCGGCCCGCAGCTTTGTCTTTGCCATCTCCATGCTGAGTCAGCAACATTTCCACGCTTACGCCGAGCGGCGAGTCGCGCAATTGATCGACCGTCAGAAGCCGCAGATGGCGCGCCTTTTCCACATCTGCCAGGAATGGTTCGAACACGTCGGGACGGAAAGGCGTGTCCTTCACGGCTGCATCGATATCGGCGCGCAACGTGGCCGGCTCGGGCAATCGTGCTTGCCGCTGCCGTTGTTTCTGAGCGGTCGGCACATAGCGGGCGGCGTGGTCATAGCCACCGATCGCGCCGTCGGCGACCAGTTGTTGCAGTGGCTCGTCCAGCTCTTCGAGCTTTTCGAGCGCGTACTCCGTGTCGGCCGCGTCGATGACCAGCAGGTAGCGAACGTCCGGAGTGCCGAGCTCCGAGCGCAACTCCTGGTCCGCGATCAACAGTTGCTTCGGCACCGGTGTGAGTTTGCTCAAATCGCTTTCCCACATGGGCTGGGGGGCGAGCACCATGGCAGCGATGGAAAGAACGATGGCGGCTACGCCGGCCCAGCGGGGGCGCGGCAAACGTTCCATCCGCTGCCACACTTTGCCGAGCCATGCTGAGTCACCGAAATCCCGGCCTTGCGGAGCCATCAGAACCGGCAGAGCGAAGCGCGTGGTCAGCCCGGCGACGGCCAGACCGGCGACGGTGAAGCAGGCGAGCTGCGCCAGCCCGATAACGCCGGAAAACAGGAACACGAGATAGGCGATGCAAGTGCTCGCCACGCCGGTCGCAAGCGTCGGCCACAGCTCGCGAGCAACCTCGACGGGCGTACGGGTGGCGTGTCGATGGCTCAACAGGTGGATCGGGTAATCCTGCGCGACGCCAATCAGCGTGAAGCCGAACGCCAGCGTAATGCCATGAACCGTTCCGAACAGCGCGCTGACAGCCGCCAGCCCCGCCAATCCGGCGCTCGCCAACGGCAACGCGCTCAGCACGACGCTGCCGACGCGTCGATAGGCGATGAGCAACAACACGATCATGCCGACCGAGGCGGCGGTACCCAGCATCGTCGCTTCGCCGCGGGTTTTCTCCTCCATCATCACGGAGAATTTGCCGGCGCCGCTGAACGTGAGCGTCACGCCATCTTCCTGCTTCAGTCGTTCCGCCTCCGCATTCAATTGCTCCACGACCAGCCGTTGTTGATCGGGGTCGAACGCGGCGGCCCGCGTCTGCGCAAGCAACAGTGCTCGTTTACCTTCATGATCGAACCAGACATCGAACAGTCGGTTCGGCTCCTGCATCGGTTGCCATCGCTGCATGACCTTGAGCAGCTCGAGCGTGGGATCGCGCGGCAGCCATGGCTCCAGGAATGCGCCTGCGGGAGAGGCCAGGTCGCGAGCGCGTTCGGTCAGTTCCGAATGCAGATATTTCCCATCGAGCGGCCGCTCATCCAGGGTGGGCGAGAGCAGATAACGGTAGGCCAGCAGCTCGTCCGGAACGCTGTCGAGCGAGATATCGCCGTTGGTGACGATTCGAAAATGAGGACTCGACTGCAGATCCTCGAGCAGCGTGCGCGATGCGTCGGCAAGCTGTTCCGGCTCCGCGCCTTCCAGAGATATCACCATCACGCGCGACGCCGGGCCTTCGCCAATCTCTTCCAACAGCAACCGCTGTTCGGGGGTGGTCGGGCTGGGAAGAAACAAGCGCAGATCGGTGCCGACCTGCAGCTGACGTTCCACGAACCACGTCAGCCCGGCGAGCAGCACGACCCAGAGGAACAGCAGCAGTAAGGCTGAGCGAGTGAGCTTCATGAGGGATCGATCGATGCAGCGCTGCGCTTAGCTGCCCTGGCCGGAGCCGCAGCGTCGCTGCAAGGCGATCAATGTCACATCGGGGGCGATGGGATCGGCGGAGGCGGCGCCCAGCAGCAGCACGCTCGAGGCGCCATCGCTCGTGGTCATCGAAAAGCAGCGCGGGTCGCTGTGATGGCCGTTGACTTCGATCTGCTGCAGGCGACGGCGCGCTTTGGTGTCGGTCGGCGTCAGTTTGAGTGTCCAGGCATCGTCATCGCCGGTCATCTCGACATTGAAGGTCTGGCGCAGCGACGCGGCGTCGCCCGAGAGCATGGCCGAGAACCCAGACAACAATCCGCGCAGTTCCGGCGCATGTTTCAAAGCGAAGCTGCGCGGCTTCTCGCCGTCGCGTTCCACCTTGACGGATTCACCGCGAATCGAGGTGTGCTCGCGATAGGGCCGGGTGACGCGACGATCCAGGCTTTCCGGCCCGGCATAGCCGAGGTCGCCGGAAACGATCAGCGGCGCGCGCAGCAGCTTCGAGAAGCGCACCTCCGTGAACGAAATCGTGGCCGGCGCCGGCTTGGCCAGTCGACCGATCAGTGCATCGGCCTGCCGATCATCGAGGGTCGCGCTCCCTGCCGCCAGCGGCGCGATCAGCGCTCCCAGCAGAGCCAGCATCAGGGGCAGACGAAGTGGGTTGCCAGAAATCATAGAAGTTGAACCAATTGTACGGCGCGCTGCGGGTGTAGTGGGCCAATCGGTCCGCATACCGTTGAATGATGGCATTGAGACTCGCCTCGCGGTCGGCGCGTTCCACGCGCACCGTGTCGGCGAACGCTTCGAAATGCAATTCGTACCGATTGCCGCCGCAGTACAGGCCGAAACACAGGACCACCGGCACCTTGAGTGCCGCAGCGAGTTGCCAGGGGCCGGTCGGGAACGGCGCGGGCTCTCCCAGGAAATCCACGTTCGATACCTGATTGCCCGGCCGCGCGCGATCGATCAGCAACGTGACCAGGGCGCCTTCGTCCAGGGCTTCCTTGATCGCCAGCGCCGTGACGGCGCCGTCCTGCCGGGCATTGATGATGGAGCGCGCCAGCTCCGGGTTGAACTCGTTGAGGAAGCGGGTGATCGAGGCGTTCTGTTCCACATCCAGCACGACGCGCACTTTCACATCCTTGCGGTACTGGCTCAGTACGCGCAGGGCGTCGAAGCTGCCCAGATGCGAGCCGAACACGAGCACGCCTTGTTTCTTCGCCCATTGCGCGCGCAGCGTGTCCAGCCCGTGCACCTGGACATCGAATCGTTTGAAGCTCTCGGAGAGCAGAAAGACGCGATCCAGGATCACCGAGGCGAAGTAGTAGAACTGCTTGGCGACTTCCGTGAGCTTCGGTTTGCGCCCTAGCACCCGCCGCAGATAATCGCGCGAGGCCCGCCGTTCCGGTTCTCGCCTCACCATGAAGAAGGCGGTGATAGGGAAGAGCACCAGGCGAGCGGCGGTTCGCCCGCACAGGCGTGCGAACGTGCCGATCAGTCGAATTCCGAAGACCGAGCCGGCTTCGGGGCGGTCCAGCCATTGCTGTTTCACGCCGTGCCGTTTCCTGTGTGAGCGGCGATTCGAAACAAGCCCTGCGCGAGGGCCGCGCCATCGCGGCTCACGGTAAAGCGCAGCTCTTCGGCATCCAGTTTCAACTGCAGTTCGGCGGACTGATCGGGCAGCAGCGGCGCGGTGAATTTTGCAGTGGGCAGCGCAAGTACTCGCAGTGGACGTTGCAGCCAGCGCTCCGCTTCCTGCAGCACGCAGTCGAGCAACACCACGCCGGGCACGATCGGCTGGCCGGGAAAATGACCGGGCAGCGAAGGATGATTCGCGTCGATCCGCAGAACGGTTGCGTAGGTGGCGGAGCTCATGGCATTCAACGGCGGGAGCCAGCGGCGTTGCTGACCAGGCGCGGCATGGCCGCGAGTACCTTCAGGAAAAATTCCAGCATGTTGCGATAGGGCTGCCGCGGGAAGCGGTAGCGCCGGTAAGCGTACTCAATCAGGAAGAAAGCCGCGACCAGCAGATATCCGATCAGGTTGGCGACCAGCGACCACCACAGCTCGGGCACGGTGACGGGCGGCGTGATGCCCGCGGCCAGCAGCATGCCGTCGGGCTCGGCCAGCAGTCCCAGCACCAGATTGGTCAGCGACAAGGTCACGAAGAACAGGGTCCAGGCGCGGGTCAGCTGGTGTGCGTAAGTCAGCACTTCGGGTTCGGGCGCCTCGGGCCCCGGCTCCATGATTCGGATCAGTTGCTCGATGAGCGGCACCTGGCCTGCGAGCAGTGAGCTGCCAAAGACGCCGGCCATGAATCCCGGCACCAGCACCGGTGCGATGTACAGCGGCAGCGTCGCATGCGTGGAGCGCGACAAGTACCACAGGCCCACGACGACGGGCAGCAGCACCAGCCACGCCACGACACTGCCGCGACCCAAGGCCGGCGCCATGGGCAGGACGATCAACAGGCCCAGCGCGATGGCGATCAGGGTCACGCTGTTCTGCATGACGCCGAAGTGAGCGACCAGCGGATACGCGAGCACCAGGGCGGCTCTGCCGATAGAAGTCATTACTCGGAAATCGACTGCCATTGATCCGCGTTGTCGTGTTCATCCAATCCAGGCGGCTCGAACCGCTGGCATCCTGATGGCGCTGCGTGGTTTGATGAACCAGGCCGGCCGCCGGGCGCGAAGCATGCGCGTGTTGCCCAGCGTGAACAAGGCATCCACAATGGTGGGAATTTTATGTGCAGACGGCACGCTTCGGGGGAGGATCGGTCGGCATGACGGTGAAGATCGCTGTTCTGAAGGAGACTCGTGCAAACGAGAAGCGCGTTGCACTGGTGCCGGCGGTGGCCGAGAAGCTGGCGAAGCTCGGGGCCGAGATCCACATGCAGGCGGGCGCCGGCGACGCCGTGAAACTGCCCGATTCCGCCTTCAAGAACGTGAAAATCAGCGCCGATCCCACCGAGCTGGTGCGGGATGCCGATGTGGTTGCCTGCGTGCAGCCGCCCGATCCGAACATCGTCGCGGCCATGAAGCCGGGCGCGATCCTGATTTCATTCGTCTACGCGCACAAGGAAGTCGAGCTGACCCGGCAATTGCGCGATCGTCACATCACGACGTTTGCCATGGAGCTGGTGCCGCGTATCACTCGCGCTCAGGCGATGGACGCGCTGTCCAGTCAGGCGGCGCTTGCCGGTTATTACTCGGCCCTGCTCGGCGCGACTCATATCGCGCGCATTCTGCCGATGATGACCACTGCGGTCGGTTCGATCCGCCCGGCTCGCACACTGGTCATGGGCCTCGGCGTGGCCGGTCTTCAAGCGCTGGCCACGGCGCGTCGGTTGGGCGCGATGACCGAAGGCTACGACGTGCGCCCGGAAACGAAGGAACAGGCCGAATCGCTCGGCGCGAAGTTCGTCGATACGGGCGTCGATGCACGCGGCGCAGGTGGCTATGCGCGTGAGCTCACGCCAGAAGAAAAGGAGAAGATCGCCAGCGTTGTCACCAAGCATATTCAACAAGCCGACATCATCATCACGACCGCGGCCATCCCCGGCCGGCCCTCGCCGAAGCTGATCAGCAAGGCGCAGGTCGATGGCATGAAAGCCGGCAGCGTGATCGTCGACATGGCCGCCGAAGGCGGCGGCAATTGTGAGTACACGCAGCCGGGCGAGACCATACAAGTGGGCCAGGTGACCATCGTCGCGCCGCTCAACGTGCCCAGCTTGCTCGGCGAGCACGCAAGTGAGCTGTACGCGAAGAATCAATTCAATCTGATCGAGCTGTTCGTCAAGGACGGCGGCATCAAGCTCGACTGGACCGACGAGGTGCTCGCGAAGACCGCGCTCACGCACGACGGCAAGATCGTCAACGAAGCAGCCCAAAAGATAATCGACGCATGACCGCAGCCGCCCTTCCGGCCAGTCATCAGTCATTAGTCAACAGTCACTTCGAGGAAAACATGGACCTCGCTACCACGCTGACGGGCTTCGTCGCCCTCTACATCTTCATGCTCGCCGCCTTCACCGGCTACGAGATCATCGGTCGCGTGCCGGCCATTCTGCATACGCCGCTCATGTCGGGCTCGAACTTCGTGCACGGCATCGTGGTGGTCGGCGCGATGTATGCGCTGCTCAACGCCACCTCGACGGTCGAACAGATCATCGGCTTCGTCGGCGTGCTGCTCGGGGCGGGTAACGCGGCCGGCGGCTACGTCGTCACCGAACGAATGCTGGAAATGTTCAAGCCGAGCGACAAGAAGAGCGCCGGCGATGCAAAGAAGGCATAAGCGCCCATGAATCTCACATCCGAGTTCATCATCGACGCCAGCTTCTTCGCCGCGGCGTTTCTGTTCATCTATGGCTTGAAGCGCATGTCGTCGCCCGTGACGGCGCGCTCGGGCATCCTGGTCGCCGGCGCGGGCATGCTGGTCGCGGTGCTCGCAAGCTTCCTCTATTACTTCGGCGTCAACGACGCAGCGCTGCCGCACCTGGGCACGAACGTGGTGCTGGCCGCGGTTGCATTGTTCCTCGGTACTGCATGGGCGTGGTGGAGCGGCAAACGTGTGGCGATGACGGCCATGCCGCAGATGGTTGCGCTCTACAACGGCATGGGCGGCGGCGCGGCGGCGTGTATCGCCGCGGTCGAGTTGTTGCGAACGAATGCAGTTCACCAGACGATTCCGTTGGTGCTCGCGGTGGCGGGTGCGCTGATCGGCGCGGTGTCGCTGTCTGGGTCGTTGATTGCGTGGGCCAAGCTCGATGGTCGCATCAACGGTGTGTGGCGCATCGGCGGTCAGCAGCTTCTCAATGGCGCCGTGTTCCTGGCCACGCTCGGCCTGGGCATCTATATCGTGTTCGTCGCGCACGGTCATGCAGATCCGGCGATCGTCGCGGCGTTCTTCGTCGGCGCACTGATCTTCGGCGTGATGATGACGATGCCGATCGGCGGCGCGGACATGCCGGTCGTGATCTCGTTGTACAACGCATTCACCGGCCTGGCTGTCGGCTTCGAAGGCTATGTGCTGCAGAACCCGGCACTGATGATCGCCGGCATGGTGGTGGGCTCGGCAGGCACGCTGTTGACGCTGCTCATGGCCAAGGCGATGAACCGCAGCGTCTCGAATGTGATCTTCAGCAATTTCGGCGCTGCGGGCTCCGAGGAGCAAGGCGAGATCAAGGGCTCGCAGAAGCCAGCCGAAGCCGGCGACGCCGCGATCAACATGCGGTACGCATCGAAGGTCATCATCGCGCCGGGCTATGGCCTCGCGGTCGCGCAGGCTCAACACAAGCTGTATGAATTCGTGAAGCTGCTGACGGATGCGGGCGTCGAGGTGAAGTTCGCGATCCATCCGGTCGCCGGCCGCATGCCGGGGCACATGAACGTGCTGCTCGCCGAAGCGGGCGTGCCCTACGACATGATCTACGACCTGGAAGATATCAACGGCGAGTTCAAGGAAGCGGACGTCGCCGTCGTCATCGGTGCGAACGACACGGTCAACCCGGCGGCTCGCACCAACAAGTCCAGCCCGATCTACGGCATGCCCATCTTGAACGTTGACCAGGCCAAGCAGGTCTACGTCATCAAACGCGGTCAGGGTAAAGGTTACTCGGGCGTGGAGAACGAGCTGTTCTTCGCCGACAACTGCAACCTGGTTTACGGCGATGCGCAGAAGGTGATGGTCGCGATGATTCAGGCCGTGAAGTCGCTCGAGGGCGGCGGACACTGAACGACGCGTCCGGGTCCCACCTAAAGCAACCTTAATTGCCCCTCCCCGGGAGGGGCGGTACGCTGCCGATTCCTCGACGGGCGTGGCTGGGAGCCGTGGCTAGAGTACTCATCATCGAAGACGATCGCGTGACCGCTGATGAAATCTGCGCCGAGCTGCAGCGCTACGGCCTGGACACCGACTGGGTGGGCGATGGCGAGACCGGGCTGGAGCGTGCGCGAGGGGGATTCTATGACGCGATCACGCTGGACCGCATGCTCCCCGGCATGGACGGATTGACGCTCGTCACCCGTCTGCGCGAGTACGGTGTTCAAACACCCGTGCTCATGATCAGTGCCCTGTCCGATGCGGATGAACGAGTCCGAGGTCTGCGGGCCGGTGGCGACGACTATCTCACCAAACCGTTCAATCCCGACGAAATGGCGGCTCGCATCGAAGTGCTGCTGCGTCGGCACGCGGGCGCGTCACGGCCCATGATCCTGCGGGTTGGCGACCTGCAGCTCGATCTCATCGATCGCACCGTGAAGCGGGGCGATACCCCGCTCGATCTGTTACCGACCGAATTCCGACTGCTCGAATTTCTCATGCGCCACAGCGGTCGGGTGCTGACGCGAACCATGATCTTCGAGGCCGTGTGGGGTTACCACTTCGACCCGGGCACCAATGTGATCGAGGTGCACATCGGGCGCTTGCGGCGCAAGCTCGATCCGCCGGACCGCGAGCCACTCATCCATACCGTTCGCGGGGTAGGGTACGTGCTTGAAGCTCGGTGAGCTCTCACGCGTCAGCACCGTTCGACTGCTGCCGGTGTACGGCGTTCTGTTCGTATTGTGGAGCGTATTGCTGATCGGCTGGGTGCAGTACGACACCAAGCGATATCTCTCCGGCGTGGTGGACGAGATCCTCCGCCAGCGCATGCATTATCTCAGTCACATCGATCGCGACCGGTTGCCCGAAGCGATGGAGCAGACCGACGCGCTCGACCTGCGCGGGGTGATGCTGTACGGCCTGTTCGATGGGGCTGGCAACAAGATCACCGGCAACATCCAGCAGATTCCAGACGGCGTTTCGCTCGACGGCGAGGTGCATTTCCTGCCCGGAGGAGCACAGCAGATGGGCGCTAAACAGCCGGTGCGGGCGCGCGGCCTGGCCCGGGACATCGGCAATGGTGAAGTGTTGATTCTGGCGCGCGCCACCAGCGTGCTCGATCAAGTCAACACGATCATCTATCGCTCACTGTTGTGGGGTCTGACGCTCACCATCATCCCCGGCTTGATCGGCGGCCTTTGGCTGGCGCGCGGCCCGCTGCGACGCATTCGTGCCCTCGAGTCCGCTGCACAGCCCATCATGCGCGGAGACCTTCATCAGCGTCTGCCGATATCGGGACGTCGCGACGAGCTCGACATGCTCGCCGGCATCGTCAACTCGATGCTCGAGGAGATCGAACGGTTGATGAGCGAGGTCAAAGGAGTGTGCGACAGCATCGCTCACGATCTGCGCACCCCGCTGACCCGACTGCGCTCGCAATTGCATCGTATGCATCGCGAAACGATCGACGGTCCCCACGCTGCGGTCCTCGAACAAGCCATTCTCGACGTCGATTCGCTGCTGGATCGGTTCCGTGCGCTGTTGCGCATCTCGGAGCTGGAAGACATGCACCGGCGCGAGGGCTTCACCGAGGTGCATCTGTCGAGCACGCTGGATCACGTGCGGGAAATCTACACGCCGCTTGCCGAAGACAAGCACATCACTTTCTCGTTCGAGGTCGCGCCCGATGTTCCGAGTGTGCGAGGCGATCCCAACCTGCTGCTGGAAGCCGTTTCGAACATCGTCGACAACGCGATCAAGTTCACACCCGCCGGCGGCAGCATTCATTTGCGTTTGACGCGCGAGGCGCAGGCGGGTGCGCGCATCGATGTGATCGACAGCGGGCCGGGCATTCGCAGCTGCGAGCGCGACTCGGTGTTGCAGCGATTCTACCGAGGCGCCTGCAGTAGCAAGGATGTCTCCGGTTCGGGGCTGGGACTGTCGATCGTTGCGGCCATCGTCAAGCTGCACGGCTTTCAGCTGCGGATTGTCGACAATCCGGCCGGGGGCGCGTGGTTTTCGCTCTCCAGCGAACCGGGCGGCGGCCAGCTGCGCCCCGGCGCCCAATAAACTGCCCGAAGACGCGAAAAGAAAGACTAAAAAAGCTTTCATCTCTACGGCACTGTAGCGGGCTGTGATCGGGCCGATAATGGTCCGCTCGAGGATTTCGCGCCCGCATGCTAGGTATCGTAAAAATAGCCCTGCGCCGCCCCTACACGTTCGTCGTGCTGGCGCTGCTCATCCTGATCTTCGGTGTGCTCTCGATCATGCGCACGCCGACGGACATCCTTCCTAACATCCGTATCCCCGTGATCAGCGTGGTGTGGACCTACTCGGGTCTGCCGCCGGACGGCATGTCCGGCCGCATCACCACCAACTTCCAGCGCTCGCTGACCACCATGGTCAACGATATCGAGCACATCGAAGCCACCTCGTACACCGGCTTCGGAGTGATCAAGGTCTTCTTTCAGCCTTCGGTCGATATCAACATGGCCAATGCGCAGGTGACAGCCGCCGCGCAGACCACCTTGCGTCAGATGCCACAAGGCACGAACCCGCCGAACATCCTCAACTACAACGCCTCCACCGTCGGCATCCTGCAGCTGGCGCTGTCCGGCGAGGGCATGACCGAGCAGGAGCTCAGCGATCTCGGAATCAACTACGTCCGCACCTTTCTGATCACGGTGCCCGGCGCCTCGGTGCCTTATCCCTTCGGCGGCAAGAACCGGCAGATCCAGATCGATCTGGATCCAGCGGCCTTGCAGGCCCGCGGCCTGTCGGGCACCGACGTGGCCAATGCGCTGGCGGCTCAGAACCTGATCACTCCGGTGGGCACGCAGAAGATCGGCGGCTTCGAGTACGCCATCAATCTGAACAACAGTCCCTCGGCGATCGAGGACCTGGGTCGGCTGCCGATCCGTCTGGTCGACGGCGCGATGGTGTATCTGCGCGATGTCGCTCACGTACGAGACGGAAACTCACCGCAGACCAATATCGTGCATGTCGCCGGCAACCGCTCGGTGCTGCTCACCGTGCTGAAGAACGGCGCCGCCTCGACGCTGTCGGTGATCGAGGGCGTGAAGCGACGGGTCGAGGAGGTGAAGGATCAGCTGCCGGAGTCGCTGCAGATCAAGCTCATCGGCGACCAATCCATCTTCGTGCGCAACGCCATCAACGGCGTGGTCGCCGAAGGTGCGCTCGCGGCGCTGCTGACCAGCCTCATGATCCTGCTGTTCCTGGGCAGCTGGCGCTCCACGGTCATCATCGCCACGTCGATTCCGCTGGCCATCCTCGGCTCGATCTTCCTGCTGGCGCTGACGGGCCAGACGCTCAACATCATGACGCTGGGAGGGCTGGCGCTGGCGGTGGGCATCCTGGTCGACGATGCGACCGTGACCATCGAGAACATCAACTGGCATCTCGAGCACGGCAAGGACGTGCACACGTCCATCCTGGATGGCGCGGCGCAGATCGTGACGCCCGCGTTCGTTTCGCTGCTGTGTATCTGCATCGTGTTCGTGCCGATGTTCTTCCTCGAAGGCATCGCCCGGTTCCTGTTCGTGCCCATGGCGCTGGCCGTGATCTTCGCGATGGTGTGCTCGTTCATCCTGTCGCGCACGCTGGTGCCGACCATGGCCATGTATCTGTTGAGGCCGCATTCGCATGAGGACCCGGCGGCGGCGCCGTCCAATCCGCTGATGAAATTCCAGCGCGGCTTCTCGGAAAGGTTCGAGCGATTCCGCGGAAGTTATAAAGAGATGCTGGTGACGGCAATGTCACATCGGCGCGGCTTCGTGACAGCCTTCATGCTGTTCGTGGTTGCTTCGTTCGCGCTGCTGCCCTTCCTGGGGCGCAACTTCTTTCCGTCCGTCGATGCCGGCCGCATCATGATCCACTTCCGCGCACAGCCGGGCACGCGGGTGGAGGAGACGGTGGCGATCTCGGCGCGCATCCAGGATGTCATCCGGCAAGTGATCCCGCCGCACGAGCTGGCCCTGGTGGTGGACAACGTCGGCATGCCGTTCTCCAGCATCAACATGACTTATAACAACACCGGCACTATCGGCACGGCGGATGGCGATATTCAGATCACGCTGGAGAAAGATCACAAGCCCAGCGCGGACTATGTCCGCAAGCTGCGCGAGGAGCTGCCGAAACGATTCCCGGGTACGACCTTCTCCTTTACGCCGGCCGACATCGTCAGCCAGATCTTGAACTTCGGCACCCCTTCACCCATCGACCTGCAGATCCGCGGCAGGGACATGGCGTCGAACTTCGCTTACGCCGAAGCTCTGCTCGCCGATATCAAACGCATTCCCGGCATCGCCGACGCACGCATTCAGCAGGCACGCGGTCTGCCGACATTCAATGTCGATGTCGATCGTACGCGCGCGCAGTTCGCCGGTCTCACCGAGCGCGATGTCACCAACAGCATGGTGGTGAATCTCGCCGGCTCGGTCCAGGTCGCACCGACCTTCTGGCTGAACCCGAAGACCAACATCCAGTACCCGATCGTGATGCAGACTCCGCAGTACAAGATGGACGAGTTGAGCTCGCTGGAGACTCTGCCGATCACGGGCGCGAACTCCAGGTCGTCCCATCTGCTCGGCGGCATCGCGGATATCACACGCACCACCTCGAGCGGCGTGGTGACTCAGTACAACATTCAACCGATCGTGCAGATCTACGGCACCACCCAGGGAACCGATCTGGGCAGCGTCGCCACCCAGATCCGCAAGATCCTGGATGCGCACGCCAAGGATCTGCCGAGAGGCTCGTCCGTGGAATTGCTGGGGCAGGTGCGCACCATGGAGAGCTCGTTCTCGGGACTCATGTGGGGTCTGGTCGGCGCCATCGTGCTGATCTATCTGCTGATCGTCGTGAACTTCCAGTCATGGAGCGATCCGCTGGTCATCATCAGTGCGTTGCCCGCGGCGCTGGCGGGAATCGTCTGGATGTTGTTCACGACATTCACCACGCTGTCGGTGCCCGCGTTGACGGGCGCGATCATGTGCATGGGCGTCGCCACTGCGAACAGCGTGCTGGTCGTCAGCTTCGCGCGTGAGCGGCTGGAACAACTGGCCGACCCGGTCGCTGCCGCCATCGATGCAGGCTTCGTTCGTTTCCGTCCGGTGCTGATGACGGCTTTGGCCATGATCATCGGCATGGCGCCGATGGCGCTGGGCCTCGGCGAAGGTGGCGAGCAGAACGCGCCGCTCGGTCGCGCCGTGATCGGCGGGCTGATCTTTGCCACGGTCGCCACGCTCATCTTCGTCCCTGTCGTCTTCAGCATCGTGCACCGTAATTACGTCCGCAAGCCCGCGGAGCACCCGCTGCTTGCCGGAGAGCCTCATGCCGCCCACTGAGTCACATAGCGGGTTACGCCGCACCGGTTTGTATCGCGCCGGAATCATCGTCGCCGTCATTGCGGTCGTCATCGTCGTTTCCGGCATCGGGATACGCGTCAGCGATCATCGTCAGATGACCGAATGGACGGAGGAGCAGGCCATTCCCTCCGTCGCCGTCGTCACACCGAGTCAGGGTGCGGTCGATGCAAGGATCGAGTTGCCTGGTCGCCTGGAAGCGTTCGCACGAGCGCCGTTGAATGCACGCGTGTCCGGCTACTTGAAGACGTGGAAGGCCGACATCGGTACGCCAGTGAAGGCCGGTCAGCTGATCGCAGAAGTCGAAGCGCCGGACATCGAGCAGCAGTTGCTGCAAGCGGAAGCGGATCTCGCCAGCGCCGAAGCCAATGCCGCGCTCGCCGCGAGCACCGCCAAACGTTGGCAATCGATGCTGGGCCGTGATTCGGTTTCCAAACAGGAAGTGGATGAGAAGGTGGGCGACCTGGCCGCCAAGGAAGCTCTGGCCAAAGCGGCCCGAGCCAATGTCGAGCGCCTGCGAACCATGCGCAGCTTCACGCGTATCGTGGCCCCGTTCGATGGTGTGGTTACCGCGCGCAATACGGACATCGGCGAGCTGATTTCAGCGGGTGGCGGTTCGGGGCGCGAATTGTTCGTTGTTTCAGATACGCGGACCTTGCGCGTGTATGTGAACGTGCCGCAGTCGTATGTGAACCGTCTGAATACGAATGCGAAGGCGCTCATTACGGTGCCCGAACATCCAGGAAAGGAATATTCCGCGGCCGTTGTTGCGTCGGCGGGAGCGGTGCACGTCGCGACCGGCACGACGCTCATTCAGCTCGCGGTCGATAACAAAGCGGGCGAGTTGCTGCCGGGCGGCTATGCCAGTGTCAGCTTCGAGCTGACGGGCGGGGCGGAAGCGCTGCGCGTGCCCGCCAGCGCTTTGATCTTCGATCAATCGGGGCTGCGAGTGGCGACCGTCGATGCGGAGAGCCGGGTAATCATGAAACCCATCACCATCGCTCGCGATCATGGCTCCTTTATCGAGATCGCCGGCGGCATCGAAGCCACCGATCGGGTCATTTCCACGCCGCCGGATGGATTGATGGCGGGCAGCACCGTGCGCGTGATCGAACCGGCTGCAACTCAAGCCAATGCGAGTTGAGTTGTCGTTCGTCGCGGCGCTGGCGCTGACCGGCTGCTCGCTCGCCCCTCCGCTGGAACTGCCTGAGGTTGCAGTTGCCGATGCTTATAAAGAGCCGGCGCCGTGGATCCAGGCTGCGCCTTCCGACCGTCTGCCGCGCGATGGCTGGTGGCAACCTTACGGCGACGAGGAATTGAATCGTCTGCAGGCGCAGCTGGTACAGAACAGTCCCGATCTGCAGGCCGCCCTGGCGCGTTATCGGCAAGCGCAGGCCTTCGCCGATCAGTTGCGTTCCGGTTTGTTTCCATCGCTCGGCCTGCGCGCCGATGGCTTTCGCGCACGCCAGTCCGAATCGAATCCGCCGACGGGCCGGGCATCGCCGCTCTATTACAACTCCTATGGCGCCGGCCTCGAGGCGACGTATGAAGTCGATCTCTGGGGGCGCGTGCGCAATGACGTGGCTGCCGGCAGGCTCGAAGCCAATGCGGCTGCCGCGGATCTGGAATCGGCGCGGCTGAGCCTGCAGGCGCAACTCGCCGACTATTACATCGCCCTTTATGGACTGGATCGAGAGGCAGCATTACTCGCCGATACGGTTGCTGCCTACGATCGGGCGTTGGCGCTCACGAAGGAGCGCCACGAGGCGGGTATCGTTTCCGGGCTGGACGTGGCGCGGGCACAGACTCAGCTGGATACCGCGCGCTCACAGGTTTCGCAGAATCAGGCTCGGCGCGCGACGCTCGAGCATGCCATCGCGGTTCTTGTAGGCGAGTCACCTTCGCAGTTCTCACTGGAGCCTCGTTCAGTTCCTTTGAAGCTGCCGCAGATTCCCGTCGAGGTGCCGACCGATCTTCTGCAACGCCGGCCCGACATTGCCGCTGCCCAGCGTCGCACGGCAGCCGCCAACGCCAGCGTCGGCGTGGCTCGCGCCGCTTATTTCCCGTCGATCACTCTGAGCGGCGTTTATGGCTTCCGGAGTAATCGATCGGTGGATTGGTTGAGTGCGCCGAACGCCGCCTGGTCCGTCGGCCCGACTATCCTCCTCGAGCTCTTCGACGCCGGCCGCCGCCGTGCTCGGGTTGAGCAGGCAAGGGCTGTGCTTGATGAGGCTGGCGCGACCTACCGCGGCGTGGTGCTCGGCGCTTTCCAGGAAGTCGAAGACAACCTGGCGCTGCTTCATCACTACGGGAACGCCGCTGAATCGGAGCGATCGGCGGTGACCTCCGCGCAACGATCCCTGGACTTCGCCATGAACCGCTACCGCGAAGGCGCCGTGAGCTACCTCGAAGTCGTGCAGTCGCAGACCATTGCGCTGGACGCCCAACGCAACGCTCTGGACCTGGAAACAAGGCAATTGCGGGCAAGCGTAGCGCTGATTCGCGCGCTCGGCGGTGGGTGGGAAGGCTGACTGAAGACGGTGGAAGCTACCCAGCACCGTCAGTGGAAGCCCCTCTCGTCCCGAGATAGCTGAAAACTTAGTGTTTTCCTCAGCGATGGCCCGGGCGTTGAATCTTTACACAAGGGTCGCGTATCTTAGGATGTACCGTTCCTTGCTGTGTTCGAGTAGTGCAACCACAACTGTACAACTTGACCCAAGAGATCCTGAGGACCGATGTCTCGGGAATGCCCCTGGAGTGGATTGACTACCGGGACGCGGTACGGCTGTACCATACGGAACAGGTGGCATATACCTGCGGAACGCGCCTGTACCGCCTGCTCGGCGGCACCAACGCCCGCTCGGGATTGCAGACTGTCGTGGAAGTGAACTCGATCATTGCCACGATCGGTCACACCCACAACCCGGGCAATCTGCGTCATGATTACACGCCGCCCCTGAACAACCAGACATTGTTCAAGCGCGACGCGCATTTGTGTATGTATTGCGGGCAGCGGTTCCCGTCGAGTCTGCTGTCGCGGGATCATATTCGTCCGCTCAGCCAGGGCGGGCTGGATTTATGGACCAACGTGGTGACGGCTTGCCGTCGTTGTAACAACCTGAAGGCGTCGAAGACTCCCGAACAGGCCGGCCTGCAGTTGATCGCCGTGCCGTTCAAGCCGACTTACGCCGAGTACATTTATTTGAAAGGCCGCCGGGTGCTGGCGGATCAGATGGAATATCTGCTGGCGCACTTCCCGCGCTCGAGTCCGTTGCACGCCCGACTGAAATTGCAGTGTTGAACCCTTCAGGTTTTCCGGGCGATCTGCCGATTCGGCGCCCGGTGTATTTGATCGATGCATCGGTGTTCGTGTTTCGTGCCTGGCACTCCGTCCCGCTCGATCTGGTCGACCCCGATGGCAATGCCGTCAATGCGCTGCATGGTTTCAGTCGCTTTCTCGGGGAATTGATCGAGCGCGTGCGCCCCGAGCACATCGCGGTCGCCTTCGATGCCGGCCTGGTCACATCGTTTCGCAAGCGCCTGTATCCGGCCTACAAGGCCAATCGCGATCCCGCGCCCTTCGATCTGAAGCGCCAGTTCCTGCTGTGCCAGCGGGTGTGCGCCGGCTTGGGCGTTGCCTCGTTCGTCAACGGCGACTACGAGGCCGATGACATCATCGGCACGCTCGCTACGCGGGCTCGCGCCGAAGGACACAAGGTCGTGATCGTCACGCGGGACAAGGATCTTTCGCAGCTGGTGCGGCCCGGCGATGAGTACTGGGATTACATCAGCGACAAGCGCTTTCCGTACGAGCGGATTGCCGATCGATTCGGCGTTCGGCCCGAGCGCATGGCGTGTTTCCTTGCGCTGATGGGCGACGCCGTCGACAACATTCCGGGCGTGCCCGGCGTCGGTCGCAAGACTGCATCTACGTTGTTCGATCATTTCGAGTCGCTGAATCATCTGTACAGCGACCTGGACCGTGTCTTGAAGATCAAGTTGCGCAATGCCGGTTTCGTATGCGGCCAGCTGCGCGACCATCGCGAGTCCGCGTTTCTTGCCCGGCAACTCACGGAAATAGCGTGCGATATGCCGCTCGATGTAGAGGTCACGCAGCTGCGCCGCCGGCCGCCCGATCTGGGTGAGCTCAACAAGCTCTACGACACCGTCGGCTTCGGCCGCTTGTTGCGCAATCAGGCGGAGCGGATCACCGCGCTGACCTAGCGCATTTCGCGTGCGCCGGGCACGCGATTTCAAGCAAACAATCGTTCCAGATCGCCCGTTCGCGACGATGTTCCAATCGCATGCTGCCAGCTCGTACCTCAAGGAGCTGCCATGCAACTGGCCATGCTTGTCCTCGGATCGTTGCTGTGGACGCAATCGCTCGGCGCACAGGTCACCATCTATCGCTGCGCCGGAGAGACCGGACCTGTCTATTCAGATGTTCCCTGCGCGCAAGATGCCGATCCGCATGAAATCGACGACAGTCGCGTGACAGTCTACGAGCCGGCGCCGGCCGAGCAGCGGCATGTGATGAAGGCTTCAGCCAAGCCGGCGAAAGCCAAACCACCCAAGAAGAATCGGCAGGCCGATCCCGCGAAACATCGGCGCACGTGCGCCAAGCTCGATGAGTCCTTGCGCGACGTGCGTACCAAGATGCGTAGCGGCTACGGTGTGAAGGAGGGCGAACGTTTGAAGGCGCGCCAGCGTCAGCTCGACCGGCGGCGACGGCTGGAAAAGTGCGGCTGAAGAAACTTGCAACGCTTGTGAGCCAGTACCAGCTGCGCTTGTTGTGAGCGCATACTGTCGGGCGTACGGAGTCAGCAACAACGGTCATCGGCGGCAAACTCAGGGGGTCGTCATGGTTACGTTCAGTGCTCGCTTGGGATGGAAAAGAATAACAACCGGCCTGCTCGCATCGGCCTGGTTACTGGCGGCGCCGCTGACGGCGCAGGCCGAGGACGCCAAGGCTGTCGATAGCTTGATGAGCCAGGCACAAAAGGCCTTGCAGAAAGGGCAACCGCGCGATGCGGAGAGCTTGCTGCGCAAGGCGATCGAGGCGGACCCTAGCCGGGCCGATCTCTATCTGCTTCGCTCGCGGGCCCGCGATGCTTCGGGCAAGTATCAAGGGGCGCTCGAAGATGCCAACAAATACATCGAGTTGGAGCCGAACGACGCCTTCGGCTATCTGAATCGCTCGCGCATCTACGTTTCGATGGAGAAGCCGGAGACGGCGCTGGCCGATGCCACCAAGGCCATCGAGCTGGAGCCCAAAGAGCCGGATGGTTATTACCGTCGCTCCGATATCTATCGCGACATGGGCAAGGATGCCGAGGCCAAGGCGGATGAAGCCAAGGCCATGGCGCTGGAGAAGAGCTGAGCGGGGCGGCTGCCCCGGCAATCCAGAGATGATCGGGCGGTCCGTGTGAGGGCGCCGCCCGATAAAGTTCCGAGTCAGCGCGGCGCGCTTGCCACGCGGAAAACGGGATACAGGTTGTAACGTTCGTCCCAAGCGGAGTGGCGCCGGTAGAAAAAGTCGAGCCGCGCGTTCGGATCGGCGGCGAACTTCGGATCGTCCAGCAGGCGCGCGAACTCGGCGCGCAGTGCTGCGTCTTTCTTCAGCATCTGCTCGGCCACTTCTTCGGCCACATACGCTTCCATATATTCCTTGCGCTCGAACGCGGCGGCGAAGTAGCCCCAGCTCACCAGTGAGTCCGGATCGCGGGGCTCGAGCAGCACCATCGCCAGCTCGGACTTCGCCTGTGCAATCGGCACGAACAGCGCGCCCGCTGCAACGTCCCGCTTCTCCTTGCTCCAGTCACCCTCGATCGAGAACACGCTGCGACCTTCAAAGGTCGCGCCGGCAGGTTCAGCCTTGCTGGCGCGAAACACTTCGACATCGGCGCCGGTCTGCGCTTGACCAATGGTACGGAACTCGATGCCATGCAGAGTCAGTTTGTCCGCGACCATACGCGCGTAGGCTGGCGGAATCAGATATCCGCCGCGCGGCGCTGCGACGGTGATGTCGGGTGTCACTTCATCTAGCAACGGGGTCCGCCAGACCTGCGGCCGCTTATCGTTGTAACGAGTCATCAACGCGCCAGAGATGGCGGAAGGTGTTCGCTCGTACTCGTAACCGAGAAAATCGATTGTCTTGACGTGCGGCGTGTTCTTGTATGTGAGCGCGACCGTAGCTCCGCCTATAGCGGCGGACTCACGATCGGCCGCCTGCGCGGCCTCCAGCCATTGCTTGCCATCGCGCGCCGCCATCTCCATCAAGGAGATGATCGTGTGATGAGTGATGCGCACTCGGGTGGGGTAATCCTTCCACGAATGCGTTTCCACCAGCACGCCGAGACGATTGCGGCTGGCCCAGTATTCCTGTGAGAAACGCTTCGGGCCGACGGCCACCGCGAAGCCGGTCGTCGGATCGTCGTCTTTGATGAACGCCGGATAGAAGTCGACTGGCAGCGAGCCGTTTGCGGTCGCGCGCTTCATCAACTCGTCGCGCAACGCTACGCCAACCTGGCGGATGGGCTCGCGTCCGGCCAGCGCCGGCGAGACGCTGTAAGAGATGTCGTGCTGGAACTTCGCGCCATCGGTGACATGCAGGTCGACGTAGAGGATCGGATCCCATTCGTCCAACAGACGCAGCATCGCTTGCATCTCGGGGGCGTCGGCTTTGACATAGTCGCGATTCAAGTTGAGGTTTTGCGACGTGACGCGCCAGCCCATCTCCTCGGGGCCGACCTGGTTGGGCCGATTCCACCGGCCGAAGCGCTCGTGGCCGTCGATGTTGAACACGGGCACGAACACCAACGTCACGGTTTTCAATGCGTCCTTGGCCAGCGAGCCTTCGAGCATCTGGCGCAAGGCGAGAAAGCCTGCGTCCTTGCCGTCGATCTCGCCCGAATGAATGCCGCCCTGCATGAGCACTACCGGCCGGCCAGCGCGGCGGGCGGCCGCAGCGTCGAACACGCCATCGGCAGAAGCAGCCAGCGCCAGCATGGGGCGGCCTTCGGGCGTGCGACCGAATTCGAAACAGCGCACCTGTTGCGGCCACTGTTGCTGGAAGGCCGGACACAGGCGTTCGACTTCCTCGAAACGTCCTGTGCGCAGATTGCCGGATTGTTCGGCGACGGTACGCAACGAATGGTTGCTCGAGGCGGCATCGGCCAGCGGCACTATCGAGCACAGCGCGATGACCGCTGCGATTTTATGACGAATCATTTGCGACTTCCTGTACTGGCAAGCGCGCAAGACTACTGTATTGATCGGTCGGAATCTGTCTCGTTTCTTGCGTCAGTAGCGCTAAAATCGGCAGGTCGGCGTCCATTGGCGGTCGCCGGCGGGAGTACGCCTTGAAGTTGAGCAGAGCGAACGGCGATGCGGCGGCCACACTGCAGGAAGTGGGTTGCGTGGTATTGCAACCGGACGAGTTGGCGGCAGTGTGTCAGGTCGAGCTGGGGGAATTGAGCAGGCTCGCGCCGAGCTGGAATCAACTGCCTCGTGACGCCTACCTGCGCGACGGTGGGCGCTACCGTTCGCGACGTCACAGTTGTTTCATCTACGAGCCATCCGGCTCGCTGCAGCTCGTTCCTCATCGTGCGCACTGGCAGCCCACCGAGTACAACGCGCTCCACGGCGGCATGGAACGGTGGTTCGAGCCCGTGACTGCCGAGGTGCTGCAAGCGCCGGCATGGAGCCGACTGATCGGCGGGCTCGCCGGATTGTTTGCACGAGCGCGTGCCGTGCAGCGCTGGCATATCGAGGCTCATCAGTTTCGCATCGATACGGCTGAAGGCATCGGCCGGCCAACGCCGGAAGGGGCGCATCGCGACGGCGTCGACTACGTTGCCGTGGTCCTGGTGAATCGCATCAACGTCCGCGGCGGTGAAACTCGTGTCTTCGAGGCCGAAGGGACCTCGGGCGTGCGTTTCACCATGAGCGCGCCCTGGACGGCGCTGCTGCTGGACGATGCGAAGGTGATTCACGAGACCACGCCGATCCAAAGCGACGGTCCCGGCGGAGTGCGAGACACGTTGGTCGTCACGTTCCGCGAGCATGGCTTCCAGTCGCCCGACGCATGAACGGCCGTCATCCCATTACCTTCGAGCGTGCCGGCGGCGCTGACAGTACAATGGCGCGTCGCCGACCAAGGTAGCCGCTCATGTCCACGTTCGCCGCCCGCCTGCAACAGAAAATCCTCGAGCACAGTCCACTGTGCGTCGGCATCGATCCTTCGGCGGCCCTGCTCAAGTCCTGCAATCTGCCGAACACGCCCGAGGGCGCATTCGAGTTCGGCAAACGCGTGCTGGAGGCAGCGGACTTCCGCATCTCGCTGCTCAAGCCGCAGTCGGCATTCTTCGAGCGTTTCGGTAGTGCGGGGCTGAAGGCAGTCGAAGAGCTGACGACGCTGGCGCGCCGTCGTGAAGTGCTGGTGCTGCTCGATGGCAAGCGAGGCGATATCGACACCACCGGCGCCGCCTATGCCGAAGGTTATTTTTCTTCGACGACGACGCTGCGCGTCGATGCCGTGACGACCCATGTGTACCTCGGTCTCGCCGCCCTCGATCCATTTCTGGAGATCGCCGTGCGTGCCGAGGGCGGAGTCTTCGTCGTCGTGCGTTCGTCCAATCCGGAAGGGCGCGAGTTGCAGACGGCGCGTATGGCGAATGGCGAAACCGTGGCTCAGAACTTGTGCCGTGAGATCACCTTGCGCAATCGGAAGCAGGGCGAAGGGCTTCAATACATCGGCGCCGTCGTCGGAGCCACGTGCGACGATGCCGCTGAAACCGTCGAGGCTATGCCGCAATCGTTCATTCTCGCGCCCGGCGTGGGAGCGCAAGGCGCCACGATTCAAGACGTGTTGAAGCGCATGCCCACGGCCCGCGGGCGCGTGCTGCCAAACGTTTCCAGAGCGATCCTGGCGAATGGCGGCTCAGTGGCCGATATCCGCTCGACCATTCGCAGTCTGCAGGATCAGGCCCGCGAGCTGCTGTAGCCCGTTGCCATGTCTCTCGCTGCCGCACTGAGTCGAGCGTTGGGGACTGAGGTTGCGGCAGGTTCGGAGCGAAGCGTCGGCGGCGGCTCGATCAATGCCTGCGCGCGTTTCGAGAGCGCGCTGGGTCCGTTGTTCGTCAAGCATGGCGACGCGTCGAGCCTCGGAATGTTTCAAGCCGAGGCGGATGGGCTGGCGGAACTGGCGAAGGCGCAGGCCGTCCGCGTTCCCGAAGTCCTGGGAGTGAGCTCGCAGGAGGGAGTCGCCTTTCTCGTGCTCGAATGGATCGATCTGCGCACAGCGACCTCCAGCAGCGAGAGAAAGCTCGGCGAGCTGCTGGCGGCTCAGCATCGGGTGACGCGCGAGAAGTTCGGCTGGCATCGCGACAACACGATCGGTTCCACGCCCCAGTCCAATCGTGAAGCTGCGGAGTGGGTCGAATTTCTTCGTGAACAGCGACTTCGCCCGCAGTTGCAGCTGGCCAGGAGCAATGGCGCCAGCGCCGATCTCATCGACGGCGGCGAACGTCTGTGCGAGCAGCTGGGGCACTTCTTCACCGGCCATCGGCCGGAGCCATCGTTACTTCATGGCGATCTGTGGGGTGGCAACTGGGGCAGCGATGCGAGCGGTCGGCCAGTGCTGTTCGATCCCGCGGTGTACTTCGGCGATCGCGAGGCCGATCTGGCGATGACGCACTTATTCGGCGGTTTCGGAGCGTCGTTCTATTCGGCGTATCAAAGCGCCTGGCCGCTGCAGGTGGGTGCGAACACGCGAGTCGCGCTCTACAACCTGTACCACGTGCTGAATCATTTCAATCTGTTCGGCGGCGGCTACTCGAGGCAGGCGCTGAGCATGATCCAGCGCCTGCTCGCCGAGCTTTCTTCTTAGTTCACGCCGCCAGGCTCAGGTCTTGGCCGGAATGCGTACGCTGCCACCCACACGCTCGTACAGAATGCCGCCGCTGCTGTCGGCGCGAACGCTGAAATTGCCGCCGACTTCGCTCACATTGATGTTGCCCGAGCCGTCGTTGTCGATGGTCACGTCCAGTTTCACATCTTGAATCGTGATATCGCCCGAGCTGTCGTTCACGACCCGCGCGTTGCCGGTGACCTTGGTGATGGCGATGTCGCCGGAGCTGTCGGTCTTGATGGTCACATCGCCGCGCACGTCTTCGATGTCGATGTCGCCGGAGCTGTCGGAGACTTCGACATTGCCGACGACACTGATCACGCGCAGCTCGCCGGAGCTGTCGTTGACGAAGAGATCGCCGTTGATGTTCTTCAGCAGCAGATCACCCGAGCTGTCATCGACTTTCGCCGGGCCCACATCGCTCAATTCCAGATCGCCGCTGGTGTCGGTCACGTCGAGCTCGGCCTCACGCGGCACAGTGATGTCCAGATCCAGTGAGGTGTAGCGATTGAAGCTGAACATGTCGGACATGCCCTCGGCCATCACTACTGTCAAATAAACGATGTCGTTCTCGCGTCGGCTCTCCAGAGCGATCTTGCCGAGCAGGCTCTCTGAGGAGGCGCAGGCCTTGCCCGTCGCTGTGACGCCACCCGTCGCATCGCCACGGATCTTGAGATAGCCCGCACCGGCAGACACGACCACTTTTTTGACCGGGCCGTTGAAGCTGGCAGTGCGATCGGAGCTGAACTTGCAGTTTTGTTGTGCCCAGGCCGAAGGGGCGGTGCTGCCGATCAGGAGCAACATCAGCAGCTGGGCGGCATACTTGTTCATGGGATGACTTCCTGTGCGAATAAGTAAAGCTACATGCCCCGAACGCATCCGTTGATTGGATGGACCAGGCGCTCCGCGGGTTGCAGGGGCTCGTCCCTGGGCCTGCAGAGGGGGAAGCAAAGATAGGGGCGGATCAGCTGGTTTGCAAAACTTTGCGCACCGCAGTAGCCAGCAGCCGACGTTGCAATGCTTGTGAAAGCGACTCGGCTCGTGACAGACCCATTCGCGCCAGATGAGGCTGTACTGCAGCCACTGGCGTTCCATTGAACAGTGCATCCAACATGATGCGAGCACGGCCCGACCACGTTCGGCTCGAGGCCTGCAGCGAGCGCAAGGCCTTGGAGAGGACGATCTCTTCGGCGGTGAAATCGGTGCCGAACGGCAATTCCGCAAACAAGCCGCGCTCGCGCCATGGAGCGAGCTTTCTGGCCAGCTGTTCCGGCGTGTTAGCGCGCGCCGCATCGGGGATGTGCCAATCTTTCGGCAATTTTCCGGCGCGCTGCGCGTCGGCAACGAATGCTCGTTGAAAGCGAGCGTCCATGATGCCGACCAGCGCTTCGACGATCTCTCGATCGGTGCGGCCTCGCAGGTCGGCAATGCCATATTCGGTGACGACGATGTCGCGCAGATGGCGAGGCACCGTGCAATGACCGTAATTCCAGACGACGTTCGAGGATGCGCCGCCATCGGCGGTGCGGGTCGAGCGCAGACAGAGAATGGAGCGCGCTTCGGGCAACGCGTGCGCCATCGCGACGAAGTTATATTGACCGCCGACACCGCTGACGACCTGCCCGTCCTCGAGCGCATCGGATACGGCGGCGCCCAAGCCGGTCACCATCATCGTTGTGTTCACAAAGCGCGCATAGCGGCGCTGCGCGACTTTCAATTCCCATTCGTGACCGTACAGCTCGTTGACGAAACTGATGCCGCGCATCGCGAACATCTTGCGTTGAACGGCCGGGAGCTCGCGCAGCCGGGAGTAGAAATCTTTCGGCCCGAAGAAGAAGCCGGCGTCGGCGAGCACGCCATTGCGTAACGCTTCGCCCAGGCAATGCTGCGCGATCTGTGCCCGCTGCTCGGGATCGGAGAACGTTGCTCTCAATTGCTGGCCATCGGGCGTGATGAGTACGCCGCGATCGTATTCCACGTCGTCGCGGAACAGGCCCACCTCGCGAAATTCCTGGAAGTCCGCGAACGACATGCGGCTCATACCGGCTTCGACGAGCGCATCCAGCGTGTGCAAGCTGACGCGTTCGTCGATGTGACCGTCGTCGATGAGCCGCTGGAGTTTGGCGCTCGGATAAACGCGACGCTTCAGAATCCCGCTGCGGTACAGATCCATGAAGCCGTCTGCGAGCATCTCGGTGCAGCCATAAAGGCCGCGCTCGAACGGCGCTGTGCCGCCTTCGGTTTCGATCAGCCGTCGATGGCGGGCGAGAATGCCGGTCGACTCCAGCACTTCACGATAGAGCGCCGGCTGTTTCTGGCGCAGCTGCAAGGCGTAGCAGATGCCGTCGCCGAGCTCGCCAATGCCCAGTTGCAAAGTGCCGCCGTCGCGAATCAGTGTGCTGACATTCAGTGCGATCGCATGCTCGGTCGGTGGGATCGGCATGTTCGGCGGACTGAACAATGTCGTGCCCGGATCCTGCACCAGGAAATCGAACGTATCGGCGGTCACCAGAGCGTCGCCGTACATGAAGGGCAGATCACGATGCACCTGGCCGATCAGCGCGAACGGTTTGCCGCTGCCAGCCGCACGCCTGGCGGCGATTTGCGGCAACAGGTCGGCGGTCAGATCCGCATTGGAGCCCAGGCTCAGCAAGCCGGGAGCTTCGTTGGCGGGTGGGGCGGCAACGAGTTGGGCGATCACATTCAGACCCCGACGCAAGGCGTCGCGCGCAACGTGGGTGTAGTTGCTGCTCAGATAGTGCTGCTGCAGATGTTCGTTGTGCAGCCAGGCGCCGGGCTCCATGTAGAACTCCAGCACCTCGATATTCGCCGGCAGCTGCTGCCGCTCGATCAGGCGCAGATATTCCAGCTCCGGATAATCGCCGAAGACCCGACGGGTGAACGGCTCGATGAAGCGCCGTTCCAGATCGCTGCCTCCGCGCGGCACACGCAGCGACAGGGCGGTGACGATGGTCAGTCTGACGTTTGAATCGGCAACGGCGCGCGCCACGAAAGCGTTGACCAGCGTGTTCGGTTTGCCGATGGCTACCGGCAAGCCCAGCACCACGTGCATGCCGACGCGGTTGATGGTGGCCTCCACGCATTCGTCGGCGGCCATGAATCGAAGCGGGGCTGCGGTCATCGGGTTGGCAGTTATCCGGACCGCGGCGTGGCGACTGAGTCGGGTTGGATCATGAAGTGCCTTTCAGCCGCAACGCGAAGCGCACCTGCACGTCGTTGCCGACCGTCGAGGTGTCTTTCCACTCGCCCTGGCCGACGCCGAAGTCCAGACGTTTGATCTTCGCCGTGCCCTTCAGCCACGCGTCGCCGGCTTTGTTCTCGAACGTGAACTCGATGGGCACGTCTTTGGTTACGTTGCGCAGCGTGAGCTTGCCGGTGGCCGAATATTTGTTGCCGCCCTGGGCTGTGAATTTGTCGGCAACGTACTGCGCCGTCGGAAACCGTTTGACGTCGAACAGATCGGCGCTCTTGATGGTGTCGTCGCGCTCGCCGTCCTGGGTGTTCACGGACGCGGTGTCGATCTTCACGTCGAAGCGGCTGGCAGCCAGATTGTCGGCATCGAAGGCGATATCGGCGGTGAACTTGTCGAACGAACCTTCGAACTTTGCGCCGGCCTGTTCGCCGACGAACGTCAGCTTGCTTTCCTTCGGCTGCATGCTCCACTGCGCGGCAGCCAATGCGACTACGGCAACCAGGCTGGCGGTGCAGCCGACCACCAGCCGGCCGGCGAGACGATGAGCGGATTTCGAGAACATCATGATCGTTCCTGTTTCAGTTTGACCGGCAGCATGCGGCGAAGCACGTTGTCCTTGTCGATGAAGTGATGCTTGAGCGCCGCCGCGACGTGCAGCAGCGCGAGCCCGAACAGTGTCAGAGCCAGCAGTTCGTGAGTCTCATGCAGAAAATCATAAGCCGGGCGGCTGGGCTCGATGAAATCCGGCAGCGTCACCAGTCCGAACCAGCTGACAGGAAAGTTGCGAGCCGAGGACATGAGCCAGCCCATCATCGGCGTGATCAACAGCAGCGCATACAGACCGATATGCGATACGCGGGCCGCTATCCTTTGCCACTGTGGGATGTCGAGCGGCTCGGCGGGCACGGGATTGAGCCAGCGCCAGATCAGGCGCAGCAGCGCCAGGCCGAGAATGGTGATGCCAACGGATTTATGCTGGGCGAGCACGCCGATCTTGGCGGGGCCCAGCGGCAGGTCAGCGGCCCGGTTGGCCAGAATGAACTGCACTATGATCAGGACGACGATGGTCCAGTGAAAGAACTGTGCGACGACGCCGTAGCGAGATTCGTCGTTCTTCAGTTGCATCACTCTCTCGATCCGCGGGTACTTGAGAGCCGACAGTGTAAGCGATTATTCGTCCAGGAACGCGAGGCGGGCCATGCGGCCGTTGCGCCGACTGCAAATCTGACACGATACGGGACCTCCGGATGCCAACAATGACAGATCTCAAGCGCTGGGCTCGGGGCGGGCTGCTGCTGCTGTTGTGCCTGGGCCTTGTCGCTTGTCCGCGACCGGTGCGCCCACCTGCGCCTGTGCCCGAGGCACCGCCCCCGCCTGTTCAAACCCCGCCACCACCGCCGCCCGGCGAGGCGGGCGCGGCGATCTACCAGATCGATCCGCAGGCGTCCGCTCTGCATATCTTTGTCTATCGCGGCGGGACGTTCGCGCGGCTGGGTCACAACCATGTGATGACCAGCAAATCGGTGAACGGCCGTGTCTGGATGCGTTCCGCATTCGCAGCTTCGGGGTTCGAGCTGTCGTTCCCAGTGGCGGACCTGATCGTCGACGACCCGGACGCCCGACGGTTGGCGGGTGCCGATTTCCCGCCGGACATCCCCGACGCCGACAAGGAGGGGACGCGCAAGAACATGCTCCGCAAGGAAGTGCTGGATGCCGAGACCTATCCGAAAGTGACGGTGGAGTCCGCAGCTGTCGCAGGATCGCTGCAGGCTCCGAAGATCACCGCGCGCATCACCATCAAAGGCGCAAGTCAGGACGTGCTCGTGCCCGCCAGCATCGCGATCGACGGCGACCGCCTGACTGCGAGCGGCGAGTTCGACATTCTGCAGACAGCATTCGGCATCAAGCCGTTCAGCGTGGCGCTGGGTGCTTTGGAAGTGCAGGACCGTCTGCATGTGCGCTTCAGCCTGGCGGCAGTGAAGCAGTGAGGAACGGCGGAGCCCCGTGGCCCCGCCGTGATTCAGGCTCAGCGTCTGCCGAGCAATTCGTTCGCCAGCGCTTGCGCGCCGTACACGTCCTTGAGTGCGGTGATCATGATCGCCGGATGCACGGCGACCGTCCGATTCATCTCGCCGTCGTACCAGAAGCTGCCGGCGATGGAGTGAATGTTGCCGTCGAACGCGAGACCGACCAGACGACCCTGCGTGTCCACCAGCGGACTGCCGGAGTTGCCGCCCACGATGTCGTTGGTGGTGACGAAACAAAACGGCGTGCTCATATCGAGCCGGTCTCGCGCATCGAGCCACGCCTGCGGCAGTCGAAATGGATCTTTGCCAGTGGCGCGTTCATACAACCGTGACAGCCGCGTGTACGGCTCCACCTTCTGACCTTTTTCCAACCAGCCATCGACCGCGCCATAGCTCAGGCGCAACGTGAATGTCGCGTCGGGGTAGGTGTTGGTGCCAAGCACGGCGAAGCGTGCTTTGGCGATGCGTTCCTGAGCGGACGCGACCGGAGCTTGCACTTCGTCTTCGTAGATCTGGCGGACGGCGCGGGCCTCGCCGTCGATGTCACGGGCCAGCACGATCATTGGATCGTTCGAACTCTGGATGGCCGCGTTGCCACCTTCCCACAATGCCCTGCGCACTGCCGGGTCGCCGAGCTTGCTCTGTGCGATCAGCTGCTCGGCCAGCGATTGGGGCGACTCGGTGCTCAGCAGTTTGCGAACGACCGAATCATCCGGCCCAAGCGCTTCACGCAGCTTGTCGAGGGAGAACGACAGTTTGACCTGCTCGAAGTCCGGGTAGAGCGGCGTGGTTGCCAGCAGGCTCGACTCGATCTTCGGCAGATTGGACTCGGCGTACTCACGAAGGCGTTGCTCGTTGCTCTTGCTGCGCTCGGCGGCGCCACGCACGAGCGTGCGCGCGTAAGAGAAAAGTTTGCTGTTGAAGCCCGCGCCGGCTTCCAGATAGAGATAACGATCATAGATCTGGCGATATCGTTCCTGCGCGGCAGCCGCTTCGCCCCAGGCATTGCCGACTGCAGCCGAGAGCTTTTCATCTGCTTTCACACGTTCGCGCAGCTCACGCTCCTGCGAAGTCTTGCGGGCGAACAAGCTGTCGTCGAGCAGAGCCGTCTGGAAGCCGCGATAGACTTTCAGGGAATTCTCGATGCTCTGCAGATAGTCGTTGGAGATGCGCGCGGGCTCATCGCCGGTCTTCCCCCACTGAATCACACGGCCACGCAGCTCGGAGTTGCGGATGAGGTAGGACGGAACGGAGGTATCGCGCTGGAAGCGCAGCTGTTCCACCGTGAGCAGCCGGCTCGTGCTGCCTGGATGGCCGGCGATGAATGTCGCTTCACCCGGCTGCGGGCCTTCGACGCGCCAGCTCAGATGATTCGGCGAGCGGATGGGCCGGCCCTTCTCGTAGACCCGAAACAGGCTGAAATCCAGGCTCCAGCGCGGAAAGTTGAAGTTGTCCGGGTCGCCGCCGAAGGCTGCGATCGCGTGATGCGGAGCGAACGCCAGCCGCACGTCGTCATAACGACGATACTTGTACAGATAGTATTGGCCGCCCTGGTACAGCGTCACCGACTCGCAGGCGAGCGGTCCGCC